>Ga0070714_100000705_pt1 | contig 23641 bp, 22 predicted proteins | sample LARL83metaG_FD_65450 | JGI IMG/M metagenome (GOLD analysis project Ga0070714, IMG submission 65450) | Corn, switchgrass and miscanthus rhizosphere microbial communities from Kellogg Biological Station, Michigan, USA - LAR L8-3 metaG | ecosystem: Host-associated > Plants > Roots > Rhizosphere ... | reverse complement strand
GCCGGGCATGGGATCATGGAGCACCAGGCAGACAAGCAGGAAGGGTTACGTGTCACCTAGCACTCAGGGTCACTCGGGGGGCGCGCACGACCAGGCCGTGATCAGGAACTTCTGCATCATCGCGCACATCGATCACGGCAAGTCCACGCTCGCCGACCGCATGCTCCAGTACACCGGGGTGGTCGGGGAGCGCCAGATGCGCGCCCAGTACCTGGACCGGATGGATATCGAGCGCGAGCGCGGCATCACGATCAAGAGCCAGGCCGTGCGGTTGCCGTGGACCGGCGTCGACGGCCACGCCTACGTGCTGAACCTGATCGACACGCCCGGTCATGTCGACTTCTCGTACGAGGTGTCCCGCTCGCTGGCCGCGTGCGAGGGTGCGATCCTCCTGGTGGACGCCGCCCAGGGCATCGAGGCGCAGACCTTGGCCAACCTCTACCTGGCCCTCGACGCCGATCTCAAGATCATCCCGGTGCTGAACAAGATCGACCTGCCGGCGGCACAGCCCGAACGCTACGCCGCCGAACTGGCCGGGATCATCGGCTGCGATCCGTCGGACGTGTTCAAGGTCTCCGCGAAGACCGGGGAGGGCGTCAAGGAACTGCTGCACGAGGTGGTCAGGCAGATCCCGCCGCCGGCCGGGGACCTGGGCGCACCGGCCAGGGCGCTCATTTTCGACTCGATCTATGACACGTACCGAGGTGTCGTCACCTACATCCGCGTGGTCGACGGGCACATCTCGCGGCGGGAGCGCACGCTGATGATGTCGACCGGGGCGGTGCACGAGACCCTCGAGGTGGGGGTGATCTCGCCGGAGCCGATCCCTACGGAGGGCCTGTCCGCCGGCGAGGTGGGATACCTGATGACCGGCGTCAAGGACGTCCGCCAGGCGCGCGTCGGCGACACCGTGACCAGCTCGGCGGGTCCGGCGAGCGCGGCGCTGGCGGGCTACTCCACCCCCCGGCCGATGGTGTTCTCCGGCCTGTACCCGGTGGACGGGGACGATTACCCGGACCTGCGCGACGCCCTGGACAAACTGCGGCTGAACGACGCGGCGCTGATCTACGAGCCGGAGACGAGCACGGCGCTGGGCTTCGGGTTCCGCTGCGGTTTCCTCGGCCTGCTGCACATGGAGATCGTGCGCGAGCGTCTGGAGCGCGAGTTCGACCTGTCGCTGATCTCGACTTCGCCGAACGTCGTGTACCGCGTCGTCTTGGACAGCGGCAAAGAACTGCGGGTGACGAACCCCAGCGACTTCCCGAGCGCCGCGGACAGCGCGGCCGGGCCCGGCGGGGTCCGGGGCAAGATCGCGCAGGTATACGAGCCGGTGGTGCGCGCCACGGTCATCTCGCCGTCCGACTACATCGGCACGATCATGGAGCTGTGCCAGGGCCGCCGCGGCGTGCTGCTCGGCATGGACTACCTGTCCGCGGACCGGGTGGAGATCCGCTACACGCTGCCGCTGGCGGAGATCATCTTCGACTTCTTCGACCAGCTCAAGTCGCGCACCCGCGGCTACGCCTCACTGGACTACGAGCCGGACGGCGAGCAGGAGGCCAACCTGGTGAAGGTCGACATCCTGCTTCAGGGGCAGCCGGTCGATGCGTTCAGCCAGATCGTGCACACCGACAATGCCCGGGAGTACGGCCTGGCGATGACGGCGAAGCTCAAGGAGCTCATCCCGCGCCAGCAGTACGAGGTGCCGATCCAGGCCGCGGTCGGCGCGCGGATCATCGCGCGGGAGAACATCCGCGCGCTGCGCAAGGACGTGCTCGCGAAGTGCTACGGCGGTGACATCACCCGCAAGCGCAAGCTGCTCGAGAAGCAGAAGGAGGGCAAGAAGCGGATGAAGACGATCGGCCGGGTGGAGGTCCCCCAGGAAGCCTTCGTCGCCGCGCTCTCCACCACCGACACCAAGAAGCGCTGACCGGCGGAGAAGGCACGGGTGGCGGAGCGATTGGCCGATTTGTCACGGTGGCGGAAGGGGCGGCGCATTGGGCGTCGGCGCTGTGTGCCGCTGAGCGGCCAAGGCCGTCGCGGCGCCAGCCGAAAAATGTCGTGATTGCCACTTTTGTCGGGCTATGCCGGCGCACCACGCGCTCTCTGCCGTTCTCTCCAGCCCTTGACGCCACACACGCAACTCCAGTCACGAGCGTGGCGGCGCGGTGGTCAGTGGATGCGCGTGATTGCGGGGAGGAGGTGCACCTGCTGCATTGGCGAGATGTACGGCGCCTGGTACTGGATGACCTGCTGAGTGTGGTGCGCGATCATGGTCATCCCGGTGAGCAGCGCGGCCAGCGTGAACACGACGATCGCGGTGAGGATGAGGCCGGCGATCGGCGTGCTCGCGCGGACGCCGGCGCTCGGGGGCGGCATCGTCGGCTGGGCGAGCGGGAACGCGACGCCGGCCGGCAGGTCGGCGACCAGGGCGCCTAGCTCGCCGTAGGTACGCGACGCGTACGCCCGCGTGACGCGTTCGCCGAACTCGTCCTGGGTCAGCCGCCCCTCGGCGAAACCGGCTCGCAGCACGTCCACGGCGCGTTCGCGGTCCGCGCTGCTCGCGAGCCAGTGGCTCGGCGGAAGGGCCGGTGCGGGCAAGATAGAGCCAGGTAGCTGGGCCGGAACGTACGCCACAGTGAGCCTCCCCGGAAACGCTTCTACAGAGTGTAGACGTGCAACCCTCCTCGGAAGTTGCCATTCCCGCTTTCCGGGCCGGAGGTCGCTACGGGGTGAGCGCGGACTTGAGGTCGTCGAAGTCGTTCCTGAGGGTGGTCAGCGTGTTCGCGTTCGCCGGGTCCGACGCGATGCTGCGGTACTGGGTAGCCGACGTCGCAGTGGCAAGCTGGTGGAAGATGCCGGCGACCTTGTTCGCGTCGGCGACGACCTTCGCGGCCGTGGCGCTGTCCTGGCTGTTCGGCATCGCGATCCCCTGCACGGACGTGGCGAGCGCGGTGTAGGCGGTGGCCAGCCGCTGGTCGTACTTCTGGGCGCAGGACTGGGTGGTGCACGCCTGGATCGAATTGCCCGCCGACTCGGACGCGGCGTTGATCGTGTTGGCCGAGGCCTGGAGCGAGTTGTACGCCTCTGCTCTGGTGACGGCGTTGCCGGCCGCGGCGACGTTGACGGCGATTATCCCGGCGAGCACCAGCACGCCGATGACGAGGAACCACCCGACGAGCTTGCGGGCACCGCTGGACAGCACGAGCAGCCACGGGTTGCCCGGCGGCCCGCCGGGGGGCGGTGCGTAGCCGGGCGGGGGCGGGAAGCCAGGTTCGGCCGAGGCGAAGCCCGGGTCCGGCGCGGGTGCTCCGGGTGGCGGGAAGCCTGGCGCGGGCGTGAAGCCCTCGTCGGATGCGGGGTTGCCGGGCGGCGGGAAACCAGGTGCGGGCGGGAACCCGGGCTGGGGGCCGAAACCGGGCTGGGGGCCGAACCCTGGCGGCGGGCCGAAACCGGGCGGCGGGCCGAAACCGGGCGGCGGGGGGAAGCCGGGCGGCGCGTAGGCGGAGTCGGCGCTGTCGCCGAACAGGCCGCCGGGATACGCGCTGGTGAGCATCAGGTGGTAACCGTAGGAACGAGAGGTGTAGCGCAGCACCGCGGCGTAGGCCTGGTGCAGGCTGTCCGGCATGCTGCCGCGGATAAGTACGATGAGCCAGGCGACGAACGCGACGATGGTGTACGCGCCCAGGCCGGCGATCGCGGTGACGAACCAGGCCGGGATGAGCAGGATGAACCGGAAGAAGACGGCGAGCCGGTTGAGCCGCCCGGGCAGGGTCACCACCCGGACCGGGTATGGCGCGTCCTCGAGGGTGAACGGCGGGTAGACGCCGGTGAGCATCATGCTGTAGGCGTAGACGCGGGTCTGCCAGCGCAGGTAGCCGGTCAGGAAGCCGGCCGCGAAGGCCGGCAGCTGGCCCGTGAACAGGGCCGCGAACCAGGAGATGAACGCGATCACCCCGGCGGCGATGCCGAGCGCGCACAGCACGATTATGTGCGGGAGGACCATCAGGAAGCGGATCAGCACCGTGCCGCGGGACTGCGGGGCCGGGGGGTCGAACGCCACCAGGACCGGTGCCAGCACCCCGTCGGGCGGAGGCGGCGGCGGAGGCGGAGCCTGGGGGAGGGATGGCGGCCCCGCGGGCACGTCGTAGCTCATGGTGCCTTCTTCCTGAGCGGTCCCCGTCGGTACGCGAGGATCATACCCAGGACAGAAGATCGATTAGCAGCAAACGCACCTGATAACGCGCAGGTCACGAGCCAGGTCGGAACGGCCTCTGCGGGAACTGGCCACCGCCGGTGCGGTGACTGAACGCCAGCCAGCCGAGGACCATCAGCGTCCCGACGATCACCGCCAGGTAGCCGAGCACCAGTCCGGTCACCGCCATACCGTCGCCGGCCTCGCCGGTCCGCCGGATCTCGTGGCGGGCGCGGTGCCCGGTGACGATCGCGGGAATCGCGGTCAGTCCGAGGAACGGAACGCCGAGCCCGAGCAGCATCGACGCGACGGCCATGGAGTTCGTGCGCGCCTTCCGGGTCGGCGCGGCCACCGGGTACTGCGACGCGGGCGGCATCGGCCCGGCCGGCAGGTCCGCGGTCAGCCCGGCCAGCTCCCCGTAGGTGCGCGCTTCGTAGGCCTGTGCCATCCGGTCGTTGTACTCGTCCTGGGTGAGCCGGCCCTCGGCGAAACCGGCCTTCAGGACGTCAACGGTGCGCTCCCGGTCGGCGGTGGCGGCGCGCAGCGACGGGTTGAAGCCAGTCTGCGCTCGCACGCGCGCCCGTGTTGATGGATACTGCAACGGCGGGTACTGAGCTGGCCATCCTGCAGGCTGACCGGACGTATGTTCTGCCACCGCTGCCTCCGTCCATGCGACCACCACCAGTGTATGTAACGTTCCGGGGTACCTTTCTGGACATGCCAGGAGCGGTAAGCGGAGGAGACCCGGTACCCGCCGACGGCGCGCTACCGCAGAGCGCGCTCGCCGGGGCGGGGAGCCGGCCGTTCGGCGTCTACGTGCACGTGCCGTTCTGCACGACCAGATGCGGCTACTGCGACTTCAACACGTACACGGCACCCGAGCTAGGAGGCGGAGTGTCGCCGAAAAGCTACCCAGCGCTGGCTGTCGCGGAGATCGGGCTGGCCAGGAAGGTTCTCGGCGACAAGGAAATGCCGGTGCGCACCGTGTTCTTCGGCGGCGGCACCCCGACGCTGCTGGCGCCCGGCGCCTTCGGCGAGATCCTGCGGGCGATCGACAGCGAGTTCGGCCTGGCTCCGGGGGCCGAAGTCACCGCCGAGGCCAACCCCGAGTCGGTGACCGAAGCCTCGCTCGCGGAGCTGCGTGCTCAGGGGGTGACACGTATGTCGTTCGGGATGCAAAGCGCGGTGCCCGGAGTACTCGCGGTACTCGACCGCGTGCATCAGCCAGGCAGGCCCCTCGCCTGCGCGCGCTGGGCGCGCGCGGCGGGGTTCGAGCACGTCAGCCTCGACCTCATCTACGGCACGCCGGGCGAGACCGACGACGACTGGCGGCGGTCGGTCGCGGGCGCGGCCGGCGCGGAACCGGATCACGTATCCGCGTACGCGCTGACCGTCGAGGACGGGACGCGGCTGGCGGCGCGGGTGCGGCGCGGCGAGCTTACGGCACCGGACGACGACGTGCTCGCCGGGCGGTACCTGATCGCGGACGAGATGCTGGGCGGAGCGGGGTACCGCTGGTACGAGATCTCGAACTGGGCGACCAGCGACGCGGCCCGGTGCGCGCACAACATGCTGTACTGGACCGGGGGTGACTGGTGGGGGATCGGGCCGGGCGCGCACAGCCACGTCGGCGGGACACGCTGGTGGAATGTCCGGCATCCGGCGGCGTATGGCGACCGGATCGGCGCCGGGGCGAGCCCGGGTCAGGCCCGGGAGGTGCTCACCGCTAATGAAATCCAGCTGGAGCGCGTCATGCTGCTGATCCGGCTGGCCGAGGGCTGCCCGCTCGCGGTCCTCGATCAGCCCGACGCGGTCCCGGCGCTAGTCGCCGACGGGCTGGTGACGGTGGCCGGCGAATCAGTCGTGCTGACCCGCCGCGGGCGGCTGCTGGCCGACACCGTGGTGCGGACGCTTACCTAGGCTGCGCGATCGTCGCGCAGATCCAGCTGGGCACCTCGAACGTCTCCCCGCGCTGCGCGGCCGCGACGCCGCGGACCAGGTACTTCAGCATGAGCACCCAGAGGGCGAACAGCAGCGGCAGCGCCACGATGAGCGCCGCGGCGACCGTGTCGAGGGCGAGCAGGGCGCCGAGGATCGCGATGCAGATGACGTACACCAGCACGGTGACCGAGATGTTCACCGACTGAGCCGCGTGGTAGCGCATGAACGACGACTTTCGCCGTCGCAGCGCGTACACCAGCAGCGGGATGACCGCGCCGACACCGATGAAGATCGCACCCAGGTAGCCGAATATCGCCCAGGTCGCGTCCGCCGGGTCACGGCCGGGCATGTCCTCCGTGACCGGCCAGCCTTGCGGCTGGTTGTGAGTCATCTGAGCCAGATCCTCCGCTGCCGTCACGCTAGTCGTCCCCCTGGGCAGTGACGAAATCGATCAGTTCCTCGACCCGGCCGAGCAGGTCGGGCTCAAGATCAGCGTACGACGAGACGGAGCGGAGGATGCGCTGCCAGGCCGCGCCGGTCTCCAGCTGCCAGCCGATGGCCCGCAGCACGCCCTCCTTCCACGGCTGGCCGCGCGGGACGTCGGGCCAGCTCGAGATGCCGACGGCGGACGGCCGGACCGCCGCCCAGATGTCGATGAACCGGTGCCCGACGACCAGCACGTCCGGGGAGTTCACCTGGGCGGCGATCCTGGATTCCTTGGAGCCGGCCACCAGGTGGTCGACGAGAACGCCGAGGCGGCGGGTGGGGCCAGGATCGAAAGTCCGCACGATGGCGGGCAGGTCGTCGATCCCTTCCAGGTACTCAACGACGACGCCGACGTCGCGCAGGTCGTCGCCCCAGATCTTCTCGACCAGCTCGGCATCGTGCCTGCCTTCGACGTAGATCCGGCTGGCGCGGGCGACCTTGGCGCGGGTATCCGGCGCCGCTACAGACCCTGAGGCAGAACGACCTGGCTTTATCGGGCCGGACTCGGTTTTCGGCACCGGGGGGACGAGCGTGACCGGCTGGCCTTCGAGCAGGAACGCTCCCGCGGTGAGCGGGAACTGACGGCGCTTGCCGTGCCGGTCCTCCAGGGTCACAGCGCCCTTTTCGTAGCCGACCACCGCGCCGCAGAACCGGCCCTCCGCGTCCTCCACCACCAGGCCGCGCTCGGCTTCTACCCGCGGGAACTCACGTTTTACCGGCCGCTTCCTGCCGACTTCCAGGGGGGTCTGGGGGGAGGTTCCCCCCAATCCTGGAATACCGTCATACTGCCTGCTCCGCACCGTTTTCCTTCCCGACCCTCCGGCTGTTCTGGCAGCCTAGCCGGGCCGGGCCGGCCTCGGCGCGCCGACACGCACCGCGTTCCGGCATAGAATTAGCACTCGCAAGACAGAGTGCCAGGGAGGTGAACACGGTGCTAGACGAACGGAAACTAACGGTGCTCCGGGCAATCGTCGAGGACTATGTGTCCACCACCGAGCCGGTCGGTTCGAAAACCCTGGTCGACCGGCATCACTTCGACGTGTCCCCGGCCACGATCCGCAACGACATGGCCGTCCTCGAGGAGCAGGGCTTCATCGCCCAGCCGCATACCAGCGCGGGCCGGATACCCACCGACAAGGGATACCGGCTGTTCGTGGACCGGCTGTCCAGCGTCAAGCCGCTGTCGGCGGCGGAGCGGCGGGCCATCGAGACGTTCCTGGCGGGCGCCTACAGCCTGGACGACGTCGTGACGCGGACGGTGCGGCTGCTGGTCCAGCTCACCCGGCAGGTGGCGGTCGTCCAGTACCCCTCGCTGACCAGATCCGCGGTCAAGCACATCGAGCTGGTCAGCCTCGGCGCTACCCGCCTGCTCCTGGTGCTCATCACCGACACCGGACGGGTCGAGCAGTGCGCGGTCGACCTGCCGCAGCCGTGGAGCGAGGAGTCCGTCGCGCAGGTCCGCGCCGTGGTGAACGCGTGCCTGGTCGGGCGGAAGATGTCCGACGCCGCCGCGCTGGTGGACACGCTCGGCGACCGGATCCCGGCTGCCGAGCGGGTCAACGCGACCGCGGTGTTCTCCGCGCTGCTGGACAGCCTGGTGGAACGGCATGAGGAGAAAATCGTCTTCGGCGGGGCCGCGAACCTGGCCGCGACCGACTTCAGCAAGGGCCTGCGGGATGTCCTGGAGGCCCTGGAAGAGCAGGTGGTGCTGATGCGGCTGCTTGGCGAGGCCGACCCCGCGATCCTGACCGTACGGATCGGCGCCGAGAACCAGGTCGAGGGGCTGCATACGACCTCGGTGGTGTCCACCGGTTACGGCACCAGCGGGGCTGGGCTGCCACTGGCCAAGCTTGGCGTACTCGGCCCCACCCGGATGGACTATCCGGGAACAATGGGAGCCGTGCGCGCCGTTGCACGCTACGTCGGCAAAATCCTGATGGAGTCATAGTGGCGGTGGATTACTACGCGCTGCTGAAGGTTCGTCGCGACGCCACCCAGGAAGAGGTGAAGCGGGCGTACCGGAGGCTGGCGCGGGAGCTTCATCCGGACGTGAACCCCGATCCTGAGACCCAGGAGCGGTTCAAGGAGATCACCCAGGCGTACGAGGTGCTGTCGGATACGGACAAGCGCCGGATGTACGACATGGGGATGGATCCGTTCGCGGCCGCGGGCGGTATGGGCGGGGCGGCGGGCAACCCGTTCGGCGCGGCGGGGTTCCAGTTCAGCGATCTGATGGACGCGGTGTTCGGCGGAGGCATGGGCGGGGCCGCTGCCCGTGGCCCGCGCAGCCGGGCGCAGCGCGGGCGCAACGCGACGATCCGGGTCGAGCTGGACCTGTCGGAGTGCGCGTTCGGCGCCACTCGTGAGCTGACCGTCGATACGGCGGTCGTCTGCCCCACCTGTTCCGGTGAGGGCACGGCGCCGGGCACCCACCCGCAGACTTGCGACATCTGCAACGGACGCGGCGAGGTCAGCCAGGTCACCAGGTCGTTCCTCGGCCAGGTCATGACCACCCGGGTGTGCCCGGGCTGTGGCGGCTTCGGCACCGTCATTCCCCGGCCGTGCCCGGAATGCGACGGCGACGGCCGGGTCCGCACCCGGCGCACGATCAAGGTCCGCATCCCGGCCGGCGTCGAGGACGGCACGCACATCCAGCTGGCCGGCGAGGGAGAGGTCGGCCCCGGCGGCGGCCCGCCCGGCGACCTGTTCCTCGAGGTCGTCCAGCGTCCGCACGCGATCTTCGAGCGGCAGGGCGACGACCTGCACTGCACGGTGACGATCCCGATGGTGGCGGCGGCTCTGGGTGCGACGCTGTCGGTCGATTCGCTGGACGGGCCGGCCGACATCGACATCCGGCCCGGCACGCAGTCCGGGCAGGTCATCCCGCTGTACGGGCAGGGCGTCAAGCACCTGAGCGGGAACGGGCGCGGTGACCTGGTCATTCACGTCACGGTGGAGACCCCGACCAAACTGGACCCGGAGCAGGAGAAGCTGCTGCGGGAGTTGTCCAAGCTGCGCGGCGAGGAGTCGGCGCCCGGAAAGTTCGCGCCCGGCCAGCAGGGCTTCTTCTCGCGGCTGCGGGACGCGTTCAACGGGCGCTGAGGCGGCCTGGCTTGGTTCCGCTGTTCTTCGTTTCCGACGGGCTCGGCAGCGGTGACGAGATCGTGCTTTCTGGCGCCGAGGGGCGGCACGCGGCGGTCGTCCGCCGGCTGCGCCCGGGCGAGCGCGTCGACGTCGGTGACGGCGCCGGGCTGATCGCCGAATGCGTCGTCGCCGGAGCCGCTGGCGGGACGGGCTTGCGCCTTTCGGTCAAGAGCAGACGGGTGGTGCCGCATCCAGAGCCGACGGTCACCGTCGTCCAGGCGATCCCGAAGGGCGACCGCGCCGAACTGGCCGTGGCGGAGATGACCGAGGTAGGCGTCGACCGGATTGTCCCGTGGGCAGCCGAACGCAGCGTGCCGGTCTGGCGCGACGAACGGGGCGTCGCACGGTGGCGTGCCACCGCCCGGGAGGCGGCCAAGCAGGCACGGCGAGCGTGGATACCCGAGGTAACGGCCGCCGCCACCTCGACCGCGGGGGTGGCACGGTTCATCGATCAAGCAGCCCTGGCCGTTCTGCTCGATCCCGACGCGACCCGACCGCTGGCGACCCTGACACCCCCGGCGTCCGGCGACCTGGTCGTGCTGGTCGGCCCGGAAGGCGGCATCACCGACCAGGAGACGGCCGCGTTTCTCGCCGCCGGGGCGGTGGCATACCGGCTGGGTCCGACCGTGCTGCGAGCCTCCACCGCGGGGGCGGTCTCCGCCGCGCTGCTGCTCAGCCGCACCGCCCGCTGGGGATAGCAGAACGACGTTCTTCCTGGGCGTTGGACGTGCCTAATGTGGCTGGCGATACGCCAGCGCACTGGCTGCCTCTGCATCAGCGTGTCGGATTACCCCGTCGTGGTAAGTTAACGCTCGAAAACGAGGGTCACGCCCCCGCAAAGCGGCAATCCGCCACGTTGTTCCGGGATTCCTCCGCTCCCAGCGGGCGCCTGCGAGTGCCGCCCGCCGACGCCGATCGCCTCGGCGCGACCCTGGATACCACACAGCCGGGCAAACCGGCCGAGCAAGCGTCAGGAAGCCGCTGGTGAGGTGGACGCGCCGGCATCCGCCCCCTTTGTCCCGGATGTTGTCCCGGATGTCGACGCAGAGGCGGCTTTCGAGGTGGTCTTGCTGGTCGGCTTCGGGGTCGACGTCGACTTCGGGCTGGACGGACTGGTGCTGCCCGACGTGCCCGCCGCCGGGGACGACTTCGGCTTGCTGGCCTTCTGCGTCCGGCCGGCCGACGTGGACCCGCCGCAACTGGTGCGGGACGCCGAGGGCTTCGGGCTCGCCGACGTGGTCGCCTTCGGACTCGCGGTCGACCTCAGCGTGGCGGTGTCGGTCGGGGTAGCGGCCTGGGTGGCCTTCGGCGAACTGGGGCTGGAGGCGCTCGCCGTCCCGGTGGACGGGCTGGCCGGCGGACTGCTGCTCGCGCCGGACGAGGCACTGGCAGTGGTCGTCGCCGGCGGGGTGGTGCTCTGGGCCGGGCTGCTGGTGTTCGGCGACGTTCGTGGCGACGAAGCTGGCGATGAGGACGCCGGCGGGCAGGTGGGCGCGGCGGCGGCTGCCTGACTTTCCGCCGCGGTCGCCGCACCGGCACGGCTGCTGGTCGCCGCGGCCGCCGCGGAACCAGCGACGTTCCCGGGCGCGCTCTGGCCCGATGCGGCATTGCCGCTGCTGCTGCCCCCGGTGAACACCGAAGAGCTCAGCTGCACCACCGCCTGCCGGAGCGGTGGCACGGCCAGCGCCACGCCGATCGCGAAGATCGCGCAAACCGCGGCCAGCGCGGGCCGGAGCATGACGTCCCGGATGTCCAGGCCGCTCCACCAGCTAGGACGCGTCCGCCGAGAACGGGAGCGCCGCCCCGACCGGAAGCCGCCGGGTCCGGAACTGTCGGTGCGGCCCGCCGGCCCAGAAGACCCAGAAGACCCAGAAGGCCCGGACGGCACCCCAGCAGAACCGTGCCGCAGCCCACGCTCGTGACCAGTCACAATACCCGGCGGCTGCCCTGGGGCCGGCGGCTGTCCCGGCGGCTGCCCCGGCGCCATACCCGGCGGCTGTCCCGGCGGCTGTCCCGGCGCGAATCCGGGCATGGGCATGGGTCCAGGCATGGGCGCGGCGCTCGCGCTGGCGAGCGTCGGACCGGCCGCGCGGACCTTCGCCCTGATCCGCTCCAGGCCGTCTTGGCGCGGCTCCACCTGATCCGCGGCAGCGTGCAGCGCATTGCGCACGTACTCCGCGAAGTCGTTCGGTGGGCCGTCTCTCACGTCTTACTCCTGCTTCAGCGCGGTCCTGAGTGCGGCCATGCCGCGGGCCGTGTGGCTCTTGACCGCGCCGCGGCTGATGTTCATCGTGGCGGCGATCTCGGCCTCGGACAGGTCAGCGTAGTAGCGCAGCACGATGGCCTCGCGCTGCCGGTCGGGTAGTTCACGCAGAGCGGACACGACGGCGGACCGCTCCAGCAAGACAAGAGCGCCATGTTCGGCGCTCGGCATGTCGGGTGGTGCCTTCTGAAGGTTCTTGTCAACTACGGTACGATGCCGCAGCACCGAACGCGACTTGTTGACTACGGATTGCCGCAGGTAGGCGAGCGCCTTCTCCGCGTCGCGCAGCCGCTGCCACCCTCCGGCCATGGCCACGAACGCGTCTTGTACTACTTCCTCGGCGGTCTGCACGTCACGCACGAGGAACGATGCCAGGCGCACGAGCGCCCGGTAGTGAGCGGCGTAAAGCTCGGTGACCGCACGATCGGCGCTCCAGGTCAGCACTGGTGCGCGGAATCCGTCCGGCACAATTGCGCTGGCCACCAAGGTTTCGGTCACGTTGTTAGGACGCGCGACCCCGTCGTCAGGTTCACCCACGGCCCGGCCGCCCCTGTCTGGGATTGGTACAGGACCCCCGTTCACGGTCCTTCATTCCCAACTTTGCCCACCCATCTGACCGCCCGTTGTAAGTGCCGCATCCCCGAACCCGTCCGGACGGGGCGGGCGTGCCATGCCAGCAGACCGGCCGCTGGCGACGGGGCATGCCATCAGATACCGCCGGAGGCTTACGGAAACACAAGAATATCCACTGTCCGTGTAGTTGGGCAGCACTTGATGGGATCAGCCAGGTAACGGGCCCTAGCTTCATGGTCACTCCCGAGTACCCACAGTCACTACGAGGCTGCCCGGCTAGGCGCCTCTCGTACGGTATGAGCGTCGATGTCGGCATCCGCCAGCTACTTTGTGGCGATAATTTTCGCGGCTCCGCCTTAAGCACTCCTTAAGCCGTCTGGGACAGTCATTCCTTAGAGTTCCCTCTCTTTCGCATCTGAACAGGAGCCACACTACGCACCGTTCGCACGGCCCGTATCGCCCTCCCAGCCGTCTATTAGTACTTGTCCGAAGCCCTCGAATAGTTCAGCGCCGGCCAAGGTTTTCGCGTAACTGGCCACTCTTACGTGGCCCAGGTCACAGGACCCCGTACGATCAGGACTGTGCCCGACTGCTTGTTCTGTGCCGTCGCCGCCGGCGAACTGCCCGCGACGCCTGTCCTGGAAAGTGACCGGACGGTAGCGTTCCGTGACATCAACCCCCAGGCACCCACCCACGTCCTGGTGATACCCAAAGAACACCATGAGAACGTGGCGGCACTCGCGAAAGCCGACGACGGGCTGCTGGACGAGGTGATCACCCAGGCGCACGAGGTCGCCCGCGCCGAGGGTGTCAGCGAAAGCGGTTATCGTGTGGTGTTCAACACCGGCGCTGACGCAGGCCAGACCGTGCCGCACGTCCACGCGCATGTGCTCGGCGGCCGTCAGCTCAGCTGGCCGCCCGGGTAAGACGGGTAAGAGAAGAGCCAGGAAGGCACATTGGCGAACACCGACAACGGCCAGTCCAAAGGCGTGGACACTAAGGGTGGCGGGGCGAGTACCCAGGTCAAGATCATCATTCCCGCCGACCTGTCCATGGTCACCCTCCTCGGGTCGGGCGACGAGCTGCTGCACGTCATCGAGCGGGAGTTCGCCGGCGCTGGTGACATCCACGTGCGCGGCAACGAGATCACGCTGACCGGCTCGCCCGAGAACACCGCGCTCGTCCAGGCGTTTTTCGAGGAGCTGCTCCAGCTCGTCACCAAGGGCGCCGAACTCACCCCGGACGCGATCGAGCGCACCGCCGCGATGCTGCGTAAGGACCGCGGTGTCAGCCCCGCGGACGTGCTCACGGTCGGCATCCTGTCCGCCCGCGGCCGCACGATCCGGCCGAAGACGCTGAACCAGAAGCGTTACGCCGACGCGATCGACAAGCACACGGTCGTGTTCTCGATCGGCCCGGCCGGCACCGGCAAGACGTACCTCGCGATGGCCAAGGCCGTGAAGGCGCTCCAGGCCAAGGAGGTCAACCGGATCATCCTGACCCGGCCGGCGGTGGAGGCGGGGGAGCGGCTCGGCTTCCTGCCCGGGACGTTGTACGAGAAGATCGACCCCTACTTGCGGCCCTTGTATGACGCGCTGCACGACATGGTCGACCCCGACTCGATCCCGCGCCTGATGTCCGCCGGCACCATCGAGATCGCCCCCCTCGCATATATGCGTGGAAGAACCCTTAATGACTCATTCATCATCCTGGACGAGGCGCAGAACACCACGCCTGAGCAGATGAAGATGTTCCTCACCCGGCTCGGCTTCGGCTCGAAGATCGTGGTAACCGGCGATGTTACCCAGGTCGACCTGCCAGCGGGCCAGGTCAGCGGGCTGCGTATCGTGCAGGACATCCTCGACAACATCGAGGACATCCATTTCTCGCGGCTGACCAGCCAGGATGTGGTTAGGCACCGGCTGGTGGGAAAGATTGTCGACGCGTACGAGCGCTACGACGCGACGAACAACCAGCCGGGCAGGACGAACGCGCAGAGGATGACCAGGCGAAAATGAGCATCGACATCGCCAACGAGTCCGGCGTGGCGGTCGACGAGGCCGGGCTCGCCGCGGTGGCCAGGTTCACTCTGGACGAGCTGCGCATCCACCCGCTGGCTGAGCTGTCCGTGCTGCTCGTGGACGAGGGGGCGATGACCGAACTGCACGAGCGCTGGATGGGCGAGCCGGGCCCGACCGACGTGCTCGCGTTCCCGATGGACGAGCTGCGGCCGCCGCAGCCAGGCGCGCGCGAGGATACCGGCATCGATCCAGGCCTGCTCGGCGACGTGGTTCTCTGCCCGCAGGTCGCCGCCGGACAAGCCAAGCAGGCAGGCCACAACACCCAGGACGAGCTGGAGCTGCTGTGCGTGCACGGCATCTTGCACCTGCTCGGTTACGACCACGCGGAACCAGACGAGCACGCGGCGATGTTCGGCCTTCAGGGACAGCTCCTCAAAGCCTGGCGAGGCGAGCGCGGCTGATGTCCCCCCGATGGTGGCCACGGCGCAAGCCGAAACCCAGCGACGCCAGCCCGGAACTGCGCGGGCTGGTTGATTACCTGGAACGCCGCAACGCCATCGAGCCGGGCGAGCGGGAGATGGTCCGTTCCGTCTTCGAACTCGGCGACACCATCGTCAGGGAAGTCATGGTGCCGCGCACCGACATGGTGTTCATCGAGTCCGACAAGACCATCGAGCAGGCGGTCTCGCTGGCGCTGCGCAGCGGCTTCTCCCGCATCCCGGTGGTGGGCGAGAACACCGACGACATCGTCGGCATCGCGTACCTCAAGGACATCGTCGAGTGGGCCTGGGAACATCGCGGCGCCGAACCCACCGAGAAGGTGTCCGCCGTCATGCGCCAGGCCACGTTCGTGCCGGACAGCAAGCCGGTGGACCAGTTGCTGCGGCAGATGCAGGCGCAGCGCATCCACGTGGCGATCGTGATCGACGAGTACGGCGGCACGGCCGGCCTGGTCACCATCGAGGACATCCTCGAGGAGATCGTCGGCGAGATAACCGACGAGTACGACGAGAACGAGCAGCCACCAGTGGAGCAACTCGAAAGCGGCTCGGTCCGGGTCACCGCCCGGCTGCCGGTGGCCGAGCTCGAGGAGCTCTTCGACGTGAAGATCGACGCGGAAGACGTGGAGACCGTGGCGGGCCTGCTCGCGCACGCCCTGGGCCGGGTCCCCATCGCCGGGTCGAAGGCGACGATCAGCGGGCTTCAGCTCACCGCGGAGAGCCTGACCGGCCGGCGCAACAAGATCGACAAGGTCCTGGTGCAACCGGAAACCGATCGCTCCGCTCAATAGACTCTATGGCGTGAGCCCGGAGGATCAGAAGATCATCACGCTGGCCCGGTCGACGCGTGCGCGCGTGGCGGCGTCGGAGGGCGCGGCGGTACGAGACGAGACCGGCCGCACCTACACCGCGGCCGCGGTGGCGCTGCCGTCGTTGCGCCTGTCCGCCCTGCGCCTGGCCGTCGCGATGGCGGTGTCCAGCGGCGCCGCGAAGCTGGAGGCCGCCGCCCTGGTCAGCGACGGCGAGCTGGATCCCGGCGACCTGGCCGCGGTCCGCGACCTCGGGCCCGAGGCCGCGGTCTTCCACGCCGCGCCCGACGGCACCGTCCGCGCGGTCCTTTAAAACCTGATCTCATAACGGCAGTGGTTAACCCTCCGGGATGATGCGCAACAATCGAGAGGTGAACGAGCACCCCGCCTTCCGCTCGGGCTTCGCCTGCCTGGTCGGCCGCCCGAACGTCGGCAAGTCGACCCTCACCAACGCCCTGGTCGGCGCCAAGGTCGCGATCACCAGCGACCGGCCGCAGACGACCAGGCACGTGGTACGCGGCATCGTGCACCGGCCGGACGCGCAACTGATCCTGCTCGACACGCCCGGCCTGCACAAGCCGCGGACACTGCTCGGCGAGCGGCTCGACAGCCTGGTCAGGTCGACGCTGACCGAGGTGGACGTGATCGGTTTCTGCGTCCCGGCCGGTGAGGCGATCGGTCCCGGTGACCGGATGCTGGCACGCGAGGTCGCTGCCGCACAGCGCGGGTCCAGCGGCACCATCGCGGTCGCGATCGTGACCAAGATCGACCTCGTCGCCCCGGACCAGCTCGCGGCGCAGCTGGCGGACGTCGCCAAACTCGGCGACTGGGCCGACATCGTGCCGGTCTCGGCCGTGGACGCCCGGTCTGGCAAGCACAGGCAGCTCGACGTTCTCGCCGACGTGCTCGTCTCCCACCTGCCCGAAGGCCCCGCGCTCTACCCCGACGGCGAGCTCACCGACGAGCCCGAGCAGATCATGGTCGCGGAGCTGATCCGCGAGGCCGCCCTCGACGGCGTCCGGGACGAGCTGCCGCATTCGATCGCGGTCATCGTGGAGGAAATGGGGCCGCGCCCCGGCCGCGCCGACCTCACCGACGTGTACGCCGAGCTTTTCGTGGAGCGCCCCAGCCAGAAGGCCATCGTCATCGGCGCCAAGGGCTCCCGCCTCAAAGACGTCGGCAGCCGCGCCCGCCACCAGATCGAAGCCCTCCTCGGCACCCGCGTCTACCTGGACCTCCACGTCAAGATCGCCAAAGACTGGCAGCGCAACCCCAAGCAACTCCGCCGCCTAGGCTTCTACGACTGACCGCCCGCCGCCCGCCGCCCGCCGCCCGCCGCCCGCCGCCCGCCGCCCGCCGCCCGCAAGCCCCGCGCGCCCCGCTGGCGCGCCGCCCGCCGCCCGCGAGCCCGCCGCCCGCCGCCCGCGAGCCCGCCGCCCGCCGCCCGCCGCCCGCGAGCCCGCAGGCCGCGAGCCCGCGGGCCGCAAATCCCCATTTGTCCCTTATGTCGGGCGAGAGGCGGTCGCTAACGTGTTAGAAAAGTGCTTCATGTCAGAAAAGGGTGCGTATCTGGCGCCTTTTCTAACACAAGGCCCTTTATTGACATGAAAACTTGACCCTTGCGCAACTTTCATCACACTGGTGACTCGCGCCACGCGCCAAGCCAGCCGAGCTACCGAAACCGTGAGCGGCGAACAATGCGAACGCTCACTTCAGTCACATCGGCCCCACCGGTGCAGCACGTGGCGCCGCGGATCCTGGACCGAGGATGCCTGGGGGTGGCTGGCTGGTAACGGATTGGTATCGGCGCGGTCGGGGCGGGGTCTCGCAGGGACATTATGGGTGTTCGGCCAACTAGGGGGCGATCTTGCTAATCCTCTTCGGGTGGCGGGTCTTCTGCCGCTCCGTCGGACAGGGCACCTTCCACTGCCGCAATTGCGGCGGTGACCGTCAGTACCGGCTCCGGGCCGGGCGGAAATGGCTCACGCTGTTCTTCATCCCGGTGATCCCGCTCGCCCGGGTGGGCGAGCACGTCCAGTGCCAGACGTGCCGCACCAGGTACGTCACCGACGTGCTGCGCCAGCCGACCACGGCCCAGCTGCAGGCGGCGTTGCCGGCCGGCATGCGGGCCGCGGCCACGGCGATGCTGCTGTCCGGCGACGCGGGCAGCGCGGCGGCGCGGCAGCGGGCGATCACGATGATCATCGGCTCGGGCGCGGAGGGGTACGACGAGACGGCTCTTGATCAAGACCTCGAGCAGCCGTCCGAGTCGCTGCGGGCCGCGCTGCATCGGGTCGGCACGCAGCTCACCATCCAGGCCAGGGAGTGGTACCTGGCCGACGTGATCGGGATCGGCATGGCCGACGGGGCGCTTACCGACAGCGAGCGGAGCGCGGCGCAGGCGATCGGGCTCGACCTCGGCATGACGCAGGCCCAGGTGGTCGGCGTGGTCGCGATGACCGAGCAGTCGGCGGGCCGGGACTAACCGGGCCCGCAGGAAGTCCAGCAGCGCGGCGCGGAACTCCCCGGGCGCGTCCAGCCAGGGCACGTGGCCGGCATCTGGCAGCACGACGCGGCTGACATTCGGCAGCGCTTGCGCCAGGGAGTCGACGCCCCACCGGGGTCGCAGGTCCTGCGCGCCGTCGATGATCAGGGTCGGCACGGTCAGCGTGCGGCAGGCCGCCACCAGCTCGGGCTCGCGCCAGGTGCGTTTCACCTCGCCCCAGATCGTCTCGTGGCACTCCCGGCTGATCCCGAACCAGGGCGTGGCCATCTGTTCCGCGAGGGACATCGCGTCGTCGGTGGTGAACTCGGCAGACCATTGCAGGATCGCCAGCTCCCGCTCACGATCCTGGGCTCGCAGCTCGTCCATCCGGTCCCGGTACGGAGCCAGGCGCTCGGCGGCGGCGCGGTTGAACGGTTCCCGCCAGTCCCAGCCCAGCCCGGTGCCTGAGCTGTAGACCAGCGCGCTGACCCGGTCGGGATCGTCGAGTGCGTACCGCAACGCGAGCGTCGCGCCCCACGAGTGCCCCGCGACGACGACCCGGTCCAGACCCAGGCAGCTCCGGACGGCGTCCAGGTCGGCGAGCGACCGGGACACACTGTACGGACCGCGGCGTTCGGAGCGGCCGCAGCCGCGCTGGTCCCAGCGGATCACCCTGACATGCTCCGACAGCGGCTCGGCCACCGGGGCGAACATGTCCCACAGCCCGGGACCGCCGTGACACAGCACCACCGGCGTGCCGTGGCCCTTGTCCTCGACCCAGAGCCGGCAGCCGTCATCGGCGGCAACCGTGCTCATCGTCCGAGGTCCATCTGCCCAGTCAACCGGATGGGGGACCCGGAGGAGGAGGATAGGTCGTTCTGATATAGTCCTGAATCTAATGTTGCGCGAGCTGCTCCTCCTTAGCGGCCGCGGCGGGGCCCTCTAGGCCGGCTCCCTCGCCGCGGGGACTAGGCGTGCGCGTCGGCCAGGCCGGAGATCGCCCCTTACCGCAAGAGGAAGCAGTAGTCATGAAACCAGTTTCGCCCGTCCGGCAGCAGCCGAGCGGCATGCCCTGCCACCGGTACACGCCGTTCAAACCCGTCGACCTGCCGGACCGCACGTGGCCGGCGCGCAGCATCACGACCGCGCCGCGCTGGCTGTCCACCGACCTCAGGGACGGCAACCAGGCGCTCATCGACCCGATGAGCCCGGCGCGCAAGCGCACCATGTTCGACCTGCTGGTGAAGATGGGTTACAAGGAGATCGAGGTCGGGTTTCCGTCAGCCAGCCAGACGGATTTCGACTTCGTCCGGGAGCTGATCGAGGAAGAGCGCGTACCGGACGACGTACGGATCTCGGTGCTCACCCAGGCGCGTGAGGACCTCATCGAGCGGACCGTGCGATCCCTGCGCGGCGCCTCGAAGGCGAGCGTTCACCTGTACAACGCGGCCTCGCCGCTGTTCCGGCGCGTGGTGTTCCGCATCGGCCGGGAGGAGTGCAAGGCGCTCGCCGTGGACGGCACCCGGCACGTCATGAAATATGCGGACATGCTGCTTGAGGGCACCGACTTCGGCTATGAGTACTCGCCGGAGATCTTCATGGACACCGAGCTGGACTTTGCCCTCGACGTGTGCGCGGGGGTGATGGACGTATGGCAGCCGGAGCCGGGCCGGGAGATCATCCTCAACCTGCCGTGCACGGTCGAGCGGTCCACGCCCAACGTGTACGCGGACCAGATCGAGTGGATGAGCCGGAACCTGCCGAACCGCGAGAACGTATGCCTCTCGGTGCACACGCACAACGACCGGGGCACCGCGGTGGCCGACGCCGAGCTGGCCGTCCTCGCGGGCGCGGAGCGTATCGAGGGCTGCCTGTTCGGCAACGGCGAGCGGACTGGCAACGTGTGCCTGGTCACGCTGGGCCTGAACCTGTTCAGCCAGGGCATCGACCCGATGATCAACTTCTCGGACATCGACGAGATCCGGCGCACGGTCGAGTACTGCAACCAGCTGCCAGTTCACCCGCGGCACCCGTACGCCGGCGACCTGGTGTACACCGCGTTCTCCGGTTCGCACCAGGACGGGATCAAGAAGGGCCTCGAGGCATTCGAGGCGGCGGCCGCGGCGGCCGGTGTGCCCGAGGCAGAGTACCCGTGGGACGTCCCGTACCTGCCGATCGATCCGCACGACGTGGGGCGCACCTACGAGGCCGTGATCCGGGTCAACTCGCAGTCCGGCAAGGGCGGTGTGGCGTACGTGATGAAGGCCGAGCACGCGCTCGACCTGCCGCGCCGGCTCCAGATCGAGTTCTCCCGGGTCATCCAGGCGCACACGGACAACGAGGGCGGGGAAGTGCCGCCGTCGGCGATCTGGGACATCTTCTCGGCCGAGTACCTCGCCGACGGCGCGGTGGCGCTGCTCGACCACCAGGCTTCGTCGGTGGTCGAGGCCAAGCACGCGCTGAGCGCCGAAGTCCGGCTTGACGGCGTGGCCAGGGAGGTAGAGGGTGCCGGGAACGGGCCGATTTCTGCGTTCTGCGACGCGCTGGCCTCGATCGGGATCTCCGTCCGGGTGCTCGACTACGCGGAGCACGCGCTGACGGCCGGCACCGACGCCCAGGCGGCCGCGTACGTCGAGTGCGAGGTCGGCGGCCAGGCGCTATGGGGCGTCGGCATCGACGCCAACACCGTCACCGCCTCCATGCGCGCCGTCCTCTCCGCCGTCAACCGCGCCCGCCGCTGAGGTTTCCGCGGCCTGCGCCGACGTGCCGTTGGCGCCAACGGGCTCCCGTCTGTGGTGCCGTTGGCGCCAACGGGCGGGGGTCGGCGCGTACCGATGGCGCCATCGGCACGTAAACGCCCGGCGTGCGGGAGAATGGGAAGCGTGCAGGTTTATACCGATGACGGGGTCGTGCTGCGGACGCAGAAGCTCGGCGAGGCGGACCGGATCATCACCATCCTGTGCCGGAAGTCCGGGCGGGTACGGGCCGTGGCCAAGGGGGTGCGCCGCACCAAGTCGCGGTTCGGCGCGCGGCTGGAGCCGTTCACCCACGTCGACCTCATGCTGCACATCGGGCGCTCGCTGGACGTGATCACGCAGGCGGAGGTGATCCGGCCGTACGGCGAGCCGCTGATCGAGGACTACCCGCGGTACACGGCGGGCGTGGCGATGCTGGAGACGGCCGAGAAGTTCACCCCGGTGGAGAAGGAACCGGCGTTGCGCCAGCTGCTGCTGCTGATCGGCGGGCTGCGCTCGCTCGGCGATGGCGAGCACGACTCGCGGCTGGTGCTCGACGCCTTCCTGCTGCGCTCGCTCGCCATCGCCGGGTACGCGCCGTCGCTGACCGAATGCGCCCGCTGCGGCGCACCGGGGGAGGAACTGCGCGCGTTCGCGGTCCCGGCGGGCGGCATGGTCTGCGGCAATTGCCGGCAGGCGGGGGCGAGCGTGCCGGATCCGCGCAGCGTGGCGCTGATGTCCGCGCTGCTGAGCGGGGACTGGGACAGCGCCGATCGCACCGAGCGCAGGTACCAGGTAGAGTGCAGCGGGCTCGCCGCCGCGTACCTGCAGTGGCATCTGGAGCATGCAATTCGTTCGCTACGTCACGTGGAGCGTGTCTGATGGCAGTCGGCCCATCCGGATATCGCCCGCCCGACCCGCACCCCACCGGGGTCCGGCCGCCCGCGATCCCTCCGGCGCTGGTGCCGAGACACGTGGCGATCGTCATGGACGGGGACGGCCGCTGGGCCAAGCAGCGCGGGCTGCACCGGACCGAAGGCCACAAAAGAGGCGAGGCGTCCCTGCTCGACGTCATCATGGGCGCGATCGAGCTCGGTATCCCGTACCTGTCCGCGTACGCGTTCTCCACCGAGAACTGGCGCCGGTCGCCGGACGAGGTCCGGTTCCTCATGGGTTTCAACCGCGACGTGATCCACCGGCGCCGCGACTTGCTCAACGAGATGGGCGTCCGGGTTCGCTGGGCAGGGCGGCGGCCCAAGCTGTGGCGCAGTGTCATCGGCGAGCTCGAGTACGCCGAGCAGCTCTCCGACAGCAACACGGTGCTCACCCTCCAGTTCTGCGTCAACTACGGCGGCCGGGCGGAGATCGCCGACGCCGCCGCCGCGCTCGCCGCCGACGTCGCGGCCGGTAAGCTCAAGCCGGAGAAGATCACCGAGAAGGTCTTCTCGCGGTATCTCTACCGGCCGGAAATACCCGACGTGGACCTGTTCGTCAGGTCGTCGGGGGAGCAACGGTTTTCCAACTTCCTGCTGTGGCAGTCCTCGTACGCGGAGCTCGTTTTCCTCGACACGCTCTGGCCCGACTTCGACCGCAGGCACCTGTGGCACGCGTGCGAGATCTACGCCAGCCGGGACCGCCGCTACGGCGGGGCGATCCCCAACCCGGTAGCCGTAACGACATCCAATCCGGCGACGCCAGCATAACTGTGCGTAACTTACCCGATACGGGGAAGACCACTGTTGCCAGTGTGCAGGGGGCAACAGGTTTGTATCGGGGGGAATAATGTTTCGCGCGGCCATGGCCGTCGTTGTCGGCGGGTACGCGTTCGGGGGACTGGGGACGGGAGCCGGGCATTATGCCTTCGGCGACACGGTGAGCCACGCCGCAAGCCCGAGTGCCTCGGCCGGCGCGGCCACCAAGACGGTCTTGTATCACGGCTATCAGCTGAGCGTGCCGGCGGGCTGGCCGGTCTACCGGCTGGACACTGATCCAAGCCGGTGTGTCAGGTACGACGTGCACGCGGTGTACCTGGGCACGCCCGGCACCGAACAGAACTGCCCGCCCGGACTGGTCGGCAGGACCGAGACCGTGTCCATCGGGACTCCGGCCGCGGGGGCGCGGCCGCCGGTCGTCAGCCAGAGCGCGGTCAGCGCCGGCCGTCCGGCTGCCGCGGCGCCGGCTGCGATTCCGGCCCGGCCCGCCGCGCCCGGCGTGATCATGCAGGACTCGACCCGGCAGGAGTTCGGTGTCGCGATGCCGGCCGCGGCTCCGGCCATCACCGCCACGTACGGCGCCGACCCCGCGCTCATCGAGCGGGTGCTGGCCAGCGTGCGCGCGGCGATGCCTCATCAGGTGCCGCAGCACGTGCCACAGCAGGTCCCGCAGCAGGTGCCGCAGCACGTGCCACAGCAGGTCCCGCAGCAGGTGCCGCAGCACGTGCCACAGCAGGTCCCGCAGCAGGCGCCCGTTCGGGCGACGAGCGCCGCCTC
>Ga0070714_100000704_pt1 | contig 23672 bp, 17 predicted proteins | sample LARL83metaG_FD_65450 | JGI IMG/M metagenome (GOLD analysis project Ga0070714, IMG submission 65450) | Corn, switchgrass and miscanthus rhizosphere microbial communities from Kellogg Biological Station, Michigan, USA - LAR L8-3 metaG | ecosystem: Host-associated > Plants > Roots > Rhizosphere ... | reverse complement strand
ATGGCACGCGCTCGCGCCGAGTCGTCAGCCATTTCGCCCCCGCCGTACAGAACGTTCGTTCCGTCGTTGATCACCAGATAGCTGCCGGGTGCCAGCGCGTCCACGAGGCTGGCGGTGAGTTCCTCGGGGTTGTCCTCGTCGGCGACATGCCCGAGGACCCCCAGCATCATCAGCGCCACCGGCTGCCCGAAGTCCAGCGTCTCTGCGGCCTCGGCCAGGATCGTGTCCGGATCGCGCAAGTCCGCATCGATGTAGGCGCAGCTGCCCTCGTCGCTGCTGGTGAGCAGGGCGCGCGCGTGCGCTAGGACAAGCGGGTCGTTGTCCACGTAGACAATCCGCGAGCTGGGCGCCACTTGCTGGGCGACCTCATGAGTGTTGTCCACGGTGGGCAGCCCGGTGCCGATGTCCAGGAACTGCCGGATCCCCGCTTCCCCGGCGAGGTACCGTACGGCGCGGCCGAGAAATGCCCGGGACTGCCGGGCAATGTCGATCTGCGCCGGGAAGATCGCCACGAACTCGTCGCCGATTTCGCGGTCGATCGCGTAGTTGTCTTTGCCCCCGAGCCAGTAGTTCCAGATCCGCGCCGAATGCGGCCTGGTCGTATCGATCTTCGGCGGCGGCGAACCCGGGTCGGCGATGTCATGTGTCACTAGGATCTCCTGGAGTATCCGCAGCCGCAAAGCAGCCTAGTGCAAAATGCACTAGTACCACCACGAACTATGAGGTGTCCGTGCGGGCGTGGCCAGCCCTACGCCGGCCGCCGTAATCGCAAATTCACCTGACCCGCCCTAGACGATCTTGACGGTCGTCCCGTCGACGAGCATGGCCTGACCGTCGCGCAGCGTGCGGTGGGGGATTCCGGAACGATGACAAGTACAGCCGCACCGCCATCCTCCACTGCCGCACCAGACCGGTAAACCACTCTATTCGCGGAGCAGGTCGTCCAGCGATCGCGCCGGGCGGCCGGTGAGCCGCTGGACGGTCCCGGTGACCTGGGCGGCGTAGCCGTCGGTACCCGAACGGCGGTAATCCTGGTAAAGGCCGACGAACGCGTCGGCGAACCACGCGGTCAGCCCGGCACCGAGGAGCGCTTGGCGGACCGCGTCGTCCGGTACGTTGACGTAGCTGACCGGACGGCCCAGCGCGCTACTCAGCTTGGCGGCGACATCCGCGTAGGACAACGCCTCCGGCCCGGTGACGTCGTAGTGGGCTCCGGCGTGCCCGGGCTCGGTGAGGGCCCGCGCCGCCACGGCGGCCACATCACGGGTGTCGACCATGCTGATCCGTGCCTCGGCAGCGTCGGCGTAGAAGTTCCCGGAAGCGTCGATGGCGGGGATCGTCGACTCGGGGATGTTCTGCAGGAACAGGTTGGGACGCACGATCACGTACGGAAGCCCGGAGCTCTCGAGATAGTGGTCACAGGCCCCGTGCGAGCTGACGAACTCCGCCGGAGATTCCTGGCGGGCGCCAATAATAGAACTGCGCACAAGCAGCTGCACCTGGGTCCGGCGGGCCGCGTCGACGGCATTGCGGTGCCAGCTGACCGCGTCGGGATGCGGGCTGGAGAGCAAGAACACCTTCTCGACCCCGGTCATCGCTTTGACCAGCGAACCCTCGTCGGCAAGGTCACCCGTGACGGCTTCGGCGCCGTCGTTCGCGGGCTCCCCGCCGCGGATGAGCGTCCGGACCTGCTCGCCCTTGTCCAGCAGCTCCCCGATCAGCGCGGTGCCGATCTTGCTGCGGCCCCCGATTACAAGAATCACCGTTGTCCTCCTGCGTGGCTCGGCTGTCTGGTCCACCCTCTTGCAGCGAGCCGGGTTGATCAAGGGGCGATCGCCGATCGGATTGATTACGATTCTTGATTGATGTGGCGCGACGTGGAACTACGTGAGCTGCGGATCTTCCTCGTGCTTGCCGACGAGCTGCACTAACCGCCGGCCAGGTGCTGCCGCCGGTCACGTAGATCGCCGATGCCCAATGCCCCGTCGCTGACTGGTCGCGTGTCTTGTTCCACCGCGGCGACATAGGCGGCGGGGTCCTTGTCCACCGGCTGGACGCCGGCGAAGTTCCGCGCCTCATAAGCGGCGAAGGCGGCAGCGAGGTCGTGGCGCTGCTGGAGTCCGGCGAGGCGGCGGAAATCGGTCAGGCCCTCGCGTTCCTCTTCGGCCATGTGGTCGCCATTGGCCAGGTTCGCCCCGGCGACGGCCGCGTACCAGCCGTCGCTGCCAGCCGGATGCCGCGCCACTTCGGCGATCGCGTCCCGGATCTCGTTGTGATCGTGGATGGCGTCCAGCGTCTCGTCTTCCACCCCGGTCTTGCGCCGCGCGGCGATGCCCACCCGCAGCAGGACGGGGTAGAAGATCGCTTCCTCCGCGGCCGCGTGCACCTCAAGGAAGGCCGCCAGCCGTCCCCAGACGGCCGAGAGCGCCACGGTATCGGACCGGTCGATCTGTTCCAGGATCGCGAACAACCTGCGCTGCTCATGGTGATCGTCAAGGATCAGCTGGGTGATGTCCACCTAGTCTCCCATGGCTCATATCCATACCGGGAACATAGAACGTTACCTCGCAGCCCGCGCGGTCCGTGTCAATTGCGCAGTTAAGCCCGCTAGAGCGTGTCTGTGTGCGGGCGAACCGCACCCGCTGCCCGGAGCGGCGCGTAGTCGAACCAGTCGAACTGGGCCGTGCCGGCGGCGGCGTACATGCCGATCACCCGGCCGGTGAACCCCCCGGCTACCTCGGTGGACAGGTAGCGGCCGTCGAGTTCGGCGAGTGCGGTGAACACCCCGCCGGCATCTTCCACGCCGAGGCGCACCGTGTCGGGTCCCTGGGTCGGCGCGCCCAGACCCGGCGCCGCGGCGTGCACATCGATCCGCAGCACGACCGGCCCCGGCGGTACGGCGAGGGTAGCGAGCATCTGCCGCAACGGGCCGATCCGGGCCAGCGCCCGTACCTCGCCGTCGCCCGCCTCGACCTCGTAATGGTGCCGTTCGTCGAGCCGGACGGCGAGGCCGCCGCGGCCCGCACCCGGGTCGGCCAGCGTCCGCACCCGGCACGAGTGGTGCTGCTGGCGGCGGCCGGCGAAGGTTACGGCCGGATCATCGAGGGACTGGCCGCGGGCGCGCAAGGTGAGCCAGCCGGGGCGTTCGGTCACCGAGTAGCACCCGGCCGGCCGGGAGCGCGGCGATATCCAGCGCGGATGCAGCCGCGGCTCGCCGAAGTCGTCACGGGCCGGCGTCTCGGCGACCGGAGAAACGGGCCACGGGGGAGCGGCCATGACCGGCGCCAGATCGGCCACCGTAGGCCAGCCGTCGGTCCAGGTCACCGGCGTCAGGTAGGTCTCGCGGCCGAGCACGTGCCAGCCGGGCGTGCCGCCGCGTGGCCGGACGCCGAGCAGCACCAGCCACCACGACCCGTCGGGTGCCTCGACCAGGTCCGCGTGGCCGGTGTTCTGGATCGGCCGGCTGGTGCTGCGGTGGCTCAGGATGGGGTTGGCCGGGCACGGCTCGAACGGCCCGTCCGGCGCCGGGGCGCGAGCGACCGAGACGCAGTGGCCGCGTTCGGTCCCGCCTTCGGCGATCAGCAGGTACCAGAAACCGTCGATGTGATGCAGGTGCGGAGCCTCGGGCCATTGGGCGCCGGGCGTTCCGGACCAGATCAGTCGCGGCTCGCTCAGCGTCCGGCCTGCCACAGGGTCGATCTGGACTTGCTCGATCCCGGCATAGGTGCACCAGCAGCGGCCCTCGTCGTCCCAGGCCAGGTCGGGATCGATGCCGGAAACTCCGGGCACGCGGACCGGATCGGACCAGGGCCCGGCCGGATCGGTGGCGGTCAGCAGTACGGTGCCGCCGCCGGAGACATCCGACGTGATCAGCCAGAACCGCTCGTCGTGATACCGCAGCGTCGGCGCGTAGACACCGGCCGACGACGGTGTCGCGTCCGGCAGCGGCAGTCGTTCCAGCGCGTTGCCGGCCTGCTCCCAGTGCACCAGGTCCCGGCTGCGGAAGACCGGCACGCCCGGGAAGTACTCGAAGCTGGAACACGCGAGAAAGTAGTCCGAGCCCGCGCGGCAGACGCTCGGATCCGGATAGCATCCCGCGATCACCGGGTTGGTGAACTCGTCCCGCGCCCAGCCGCCGCCTCGGCTCATGCAGGTCCCTCCGCACCGTCATGGGTAACTATCATCGGCGACCAGACCCAAGCAGAGCTCGCCCAGCCGAGCCTTGACGCGCCTGAGGGCCGGTGTACTCCGGGTGGTTCCGAAGCGCTTCGGCAGCGTAACAGCTGAACCGATGGACGGAAGGTTCCGGAGCCAAGCAGGCTAGGTCGTTCTGGAAAAGCCGGAACTGATAAGAGCGCCGGAAATAGCGCATGGTGAAGCCGACCCGGGGCCACTGGCAATGGTCCCGCCGGGTCGAAGACTACCTGTAACCTTCGAATTATCCCGTCGAGACCATTGCCCTTTTGGGTGACAGTCTAAGCCGCTACGGCGACCCATTGTTGGAGATCGCCGGAATGGCATGCATTGCAGTCGGTGGTCAGTCGGTCACCGACGACATTGTCGCCGGTCATGTAATAGTCGGATCCATGAGCATTCGACTGATCCACGCTAATCCATTTGCCGGCAGTGCTGCTAACCAGAAGAAAAGCCCAGACGGTACCGTCGGCGGAGCATGATTTGATATCTATGTTGCCACTGGTATTAGTCGCTGCGAGACAGTAACCGCTGTCCAGGATCATGTTCCACTCCAGGCAGCCGATTTGCCCGCACACGCCGTCAGGATCGTGATAGCGGCCGCTCGAGTCGCTGGTCAGGATACGGCCAGGCGGATTACCGGATTCCGCCGCACCAAAAGGTGTGGTTCCGTCCGTGGTGATGTACAGGCCCTTGCCGGACGCAGTGTGCCATCTGGCGGTATGAGTGTCCGCATGGGCTGCCCCCGCGCTGGACACGAGGGTCGTTGCTATGGCTACGGTGAGGCCTGCCCCGAGCAGGGCCATCCGGCGGCCGGTCATGGCGCCGATACGCCATTTGATCCTTGTCATGTAATTTCCTTTCCTCGCGACCTGTTCTTTCTCCCGGGATGGGCCCGTATGGTGTCGCGGCGGTAGACGGCTTCAGCGTGCCAGCGGCCAGTTAGAGCTACGTTGGCGGCGGATTAACGCGCACGCCAGCGGCCACGTCTTCCGCTCACCGTCGGTGACGCAGACCGCTGGTCGCGCGCACCCAATCCGGCATCCGCTTGGCAAACCAGAACTTAACGGCCTATACCGGTGATATTGTTGCCGGGGTGAGTCACAGTGGCAGACGGTATGTCGCTCAGGGTCCTGGGGCCAGTTGAGACATGGTCGGCTGGCGGCTGGCGGGTGCCGGGAACCCCTCAGCTGCGCTTGGTGCTCGGGCTCCTGGCGCTCCAGGCCGGGCAGGCGGTACCGGCCCGCCAGCTGATCGACGCGCTGTGGGGTGACCATCCACCCCGCTCGGCGCGCAACGGCCTCAACGTCCTGCTCACCCATCTGCGCAAAATACTGGTGGTTACACCCGGTGCCGGATTAATACGAGTCGGGGACAGCTTCGAGCTGCACGCCGATCAAGCCGCCGTGGACGTGCACCGGTTCCGCGAGCTGGTCCGGGCCGCCCGCGCCACCAGGGACAGGCGGGCCGCTGTCGCCAGCTTTGACGAAGCCCTGGCGTTGTGGCGGGGACCGGCACTGGCCGGTGTCGCCGAGACGATACGAGCCGCGGAGATCCGGGACGGGCTGGCCGGAGAACACCTGTCAGCGGCGGAAGACAGGGTCGGCGCGCTGCTGGCCTGCGGACGGCACGTCGAAGCGGCGGCGGAACTCCCAGCGGTGCTGTCGGAGCACCCGCTGCGAGAGAGCGTAGCGGGGATGCTGATGCTGGCGTTGTATCGCTGCGGGCGCCAAGCCGACGCGCTTGCCGTGTTCCGCCGCACCCGAGAGACGCTCATCGCCGAACTGGGCATCGAGCCTGGGACGGACCTCCAGCAGCTTCACCGGCGGATCCTCGGGAGCGATCCGGGGCTCACCGCCCAGCCACTGGAAAGCGCCACTCAACCGCCAAGCCAGCGTGGTCCCGCGTGCGAGCACATCACCGGCGGCAACGGCAACGGCGCAAATGAGCATGCCGGGCCGGTTCCGGTGCCGCGGCAGTTGCCGGCCGCGGTGCCGCATTTCACCGGCCGGACAGCGGAACTGAAGATCCTCGACGGATTGCTGGACGAAGCCGAGAAACGCCGCACCATGCCGATCTCGGCAATCAGCGGGACCGCGGGCGTCGGCAAGACCGCGCTGGCCGTGCACTGGGCGCATCGTGTCGCAGGCCGGTTCCCTGACGGGCAGCTGTATGTGAACCTGCGTGGCTATGATCAGGGCCAGCCGGTTCTGGCCGCCGATGCGCTGGTCAGGTTGCTGCGCTCCCTGGGGACACCCGGCCACGACATCCCGCCAGATGAAGACGAGCGCACCGTCCGCTACCGCAGCCTGCTGGCTGGCAGGCGGCTGCTGATCGTGCTGGACAACGCCGGATCAACTGAGCAGGTGCGCCAGCTGCTGCCCGGCACGCCCGGCTGCGCCGTGCTGGTGACCAGCAGGGATGCGCTTGCCGGACTGGTGGCCAGGGACGGCGCTGCCCGCCTGAACCTGGACCTGCTCTCGCTGGAGGAGGCTGTCGCCCTGCTGCGCACGCTGACCGGGGCACGCGCCGAGACCGAACCCGCCGCGGCAGCCAAGCTGGCCGTCCAGTGCTGCCGGCTGCCGCTGGCGTTGCGGGTGGCGGCCGAGCTGGCCGCCGCCCGCCCGGGCACATCGCTGACCGCGCTGACAGGCGAGCTAGCGGACGCGCGCACCAGGCTGGACCTGCTGGCGGCGGACGGGGACCCGCGTACCGGAGTGCGGGCAGTGTTCTCGTGCTCCTACCGCCACCTCGGCACCGATCTCGCCCGGACCTTCCGGCTGCTCGGTCTGCATCCCGGCCCGGACGTCGAGCCGTACGCGGCCGCGGCCCTCACCGGTGCAACCGTGCCGCAGGCCCGCCGGGCGCTGGGCATGCTCGCGCGCGCTCACCTGCTCTCCACCGTCTCACCATGCCGGTACGGCATGCATGACCTGCTCCGCGGCTATGCCTGCGAACTGACCGCCGACCTGGACGGTGCGGCGGAGCAGCGCATGGCGCTGACCCGCCTGTTCGACCATCACCTGTACACCGCCGCGGCCGCGATGGACGCGCTGTTCCCAGCTGAGCGGCACCGCCGTCCCCGCATCCCCCGGCCAGCCACCCCAGTCCCCCCGCTGCCCGATCCCGCAGCCGCGCGGGACTGGCTGGACAGCGAACGCGATGCTCTCGTAGCGGCTGCCGGACACACCGCCGCCCACGGCTGGCCTGGCCACGCCACCCGGCTGGCAGTCACCCTCGCCAGTTACCTCCGCAGCGGCGACCACATTCCTGAGGTCATCACCGTCTTCAATCACGCGCTCGGTGCCGCCCGCCGCACCGGTGACTGCGCTGCAGAGGCAACTGTCCTCAACGAAATCGGCTATGTCGACTGGGAGCTGGGCCGCCTTCCGCAGGCTATCGACCGCCACCGCGAGGCGCTGGCCCTGTTCCGTGAGGTAAACGACCAGGCTGGTGAGGCTCATGCGCTAAGCAACATAGGCCTCGATGAGATGGAACTAGGCCGGTACGAGCAAGCCGCCCAGCATCAGCAAGAAGCCATGGCCATCTTCCGCGACGTCGGCGACCGTTTCGGCGAGGCACGCGCGCTCGGCAATCTCGGGCTGGCCTGGCAACTGCGCGGCCGCTATCAAGAGGCGGCCGGCCACTACCGGCAGTCCCTGGGCGTGTCCCGCGAGATCGGCGACCGCGCCGGCGAAGGCTACGCGCTGGGCAGGCTCGGCGTTATCGACCTGCGGCTAGGCCGTTACCAGCACGCGGCCGGATACCTCGGAGAGTCGCTGACCCTGTTCGGGGAAATCGGCAACACAGTCGCCGAATCCGAGATCCTGATTAAGCTCGGCGAGGTTTACCGAGCCCTCGGCCGCTACCAGCAAGCTGTCGGCAACTTCGAGCAGGCACTTGCCAGATCTCGCGAGATCGGCGATCGGGACATGGAGGCCGACGCGCTCAACGGCCTCGGCGACGTTCGCCTCCAGGCGGGTGAAACCGACAAGGCACGGGTGCACCACGCCACCGCTCTCCGCCTCGCATCCAATATCGGCGTGCCATTGAGACAGGCCCACGCGCACACCGGCCTTGCCCGCGCCTATCAGGCCGATGGCGACCTGGTTCAGGCCCGCCACCATTTGCAGGAGGCCCTCACCCGCTATACCGCAATTGGCGCCCCCGAAGCCGCTGGCATCCGCGCTCGGCTCGCCGAGGTCAGTGACGGGCCAGCCGAGGAAGCTGACCCCACCCCGACTTCTTCGCCCGGCAGTCCGTGACCTCGGCGATTCAGCTAACTGGCCTACCTCGGCCACCACGCCCACGACGGAGAGCACGTTCTGGGCTGCGGTTCGCCGGGTGCGTACTTCGCCCACTCGGCTTTGGCGGGTGGACCAGCGTCGGCGCAAAGTGCCGCGTAGGGATTGGCGAACATCCAGGTCTGCCAGGGTTCCGCAACGGCCTCGGAGTCTTCGCTCATCAGCAGGCCGCCGTCCGGGCTGAAGGTGAGCTGGGTGATGCTGCTGCCGGAAGGGCTGGCTTGGAGGGGAGCCCCGATGGGGGCTCTGGCGGCCAGATCCCAGAGCTGGATATCGCCATTGCCGTAGCCGCTGGCCAGCAGCTTGCCGTCCGGGCTGATCGCCACCGATACCACCGGACTGTGTCCGAGGGGGCGGACACCAGGTCACCGAGCGGTCGCCCGGAGACCGGGTTCCAGAGCCGGACGCGTCCGTCATGGTCGGCGCTGGCGAGCAGTTTGCCGTCCGGGCTGAACGCGACCGCGTACGCGTCGCTGCTGGGTGGCAGCGGCCTACTGAGGTCGGCGAAGGTAACAGGGTCGGTAAGGTGCAGGCCGTCGTAGGACGTGACCGCGAGTATCTTCCCGTCCGGGCTGAAGGCCGCGAGGCGGCTGCCTGACCAGTCGTGCTGGCCTGCCTCGCGCGGGTGCGGATCGGTCCAGGGGTCCGTCCAGGTTTCCGCGTACCCATCTGCTTGCCGTGTCAGCAGGGTGTCCTCGGAACTCAGCCTCAGGTAGTAGCTGCTCAATTGCGGGTCGATGGGGTTATACGGGATGGCCGCGCCGATCGGCGATCCGGCCGCCGCGTTCCATAGCCGCACGTAGCCGTCGGGGCTTGCGCTGGCCAGCAGGCCGGTCCGCGGGTTGAACGCCACGCTCGTCACGCCGTTAGATGCCTTCGAGGCGGCCGGTATCGATGCGCCCACGGCTTTTCCCGTGGCCGGGTTCCATAGGCCTATGCCGCCGTCGGCGTCCGCGCTGGCGAGCATCTTTCCGTCCGGGCTGAACGCCACGGCGTTCACGCCGCCCCCGGCCCGGACCAGTTCAGTCGCTATCGGGTTAGCCAAGATCGGCTTGCCCACGGGTCTACCGGTGGCCGGGTTCCACATACGAACCACGCCGTAGTCGTCGCCGGTGGCCAGCAGTCTGCCATCCGGGCTGAAGGTCACGCTTGTCACGCTCAACGCGTCGGGTTCGGTGACCTTCAGCGGCGCCGCCGTTGTCTCGCCGGTGGCCGGGTTCCACAGCCGGACTTCCCCGTCACTGCCCGCGGTGGCAAGCAACCGGCCGTCCGGGCTGAAGGCAACGCTGGTCACGCTACCGGTTCCGAACCGTTCTGGGACGGCAAGCAACGCTTCCCTAGCAGGCTGGGCGCTAGGTGGACGCAACATGTGCACGTACCCGGCAATGTCCCCGATTGCCAGCAGAGTGCCGTCCGGGCTGAACGCCACGCTGCTGATAAGAGGCGGGTGAAATGAGCCGGAACGGGAGGCGGCAATGCGCACGGGCGGGTCGGCGAGCCGGCCGGTTGCCGCGTCCCATAGCCGCAGGTAACCATCGGCGTCCCCGCTCGCCAGCAGCCTGCCGTCCGGGCTGAACGCCATAGCGCTCACCGAAGACGCGGACTGGAAGGCGGCAGGGACCGGCATGGCGGTTGCCGCGTCCCACAGGCGTATGCCGCCGCTGCCCGCGGCGGCGAGGACCCTGCCGTCCGGGCTGAACGTCACTACTCGTGCGCCGGTAACCGGCAGCGCGCCGTTCCGCTCCTGGAATGTCAGCAATGCCGCCATCGCCGACTCCGCCTGGTCGGTCGGATACTCATACCAGGCCGCTACCGCGAGACGCCGTGCCGCCACCGGGTCGGTATTCGCGAGGTCAACGCTGCGGGAGGCAAGCAGCCGGGACAGCGCGATTGCATGCTGGCGGTCAGCCTGCTGGGTTTCGGCGCCGGCATGCTGGCCCTCGGTAAGGCCGTAGGCGGTCAACCCCAGGGCGATGGCGAGGCCGGCGGCCAGCGCGGTGCGCCGGGCGCGCCGGGTACGCATTGCGGCCTTGCGGCTGGCCGCGATGTACTCGGCCTGCAGATCGGTCGCCGGAACGCTCCGGTGCTGGTCCGCGCCGGCCAGCCAGTCCAGGGCCGAACGCAGGTCACGTCCGTGCAGCACGAAACTCCGGTCCCGGCCAGACCGGGCCCACTCATCTGCCCGGTCGGCAAGACGGGCGTGATCGTCCCGCCACTGGAGGTCGTTCTCGAGCGCCCTGAGCACCTGGCCGAGCGATTCCTCGAAGTCGCGGTCCGCCGTGAAGTAGATCCAGTTCGGCGTGGACAGGCTGCCGGGCAGGCCTTCCAGATCGACGTCCCGCAGGACCACGGGAACGATGAGCTTGTGGTGGGCGGCCGCGCCGTCGAGCTCGCGCCGGCATTGCCGCGACGCCACCGACTCAGGGGTGATGACGAAGATGAACGCCTTTGCGGCGCGGATCCCCTTCGCTATCCGTTCCCATGAGTCGGCGGCTGGCTCGATGTCGGTACGGTCCACCCACAGCTGCTTGCCCCGCGCGCTTAACGTGTCCTGGAGCCTGTCCACGAACGTCGTGTCGGCGGGGAGCCGCCGGTAGGAGACGAACGCGTCGGGCCGCGGCCCCTTCGCAGTCGGCACATCGTCATTGACAGGCACCGGTCCGGCTCCCTCCCCAGCAGCAGGCACTGCACCATATGGTCCCGTCGGCCGGGCACTGGCGCAACCATCCCTAGCCCCGCCGGTCCCTGCACGACAGGGTCGAGGACGGCGCTAGACAGTGTGATACCGGTCAGGGACTTCAAGCCGTTGCATACCGCGGGCGCCCGGCCGGGCGGTAGACCTGGATCGTTACGCCCTTGGCGTCGGTGCGCGAGCCGGCCAGGTCAAGGGCGATGTCCGGGCCGTTGCCGGGGAACAGCCGCTCACCCTGGCCGAGGACCACCGGGACGATGAGCAGGGTCAGCTCATCGACGAGGCCGTGCTCGAGCAGCCAGCGGATCAAGGTGCCGCTGCCGTGCACCTGCAGCTCGCCGCCCGGTTCGGCTTTCAGCTGTCCGATGGCCGCGGCGAGGTCGCCGGACAGGACGGTCGTGTCCGGCCAGCGCGGTGCGGTGAGCGTGGCCGATGCGACGTACTTGGGTGCCTGGTCCAGTGCCACGCCGATGGGGTGGGCGCGCATCTGCTCGATGGTTCCCCAGGAGCCGGCGAACAGCTCGTAGGTCCGCCGGCCGAACAAGAACGCGCCGGCGCGCTGGTAGGTCTGGGTGATCAGCGTCCTGGTCTGGTCATCGCCCGCGCCCATGGCCCAGCCGCCGCGCTGGAATCCGTTTCCGTGGTCCACATCGATGGGGCCGTTTCCCTGCACCACTCCATCGACGGTGATCTGCGTCATGGTCGTCAGTTTCATGATCGTGGTTCCCGTTTCTCCCCGGGCGCCCGGTGCGGGCGGCCTCACCTCCGCTACGAACGCCGCTGCCCCGATCCGACACCGTCCCCCGGGAATTCTGCCGAGGATCTTCCGGAACGCGGACTACGTCAGTACGCGGCCAGTCGCGCGCGTTCGTCTGCCGTGAATGCTTTCGGCTTCCGGGCGTCGGTATCCCAGAGCACGGTGACGACTCTCGCCTCGGCGACGGTCACGCCCGTCGGGGTGAGGATGGTCTCCCGCGTTGTCAAGCTGGTCGTGCCCACTCGCTCCACCGCGATGCGCACCTGGAGCTGCCGGTCGGTATAGCGGACCTCGGCGCGCAAGTCGATCTCCACCCGCGCCACCACGTATTCCGGGTCGCGGCCGAGAGCCTGCACGTAGAAAGCGTCCCGGCCTTCCTCCAGGTAGGTCAGGAATACCGCGTGATTGACGTGCCCCAGTGCGTCGACATCCCGCCATCGCAGGCCGACCTGATGCTCAAAGACCGCGTGCACACGCTCACTCTCCGTATCCCCGACGGGATATCCCGGTCACCACCCATGCCCGGCCGAGAGCACTGCCGTACAAAGCCACAAGGACGAGGACCAAAGCATGTTGGAGAGCGGCACTCTGGGCGTTCGCCAGGAGCGCTACGGCGAGGCCGAACTGCACTGAGTAGCTTCCCACCGAAATAGCCGCGAAGGTGATATTCAGCTCCCTGGTTTGTGAGCTGCTAGAGAAATTTCCCGCCCGCTTTGCCCTCGGTATCAAGCGTCTGGTGGCCAGGAGGCCGACGGCCGCCATCGCGAGGCTTGATAGCCCGAAGGTGACCGAGCCCCCGGTCAAGGCCACCATCGAAACCAGGAAGATGTCGACCAGGGCAACAAACGCGCTCCCGGCCAGCACGGTCCGCAACTCCCGGGTCGTGGGGTTCGCGTCATCCGCGTTGACGACCGATACGGCGACGACCAGCAACCCCAAGATGGCAGCGGAGGCGCCCGCGCTCGTGATGAAGAAGCTCTCATAGTGGCCCACGACAGCACCCTATGGGGCATCGGCAGCTGTCACGACTGCATCGCCATCGCGCGGTATCGCCATAGCGTAGGTTTGGCAACGCGTTGCCAAAAAAAGAATCGAAAAACTTCTGCGACACGCTGGTCGACAGGTATGATGACGCACCGTTCCGCAGTAGTATTCGAATCGTGAGCAGGACGCGAGCAGGTTACCGGAACCCGCAGACCGGGAGGGAGACCAGCCGGCCCGGGCGGGTCCGGCCGCGTCCGTCCGCAGCGGAGGCGGCGCGGCTGACCCGGATCGCCGGGCAGGACCGCCGGTATGCCGGGCGGCCGGATGCCGAGGTGATGCTGGCGCTGGGGGAATGGGGGGCGCTGGAGTCGTGGGTGTGCGCGCAGAAGATCGCCGCGACCCAGGAGATGATCCGGCGCCGTCCGGCGGACGCGCGGACGCTGGCCATGCTCGCCGCCACCGGGGCCCGTCCGGCCGCGGACCCGGATGCGCTGCCCGCGGTGTGGGACAAGACACTGGGCGAGGAACTGGCGCTCGAGCTGTCCTCGTCGGTGTATTCGGGGCAGGCCTTGGCCGAGCTGTCGTTCGCGCTGAAGAACCGGTTGCCGCTGACCGCCAGGGCGCTGGAGGACGGCACCTTGGATATGGGCAAGGTGCGGCTGATCGTCAGCGAGACCGCGGTGCTGACCGACGAGCAGGCGCAGTTGGCCGAGGCGGAGATCGCGGACCGGTGGGACGGCCTGACCTGGGGCGAGCTGCGGGACTTGGTGACCGCGGCGGTGATCAACGCCGACCCGGAGGGGGCACGCAAGCGGCGGGAGGAAGCATCCAAGGATGCGCGGTACCGGTTCTGCCTGGACCGGGGGGCGCTGACCGCGACCCTGGCCGGTTACAGCCTGCCGCCGGCCGACGCGATCCGCGCCGACCAGCGGGTCCGCGCCCGCGCCCGCGGCTACCGGCGGCACGGCATCGAGGGCACCTTCGACCAGCTGTGCGCGCTCGCCTACCTAGACCTGCTGACGGGCCGGGACGCGCGCGACCGCATCTCCCAGGGCCCCGTCCCCGGCGGGGACGAGGAAGCGGAGGAAGCGGCCTGGAACAGCCGGCTCGCCGCCGGCCCTGGCACCTGCGACGACGCCTGGGACGACGGCCCGATCCCGGACGACCCCGACGCCGCGACCCTGGCCGGCATGCCCTGCCCGGACGAGCCCGCCGACGACAGCGAGGACGGCGCCCAGGACGAGGACAGCGACGGCCAGGACGAGGACAGCGACGACGGTCAGGAAGAGGACGGCGACGACGGCCAGGACGGAGCCGGCGACGACGGGGATGGCGGAGATGACGCCGGGCCGGGACCGGGTGGGTGCGGGTGCGGCGGGGGCAGGGCGGCCGTATGCGACGACGGGCTGGCGGCGAATGTGGACCTGACTGTCCCGCTGGCCGACCTGACCGGGTACGCGCAACGGGCCGCTCAGGTGCGGAACCTGGGCGGGGTCGACCCGGAGCTGGCGCGGACGCTGGCGGCCATGGCCGCCAGGAACCCCGGCAGCGTGTTCCGGATCGTCGTCACCGGCCAGGATGGGCGCGCCGTCGCGTTCGGACAGGCCACTCCGATCACATCAGTCACACGGCCCCCAGCGGACCGACATACCAAGGGCACCCAGCTGCCCATCCCCAGCCCCGGAACCACCGCAGACCCGCCGGATGGCCCCGGCATGCCCCTGGCGTGCTTCGCTCCCGCACCGGGCAGCTGGAACCGGGTCACCGGGCAGGGTGGCCATGGCCTATGGCGGCTGCGGATCGGCGGCACGATGTACACGGTCCGGCTCGACCGGGTCCCCGGACCCGGGCCCTGCACCCACCACTACCAGGCCGCCGGGTACAAGCCCGGCCCGGTGCTGCGCCGGCTCGCCGAGGTCCGCGACGGGGCCTGCATGCTGCCCGGCTGCAACCGCAGCCCTCGCCGGTCCGAAAGCGAGCACTGCCAGCCATGGCCGGCCGGGGACACCTGCAGCTGCAATCTCGGCTTGAGCTGCAAGAAACACAACCTGATGAAGAAAGACCCGAAGTGGCAGGTCACGCAGAAACCCAACGGCTCCCGGACCTGGATTACCCCCGGCGGGCTCCAGTACACCAAGAAGCCCAAGACGTACCCCAGCTAGGGCGTGTCCCGTAGATCTATGACAAGCGCGACTTCATGTACAAGGCCGCCGTCGGCGTCGCCTCGATCCGGATCTGGCTCCGCGACTCCGTCACATGATCTCCAAACTAGCCGGGCGTCGCGGATTTCAGCGATCCGCCCGGCTGGCAAGCGAATCGGAACCTCGCCGGGCTGGTAGGTGCTGCCCACCGGATAGTCGCGCCCAGGCGTACGGCTCATCTCGATGTGGCAGCCCAGGACGCGGGTGATGGTGCGCTGCGCCGCGCCCTCGGCCGCTAGCGGTGAGCATCGCTGGACTCGCGAATAATCAACTCTTCACCTGGTGCTGGGCGTGCGGCAAGGCTGACGGACCGACGAGATGGGGACCGCGGCCGCGACGGCGAACTGGATGTCGTCGTAGCCGACGATGGCGATGTCGCCGGAACCCGAAGGCCTCGCCTGGTCAGCTCCTGGAGCAGGCTGAGGGCGAGCAGGTCGTTGGCGCAGAACACCGCCGACAGGCGGTTGCAATTTATCCAATCGTGGAGCGTCGTCTGTGTCCCCAGCCGCTCGTCAGGCAACAAAGCCAAATGACAACGTGTCGGATTACCGCTTTGCGGTGGACTGACCCCCGTGGACGGGGGTTTTCCTTCCACGAAAGGGAGATCTGCCACGTTGCTGCCGCGGCCGTTGATGCGCACGCGTATCGCCAGGCAGATAGTCCTCTTTCAGCCCCAGCCGTCACCAGCAAAGACGAAGACGGCAGCCTGCGGCAAGCCAGGCTCGCCGACAAGTCGACAGATCCGGTTCGGGGGTAAGTGCCCGCGATCTTCGCGGACCGCCCGCCCGCGGACCGCCCGCCCGCGGACCGCCCGCCCGCGGACCGCCCGCCCGCGGACCGCCCGCCCGCGGACCCCCGCCCGCGGACCCCCGCCCGCGGACCGCCCGCCCGCGGACCGCCCGCCCGCGGTCCGGTGCGTTCGCGGGCGTTCGACGGCAGACCGGCAGACCGGGCAAATCCGGGCATCGCGGACAGGCTGGCACGGCGATTTGTCCGCGACGCGCCAGAAAGCGCACCTCCTTCCGGAACGGCTTTCTGGCCACGATCGTGGAGGTACGTGGGCCGCGGTTCAGACGGCCGGCTCGAGTGAACCGTCCGGCTCTCGAGTGAACCGTCCGGCTCTCGAGTGAACCGGCCGGCTCGAGTGAACCGTCGGGCTCTCGAGTGAACCGTCGTGGTCGAGGCCGCCAGAAATGTCGCTGTCCTCGCTTATGGTGGTCTCGTTGGAGCACAGAAGGGGGGCGTGGGTGTGACGACGACGGTAGAAGGATTCGATCGCCTGGTCGAACCGTTCCGGACCGAACTGCTGGCGTACTGCTACCGGATGCTCGGCTCGGCTCACGACGCAGAGGACTTGGTTCAGGACACGTACCTGAGGGCGTGGCGGGCGCGGGAGCAGTACGACGAGACTCGCAGCTCACTGCGCACCTGGCTCTACCGGATCGCGACGAACGCCTGCCTGACCGCCTTGGAAGTCAGCGGTCGTCGTCCGTTGCCGTCGGGGCTGGTGGCCGCGTCGGACCCGCGAGGACCGCTCGTCCGGGGAGAGAGCGTCGCCTGGCTCCAGCCGTTGCCCGACTCGTTGCTGGAGGCGGGCGATCCGGCCAGAGCCGTGATCGATCGCAGCAGCCTGCGCTTGGCGTTCGTCGCCGCCCTGCAGCACCTGTCGGCGCGTCAGCGTGGTGCGCTGATCCTGCGTGACGTGCTCGGCTTCTCCGCGTCCGAGGCAGCGGAAATCCTCGGCACTACCGTCGTATCGGTGAACAGTTCCCTTCAGCGGGCGCGTACCCGCGTCAAGGAGGCCGGGGCCCGGCAGGAACATCTCAGCGAGCCGTCCGCGGCCGATCAGCGCGCCTGGGTCGATCGCTACATGAAGGCGTTCGAGCACGCCGACGTCGAGGGTCTCAAACGATTGCTCACCGAGGACGTGCTCATGGAGATGCCGCCGATGATCAACTGGTTCACCGGCACAGGCAACTACGGCCTGTTCATGGAGTGGGTCTTCGAGAAGGCCGGAACGGACTGGTGCCTGAAGGCGGTCGCGGCCAACGGCCAGCCCGGGTTCGCCGCCTATCGGCGCGTCGGCGGCGGATACGAGCTGCACACGCTCCAGATCTTCACCGTCACCGCCGAGGGCATCAGCCGGAATTCGGTGTTCCAGGATCCCGAAGTCTTCGCCTCTTTCGGTCTGGCGGCCGGACTCGACGCCCAGGGACTTGCCATCGCCAGACCGAGTGCTTAGCCAGTTGTATCCGGCCGAGCTGCCAACGGAGGGCGCTAACGGAGGGCGCCATGGGACTCGCGGCTCGAAGCCCTCGGCTAGGCCGGGTCGCTGACGCCTCGGAGGGCTCGACCATCCGTCGTCGAAATCTGCCGCAGGCGCGATTAGTTACGGCCCTGCCGCCGGTATGTACTGACGAATTCGCCGGAACACCCCTGGCGAACCATAACAAAGGAGAACCCGATGTCAGACAGTCGCGCGGCAGACGAGGCCGCCATCCAGGCCGTGCTGGTTGACTCCTACAAGGCGTGGGACGCCGGTGACGCCGAAGGCATGGTTGCCAACTACACCGCGGACGCGACCGCTATCATGACCGGCTCGCTTCGCGGCAGCCGTGACGTGATCCGGGAGAGCATGGCGCTGGCCTTCGAGGGGCCGCTCAAGGGCAGCTCGACCTACAACAAACAGCTCAGCCTCCGCTTCGTCGGCAGGGACGCCGCGATCGTCGTCAGCGAATCCGGCATTCTGTTCGCCGGCCAGACCGAGGTTCCGGACACGGATAAGGTGAACGCGACCTGGGTTTTCGAAAAGCGGGACGGCCAGTGGCTGATCGCCGCCTATCACAACAGCCCGGTGCTGGCGCCTGGGCAGTGACCGGGTAGCAGGCGGGGGCTGACATCGCTGGCCACGACGTTCGAGCTCTGCCGTCGAATGACGTGAAGCCCCTGGTAGAAGTAGGCCTGGACGAGAGACCAACTTCATGGGGGCTTCACGTCGACACCGGGCCCGGGCGTCCGGACCCGGGCGTCCGGACCCGGGCGTCCAGGCCCGGCATCCGGGCCCCGTGCGCGATGAGGTGCGAGACTTACGCAGTGGAAGAGGCAGAGCCGATCGCGGCGGTCGCCGCGCTGATCGATGCCCACCGGCCGGATGGCAGGCGGCTGCGCGAGCTGTTGTGCTTGCTTGCTGACGGGCCGGCTGATCTTGCGGAGCTGGTGCGGCGGTCCGCGTTGCCGCGCAAGACGGTGGAGGAGATGCTCGCCGCGGTCGGGAGTGACCTGGCCCGCGAAGGCGGCAAGGCAGCGATAGCCGCCGGCAAGGCGGATGCCTACCGGAAGCGATTCGGTTTCGAGCAGCTGAGCGCGACGCGCCTGGCAGATCCCCTCCAGCGGCGGCTGGCAGACGCGGTCGCCGTCCAGCGCGTCATGGAGCACGTCATAGCCGGGGCGCCGGCGGCCCTGACCGAGCTCGATCACGTCCAGGCAACGCCGGAGACAGCGGTACGCCGGGCATTGTGGCTGGACAGCACGTACGACCTGCGCGGCGCCGTGGTGCTGTGCGTCGGCGACCATGACCTGACGTCTTTGGCAGTCGGGCAGGTCACGCCGGGCGCGAGGATCGTCGTGGCGGACATTGACGAACGGATCCTGCAGTACATCGACGGGTGGGCGGCGCGCCTGCGCCTTGACATCCGCTGCTACGTCAGCGACTTCCGGTTCTGGCTGGCTGAGGCGGCGGCCGGCTGCGCCGATCTGGTCTTCACCGACCCGCCCTACACGCCGGAAGGTATGACGCTGTTCACGGCCAGAGCACTGCAGGGCCTGGCCAACAAGGACCACGGCCGCGTCGTCGTCGCCTACGGCTACAGCGACCGCCATCCGAGCCTGGGCCTGCAGGGCCAGGCGGCCGCCAGCCGGCTGGGCCTTGCCGCCGAGGAGCAGCTGCGGGCGTTCAGCAGGTACGAGGGCGCCCAGGCGGTCGGCAGCGCGAGCGATCTGTATGTCTGGCGGCCGACCAGCCGGTCCTGGCAGCTGCTCGACGGCGTCGTTTCCGGCATGCAGGCGAACATCTACACGCGGGGCGGGCAGTCGCTTGAAGGCGCGCCGCAGGGCGGGCACAGCGGCTGGAGCGCGATGCCCCCGCCGGTGCTGCGGGTCACCGCGGACGATGGCTTCCAGCTGCGGGTCGTGGCGGCCAGCGCATGGACCGGCGCATGGGCCGGCCAGACCGCCGGGCCCGCGCGGATCCGGCTGGGAACCTTGTTCTCGACCGGAATCCCAGCAGGCATGATGACTCGGACCCCGTTCGCTTTGGCGGCCGATCTCCGCGCGGATCCCGGCGCTTGGCTGCTCCGGGTCCTGCTCGCCGCGAACGCGGACCGGGTCGCCGCGGTGGTCCCGTCCGGTCACCGCGACGTCCGGGACGAGGCTGGCCAGCGAGCCCTCGCCGCGCTTGTGGAATCGAAGTTCACGCTCCGCTTCCTGAACGGCCAGCCCGACGCCGGTAACACGATCGTCGTGGCTACGGCGGTTTCCTCGGGCACGAGCGTGGCGACGTGGTTGCTGCGCCGGGCGCACGGGAAAATCGGCAACGTGTGGCGGGACGCATTGCTGGCCGCCGATACCGGCGAGCCCGCGCTGACCAAGCGCGAGGCGCGTGCTTCGGTGGAAGCGCGGGCAAGCCGCCAGGAAATCCTTTCCGCGCGCCTCATCGATCTTCCCAGGCACCAGCTAGCTTTGCTGCTCGAAGAATGCGACGACGTCGGCGGAACTTGAACACTGCTATTTCAGGCCCCGGACCCGATCGTGTCTTGCAGGATCCGGGGATCGGCGAAGTCGCGGGACTGAACAATAAGACCTTCCCGGATTCGGATGATCTGGACCGAGGTCGTCGTGAACCGTCGGCCCGTCGTGCTCACGGTCCCCTTCGCCCGCATCTCCGTGATCACCACCTCCGGGTCCTGGGTCTGGTAAAGCGCTGTCACCTCGAAGTCCTCCAGCCGCAGCGGCGACGTCATGACCTGCCGGGAGTACTCGCGGATCGCCTCCCGGCCCTCGATGCGCGCGGGCGAGCCTGGGGGCCCGGCGAAGGACGACTCGATCACCGCATCGGGCGCGAACAGGTCAGCGAAGCCGTCGGCATCGCCGTTCAGGATCAGCTGGCTGCGCCGGGTCAGGACATCGGCGGACGTGGTGGTGTTCATTCAACAACCGTAGAATAAGATCAGCCTCCGGTCAACACCCGTAGAATGAAACAATGACCGATCCCCGGCCCGGTTCGCGCGCCGAGCAGCGCCGCCGCACCGAAGCACGCATCCTCGACGCCGCGACCCAGGTCTTCTTCAGCGCCGGGTACGACCGGACCACCATCCGGGCCGTGGCCGCGGCCGCGGGAGTAGACGCTGGCCTGGTTATGCACTACTTCGGGTCCAAGCAGGAGTTGTTCCGGCAGGTGATCGACGCCGCCCCCGGCCCTGAGGTCAGCGGGACGCCGGCCGAGGCAGCCGAGCAGATCCTCGCCGGACTCGCCGCGCGGCTGGCGGGTGAACCAGTGGCGTCCCTGGCCCTCTTGCGCTCGATGCTGACCAATCCCGAGGCCGCCGGCGCCGCCAGCGCCGGCATCGCGCGCTACGAGGCGCAGCTCGCCCAGGCGATCCCGGCCGAGGACGCGGACCTGCGAGCCGCGATCATCAGCGCCATCACCCTCGGCATCACGGTCTCCCGGCATCTGATCAAAGCCGATGAACTCGCCACCGCCGACCCGGCGCAGGTCATCAGCCTGTTGCGGCCCTGCGTGGTTGCGCTAGTGGCACGCGGCCACGATACGTAACACACCGTACGTTCCGCCAGAAGGTCTATATCCAGCGCTCCTTTGCGCATGTGTGGCAAATTGATCTTTTCTGATCGGCCGGCCGATGGCAGACTCAAGGTCGTCAGCAGACGGATGCACCGGCTGCGACGAAGCGCAGTCGGCTCGTCTCCGCACTTAGGTCATGGAGGGCGGGCAACGATGCCTATTCCCCTGAGGCGCATGCGCACCGCACAGATTGCCACAGGAGTCACCGCACTCGCCACAACGGCGGCGCTGCTCGCGGTCCCCGCGGCCAGCGCGGGCCTCACCAGCCCGCGGGTCACGGGCGGGTCCGCGGTGGCGGCAGCAGGTGGGACGGCTCACACGATGTCGGCGGCGACCAGGCAGCGGCTGGCGTCGATCGCCAGCGACGTCAATTCGCTGATCGGCAAGATGACCCTCGCCGAGAAGGTCGGGCAGCTCGAGATGTCAGGTCCCGCCGGCCCGAACGGCACGCCGGGGCAGACGCTTCTCGACGAGGTCCGCAGCGGGGAGGTCGGCTCCGTCCTGGACCTCGTGGGCGTGGACAACATCAACCAGGTCCAGCAGGCCGCCCTGCAGTCGCGGCTGCACATCCCGGTGATCTTCGGGCTGGACGTGATCCACGGGTACAAGACCATCTTCCCGGTGCCGATCGGGGAGGCGAGCAGCTGGGATCCCGCCGCCGTGCAGAACGACGCGTCGATCTCGGCCAGCGAGGCGAGCGCGGACGGGATCAAGTGGACCTTCAATCCGATGGTGGACGTCAGCCGCGACCCGCGCTGGGGGCGCGTGGTGGAAGGGGCGGGGGAGGACCCGTTCCTCGGCTCGGCGATGGCCGTCGCGAAGGTGAAGGGCTACCAGGGCGACGACTTCAGCGCGCCGGACAAGATGGCCGCCACCATCAAGCATTTCGGCGCATACGGCGCGGTGCAGGCCGGCCGGGAATACAACACGACGGACATGTCCGAGCAGCAGCTGCGCAATGTTTACCTGCCGCCGTACAAGTCAGCGGTGGACGCGGGCGCCGCCACCGTGATGAGCGCGTTCACCTCGCTCAACGGGGTGCCCGACACCGCGAACTCCTACCTGCTCACCACGATCTTGCGCAACGAGTGGCAGTTCGGCGGCACGGTGGTCAGCGACTACCAGGCGATCCAGGAGCTTGAGGCCTTCGGCTATGCGACGAGCGGTGCGCAGGCCGCGCAGCTCGCGATCACCGCGGGGGTGACGATCGAGATGGGCGTGCAGGTGCCCAGCCAGTTCTCCACCTACACCCTCTACCTGGCCGACCTGGTCAAGAGCGGCAAGGTCAGCATGTCCACCATCGACAACGACGTGCGCCACGTGCTGACCCTGAAGGAACTCGCGGGGCTGTTCGCGCATCCGCTGACCGACCCGAACCGGGTGAAGAACTCCGAGCTCACGCCCGCTAGCCTGGCGGCCGCGCGTACCATGGCCGGCCGCTCGATGGTGCTACTCAACGACAACAACCACGCGCTGCCGCTGAGCAGCGGCGTGCCGTCGATAGCGGTGGTCGGACCGCTCGCCGACAACCCGTCCGACCAGCTCGGCCCCGACGTGCCGATCGGCTACTCGCCGTCGGACCTGACGTCGGTAGTCTCGGTGCTCAATGGCATCAAGGCGGCGGCACCGCATGCCACGGTCAGCTACGCCCAGGGCTGCGACGCGACCTGCACATCCACGTCGGGGTTCGCCGCCGCGGTCAGCGCCGCCCAGGCGTCGGCGGTGACCGTGGTCGTGGTCGGCGAGCCGGCCTCCTACTCCGGTGAGGCCTCAAGCCGCAGCGACATCAGCCTGCCCGGGCAGCAGACCGCGCTGGTCCAGGCGATCGCCGCGACCGGAAAGCCGTACGTCGTGGTGCTGATGAACGGCCGCCCGCTGACGCTCGGCTGGGTCGCGGACAACGCGCCCGCGCTGCTCGAGGCCTGGTTCCCCGGCACCGAGGGTGGCAATGCGGTGGCCGACGTGTTGTTCGGCAAGGTGAACCCGGGCGGGAAGCTGCCGATGAGCTTCCCGCGGAACGCCGGGCAGATCCCGATCTCCTACAACGAGCTGCCGACTGGCCGCCCGGACGACCCAAGCAACAAGTACACCTCGAGGTACCTCGACGTGCCGAACACGCCCCAGTTCTCCTTCGGGTACGGACTGTCCTACACCACGTTCTCGCTGTCGAACCTCAGCGTGTCGGCCGGCCGCGTCTCCGCGGACATCGCCAATACCGGTTCCGCCGCGGGAGATGACGTGGTCCAGCTCTACATCCACCAGGACGGCACCAGCATCTTGCAGCCGGTCCGGCGGCTGGAGGGATTCCAGCGCGTCAGCCTGTCGGCTGGCCAGACAAAGCGAGTTACGTTCACGCTTGGGCGCGATCAGATCGGTTTTTACAACAACCAGGGCCAGTTCGAGGTGGATCCCGGCACCGTCGATGTGTATGTCGGCGACAACTCGGTCGGCGGCCTGCACGGCCAGTTCACGGAGAAGTGATGAGAATACCTGGGCTCCTGGCGGCCATCGCGGCCGCCGCGCTTCGCTGATAGCTACAGGCCAGATGATCGACCCTGCTGGCTTGTTCCGGGGGCTGGCCCGGATCGCTGGCCGCCCCCGGTGGGTCAGCGGCCGCGGTCCGGGCTCGACCGGCTCGATGGGCCCGCGATAACGTGGCAGTTTCCCGCTTCGTGGTAGCCGG
>Ga0070714_100000700_pt1 | contig 23732 bp, 25 predicted proteins | sample LARL83metaG_FD_65450 | JGI IMG/M metagenome (GOLD analysis project Ga0070714, IMG submission 65450) | Corn, switchgrass and miscanthus rhizosphere microbial communities from Kellogg Biological Station, Michigan, USA - LAR L8-3 metaG | ecosystem: Host-associated > Plants > Roots > Rhizosphere ... | reverse complement strand
TGGCGAGCCATTGCGAGCTATCTCCGCTCTGTCATCCGAACAACCCCGCGATAGCGCCGCCGTCCGGCAAGTTCATCTTCGGAACGGACGGCTACGGGAGGTCGGTCCTCACACTGGTCATCTGGGGCTCCAGGATCAGCCTCGTGGTCGGCATCGTCGCGACGCTCCTCACCGTCTTGGTCGGTGCGGCCGTCGGCCTCGTTGCCGGCTATTACGCGGGATATATCGACATCATCCTGATGCGGATCACGGACTTCTTCCTGGTGCTGCCGTCGCTGGTGTTGGCGATCGCGTTGTCGACGGTGCTGGAACGTGGTCTGCTGACGATCGTGCTGGCGCTGGGGGTGACGTCGTGGCCGGCGACCGCGCGGATCGTGCGCGCGCAGACCCTGACCGTGGAGACCCGTCCCTACATCGAACGGGCGCGGGCGCTGGGCGGCGGGCACTGGCACGTGATCGGGCGACACGTGCTGCCGGCCGTGATGCCGCTGGTGCTGGCGAACGCGACGCTGAACGTCGCGGGCGCGATCATCGGCGAGTCGACCCTGTCGTTCCTCGGCCTCGGCGACCCGACGCAGGTGTCGTGGGGTTCGATGCTCAACGCGGCGTGGGGCAACGGCGCCGTCACGGCCGGCGCGTGGTGGTACCTGTTGCCGCCGGGTATCGGCATCGTGGTCGTCGTGCTCGCGTTCACGCTGTGCGGCCGCGCCCTGGAGGCCGTGCTGACCCCGGCTCTGCGGGAGCGCCGTTGACCGCGCTGCTGGAGTTCCGCGACACCACGATCACGTACCGGACCGCGCGCGGCCCGGTCCCGGCCGTGCGCGGCGTGGACCTGACGCTGGAAGCGGGCGAAACCCTGGGCGTGGCCGGCGAGTCCGGCTCCGGGAAGTCCACGCTCGCCATGGCGGTGCTGCGGCTGTTGCCGCGTACCGCGTCGGTGACCGGCCAGATCCTGTTGGACGGCAACGACGTGGCCACGATGTCGTGGGGCGCGCTGCGCGCGGTGCGGTGGGCGCAGACGTCGATCGTGTTCCAGGGCGCGATGCACGCGTTGAACCCGGTGCGCCGCATCGCCGACCAGATCGCCGAACCGATGCTGTTGCACGGCACCGCCCGCAACGGCTCCGTCGACAAGCGCGTGCGCCAACTGCTCGCCCAGGTCGGGCTGCCGGGCCGGCGTGCCCAGGCGTACCCGCACGAGCTGTCCGGTGGCCAGCGGCAGCGCGTGATGATCGCGATGGCGCTGGCGTGCGACCCGAGCCTGGTCATCGCCGACGAGCCGACGACCGCGTTGGACGTGATGGTGCAGGCACAGGTGTTGGACCTGCTCACGGCGCTCGTGCAGGACCGGTCGATCGGCCTGATCATGATCAGTCACGACCTGTCGGTGCTGGCCGGGACGTGTGCGCGGCTGGCCGTGATGTACGCCGGCCGGATCGTGGAGCACGGCCCGTCCCGCGAGGTCATCGACGGCGCCGCCCACCCGTACACGGCGGCGCTGGCCGGGGCGTTTCCCACGATCGGCGACCCGGTGTCCCGGTTCGCGCCGCGCGGCCTGCCGGGCGATCCGCCCGATCCGGCGGCCCTGCCGACCGGGTGCCCGTTCCATCCGCGCTGCCCGGACGCGACCGGCGAGTGCGCGGACACCGATGTGCGGCGTCGCCCGGTCGACCAGCGGCACGACGCCGCGTGTGTCCACATTGGAGCACCGTCATGACTTTGCTTCGTGCGGACAACGTGTCCGTGCACTACCCGATCCGGGGTGGCCGGGTGCCGGCCGTGGACGGCGTCGACCTGGACCTGGACGCGGGGGAGATCCTGGCGCTCGTCGGGGAGTCGGGCTGCGGCAAGACGACCCTGGCGCGGACACTGCTGGGCCTGCAACGCCCGAATCATGGTGAGGTCCGGTTCGAGAACCGCCCGCTGCCCACGGCGACCCGCGCGCTGCGGGAGTACCGCCGGCACGTGCAGTTGATCCTGCAGGACCCGACGGGCGCGCTGAACCCGCGCCACACGGTGTACGAGGCGGTCGCCGAGGGCCTACGCATCCACCGGACACCCGGCGACGAGTCGGCGTTGGTCGCGGAAGCCTTGGCGCAGGCCGGTTTGCGACCGGCGGACCGGTTCATGCCGCTGCTGCCGACGGAGCTGTCCGGCGGGCAGCGGCAACGGGTGGTGATCGCGGGCGCGCTGGCGCTGAAGCCGCGAATCCTGATCGCGGACGAGCCGGTTGCGTCGCTGGACGCGTCGGTGCGCGGCGAGATCCTGGCGCTGCTGCTGACACTGCGCGACGACCTGGGCCTGGCCGCGATCGTCGTCACGCACGATCTCGGCCTGGCGTGGAACATCGCCGACCGGGTGGCCGTGATGTACCTCGGGCGGATCGTGGAGCTGGGGTTGGCGGAGGACGTGCTGACCAAGCCGCGCCACCCGTACACGAAGGCGTTGCTGTCGGTGGCGGACACGCGGGGCGAGCGGGTCGTGCTGACCGGCGAAACGCCCGACCCGACCCGGATTCCGGCCGGTTGCCGGTTCCATCCGCGTTGCCCGGCCCTGGCCAATGGCGTGCCGCCGGCCGTCGCGGACCGCTGCCGCACGCAGGACCTGCCGCTGTTGCACGGCCGGGCGGCCGGCGTGGCCTGCCACCTGATGTCCCCGGAAATCCCGTTGCCGGTCAACCGTGCCGGCGAGCCCAGCATCCACTGATCACCCGAACCGTCGGCCTGGTCCGCCGCTCGGTTGTGCACATACCGACCGGTCGGTACTATCCTCGTCGTGGCCGAACCTCGTCCGTTTGATGCTGTTGTCTTCGACTACGGCGGTGTCCTGACCACGCCATTGCGCGATTCCACCGGCCAGTGGCTGGCCGCGGACCGCATCACACCGGACAGTTTCGCGCTGGCCATGCGCGAGTGGCTGGGCCGTGGCGCGGCGCCGGGCAGCCCGATCCATCGCCTGGAGACCGGTGAGCTGTCCGGTCCCGACTTCGAGCGCGCCTTCGCCGCACGGCTGGCCACGCACGACGGCACCCCGGTCTCGTCCGATGGCCTGCTGGCGCGCCTGTTCGCCGGCATGCGCACCGATCCGGCCATGTTCGACCTGCTCCGTGACCTGCGCGCGACCGGCGTCAAGGTCGGCCTGCTGTCCAACAGCTGGGGCAATCACTATCCGGACGACCTGCACGAGAAGTTCGACGCGATGGTCATCAGCGGCGAAGTGGGTCTGCGCAAGCCGGATCCCGTGATCTACCGCCTGGTCCTGGACAAGCTCGACGTGCCGGCGGAACGCGCGGTCTTCGTGGACGACGCGCCCGTGAACGTCGAGGCCGCGATCGCGTTGGGCATGCGCGCGATCCGTCACCAGGACGCCGCCGCCACGCGGGCCGCGCTGGAAACCCTGATTCCCGGCCTGGCCGGCTCGAACATCGACGGGGACGTGACCGCATGACGGACCTGCCCGGCCTGGATCTGGACCGCCTCACCGAGTACCTGCGGGAGAGCGCCCCGGGACTCGTCACGGGACCGCTGTCGGCCGAGCTCGTCAAGGGCGGCCGCTCCAACCTCACCTACTACCTGACCGACGGCCGGCAACGCTGGGTGTTGCGCCGCCCGCCGCTGGGGCACGTGTTGCGCACGGCGCACGATATGGGCCGCGAGTACCGGGTGATCTCGGCGCTGGCCAAGACGACCGTCCCGGTGCCGACCACGATCCACGAGTGCCCGGACCCGGAACCGATCGGCGCGCCGTTCTACGTCATGTCCCACGTCCCCGGTGTCGTGCTGCGTTCGCAGGCGCAGTGCGCCGAGCTCGGCCCGACGCGCTGCAAGGTGTTGGGGGAACGGCTGATCGACGTGCTCGCCGAACTGCACGCGGTCGACCCGGCCACGATCGGCCTGTCCGACTTCGGTCGCCCCGACGGGTATCTGACGCGTCAGGTGTCCCGGTGGCAGAAGCAGCTCGACGCGTCGCGCAGCCGGGACGTCGAGGGCATCGACGAGTTGCACGACCGGCTCGCGTCGTCCGTGCCGACGTCACCGCGGCATTCCCTGATCCACGGCGATTATCGCCTGGACAACGTGTTGGTCGATCCGGAAACCCCGGACATCACGGCGGTGTTGGACTGGGAGATGGCCACGCTCGGCGATCCGCTGGCCGACGTGGGGCTGCTCGTCGTCTACACGCGACGCCGCACGCCGGAGGACGACGTGATCACCGGCGGTGTGAACACCGCACCGGGTTTCCCGTCCACGGACGAGCTGATCTCCCGCTACGCCACCATTTCCGGTCTCGATGTGTCCGCATTGGACTGGTACGTGGGGTTGGCGTGTTTCAAGCTCGCCGTGGTCCTGGAAGGCATCCACTACCGATTCACGCAGGGCAAGACCGTGGGCGCCGGGTTCGACCGGATCGGCGACATGGTGCCGAACCTGGTGCGCGGCGGCCTGGCCGCGCTGGCCGGAGGGAGCTTCTAGATGGATTTCGAGTTCGACGAGCGCACCGAGCGGCTGCGCGTCGAGGTGCAGGCGTTCCTGGACGAGCACGTGTACCCGGCCGAGCCGGTCGCGGCGCGGCAGGTGGCGGAGGCGTCCGATCCGTGGGCGCGGCCGGCGGTGATGGAGGACCTGAAGGCCGAGGCGCGCCGCCGTGGCCTGTGGAACCTGTTCCTGCCCGGCGATCACGGCGCGGGTTTGACGAACCTGCAGTACGCGCCGCTGGCCGAGCTGTCCGGGCACAGTCCGGCGTTGGCACCGGAGGCGATGAACTGTGCCGCGCCGGACACCGGCAACATGGAAGTGCTGGCGATGTTCGGCAACGAGGAGCAGCGCACGCGGTGGCTCAAACCGTTGCTGGAGGGCACGATCCGCTCGGCGTTCTGCATGACGGAGCCGGAGGTCGCGTCGTCGGACGCCACGAACATCACGACGCGCATCGAGCGGGACGGCCCGGACTACGTGATCAACGGCCACAAGTGGTGGTCGTCCGGGATCCTGAACCCGAATTGCCAGGTCCTGATCGTGATGGGCAAGACCGATCCGACCGCGGAACGGCACCGTCAGCAGAGCATGATCCTGGTGCCGAAGGACGCACCGGGTGTGCGCGTGGAGCGCGGGGTGCACGTGTTCGGGTACACCGACGGCGCGCACGGCGGCCACGGCGAGGTGTTCTTCGAGGACGTGCGGGTGCCGGCGGGCAATCTCATCGCGGGCGAGGGTGAGGGGTTCGCGATCTCGCAGGCGCGGCTGGGCCCGGGCCGGATCCATCACTGCATGCGCGCGCTGGGCATGGCGGAGCGGGCGCTGGAGCTGATGTGCCAGCGCGTGGTGAAACGCGTGGCGTTCGGGAAGGCGCTGGCCGAGCAGGGCGTGGTGCAGGAGTGGATCGCGGAGTCCCGGATCCGCATCGAGCAGGCGCGGCTGCTGGTGCTCAAGACGGCGTGGCTGATGGACAACAAGGGCAACCGCGGCGCCCACACCGAGATCCAGGCGATCAAGGTCGCGGTGCCGGCGGTGCTGGAGTGGGTGGTGGACAAGGCCATCCAGGCGCACGGCGGCGCCGGGGTGAGTCAGGACTTCCCGTTGGCGTCGCTGTACACGCAGGCCCGCACGATGCGGATCTTCGACGGCCCGGACGAGGTGCATCGCAGGTCGCTGGCGCGGCGTGAGCTCAAGCGTTACCTCTGAAAAGGCACCTGGGGCGGCACCGGCGAGGGCAGCGTGGGGACCTCGGCGAGCGCGGTGCGTGCCGTGCTCGGTCGCCACGCGACCGTGACGCCAAGCTGGCCGAGGCCGGCCCAGACGGTGACGCCGATGAGCAGCGCCGAGAGCGGCGCGAACCACCAGGTCACGCCGAGGCTGAGGTAGACGGCGAGCGCGACGATCACCAGTGCCTGCACGGCGATGGTGAGCGCGTGCCCGTCGTCGGGCTGGGACTGCTGGGCCGGCAGGGCCGGCGCGTGGTGTGCGAGTACCGACATCGAATGCTCCCGCGTGTGCGGTGATCACGGTGGCGGGTATGTGCCCGTCATACTCAGCGTGACGAGCACATACCCGACCGTCATCTCCGCCCGTGCGGGTCCTCAGCCCCGAGGGAGCACCTCGTCGAGCACGGCGGGTAGGCCGGACCAGTCGTTGGACACGATGCTGGCGTGGTCGTGGGCCAGTTGGGCGACCCTGGCCTGTGCGTCGGCGACCGGCGGGTTCGTGTCGTTCAACGTGGGTGCCACGTTCTGGGCGTCGGTCATCGTCAGGATGTAGTGGTTGGTGTCGTAGAACGACGTGTCGATGCCGTTGACATAGGTGGCGGCGTCGCCGTCGAACACCACGAACCACGGCCGGATGGTGATGTCGGCGTACTGCGAGCGCGGGTCGCCGGCGGCGGCGCCGAGCACGCACGGGAACGTCGTGGCCTGCCCGACGTTGCCGGCCGCGGCCAGGTTCTTCAGGTAGGTGGCGTATTCGACGTCGGTGTGCAGGTGGTCGAACGGGTTGGCCAGTTCGACGGTGCCGGGGATCACGTACATGACCACCTTGCCGGCGAGTTGGGCGCGGGTGGGCCACGCGTTGGCCTTGGCGGCGGCGTCGAGGGTGGGGAAGCCGCCGAGCAGGTCGGCCGGCCGGAACAGGTCGCCGCCCAGGTGCGCGGACACGAGCTGGTCGAACTGGGCCGGGCCCATGCCGAGGTTGGCCTCGAACCCGAGTTTCATCTCGACCTTGATGAACAGCGGCCCGGCGCCCGGGTGCGCGGCCAGCCACACCCGCACGTCATCCAAACAAGCGCCGAGGTCCTTGTTGGCGCCGCCGGTGTAGAGGTCGGCGGGTTTGCTGGCGTTCACGCAGTTGTTGTTGTTACTGGTGGGGCTGTCGTGACCGACCTTCCACTCCTGGGTGAACACGTCGGTCCAGGTGTCGAGTTCGATCATGCCGGTGCCGGCGTCCAGGGCCTGGGCCAGGAACGGGTAGTCGGCCGGGTTGTAGGTGTTGTGGACGCCGGTCACGGTCTGCTGTGCCAGCGTGGGGGTCGCCGCCGCCGCTGACGTGGTGGTGGCGGCGAGGGTGGCCAGCGCCAACGCGCCGATGATGACCCGATTACGCATCGTGGTGCCTCCCGGACGAACGCGAACGAGATTCACGTGTGGACGCTAGTGCGACCGGGTGTGCGTCCGACATCGTCCGAATGAACTATTCGTGTCCGCTCGGTGCCGCTCGGTGTGCGGGTTTCCCCAGGTCGTCACGGGACGCGGTTAAACAACTCCGGACAGAACACGCGAACATCATCATGACCCTAAATCGGTTATATCGACACGGATCGGTGTCCGAAACGTGACTATTGGCGGTTGGGATGAATCGGAAGCAACCGATCCCTGGGAGGACCCGTGACCACGAGATCCACCACGGTCGCCGCCGCGACGCTGTTCGCCGGCGTTGCCCTGGCGGTGAGCGCGTGTTCGAGCACGTCGAACGGCGGCGGCCCGAACAACAACACCGGCTCGATCAACGGCGACCCGCTCGCTCTCGCGTTGTCCACGCCCTACGTTCGCCCGAAGGTGCCCGATGCCGGCACGATCGCGATCGCGGTCGACGAGGCGACCACCGCGTACAACAACAACATCAACGCGACGGTGAACCTGCCGAACTCCTATGTGGACGGTCTGATCCAGCCGAGCCCGTTCTTCACCAACGACATCAAGAACACGGCGAAGGTCCAGATCGACGGCGACCTGATGGACTCGGTGAAGGTGCTCTCGACCGACCCGCAGGTGATCCAGTACAACGTGAAGCAGCAGGCGGTGTGGCAGGACGGGAAACCGGTGGAGTGCGCCGACTTCTACCTGCAGTGGCTGGCCGGCGAGGTGGACTCCGGTGACCTCGCGACCGCGTTCAACAACGCGGTCGCCGGCCTGGACCACATCGGCAAGATCGAGTGCTCGAACAACAACAAGACCGTGACGGTGACGTTCGCGCAGAAGTGGGCGGACTGGCAGTCGCTGTTCAGCGGGCTGATGCCGGCGCACGTGTTGGAGCAGAAGACCGGTGTCGCGGACATCACGAAGCTGGACGACAAGAACCCGGCCGACCACGCCGCGCTGATGAAGGTCGCCGACTTCTACACCGGCGGCAACAACAACGACCACGGTTTCGGCGACTTCGACCCGTCCGTGGACCTGTCCGCCGGCCCGTTCATGATCGGCTCGGGTGACGCGAAGACGCAGACGAACCTGGTGCGCAACCCGAAGTGGTGGGGCAACCCGGCCGGCCCGGCCACGCTGATCCTGCGCGTGAACACCGACGACCAGTCGCAGTACCAGCAGTTGCAGAACAAGGAGATCCAGGTCGCGGCGGGCCAGCCCGACGCGCAGGTGGCGCAGGAGGCCAACGCGAGCGGCGGCCAGTACCAGCTGATCACCGGTTCGGGTGTCACGTTCGAGCACCTGGACTACAACACGGTGAACCCGGCGTTCAAGGCGCACCCGGAGCTGCGGCAGGCGTTGTCGGACTGTGTGAACCGGCAGGACGTGATCCGGAAGGTGGTGGCCGACGTCGACCCGAGCACGAAGCCGCTCGACGAGACGATCTTCCTGCCGACCGAGAAGGGCTACACCAGCCACTACGCGAACACCGGCAACGGTGACGAGAACGCGGCGAAGAAGGTCCTGCAGGACGCGGGCTGGACGATGGGCCAGAACGGCTACTTCCAGAAGGGCGGCGAGACCGCCACGATCAAGATCGGCCACAAGACCAACGACCGCCGTTCGGCGACCGTGCAGGCGATCCAGGCCGAGTGCAAGCAGGCTGGCATCCAGATCCAGGACTTCACCAGCGACGGGTTCAACGGCAAGAACCTCTCCGCCGGTGACTTCCAGGTGGCGTTGTTCGCGTGGACGGGTTCGCCCTACAAGTCCGGCTTCACGACGATCTACCACACCGCGACCGGCAACCTCGGTGCGGAGAACTTCATGAAGTACAGCGACCCGCAGGTGGACCAGGACCTGAGCGACGCGGACGGCCAGCTCGACTACGCCAAGCGGACGACGGAGTTGCAGCAGGCCGACGCGCTGATCGCGAAGGACGGGTTCACGTTGCCGTTGTTCGCGCTGCCGGAGTACGCGGTGACCGACGGTTCGGTGATGGCGACCGACCAGTCCGGCCAGCAGCAGTCGATCTCCGACAACGAGGCGTCCAGCGGCGTGGACTGGGACGCGTTCACCTGGCAGCGCAAGCAGTAGCCGGTCAGGGATCCGATCAGGGGGATGTGCGGCCCGCCGGCAGTTCAGCCGGCGGGCCGCCGCACGGTCAGGGTGCCCGCGTCGGCGTCGAGCACGGCCGGCGCCGAGAGCGGGATGGCGGCCTGGCCGCGGCAGTGCCCGAACGTGAGTCCCCACGCGACCGGCACACCGAGCCCGGCCAGCCGGTCGGTGAGCATCGCGCGGACCTCGTGCGGCGGGCCGCAGCCGGTCCACGTGCCCAGCGCGATCCCGGCGACCTCGGCCAGCCAGCCGGCGCGCAGCAGCCGAGTGATGAGGCCGTCGAGCCGGTAGGGGTCCTCGTTGACGTCCTCCAGCAGCAGGATCGACCCGTCGGGTGGGGGCATGTCGGCGATCATGGCCAGGAGGCTGGCGTTGCCGCCGGTGGTCGGGCCGTGCGCGACGCCGCCGGTGTGTTCGGCGAGCGGTTCGGCGTCCGGGCCGGTGACCACGACGGGCGTGTCCGGCCGGAACAGGCAGCGGTGCAGCCGCGCGGCCGCGACGCTGTCGGTGGCGAACGCGTTCGTGGCGAACATCGGGCCGAACACGGTCGGCGCGCCCAGCCGCGCGGCGAACGTGTGCAGCAGGGCGGTGGCGTCGCTGGAGCCGAGCAGCGGTTTGGGCGGCACGGCGGCCAGTTCGGACCAGTCGAGCAGATCCAGCAGCCGGACGCTGCCGTAGCCGCCGCGCGCGCACGCCACGACGTCCACGTCCGGGTCGCACCAGGCGCGGGTGAGGTCGGCGGCGCGGTCGGCGTCGGTGCCGGCCAGGTAGGGCAGCTGGGGGTGCCGGTCCCGCGCGTGCACCCCGACCGTGACGTGCACACCCCAGCTCGCCAGTTTCGCAACGCCCGCGGCGAGCACGTTTGGTGGCAGCGGACCGGATGCCGCGACCAGCGCCACCCGGTCCCCGACCCGCATCACCTGCGCAATTCCAACACCGGCACCCCAGGTGTGGTGAATCCGAACACCTGGCCGTAGAACGACAGCTCGGCCGCCATCGCCGCCATGATCGACTCGGCTTTGCGGAAGCCGTGCTGTTCACCCTCGAACGTCACGTAGGCGTGCGGGATGCCGGTGCCGGCCAGCCCCGCCATGAACGCGTCGGCCTGCACCGGCGGGCAGATCTGGTCGTCCAGGCCCTGCAACATCAGGACCGGGCCGGCCAGTTGACCGGCGTTGTTGGCGGGGGCGCGTTCGACGTAGCGGTCGGTGTGTTCGGGCAGCGAGCCGATCAGGCCGTCCAGGTAGCGGGACTCGAAGTCGTGCGTCTGGCCGCCCTTGTCGGTCCACAACAGTGGGTCGAGGATCGGGAACATCACGGTGCCGCACTGGTAGGTGCGGGTGCTGGTCAGCGACGCGGCCGACGTCCAGCCGCCCGCGCTGCCGCCCCGGATGGCCAGCCGTCGCCCGTCCGCGCTGCCCTCCGCGACGAGCGCCTGGGCCACGGCGGCGCAGTCCACGACGTCGACGATGCCCCACTGTTCGCGCAGTCGCTCCCGGAACTCCCGGCCGTACCCGGTGGAACCGCCGTAGTTCACGGCGACCACGGCGAAACCGCGGCTGGTGAAGAACGACACCGAGGGCGAGAAGCCCCCGGACACCGACGCGGTCGGCCCGCCGTGCACGTGCACCAACAGCGGCGGCGCCTCCCCGGCTGGGCCTTCGAACTCGGGGTTCGTCGGCAGGTACAGCCACGCCGGCACGTTCTCGCCGTGCGGGTTGGTGAACGTGCGCGCCACGGGTTGCGGCAGGTAGGCCGGGTCGGGCAGGTCGTCGGGTTGCGGCGTGATCTCGGTCAGCGCGCCGGTGGCCAGGTCGACGCGGATCACGGCGGTGTCGCGGGTGGGGGCGCCGGCCACGCCGAGCACGACACCGTCGGCGGCGTCGAGTTCGGCCTGCCACATCGTCAGCGGCGGTTCCGTGTCGACATCGGTGATCGTGCCGGCCTTCGCGTCCAGCACGGCCAGGCGTCCGGAGCGGAGCACGGCGTAGCGGTCGCCGCCCAGCACGGCGAACCACCGCATCCCGACCTTCCACATCGCGCCGCCCAGGTCGTGCTCGGTGGGCGCCAGGTTCACCGGGCGTTCGGCGCCCGTCACGTCGACCCGGAACAGGTTCCACCAGCCGTCCGGGTCGGTCAGCGCGATCAGCGTGTCGTTGCCGTCCCATTCGGCCTGGCAGACGGCCTCGGCCGGGCCGCCGGCCACGACGCGGTGCGGGCCGAGCGTGCCGTCGGGGCGCACGTCGGCGACGCACAGTTCGGTGCCGTCCCACGGCATCGCCGGGTGGTTCCAACCGAGCCACGCCACGCGCCGCCCGTCCGGGGACAGGCGCGGACCGGTGAGGAAGTGGTGGCTGGCCACGAGGCTTCGGATCTCGCCGCCGCCGTCCAGCGGGATCGCGACCAGGTCGCGGCGGATGTCGGTGGGCGCGTCGCCGGTGACGGTCTCGCGGATGCACCACAGCTCGGTGCCGCCCGGTCCGCCGACGCCGTCACCGAACCGGTAGCCGTGCCGCCGGTCGGGTTCCGGGCTGATCGCGACCGGGTCGCCGCCGGCGTCGGGGTCCAGGACGTACCAGCGTTGGTCGTCCCAGTGCGTGAACACCAGGCGCGGGCCGGCCGGCGTGCTGATCACCGTCCACGGGCGGGCGCCGTATTCGTGCACGCGGTTGCGCACGTTCCACGGCGCCGCGAGCACCTCCCGCGTCGTGCCGTCGTGCGTCGTGCGGCACAGCGCGAGGCGGCCGCCTTCGGCCGGTCTGGCCTCGGCCCACCACGACTGCCCGTCGACCAGCGTCGTCCAGACGGGGCCACCGCCCAGCGACGCCACGAGCTCCACCCCGATCGGGGATGTCCAGGTACCGTACGGTGCGATCTTCGCCACGCTTTGCACATTAGCGGCCCGCCCGGTATGCCTCGTAGAGCCATGCGTGAGGTTGGCCACTTCGACCGAGTGGTCATTTCCGGGGGTCGGGCGCTGCTCGGGTGCGGCGAGTGTCCTAGGGTCGAAGGTGCCATGGCTCGTGTCATTCATGTCTTCCGCAAGCCCGACCGGTTCGTCGCCGGCACGGTCGGGGAACCCGGCGACCGCTCGTTCTACGTGCAGGCGTCCGAGGACGTCCGCATGGTCAGCGTGCTGCTGGAGAAACAGCAGGTCGCGGTGCTGGCCGAACGCGTCGGGTCGCTCCTGGACGAGGTCGCGCGCCAGTTCGGCGCCGAGGTCCCGGACAGCCCGCCCGAGGAGCTCCTGGACAACGACCCGCTCACGGTGCCGGTCGAGGAGGAGTTCCGCGTCGGCACGATGGGCCTGGGGTGGGACGCCGAGAGCCAGGCCGTGGTGATCGAACTGCTCGCAGCCACCGAGGACGAGGTGGACGAGTCGGTCGTGCTCGGGGACACCGAGGAGGGCCCCGACGCGCTGCGCGTGTTCCTGAGCCCGGCGGAGGCGCGGGCGTTCGCGTACCGCGCGGAGCGGGTCGTGGAGGCGGGGCGCAAGCCGTGCCCGTTGTGCGGGCAGCCGCTGGACCCGACCGGGCACGTGTGTCCGCGCAGCAACGGCTACCGGCGCGGCGAGCAGGACTGAGCAGTGGTGCTGCCCACCGACCCGGAAGCGCTCGACGTGATCAACCGGGGCGAGATCGAGGTGCAGGGCCGGCTGGTCGACGCGTCCAACGCGACCCTGTTCTGCGGGATCACGCTGGATGGCGTGTCGGCCGAGTGCGTGTACAAGCCGGTGTCCGGGGAGCGGCCGCTGTGGGACTTCCCGGACGGCACGCTGGCCGGGCGTGAGGTCGCGACGTACCTGGTGTCGGAGGCGTCGGGCCTGCACGTGGTGCCGCCGACGGTGTTACGGGACGGTCCGTTCGGGCCCGGCATGGTGCAACTGTGGGTGGACACCCGGGAGGGTGAAGACCTGGTCGATGTCGTCGCGCCCGGCAAGGTTCCGGACGGGTGGTCGATCGTGTTGCACGCGCACGACCGGTTCGGTGAGCCGGCGGTGCTGGCGCACGCGGACCATCCGTCGATCAAGCTGATGGCCGCGCTGGATGTCGTGGTCAACAACGCGGACCGGAAGGGCGGGCACGTGCTGCACGCCCTAGACGGGCACGTTTACGGAGTGGATCACGGGATCTGCCTGCACACCGAGAACAAGCTCCGTACGGTGTTGTGGGGTTTCATGGGCGATCCGCTACCGGACGATGCGGTCGAGGCGCTGATCAAGCTGCGGACCGACCTGTCGGGTGATGAGTTGCCGGCCGCGTTGCGCGAGCACATCACGTCGCGCGAGGTGACCGCGTTACGCCGCCGCACGGGTCGGTTGTTGGCCAATGCGGTGTATCCGCAGCCGGGCGGCGAGTGGCGCGCCATTCCGTGGCCCGCGTTCTAATACGCTGGCCGTATGGCCGTCTCACCCGCGAACGGACGCTCCCAGGCGGTTCAGCTGGGCGCTGATCTGCGTGAACTCCGGAAGCGGACGGGTCGGACCGTCGTGCAGGTCGCCGAAACCCTCGGCATGCACCATTCGACGATCTCCCGCTGGGAACGCGGCGACACGATGCCGGACGAGGCCGATACGGCCGGATTGCTGGCGATCTACGGAATCACGGGCGAGGAACGTGATCGCCTGGTTGGGATCGCCCGCCAGGACACCATCGCTGACTGGGTCGCCCCCGGTATCGGCCGCCAGTTGGCCGCCTTGATCGAATATGAGCGGCGGGCCGAACGAATCACCGAGGTCAACCCATTGACCATCCCCGGACTCGTCCAGACTCGCGACTACGCCAAGGCGCTCATGCTCGGCGCCGGCCTGCCGTTGGGCCGTGCCGAGACTGGTTCGATCGTGCGGATGGGCCGCCAGAGCATTCTGATGCAACGCAGGCCGCCGCGCCTCACGGCCATCATCGGCGAGCAGGCGATCCGCTACCCGGTATGCGACGACGCGATCATGGCCGACCAACTGCACCATCTGCTGGCCGTCGGTCAGCGGCCCAATGTCGAGATACTGGTTCTACCGATGGATCGCCATCGGTACTCGATCGCACTGGAAGGCCGCTTCATTCTGCTGGAGTTTCCCCGCGACAAACCGGTGGTGCACCTCGAAAGCCACTGCTCATCCAGCATCCTGACCAATCCGGCGGCGGTCGCGAGCTATCAGGACGCGGTGGACTCGATCCGCGCTCAAGCCATGACTGCGGCCGAATCCGCTACTTACCTCAAGGAGATCGAGCATGACCATGATGCGCTGGCGCAAAAGCAGTCATAGCGGTGGTGGCGACCAGTCAGCCTGTGTGGAGATCGCGCACGACTTAGGTGCCGTGCGCGACTCGAAGAACCCGGGCGGGCCGGTGTTGATCGTTGATGTCCATAAGTTGCTCGATCACATCCGTTAGTCCGGGAACGCTTGGTGTAGCTCGGGCATCGGGAGCATGTCGGCGACGAAGCCGAACCGGCCGGCCTGCATCTCCCGTGCGGCGTCCACGACGGCCCGCAGTGCGATGCGGGAGAACGCGGCGCCGATGCTGACCCGGCGCACACCGGCGTCGGCGAGCTGCTCGAGGGTGATCGTCGGGTCGGCGAAGCCCATGACGACGTTCACGGGTTTGCCGACCGACGAGACCACCGCGCGCATGTCCTCGATGGTGCGCAGGCCGGGCGCGTAGAGCACGTCGGCGCCTGCCTCTTCGAACGCCTGTAGGCGTTTGATCGTGTCCGCCAGATCGTTCGCGCCGTAGAGCAGGCTCTCCGCCCGCGCGGTGAGCACGAACGGAGCGGGTAGGGCACGAGCGGCCTCGACCGCTGCGCGGACCCGGTCCACGGCCAGGCCGAACTCGTAGATCCGCGGTCCGTCGCCGTCCTCGATGGAACCGCCGGCCGCGCCGGCGGCGTACGCGTCCGCGATGATGGTGGCCGCCGCTGTCGGGTCGTCGGCGAAGCCGTTCTCGAGGTCCGCGTTGACCGGAAGTGGTGTCGCCGCGCAGATGTCCCGCAGGTTGTCCAGGACCTCCTGCCGGCTGGCGCGCCGCCGGCCGAGCAGGTTGGCCACGCCGAGGCTGGTGGTGGCGAGCGCCTCGAAGCCGAGGCCGGTCAGCAGGCGCGCTGTGCCGGGCTCCCACGGATTGGGCAGCAGCAGTGGTTCCGGCCGCTCGTGCCGGGCGCGGAACCGCGCGATTCTCGTTGCCTGATCGGTCATGCGCACGACTGTGGCAGACATCCGGACCAGGCGCTCGGCCGGACCGGCGCGATGCCGAACTTCTCGATCATGAATCGTGCGCGATCGGTGGGTCCGGAATGGGCGTCACTACGAGGCCATCGAGCGTCCAGATACCCGCGAGCCGCTGGCGGCCTGGCATCACGGGGTGAGGCGGTGTAGGTCGCGCGGGAACAGGGTTGTCGCGCGGACGTTGGTCAGGCCCAGCAATCGGGCCGTCCAGCGTTCCAGGCCGATGGCGAATCCGCCGTGTGGTGGCATGCCGTGGGCGAAGGCCGCCAGGTATCCCTGGTACGGCTCGACGTCGGATCCGAGCGCGGCCAGGTAGTCGGCGTGGCGGTGCAGGCGTTGGCCGCCGGTGACGATTTCCATGCCGCGGAACAGCAGGTCGAAGCTGTTGGAGTAGTCGGGTCGGGCCGGGTCTGGGTGTGTGTAGAAGGGGCGTTTGCGCATCGGGTAGCCCGTGACGTACAGGAAGTCCGTGCCGTACTCGCGTAGCGCCCACTCCGACAGCCAGCGTTCGTGGGCGGGCGCGAGGTCGGGTTCGCCGCGTGGGTCCTCGCCGGTGTGTTGCGCCAGCAGGGTTTGGGCGTCGGCGAAGTGCACGGCCGGGATCTCGTGGGGCACGGTCGGCGCCGTGACGTCGAGCAGTTCCAGCGTGGCGCGCGGGAGGGCCGCCGCCATGCCGGCGATCGCGTCGCGCAGGACGGCCATGACGTCCCGATGGTCGGTGATGAAGCCGAGTTCGGCGTCGAGGCTGGTGTACTGGGCGAGGTGGCGGCCGGTGTCGTGTGGTTCGGCACGGAAGACCGGGCCGACCTCGTAGACGCGTTCGAACACGCCGACCATGGCCTGCTTGTAGAACTGCGGTGACTGGGCCAGGTAGGCGCGTCGGCCGAAGTAGTCGATGCCGAACACGTTCGTGCCGGATTCGGTGACCGAGCCGACGATCTTCGGTGTGTGGATCTCGGTGAATCCGGTTTCGTCGAGCGCACGCCGGAATCCGGCGACACTGGCCGCGGCGAGCGTGAAGCGGGCGCGGAGTTTCGGGTGGCGCAGCGCGACGGCGGCGTGGTCGAGGATCGTGGGCAGGGTCGCGGCGAGTTCGGGTTTGTACAGGTCGACGGGCGGCGCGCTGGCCCGGGACAGCACCGTGATCGTGGGGTCGGTGATCTCGACACCGCCGGGTGCCTGCGGGTTCGCGGTCGCGGTGCCGTGGATGTCGACGACGGTTTCCTCGGTGATCCCGTCTGGCGGCTCGGCGAGCACGACCTGGGCGAGGCCGGTGCGGTCGCGGATCACGAGGAACGTGACGGATTTCAGGGCTCGCCGGCGGTGCACCCAGCCGGCGATGTGAACGGATGTGCCGACGTGCCGGGGCAGGTCGGCGGCGAGAACGCGGATCATCACCACTCCCTGGTGGGTTGGCCTGATCCCTTGGGAGTGCGGGCGAGAAGGGTGCTCGCGGTGCCACCGCACTTTCACCACCGCGCAGGCGGCGGTCTCGTCGTGGCCCGGTGACGGGGGCCGGCCGGCGGGGCATGGGGCGCGGTGCGCCGTTCCTCCCCGCGCTCGGGAGGGTCTTCGCCGTGGGGCGCGGGTCCGCCTTTCCAGCTACCGGCGGCTCTCTGGCACTCGCGTGATCCCGCGGCTACTCGTCTCCGTCAACGCGTTGCCAGGCAGAATAGGGGACCCACCCGATCGGGTGCGCGCGATTTTCAGTGATCGCTTGTGGTGTGCACGCCGAAATCGACGACGGCATTCGCGGTGTGGGCGCCGGCCGGCGCGGGACGACCGAGGCAGATGATGCCGTAGCCGTGGCCAACCGATTTGCCGGTACAGGCGTTCGGTTGGGTGGCGGCGGCGCGCAGTTGCTGCTGGAAGAACTGTTGTGCGCCGGGAAACTTGGGCAGCAGCACCGGTAGCACGGCACGCAGTCCGATGGTGATCTGCGCGACCAGGGTGTCGGCGTCGGGCACCGGGCGGACGCCGAGCAGCGTCGTGCTCTTGACGTGGACCGACTGCCGGTCGATCTCCAGGTAGAACTCGGCGTTCTTGGGCTTGCAGATGGCGCCTGTTCCCTCGGCCTGCGGGATGCAGGTGTAGCCGGCGGCGGTGAGGGGCGTGATCACGTCGTGCTGGAGGTCGGCGATTGGAAAGCACGTCAGGCCCGACAGGCATGGCACCGCGGCGGCGCCTGACTCGAAGACGATCGGCGGACTACTGGGCGGAGTTGCGGCCGGTGACGAGCACGCGCTCGCGACGACGGCGATGACCCCCAGCGCGACCCCCAGTTTTCGCACGCGCCAGAGCGTAGCGGGAACGTCACGTGTAGCGAAGCATGATCACGCCGGATTTGAACACCCGGTGTTCGATCAGGTGGCGGGGGCCGGCCAGGTCGGGGCCGAACAGGGGTAGGCCGGCGCCGAGCACGATCGGGTGGACGTAGATCCGGTATTCGTCGATGAGGCCGTGTCTGGCGAAGGTCGCGGCGAGGTTCGCGCCGCCGATCACGAGATCGCCGCCGGGTTCGGCTTTCAGCGCGTTGATCCGATCCGGGTCGACGGAGCGTTCGGTCGTGGTGTGCCAGTCGGCGTGTTCGACGGTGCGCGAGTACATGATCTTGGGTTTGTCGCGCCAGATCGCGGCGAATTCGACCTCGGTCGGGGTGGCGTCGGGGTTCTGGTCGGCGGTGGGCCAGTAGCCGGCCATGAGTTCGTACGTGATGCGGCCGTCGAGGAACGCCCCGGCATCGGCCAGCCATTCGTTGAAGTGGCTGTGCAGTTCGTGGTCGACGTGCTGCCACTCCAGGCCCCGGTCGACGTCGGCGTAGTACCCGTCCAGGGACACCGACATCATCAGGACGAGCCGGCGGGTCACCCGCTGGCCAGGATCCGGCTCGGTGTGATGAGCACGGCGGTGCGGCGTTCGGCGACCATGACGCGGTCGTACTCGGCCCAGTTGTCGTGGGTGCCACCGGCGGCGCTGAAGATGTCGCGCAGCAGGCCGGGCAGCCGGTCGGCCGGGAAGTCCGGGTGCGGGTCGTCGGGGCCGAGCAGGGTGACCTGCCCGTCGACGGACGCCCATTCCGAACCCGCGCGGAAGGTGATGGTGGCGCGGCCGGTGCGCCGCAGGTGGGTGAGTTTGATCGCGCCGCCGACGACGACGGCACCGATGACGGGGCCACCCGAGATCGGGTGTTGCAGCACGCCGGCGTTCAACACCGACGAGTGCACCGAGCCGTCGGTGCGTGTGGTGGAGAAGACTCCCAGTCCGTGGTCGGCGCCGACGAGCCGGCGCACGAGCTCCATGTCCGCAGCCATGATCGCCAACCTACGCCCGGCGTGGCGGCGACACCAACGGGTGGGACCCAGTTACGGTCGCGTGTCGTGCGTTCCCACGAGTACGGTCCCGACGTCCTGGCCAACCGGCGCCGCAAGCAGGTCCCGGCGGTGCCGGCGGAGCCGGGTCTGGTGGTGGAGGACCCGGATTCGGGGTTCTGCGGCGCGGTGCTGCGGATGGAGTCCGACCGGGTGGTGTTGGAGGACCGGCACGGCAAGCAACGGCAGTTTCCGTTGCGGCCGGCGGGTTTCCTGATCGACGGCAAACCGGTGACGTTGACCCGGCCGGTGGCGAAACCGCAACCGAAGGCGCGGTCGGCGTCGGGTTCCACGGTGGTGGATGGGTTGCGGGCGCGGACGGCGCGGGACAGCCGGATCTGGGTGGAGGGCCTGCACGACGCGACCCTGGTGGAACGCGTGTGGGGGCACGACCTGCGGGTCGAGGGCGTGGTGGTGCAGCCCCTGGACGGGGTGGACGCGCTGGCCGGGAAGATCGCCGAGTTCGGGACGGCGCGGCATCGGCGGCTCGGTGTGCTGGTGGACCATCTGGTGCCGGGCAGCAAGGAGGCGCGGCTGGTGGCGGAGATCCACGATCGGCACGTGCTCGTCACCGGTCACCCGTACGTGGACATCTGGCAGGCGGTGACCCCAGCCTCGGTGGGGATCCGGGCGTGGCCGAACGTCCCGAAGGGGATTCCGTGGAAAGAGGGGATCTGCGCGGCGTTGGGCTGGGGTGATCCGGCCGACGGGTGGCGTCGGGTGCTGGCGGGCGTGCGGACCTATCGGGATCTGGAGACGCCGCTGCTGGGCGCGGTGGAGCGGTTGATCGACTTCGTCACCGAGGTGCCGGAGTCCGGTCGGCGCGGTTAGCCCATTCGTGGGCGAGGATCGCCATGACGTGTGCGTCGATCCATTCGCCGTCCCAGCACAGGGCGTGTCGCCGGGTGCCTTCGTGGACGAAGCCCGCTTTCACGTAGACGTCGTGGGCGCGTGGGTTGAACGAGTACACCTCGAGTTCGACGCGGTGCAGCCCGACGGTGTCGAACGCGTGTCCCACGGCCAGTCTGGTGGCTTCGGTGCCCAGGCCGCGGCCGGTGTAGCGGCCGGTGAGGGCGATCCGGAAGCCGCAGCTGGCGTTGTGCGGGTCGAGGTCGTTGAGGACGACCTCGCCGGCGTGTTCGCCGGTGGCGTGTTCGACGACGGCCCAGTCGATGCGGTCGTCCTGGTTGGACAGCGGGCCAGGGTGGCGCGGACGGCGGCCTCGGTGAACTCGCGGTGGGTTCCGGTCAGGCGCATGGCTTCGACGTCGGCGAGTGTCTCCATGACGACGTCGGTGTCGGCGACGGTGAGCGGGCGCAGGCGGACGCGGTTGCCGATGATGGTGGGTTTGTCGACAAAGCTGGGCAGGCTGCTCACCGGTCGAGTTTAGGGCGCGGTGTCCTGGCTTTTCGGTGGGCGGCCGCGGCGGGGGATCTTGCCGGCGTCGCCGGGCATCCGGCCGGCGCGCGCCAGTGCTTCGCGGAGGAGGAACTCGATCTGGGCGTTGGTGCTGCGTAGTTCGTCGGCTGCCCACCGTGCCAGCGCGTCGTGGACCGCGGGGTCCAGTCGCAGCAGGACCCCTTTGCGGTCGGCCGATCCCGCCACGGTCTCAGGTGTAGAGGGTGCCGGTGTTGACGATCGGTTGGGTGTCGCGATCGCCGCACAGCACGACCAGCAGGTTGGACACCATCGCCGCCTTGCGTTCCTCGTCGAGGTCGACGACCTGGTTCTCGTCGAGCCGGTCCAGCGCGAGTTTCACCATGCCCACGGCGCCTTCCACGATCGTGGTGCGCGCGGCGACGACGGCGCTGGCCTGTTGGCGGCGCAGCATGGCCTGCGCGATCTCCGGCGCGTACGCCAGCCGGGTCAGGCGGGACTCGATGATGTGCACGCCGGCGGACTCGACGCGGTCGGCGATCTCGGCCGACAGCTTCTCGGTGATCTCGCCGGCGTTGCCGCGCAACGACAGCGTGTCGTCCTCGTGCGCGTCGTAGGGGTAGCTGGTGGCGATGTGCCGCACCGCGGTCTCGGTCTGGATGTTGACGAACTCGACGAAATCGTCGACCTCGTAGAGGGCGTGCGCGGTGTCCTTGACCTGCCACACGACGACGGCGGCGATCTCGATGGGGTTGCCGTCGGCGTCGTTGACCTTCGTGACGCCGGTTTCGTGGTTGCGGATCCGGGTGGACACGCGGCGGCGGCGGGTGAACGGGCTGAACCAGCGCAGCCCGGGTTCGCGGGCGGTGCCGATGTAGCGGCCGAACAGCTGCACGACGCGGGCCTGGCCGGGGATGACGGCGGTGAGGCCGGTCTCGGTGATCAGTCCGCTGATCACCATGAGGATGCCCAGCACCATGAGCACGGCACCGAGGGCGGCGGACGTGCTCAGCAGTTTGGCGCCGGTGACGACCAGCGCGACGCCGGCGAGCACGCCGAGCAGGCCGAGTGCGGCGAACGGGGCACCAGGGGCGCCGTGGACGGTGCGTTCGTGTACGCGGGGGGCCGGCATGTCGACCGGCGCGCCGGTGGGGACGCCGATGTCGCGCGTGGTCATCGTGGGCACCATCCTTCACGTTCATGAGCTTCGGTATGACGGCGCAACACTAGCATAGTGATATCACTTTATGCCATGCTGTGGCCCAACGGCACGAGAGGGGAGGAGCACACGTGACCACACCGGGTCTGGAGATCGACCGGGTCTCCAAGCGATACGGGAACGTCGTCGCCCTGCAAGACATGACGTTCGAGGTACGGCCGGGCGAACTGTTCGGGTTCGTCGGGAGCAACGGCGCCGGCAAGACCACCACGATGCGCATCGCGCTGGGTGTGCTGGCCGCCGACGCGGGCGAGGTCCGGTGGGCCGGGAAACCGATCACCCTGGAGACCCGCCGCCACATCGGGTACATGCCCGAGGAACGCGGCCTGTATCCGCGGATGAAGGTCGCCGAGCAGTTGGTGTACCTGGCGCGGCTGCACGGCCTGTCCGCGCCGGCCGCCCGCAGGTCGGTCGACTCGTGGCTGGAACGCCTCGGCGTGGCCGCGCGCCGCGACGACGAGGTGATGAAACTGTCGCTGGGCAACCAGCAGCGCGTGCAGTTGGCCGCGGCGCTGGTGTCGGATCCGCGGATCCTGGTGCTGGACGAGCCGTTCTCCGGGCTGGACCCGGTCGCGGTCGACGTGATGAGCCAGGTGCTGCTGGAGAAGTGCGCGCAGGGCGTGCCCGCGGTGTTCTCCAGCCATCAGTTGGATCTGGTGGAACGGCTGTGCGACCGCGTCGGGATCGTGCGCGCCGGGCAGATGGTGGCGCTGGGCGCGATCGACGAACTACGCGCGGGCGGTGCGGAACAGCTCGTCGTGGACGCGCCCGCCGCGCCACCCGACTGGGCGTACCAGGTGCCGGGGGTGACGGTGCGCGGCACCGAGGGCGGCCGGCTCGTGCTGGAACTGGCGCCGGGTACCGATGACCAGGCCGTGCTGCACGCGGCGTTGGCGACCGGTCCGGTGCGCGAGTTCGCGCGCCGCCGCCCGTCGTTGACCGAACTGTTCCGCAACGTCGTCACCGAGCACACCGAGAACGGAAAGGTCGTGGCGGCATGAACCCCACCGAGTTGACTCTGGGCAATGCCGCCGCGGTACGGCTGATCGCCGGCCGCGAGATCACGGTCAGGTTGCGTTCCAAGGCGTTCCGGGTGCTGACCATCGTGATGGTCGTCATCGTGGTCGGCCTGTGCATCGCGTTGAAACTGCTGCACGGCACGAGCAGCGCCACGAAGGTCGGCTATCTGGCGGCGGACAGGGGGATCGCCAGTGCGCTGCCGGTCGTCGGCAACTCGATCGGCGACACCATCGACACCGTGCAGGTCACCGACGAGGCCACCGGGAAACAGCAGGTCACGAATGGTGACCTGGACGCGCTGCTGCTGGTGGGCCCGAACCAGAAGCTCGGCGTCGTCGTGAAGAAGAACATCGACCAGAACCTGCTGCACGCGGTGAACGTGCTGGCCGGGCAGATCGCGTTCGACGAGCAGATCATCGCGCTGCACGGCGATCCGGCGAAGGTCCGCGCCGCGACCCTGGCCGCAACGGCCAACGTCCAGCCGCTGCAACCGCCGTACCCATACCAGGCGCAGCAACTGATTTTGGGTGTCGTCGCCGGTGTGCTGATCTACGTGTCGTTGCTGATGAACGGGCAGATCGTGGCGCAGGGCGTCGTGGAGGAGAAGTCCAGCCGGGTGGTCGAACTGTTGCTGGCCACGATCCGGCCCTGGCAGCTGATGGCCGGCAAGGTCGCCGGCATCGGCATCGTCGGACTGATACAGATGCTGGTCATCGGGGTCGCCGGGGTCGTGGCGGGGCTGGCCACCAAGGTCCTCACGATCTCGGTGTCCGCGGCCGTGGGCACGGTCATCTGGTTGGTCGTGTGGTACCTGCTCGGGTTCTTCATGTACGCGGTGGTGTTCGCCGGCCTGGGCGCGCTGGTGTCCCGGCAGGAGGACATCGCGGGGGCCACCACGCCGGCCCTGATGTTCCTGATCATCGGCTACATCCTGGGTGTCTCGATCCTGCCCAGTGACCCGTCCAACCACCTGATGGAGGTGCTGTCGATGATCCCGATGTTCGCACCGACAGTGATGCCGATCCGGTTGGCGATGGGTGGCGTGCCCGGCTGGGAGGCGGCGCTCGCGGTGGTGGTGGTCATGGGGCTGATCCCGGTGCTGATCTGGCTGGCGGCCCGGATCTACCGCAACGCGGTGCTGCGCACCGGGGCACGCGTGAAGCTGCGCCAGGCGCTGCGCGCGGCCTGAGCGCCGCGTGATCAAGGGGGCTTGGTGGGTGCGGTGTGCCGTACGAGACACACCGCACCCACCAAGTTGTGTGCGCGAGGGCGATCACTTTCTGC
>Ga0070714_100000699_pt1 | contig 23768 bp, 22 predicted proteins | sample LARL83metaG_FD_65450 | JGI IMG/M metagenome (GOLD analysis project Ga0070714, IMG submission 65450) | Corn, switchgrass and miscanthus rhizosphere microbial communities from Kellogg Biological Station, Michigan, USA - LAR L8-3 metaG | ecosystem: Host-associated > Plants > Roots > Rhizosphere ... | reverse complement strand
GGCTGTATCGCGCAGGCCTGGAGCGTGGCCGAAGTGTTGCGCACCTACGTCGAAGACGCGCTCGGAAAACGCCCCGATTTCTCCGTCACGACTTCGTGATCTTCACACCGCCATTCGTAGTAGTGACTTTAATTGTCTGGCCGCCTTGTCCCACATCGAAGGACATCTCTTTGGTCAAGCGTCCCTGAACCGTCACCGGGAAATCGACTTTCATTCCACCGTTCACCGTCGCTGTCTCGAAATGGGCGGAATAGTTCGATGGAACATCCAGCTTGACGCCGCCATTCGTGGTGGTCACGTCCATCCCGGATCCATCCCACCGGTCGCCGGCCAGTTCGACGGTCAGGCCGCCGTTGGTCGTCCGGCCATGCACTTCGCCCCCTAATCGTGTCAGCGTGACGCCGCCGTTCATTGTCTCGAACTCGATATTGCCGCGCAGGTCCGAAATCTTGATGCCGCCATTGTGCGCCTTGGCCTGAATATCCGATTGGCGCGGCGCGAAGATCTCATACGACACCGACCATTGGTGATGCCGGTCCATCTCCGGCCCGGTCGCGGAAATACTGCCGGCTCCTGACGAGATTTGGATTTGCGAAACCATGGAACGTGCGTCGGAGTCGGTGTCGGCCGCAGTGTCAATCCGGGCGCGAACCAAAATGTCGGCTCGGTCCCAGCCGCTGACCGATACGCCGCCGTTCATTCCAGGATCGATCCGGATCGCACCCCGGGAAGCTCCCAAGTTCTGCTCTCGCATCTCGCAATGCGACACCAGGCTGTCCTGATGAAATCCGCGATCGCTGCAGGTGAGTTTCGGAACGGGATTCTGGAATGCTAGTACTGGTAAACTTCCCAGTAAGATGTAAAGCGAAGTCTTTCGCATGTAGCCCTCTCTTCGCCATTTAGACGGAGCATCCATCTTCCGGTACCTAAGAAAAGTGAATCCATAAGTATGGTCGAACCTTTAACGCGCTATTCGCGTCACACAAGTGTACGAAGGTGTCTAAGACTTGTTCCTACGGGGTCGATGATTTATTTTGAAAAGAGACAGAGTGCGGAAAACTGTCCTGTTACTGCTTTTGGGTGGAGTTTTGGTCGCGGCCCAGCCGTCTGAGCCCGTTTATTCTCTAAAACGGGAACCCGTCAACGGCGGCGCCGAGCTAGTCACGCTGTTTGGACGCCAGGCCGACCCGGCCACCGGGAGGCAGGATCTGGAAGTCCCGCTTCTCAGTGTCTTGCGTGACACTTTGGGCGACGGTGATTCCAACAACGACCGGCTGCGCTACGTCTGGATCTTGACCAGCACGCGCCCGACGCCTCTCCAACGCGCCGCTTCCGCCGCATCCATTCTGTGGTTTCGCGCCGGAGCCCGGCAGCATGACAACCGCGTACCCGCGCCCGCCCTGGACCTTGGCGCTCCCGCTAAAGGCGTTTGGACCAATCTGCTGGGCAACAGCCTGCAAGCGACCAAGTTGGATCCGCTCGGCATGGCGGTTCGTGCCTCTACGCGGAGCTATCGAGGCAATTTCAGCGACTACCGCAAGCTGCAGCTCTTCCAGGCTCTGGAAGTGTTGGACGGCCTGGAACTTGAGAAGGCTGGAGACTCGCTGTTGTCCGATGCCGACTTCCGGCAGTTGTATTCGCGCTTGAGCCTTTCCGACCGCACGCTGGGAGGTCTCGTTCGGGAACAGAATCTATCGAAGTTTTACGACCGGGAGACTGCCCGAATCCAAGAAATCCGTGGACACAATTGGGATCTGCTCCGGCAGCGCGCCGAATTGAACGGGCTGTACTTCGAGCCCCTGGCCTTGCCGAACGACACTCCGTTGGGAGCCATGCTCTGGGTGGCCCAGGAGGATCTGGATCGCCGTGCGGATCATTCCTTCGATGACCAATTCCTGAACATTGCCGACCCCTGGACCGATGAACGGCTGCAGCATTGGACGGGCTATACAGAGGTGCGCTATCTCGATTCTGAAAATCGGGTGGTTCCATCCGGCACGCCGGACGCGCGTTCTGTGGAAATGATCCCGCTGGCCTTCTACAGCCTGGATCATCCCCGGGCTCCGCTGTTGCTGGCCGATTTCCGTGACCAGTTGAAACCCAAGCGCCGCGAAATGTTCTTGCACGGAAGTACCGTGGTCATAACCAGCGTCCTGGGAATTTCGCGCTTCGGCAATTGGCCGTTCTTTTTGGGTGAATCGGCTTGGACGTTCGTTCGTGCTCGACACGGAGGAGCGGTCAACCGGTCCGCGCGGCTGCGGGCTTATTCGGAAGCGCGCGCGTTCCTGGCGGTCGATAATACCCTAAATTCCCAGCTCAAAGCCGAACTGCTCGGCCGCTTGGATCATCTGGCACTGAATCCGCTCGAGAACGGCGCCGCTGCCGAAGCCCAGCTAGCTCGCGAGCAGTACAATGCTTTGATCCAATATGCCGGAGCGCCCGGTGGACTGGTCGCCAAGCTGGAGCGTGACCGGCACAAGGAACTCGCATCGTATACGCAATCGCGAGCGCGCCGATTGTTCGCGGCAGTTGGCCGTTTTTTCAACCCTGGACCTCGGAACGATTCCGAAATGCCGGATCCCGTCCTGCTGGCCGAGCTCGATGCACATCGTCGCGCGTTATACCATCAACGTTTTCTCGAGCAACTTCTGGCGTCCAGTCCTCGGCCTGACGTGGTGGGAAACCTCGACGAAATTGAGCGGTCCATCGAAGCCCTATCAGAGGAGTCCGCGGCCGGTCTCAGTGCGCCGCAACTCATTGCGAAGGTTTTCGTTCGTTCCGGAGACCGCGAGCTTCGGCTCGCCTGCCTCCGTGCACTGCAGCGCTCTAATATGGAAGAGGCGCGCAACGAGCTCCGCCGCTTGTCCTTGGACCCCCAAACCGGTGAGGGCTGGCGCGAACTCTGTCTCTTGTACTTGAATGGCGATTCAGCCCCGGTCCTGGCCGGCGGCGGCCAGTAATGCCGACCGGCTGGGTGGCGCGGATCGCTCTCCTCTTATTTCTTGCCACTGGTGCCCGGGCTGAGGTCCGGCGTATTGTCATCATCAAGCTGGATGGCGTTCCGCAGGAACTGCTGGAGCGGGAGCTCAGCCGCGTCGATCCGGTCACTAATAAGAGCATGCTCCCGTGGATCGACCGTGTCTTCAGACAGCAAGGCACCCGCTTAGCGAATTTCTACGTCCGCGCTATCAGTCTCTCCACACCCTCCTGGTCGCTGCTCGATACCGGGCAGCACCTTCAAATTCACGGCAATGCAGAGTTCGATCGTTTCACATACCACGTTGACGATTACCTGAATTTTTTCCCGTTCTATGTCGGTTACGCGCTCTCCCGACGCGTCGACATGCCTGGCGTAGAAATCCTGGATGATCTCGGAACCCCACTGCTGATCGATCGTTTTCCGTATCCGGCCACCTACCAGAGCTTTCAATTGTTCCAGCGTGGCGTTCGATGGAAGACGCTACAGAACAGTCTCCAGAGCCATTTCGCGTCCCGCTCTCTCCGCGACCTTCTGGATGAGTGGACCATCGGTTTCGAAATCGGGTCTAGCGTCGAGGAGCAGACCGAACGCGAGTTGATCGCCAAGCTGGCCGATCCCAAAATCCGCTACCTCGATTACTTCACCGGTGATTTCGATCACGTCGCTCACGCTACGTCCGATCCCGCTGTTCAACGACAGGCCCTGCAGCGCATCGATGCGCTGATTGGACGAATCTGGTCAGCTATCGAATCCAGCCCCCTAGCGGCCCAAACCATCCTCGCGGTGGTCTCCGATCATGGAATGAATACCCAGCCCGGCGTTTACAGCCAGGGCTACGACCTGGTCCAATTCTTCAACAGCCGCGAAGGCGGCGCGCATCACGTCGTAACCAACCGCCATCCCATGACGGAGTACAAACTCCGAGGCCTGGATCCTTTCGTTTCCGAAGTTGTCACGCCGTCAGAGGATTCGTTGTACCTGAGAGGCGCGAGCAATCAGTATCCGACCGCGTTGCTTGATCTCGATGGGAATGAGCGAGCCGCGGTTTACCTTCGTAATTCCGATCTCAACGCCCTGCAGATTCTGCTGGACGAGATCGGCCGCCAGTCACCCCTGCGTGAGAACCAGCGCGCCATCATCGCTGCGTTCTTTCGGATTCTGGACCGTCATCGAGTGGAGTGGCAGGCGACCGTGGTGGAATTGCAGCAAGAACTGGCCGCGCTGCACCGCAGCATCGAAGCGCGGCGTGTGGAGGTCTCGCGTCAGCCCAAAAAGTGGACGGCCGCCCAGCGCGATGCCGGGCTCGATAAGGTGGCTCGCAGGCTGGACGTCCAGTTGGATTTGTGGCGGGAGCAGGAGCGCGGCTATTCGGAGTACGCGGGCAGTTTGATCAAATTGCTGGCCCTTTCGCCCTCGGACTTCGATAAGCATTCGTTTACGGCATCCGACCTGATCCCCAAGCGCGCCATGGGTGATGCCAACTCGATCTACAATCTGCAGAATTACATCATCGGCCCGGGGCCGGCCGGGCCCGTGGGCAGCTTCCGGAAAGTGAATTATCTTCCACAGCTCGCTGCGCTAGCGGTGAAAAACAATGTTCAGGCGGAGGTTGGATCGCATCCGGTGGATTTCATCGCCGTTCGGATTCCCAAGGCGAGCCTCGCGCAGGAAGAAGACGCAGTCTGGCTCTATGCCAGTGAAGATCGTCAGGTTCTCATTCTGTCGCGGCACGATGCGCGCGGTGGCCTGGAACTTCGATACTTGCCGGTGCTTGGGTTGAAGCAGGACGTCGCTGGCAAGATCCAGATGGATACTGGAGAGCTAATAGCCGGGCTTCCCCTGCGGATTTGGGAAGACCCCGAGTTTGCCGTGCCGCCCGACGAACGTTTCGCCTGGTTGAATTCCTGGCATTCCGAATTGGACTGGCTTCACGCCATTCATAAGACCAGATATTCGAACGGCATCTTGGCTCTTCAGGAGCAGTTTTCGAACGCAGCCTGCCCGCCCGCCTCGGACGGCGATGCGAGTTTGATCCAAAGATTCCAGGCCCGCCGGCGGCGCCTGGCCGAACCGGACTTCTTGATCTTTGCCAATAACCACTGGAATTTTAATGTGCGGGGATTCAATCCAGGCGGCAATCACGGCTCTCTGCTGCGCATCTCCACACACTCGGTATTGATGCTGGCTGGCGGATCGGAAACAGGCGTACCACCCAAACTAGTGATTGAAGAACCCTACGACAGCCTGAGCTTTGTGCCGACGATACTCGATCTCATGGGACTACCCCCGGAAATGCCGCCGTTGCCCGGCCGGCCCATCCGCGAGCTGCTGCCAACAATAGAAAAAGCAGGTGGTCGGCCGTAACCTTCCACCTGCCTCTTCGTGCTGCGTCCTACTGCTACTTACTTGCTGCCACCTGCTACTTGAATCGTCTTGATGTAATCGGTCAGGTTGCTGATCCGCATCTGCACCTCACCTTGGCTGCCATGACTGATGCTGGAGAACAAGCTTCCCCAGATCGGCATGTCTCTGGAGCCATGCGCGGGCATGTCCAGATCGCCCTTGATCGTGTCAAACACTTTCAACTCAGGAAACTTGCCGTTATTGCGCTGTGTAAGCTCCGTTAGATTCGCGGGCTGCTTCTTCAGCGCCGGACCGGCCGGCCCATTTCCTTTCCCTTCCGTGCCATGACAAGCGGCGCAGTAGGTCTTGAACATTTCCTGGCCGGATGCCGGGGAGGTCGGTGTGACGGGAACCTTCTTGACAACCGGTTGTGCGTAAGCTGTCAAGCAGGCAAACGCAACGAATACTACGAGCAACAACGCTAAACTCTTCAATGCCATGCGGGTCTCCTTTACCAGTACAGAACACCGAATTGGACACACCCGAGAGCGCCGCGCGAACGGTGGGAGGCTGTCCGGCTATCGGCGCCCTCCAGATGTGCTTTTCAGTGCGCTTCCAGTGGATGCAAGCCGAGGACCAGACTTATGAAGTCGAAAAGACACTCAAAAGGACCCAATTGGGATGCTTTTAGGGTGTAGAACCCCAATCGGCGATGTGACCGGGGCGTGGAATCACCCAGTCGGCCCCTAATGAGGCTGCTAATAACGCAAGCTTATTGTGGCGGCAGCACTTCGGACATGTCCCGCACGATTTCCTGCTCTTTTTTGTTGAAATTTTGGCGGAATTCGGGCGTAGAAACGTGCTTTTTGCGCTCTTCAGGAGACATGTTTGCCATGTTCGTCAGTTCCCCGCGAATCGCTTGCTGGCGTTCCGGAGCCATTTGGGAAAACTTATTGATGGACTGGCGGACCGCATTCTGCCGATCGGGTGGCAGCTCGTGTAACCGGTTGTACAGGTTCTTGAGCGCCTGTTGGCGCTCGGGAGGAAGCTGGTTGAATCGATCCAGGCGCTCCTGCAGCTTTTGGCGCTGCTCCGGCGGCAGACGATTGAGCGCCTTCTGCCGCTGCTCGGGTGACATGGTCTCGAACTCTTCGATCGGGGTTTTGGTGCCCCGTCCCGCTGCATTCGGACTCCGGCCCGGCCGTGGTGGACTCGCGGGCCGTGACATCCCGCCGCCGCGCCGGCCTTGCGGCCTCGCTGGAGACGCGAAAATCAGGCACAGGGCTACCGCAGCAAGCGCCGGAATGGAGCTACGGCAGCGCATCGCTCCCTCTTAAATCCGCTCCTGGGGAGTAGACTTCTCGAGTGCGGCCTCACCCATCTGCTTCAACATGTCCATGTCATCCAAGGCGCGCTCTACCTGCTCAATCTGAAGGTTGGGCTGTGACTGCGTTTGAGGCACGACCGTGGGTCCGGAATTCTTCACCAGCAGTGCGACGATGAGAACCGCGCAGGCCGCCGCCACCGGCATCGCAGGCCGCCACGACCAATTGGCGCCGAATAAACGCTGCCACCACGTGTACTGCTGTTCCTCTGCGATCCGTTGATATAGCTTGGCATCGAAATTCGATGAGACTGGGAGCGGGGTTAACTCATCGAGCGCCGACCAAACCGTTCGCTGTGCCGCGGCCATTTCACGGCAGCTCGCGCACACTTCCAGGTGCCGTTCGAACGCTGCCTCATTCGCAGGGTCAAGCGTTCGCGCCGCGTAAGCAATAATCAGCTCGACGCCAGCATCGTTTTGTTGTGGGCATTCCATCTTCTTCCCTCTTAGGCCATATGCGCCAATCGCATTCTGAGCGATTCATAGGCCCGAAACAGCAGCGACTTCACCGCCGATTCAGAACAACTTAGCACATCTGCGATCTGCGAATATTCCATTTCCTGATACTTGTGCATCATTACCGCGGCCTTCTGTTTTGCCGGCAGACTCTCGATCGCCTGCCGAACCTCCCTCAGCTTGACCTGGTAAATCAACTCCTGCTCCACGCTCCTGGACCGGTCCGGTACTTGCTTAGCCGTTCCATCCGGACTCTCTTCATCCAAACTGGCTTGCCGCTTCTCGTTGCGTCCATCCCGTATCCAATTCAGCGCCAGATGGCTCGCGATGCGGAATAACCAGGTTGTAAACTTCGCTGTCGGCTCGTAACTCGACCTCGATTTATACACCCGCAGGAAAACCTCCTGCGCCAACTCCTCGGCGACGCCTTGATTCTGTACCATCCGATATAGGAAGTGGATCACCGGACTGCGGTGCCTATCCAACAAAAAGCCGAAACTTGCCTGGTCCCCCTCCCGAACGCGCAGCATCAACTCGGCGTCCCGTTCCAGGGAAACCTCCGCTGCCCTATCACTGTTAACCCGCTCGGTCCAAGAAGGTTGCGCGGCCGGGGGGTTCACGCCCTCAGGATTCATTCACTTAGCCTGCTGCTCACGACGACGATTTTAGTCCCCAGGTTTACAGCGTCTTAGCCCTACTCGTTCTTAAGGGCACGGTCCATTAGCTCACGAATCGCCTCCCGTGGCGACCGCCCGCCTCTCAAGATCGAGTCCATTTGCTCTGTAATCGGCATATCTATATTAGACTTGCGAGCCAGGTCGACTGCGGCCGTGGTGGTCTCGATGCCCTCCGCTATCATGGTCATCCCGCTTACGATCTCAGACAATTTTCGCCCCTTGGCTAATTCTATGCCTACGCTGCGATTTCTACTTAGTTCTCCCGTGCATGTTAGTACTAAATCCCCTAAACCAGCCAAGCCCGATAATGTTCTGGATTGGCCGCCCATGGCGACCGCGAGCCGGGTGATCTCGGCGAGGCCGCGGGTGATCAGAGCGGCGATCGAATTATTTCCCAGCCCGAGGCCCTGGCAAATTCCGGCCCCGATCGCAATGACGTTCTTCAGCGCCGCCCCAATCTCGACGCCGGCCGGATCGTCGTTGGTGTAAAGCCGAAAGGTGGGCCCCGAAAATTCGCGTTGAAGCGATGCCGCCAGTTCTTGATCTTCGGAAGAAATCACCACCGCGGTCGGCTCGCCGCGCGCCACTTCCTTCGCGAATGTCGGTCCCGAAAGAACCGCGATCCTGGATTGGAATCTTTTGTCGATCACCTCGCGCGCCACTTCCGACATCCGCAGCAGCGTGCCGTTCTCCAAACCTTTGGTGGCGCTGACGAAGCGCATTTTGGAACTCAAATGCGGGAGCATCGCACCGTAGACCCGGCGCGCGAACCGCGATGGCATCACGCCCAGCACAATCTCCGCGCGATCGAGCGCGAACGCCAGGTCAGCCGTCGGCTCAACGTTGGCCGGCAATTCGAAACCGGAAAGAAAAACGTCATTGATTCGCGTTGAGGCCATGCGCTCCACCAGGTCCGTCTCATAGGCCCAGAGCCGGATGCGCTCAAAGCGCGGCGCCAGCACGATCGCGAGCGCAGTGCCCCAACTCCCCGCGCCGATGATTGCGATCGAGCTTGTCATCCGGATTTATTTGAACCGAAATACGTGTTCCTGGCCGGCCCGAATCCTTTGTATGTTCGCGCGATGGCGGGACACGATGAAGGCCGCCGCAATAAGCGATGTCAGGATAATCGGCGCCGGTGGATGCAGGATGAGCCAGGTTCCGAGCGGTAGGCTAGCGGCCGCAATGATGGAGCCCATCGAAATGTGACGCGTTGCCGCCACGACAATCACGAAAACTACCAGCGTTGCCAGCAGCGGAATTGGAGTGAGGTACAGGAATGCTCCGATGAAACTCGCCACCGCTTTACCACCGTGAAATTTCAAGAAGACCGGATAGGCATGTCCGGCCATCACTGCCAGAGCCGCCAGACTCATCCATGTAACGGAATCGCCGGTGAGCCGGGCCGCGAACCAGACCGCGAAGAATCCTTTGGCTATGTCGAGGATGAGCGTGGCGACGGCAACCCAACGCCCACTGGTCCGCAGGACGTTGGTAGCTCCGATATTGCCGCTGCCCATGGAGCGTACATCCTGGCCGCTTTTTAAACGCACTAGCAGGTAGCCAAACGGGATGCCGCCCACCACATACGCAACCACCAGCGCGAGGAGTGGCATCATCTGGCTTGGAAAGGATACTCCGATAGTTTGGTGTAGATGGAGCCGGCCGCGCCCGGCTGGCTGCGGAACAGATAAAAGCGGTCGGCCCGGAAGCTGCCGAATTCGACCGACTCCAACTGCTCTATGGCAGTGCGCAAAGCCTGCAGCGGCACCGGCTCTTTGATCCGCGCCAAGGTCAGATGCGCGGTAAAGGCCCGGTCCTCCTTCGCGATTCCTAAGGGACCCAACGCCGTTTCGGTATCGCGAGCCAGGGCCGTCAGCGCCTCGCCGCCATCTACTGCCACCCAAAATACGCGTGGATGATGTGTATTCGGAAACCAGCCGAGGCTCTTCACCTCAACCGGCATCTCGGCACGTTTCGGGATCGAGCGCAGCGCGGTTTCGAGCTGCGGCAGCTTTTCCTCGGGCCATTCGCCGATGAACTTGAGCGTCACATGCAGGTTATACACGGGACTCCACTTCAGGTGCGCGGCCGGGCGCAGGTGCATGAGCAGCCGCTCCAGCCTCTCGCGCACGTCTTCCGGAAGATCGATCCCCGTAAATAGCCGCATGCTAACCTCCTAGGATACAAAAAGAATTGAACATTCCCCTGGCGCAGCTTCTCTCCAGTTCCGCAGTTCTCAATCGCGACTTCTACGCGCGACCGGCTGTGGAGGTGGCTCGGAATTGTCTCGGCAAGATCCTGGTTCATGGAAGAACCGCCGGGCGCATCGTCGAAACCGAAGCCTACTTGGGCGTGGATGACCGCGCGGCGCACGCCTGGCGCGGGATGACCGATCGCACGCGCGTGATTTTCGGTCCGCCTGGCCACGCGTATGTGTACTTCATTTACGGGATGTACGAGTGCCTCAACTTCGTCGCGGAGCCGGTAGGGCAAGCTGGTTGCGTTTTGATCCGCGCGCTGGAGCCTGTCTCGGGGATCGCGACCATGCAGCGGCGGCGCCCGGCCGCGAAGCGCGTGGAAGATCTGGCGTCTGGGCCCGGGAAGCTGACGCTGGCTCTGGGCATTACCCGCAAACAAAACGGCGCGGATTTGACCACGAGTGCGCTACAGGTACGCGGGTTGCGCGACGAGCCTACGGTGGAAATCGCGACGACTCCGCGAATCGGGATCACGCACTGCGCCGACTGGCCGCTGAGGTTCTTCATTGCCGGGAATCGGTTTGTGAGCCGGTAGAGGTTCGTGTGCTTTCGGTGACCGTGCACCCCGCTGCCGAAAGCATGCCAATGATGGCATCCGTACTGCGCGTCTGCGTCACATTAAAGAGATGGCGACGATGTGGCTCTTGTTGCTTTTGCGAAGGCCAGTCCTAGCGTGTTTCCTGTTACTAATCGGCCCGACCGGCGCAACCATCTTGATCTTCTGCAGCTTCGGGACTAATGCAGGGCCACAGCGGGAATCGGCTTTGCTGGTATGTTTAGTACTTAAGATGGGGATGATGCGACCGATATTCCTACGTCCGACCAGTCTCTTGCCATGGCTGTTGGTGTGCAGCGCCTTTGCCCAAAAGTCGGGAAGGGTTGAAGACGGTATCAAGCTCGCCCTGCCATTCCAAACCTGGGGTATCCGTTTAGATAATCCGGGCGCGGTGGTCGAGTATCGCGAAATGAAGTCGGGTCGGCAGGCCTACCTCCTGGCGTCGCACCCGAAGAACGGAATTACCGTTTCGATTATGATCGAAAACGTGAGCCAACCGCCGGAACCGGGCGAGTGCCGCAGGTCTCTTGAGGAACGAAAGGATTCCTTCGGTGCTCCTTCCGGTCTTCGCTTCTCACGCGTTACCGGAAAGTCCCGAGGATCGGAAATGCCGCCCTCGGCCGATGTGATGGAATTCCTGCTCGACCAGAATGAATTCGCCGCACTGCGCCAGAAGAACTTTTTGGTGTGTCTGGCCAGGGACAACGCCTTTATGGATATCCATATATCGAAAGTGAATTTCGTTCCAGCAGACCAGGCGCTGATGGAGGAAGTGCTCCGTACCGTTGGCTTTGTTGACGCCGATCCTTCAATGGCGCCAACCGTAGAGAGCAGCACCGAGCTCATGGCCCAAGGTAGTCGGCGGTACTTGGCACGCGATTACAAGGGCGCAATTCCTTTCTACGAGCGCGCATTGGAAGTCGAAGAACTCAAACAACGGCTTTCTCCGGATATGTGGCGCGTTCTCGTTGATAATCTCGGAATGTCGTTTGCTTTTACCGGCAACCTCGATGCAGCAGAGGGAGTTTCTCGCTACGGCGTCTCTAAGGATCCCAATTACGCGATGTTCCACTACAACTTGGCATGCACTCACGCTGAGAAGAAAGATATGGCTGGTGCCATGCAGGAACTGACAATCGCCTTCCGTAACCGCGCCACAATGATCAAAGGCGAACCTATGCCCGACCCTGCGAAGGACGATTCTTTTGCTCCTTTCATGAGCAACGCAGAATTCATGCAGTTCCTCAAAGAGCTCCGATAATCGCGACCTTCCCTTTGCTGGGCACGTTCCGCCCGGATACCTGAGCTTGGCCAAGACCTAAAAGCGTCCTTCCGAGGTTCACACGGGCTTACCGGAAACCGGCATGCTGGCCCAGTTGACGGGTTGTCGCCGGCCGGCGAAGTTGTCAGCTATTGGGCTCGATGCCGATCCGGTCGCACGGCGTTTTGAAGACGTTGCTTACAGCCAAGATATTTCTCGGTGGTCTGGACCGAGAGTGGCCGAGTAGGAACTGGATCTGGTCCAGTTCCCCTCCGGCATCGCGGCACAGGCGGGCGCAGGTCCGGCGCCTATGCCGCATGCGGCATAATCGCCGCTATGCCGAATCCCGGACTATGCCGAATCGCAGCGGGAGATATTTGTTTGGCGTTGAGTTGCTGACCAACGCGCAGTCCACTGATTCGGCATAGTCCGAGAAGTCAGAGGCCCTTCAGAAAGGCCAGCAGTTGATCATCGGGATGATAGCGGCCCGCCTTGGTATCGATCGGCGTGGTCTTGGAAAGAATCTCTTCCTTGATGCTTAGATTGGCGTCCAAGTAGATTTGCGTTGTTTCGACGGATTCGTGCCCCAGCCAAAGTGCGATTAAGGTCCGATCCACACCCGCCTGCATCAACTCCATGGCCGTGGTGTGGCGAAGGACATGCGGCGAGATCCGCTTGCCGGCCAGGGATGGGCAGTCCTTCTGTGCGACAGCAGCGTACTTAGCGACCAGATGCTGAACTGCGTCAGCACTGAGGCGGCCGCCGCGCACGCTGGGAAAGAGGATTCGAGTGCCATCTGCACCTTGTTCCCGGATCCACGCCATTAACACGGTCACGGTGATTTTAGTTAGCGGAGTACATCGTTCCTTGCGACCCTTTCCTTCACAGCGGATATGCGCACCCGTGGCGAGGCTGACGTCTTGTTGTCGAATCGAAGTGATCTCGGTCAGCCGCAAACCGGTCTGAATGGCGGTCAGTAGAAGCGTATGGTCGCGGCGACCCAACCAGGTATCGCGGGCTGGAGCCGCGAGTAGCGCATCGATCTCAGGCCGCGTGAGAAAACCCACCAGCGGACGCGACTGCCGCTTATTGGGAATCACCAGTACGCGTTGGATCAGCCCGGAATGCTGCGGCGTTTCCAGCGCAGCAAAGCGGAAGAAGGATCGGATGGCAGTCAAGCGTAGATTGCGGCTGCGAGCGCCGTTTGTGCGTGTGCTCTCCAGGTGATCTAGGAATGCTCCCAGAAACGGCGCATTCAAGTCCTCCATGGTCAACCCCGAGGGTGCTTTGGCCAACTGCTTCTGGGCAAACTGCAAGAGCAGACGAAACGTATCCCGATAAGAAGCGATGGTATGAGGACTGGCTTTGCGCTGGGCTATGAGGCGTCTCGTGAAGAACATCTCTAATAAGGTAGGGAAGCCGACTGCGTCTTTCATCAGATTCCCTCCCAGCGCTTGTCCAGCCTCTGCCCCACCGCCGCCATCAGTTCTGGCGTTCCAGTCACGTACCAGTAGGTATCGGTAACGTGTCCGTGGCCGAGATAGGTGGAGAGGATCGGCAGCCGCCGCCGGACATCTTCTCCGGCGCGATGCCAGTGCAGCAACGTCTGAACAGCGAAACGATGACGAAAGTCATGCAAACGCGGACCATGGCTGGCCGAGGCGCCGCGGATACCAATCTGTCGGGAAACCCTGTAAAAGACTCGACGGACCTGCCCTTCATCGAGCCGTCCATCACGGCGAGAGCAAAAAAAGAAAGGAGTCTTCCGATGTGCGAACAGAAGGTCGCGGCGTGCGCCGTAGTCGGAGAGGACTTTGAGGCTCGACGCATGGAGCGGGATCAGCCTGGACTTGCCGAACTTGGAGTCACGGATTGTGAGAATGCCTTCTGACCAATCGATATCCGTGGATCGTAGATTGAGTGCCTCGCTGATGCGCAGCCCGGTCACGGACAGAAGTCCGAAGAGGCAATGGTAGGTCCAAGGTTGCAGGCTGTGCGTGGCTGGCATGTTTTTGGAGGCTTCAAGCAACTTTTGGATCTGCTCATCGGAATAGAGGTAGGGTTTGGCACGCCTGGGCCGATACGGCAGCAGGCCCTCCAAGGGGATCTCCGTCACTGGGTCCGTAGCGCTCCAGTAGCGCGCGAATCCGCGCACCACGCTCAACCGGGCGGCCCACTCAGCCTGCTGTATGTGCTGTGGTTGTGTCGCCCACTGCAAAGCCAGCCGGGCGGTGATCTGCGACTCGCCCGCCTGTTCGAGAAACAACGCAAACTCTTCCAGGAAACGTGGGTGCTTCTTTAGCTTGAATCCCAGGCCACGCCGTAGGGCCAGGTAGTCTTGAATGGCTTCCTTCAGAGTTTTCATCGCACCCCTCCCGGCCAGGGAAGCGCCAAGGTACGCAATGCAGTCAGGTCCACTTTGGCGTATACAGCCGTAGTGTTCGGACTCCTATGACGGAGCAGTTCCCCAATCTCGTCAAGAGATGCGCCTTCTCGAAGTAGATCGGTCGCCAGTGTGTGGCGGAATAGGTGGGCACCTTTGCGGGCCGAATCGATGCCAGCGCTGATCAGCGCCCGCCTGACGATTGTGGAGACTGTAATGGAATCTCCGAAACCGCGAAGAGGAGCTCGATGCCGAAGAAACACACGACGGCAGACACAGCGCGGACGGCCAGTGTGCAGGTAGATTGCGATAGCTTCACCAACATCGGCTGGCAGTGGCAGCTGCGCCCAGCGTCCACCCTTGCACCGAATGGTGATCCGTCCGTTGTCCCAATCGATATCATCCAGGCTCAGAGCAACGACCTCGCAGGCACGCAAGCCCAAGCGGGCAAGCAGCAACAGAACGGCGTAGTTCCGCTTTCCATCTCGAGTGTCGCGCGCGCAGTGATCGAGGATCCGTTGCACTGTGCCAGCAGGCAGGAACTTCGGCACAGTCGAAAGGGACCAGGCAGCTACGGGCGGCACGCATTCCGCCAAGTTGACGGAAATCTCTCCCTGGTGCCGCAAATAGCGCAGAAAAGATCGAAGAGCAGTCACCAGCAACTTGGCGCGGCCAGGGCTCAACTGACGGGCGCGGGCGCGCAGGAACTCTGTGACGTCCGTGGCAGTGAGTAACGGGAGGTCCATCTCTGACTGGCCGAAACGGTCTGATAGAAACTGCTCAGCAAATGAGGCATAGTTCAGGAGGCTGGTCTCTGCCAGGCCACGCTCCCGTAGAAGGTAGCGCCGGTACTCATCGATGAATCGCTGCTGCTCGTTCCTGGGTTCCGGCGGCTTGGCTGCCGTCAGCCCAATCTCACGCAGCATCGCCAGAAAGTGACGTAAAGGCGCAGCTTCGCCGCCATGAGCCCTGTTCGGGTCACGTTGCAGAAACCGCTCAACTGCAACTTCATCCACTTGGTTCAAGTCGAGCTGCTGGGCCTGGAGCCAACGGCTGAACCTGGCGATGGCATACATCTGCATTGGAACAGACGAGGACAAGTATCCTTGCTGATCAATACGTTTTAGGTAGGCGTCGAGATAAGAGGCCAGTGGCCCCACACGAAGCCGGGCGAGAAGATGCGGATCAACGAAAGTTTGCATCTCCCCAGGATGGCCATCCCAAGCCACCGGACTATGCCGAATAGTTCACCGGTCGCCTGCCTGCTGAAAAGTCGCTGCTCAACGCATTCGGCATAGTCCGGGATTCGGCATAGCGGCGGAGGTCATGCGGGGCCAGCTTATCAATGGCTGCTCTTTTGGCGCAGTCCTTCACGACGTGCCACACAGCCCGCTCCGTTACACCATCTCCCCAAGTCTTGCCCGCTCGGCAAACGCACCGAAGCACGCGACCTTCACTCAATCCTGCGGACGCAAGCCACGAGTCAATGGCGCTGTTGACCCAGTCCGGTACGGGCACCGTCCGAACATGCCGGGCCTTGCCAACCAAATCAACGATCGCCCAGTGATCATCCCTGCGCTGAAGATGAGCAATATCCAGTTCTGCCCTTCTTCCGGCGCAGCCCGCAACCCAAAAGGCTCGGTCTCGCTTGCCCTTCAGCGTATTCGGGTCCGGCACCTGCCAGAGCGCTCTTGCTTGGTTGGTGGTGAGCCAGTTACCGAGACGGACGCCGAGGTTCTTCGGCCCTTTGACTCGGCGGATGCCAGCAGCGAGATCCGGGCTGAGCAGACCGGAGTCGGCAGCTTCGTATGCGAGACGTCTGACCGCCGCAAGCCTGCCGTTGATTGTGCCCGGCGCAAGCTGACGCGATTCCAGGTGAATTCGATAACGTCACCGACGGCCTTGTTGAGCGACAGCCTGGGTTCAGAGCAGTACCAGGCGACGAACTCGTCGATCGCGTGCCGGTAGCCTCGTTGGGATTCCTTCGACGGCAGGCTGTTGAGGACCGCCGATCTCGCTTGGTCAAGATCCGGTAGGCTCAGGCTATGTTTCGGAGAAGATCTCCTGGCCCGGCTCTTTTTGCCACGTTTGGGTCCTCAATGCCCCTGGAGTTGAATACGTGGCGATACCTGGGCGGCCGATGACTTAAACTAGAAGCGAGGGCAGGAGGTCATCGTGGACGCCTTGGCGGAGAAACTGGACGCTCGATTGCGCGAGTGGAAGCCGGAGACGGCGGCAGAAGCCAGGGAGCGCATTACTGAGGTCATAGAGCTTGCGGATCACGACGTCCTTGACGTCGCGCGCTCGCGCGCCGCCGAACAGGAAGTCCTCGACCTGCTCGATGAACCCCCAACCCGGTGAGATCTGGCCGGTTGACTTAGGGCTCGCTGCCAAGATGCGCCCCGTCGTCATCGTTTCCCGCCAGGATCCCGACCCGCCCCGGGCTCTTATCTTGTACGTACCTCTTACCACCCAGCGGAGAGACAGCCGGTACGAAGTGCCCCTGCCGCGGGCTTCCGTTCCTCGATCGTGAATCAGTAGCCAATGTTCAGGGATTGGGATCTCTGCCAACCGTGCGTCTGGAACGCAGAATTGGCAGGCTTTCCGCCGAAATCATGGAACGACTCAAGGACGCGTTGGCGTTCGCCCTGGATCTTTACAGCACTTCCGATTAACGCTTAGCCAGCCCAACGCTTTCACTTGGCCGTATTGTCGCTATGGTGACTTGTGCCACTCGCGGTCCAGGGAACGGCGTCGCGATGCCGTCGGCAACTTGCGGACGGGCGTGACCCCGACCATATGGCGAGGAGTTTTCAGTCAGCGTTACTGCGTCGAGTTATCGTGCCAACGCAGGACCCGTAGCGCCCGCAGCGTGTTCCAGCGGCTGGGCCGACCGTCGCCCTCTTCGAGCGCAAAGTGGATCTTGCCAGGATGGGTATTCTCCAGCAGCCAGGTGCCATCGGGCTGCCGCTTAGATCGCAATAAATCGATCGCTTCGTCCATCCGCGAGTCCGGCGCATCCCCGACTGAGCGGAAGTATTCGAGGGCACGCAGCACGTCGTAGTGCCAGCGGGTGGGAAACGAGAATTGCAGCCAACCTGGATTGATGACCTCGCCGGTGCTCTTACGTCTGAACAGCTTTCGCTCCAGTAGGTATTCCTCACCCCGATGCCGAGCCGCAATGGAGTCCGCAGTGCCACCGTTTGCGCGCTCGTACACCAACAGTCCTTCCAAGACATTGATCGTGGTCGCGAACGATGAGCGGACGGAACCGTTTTCCGCTTCGCAGTTCCACCCGCCGTCCTCGAGTTGCTCGCCAATCAGGCGGGCGACCACGCCATCCACGTCCTGATTAAAATACGTGCCCAATGTGACAGTCCTGCCGTTGATGCACGGCTCGACCTCGCCGCTGAAGAATGGCTGCCCGGCGTGCTCCCAACGGCAATGCGCTTGGACCAGCGCCACCGCCCGGCGGGCTTGTTCAGAGCACGGATCGACTCCGAAATCACACAGCAACTGAAGCGTTGGAAGCGTGGAAGTCCAAGGCTGGCCCTGGTTCTCCTCGCGCCAGTGGGAACTCCGCGCTGGGAAGCATGCGCCTCCCGCCCACTGGCCGTCTTGGCCCTGCAGCGCCAACAGTCCGGCTCCCCAGCCTTCGGTGGCGACGCGAGCGCGCTCGGCCGCAATTGCGTCAGGCGCTTGGTCGGTGAGGTCCCGCATAACCTGCCATCGGATGGCCGGGTCAGAATCGAGGAGCCATCTGAGAGGCAAAGGCCGCGATGAGTATTCCTCTAGGCGCATTGGTCTGTTATAGCAAGCATCCAGCTCAGCTTCCGACTTTGCGGGAGAGGGCCCAAAGCCTTCTGGCGATCATTCGCAATCCGGAACTTGAGGCGGATGAGAGACGCTAAGTCGGCTTCGGGTAGTGCTTCGAGTGCTTTCGATGCCCGTGTCTATGCCTCTCTCTCGCTAACCAGCGACGAGCTGCTGCCCGCCGTCGATGTCGTAGGTCGCGCCCGTTAGGGCCGTGTTGGTCATGATGTGTACCGCAAGCGCGGCGACGTCAACCGAGGTGACGACGGGCCGTATAGGAAGTGTGGCGCAAAGCTGATTTCTGCGGTTTTCGAGTTCATCGCCGAGGAGCGACGCCGACAACGGTGTCGACGAAGCCGGCGGCGATGCGGTTGACGCGGACGGGCGCGAGCGGGAAGTGCAGCGGTGACTGTCGACACGATCGTAAGGCCGATGTGTGGGCGGCGACTGCCGACGCCACCCATGAACAGCAGCGTGCCTCCCGGACTCATCTTCTGGGCGGCGTTGCGGGCGACCTGGAGCATCAGTAGCAGGTGCTCGTCGAGGGCGCGGCGCTAGATGGCAGAGGCGGTGATTGCGCTACTCATGATTCGCTCATGTCGGCAGTTCCGTCCCGGCCTGCTCCGCCACCATATACGCGGCGTACCACTCGGGCCAGTTCGCGTCGCGCTGCCCGATGCGCTTCTCGTGCTCGCCGTGGGCGGCCTCAGCGCGCCGAAACGCGCTCGCCAGATCGCTTGCGGAGCCGAACGAAGTCGCGGCAGGGTCGATGCGTCCGGCAAGCCGGGTCGTGATCTCCTGCAGCAGCCAACCGTTGCCGTCGGGGTCGCTGAATGACGCGAAGGAGCGGTAGCTGCGATGCTCGGGATCGGGACCGCTGACCCGCAGCCGCCCAAACAGGTAGGGCTGGTCAGGACCAGCGTACCCACCGCCGGCGTCGTGGAACACGTCGCTGATCTGGACGCCGCGACCGAGCAGCTCTGCGCGGGCGGCAGCGATGTCGGAGACGATCAGGTACATGCCCTGAGCGGAACCGGGCGCCGCCGCGGTGATGTTCTTGCCGAAGATGACCGAGCAGCCCGAGCCAGGCGGCGTGAACTGGATCACACGGAAGTCTTGACCGTTGTCGTAGTCGGCGTCGAGCCGCCACCCGAGGTTCCCGTAGAACTTCTTGGCGCGGTCGACATCCGAGACGGGAATGACGACGATCTCGAATTTCATGGCGACTCTCGCGACGCCCGCGTTGCTGGTGGCGTCGTTATTACGGACTTCGTTGGTGCTCATTTTGGGTGTCATGTGCAGCCTCCTTTTCGCTGAACTGAAGCACTTTGACAATGCTACTGCATCGTGATGCGGGTGCGGACGTGATCCTTAATCCAGTGTTCGTCCCACCATTCGACAGGATTGACTTGCACACCGTCGATCTGCATGGAGAAGTGCAGATGATCGCCCCCGGCCAATCCAGTGGAGCCGGTTTTGCCCATGGTCTGGCCGCGTTTCACCATGTCGCCTTCCTTGATCGCGAATTCGCTCAGGTGGCCATAGATGGATTGCAGACCGTAGCCGTGGTCTACCACGATGCAGTTGCCATAGATGCCTAGCGGCGCAGCCCACACCACTTTGCCGTCGTTCGCTGCGACCACCGGCGTGTGCTGCGAAACGGCGAGATCGAAGCCCAGGTGCACCTGCTTGTCTATTTTCTTGCCCTTGTAAACGTAGGTGCGGACGTCGGCGAATTCCGATTCGACCTTGGAATTCGCGAGCTGTAGGAAGGCTTCGGTCCAGAGAAATTTCTCTGCCGTCTTCAAGCGCAGATTCGCCAGCGTGGCGTTGTTCTCGCGCCGCATTTCGCTATTGATCTTGAGGAAGCGGCTCACCAGATCGCCGGAGCCGGAGGGATCGATCTGGTTGACCACTTTGTTTAGGAACTGGTCGTCAATCGGCAACTCCCGGGCGCGGAATTTCTTCGGGAAAACTTTGTGCCAAAAGTGCGCAGTCGCCTCGGTGCCCGCCGGATTCTTCACGTAAACAACCGGCTCCGCGGCGGTAGGCAAGTCCCATGAATAAACAAATAAGGAAAAGCGCTCAGTGGTACTGCCCGGCTTGGGAAAACTGCGGAAAGTCTGATTGCCCACGCGGACCCCGGACTCGTTCCAGGAGCCGGACGGCGTGAAACTCACCAGTTCAGAGCCGCCCTGGTTGATGTAATGCTGCAAGCCGTCGGCCGCGACGGCAGGCGCACGCAGAATTACGTCGACGTCGACCGCGGCTGTATCCACAGCGCCGCGCAAATCGTTGGATTCCGCTTCTACGAGCAGCCGCGCTTTCCCTTCCTTCAGATCCGGGGCTTGAGTCTTTCCGGCGATGAAGTGAAAGTCCTGCGGGTGCGCATGAACACGCCAGAAGGTGATCCGATTCGCAGGCTGATTCGATTCAGCGAGCGTCTTGCTCACGCCATTCTGCTCGATCCGGGCGCTGATACGCCTCAGACCGTGTGGATTGGTGATATGGACCGTGATGGGAGTGGCAGCTCCGATGGCCTTTGGCGCGGCGAACGCGAGCGAGGAATGCGAAGAGCTGAGAAATAGAAACAGCAGACCGACGATCAGGATGAGAATAATCGCGAAGGCGATGAGTCCTTTGATCATTTTTGATGATAGCTCGTTATGATAGCCTCTTGGATTGTTCGCCGGAAGGAATCCCATGAGCTATCGACTATTGGCTATCGGACTTTTTGTAGTGTTGCTGCCGGGGGCGCAGGCCCAAACAACCGACCCAGCCACGCGTGAGCTGATCGAGCGCTTACTGAATCGCATAGACGGTTTGGAGAAACGCGTCGCGGACCTGGAAAAGGGAGGGCCAAGCACGGCGCGGTCGACAGCTCCGGCCGCTCCAGCACAAGCGCAACAGCCGTCTCCCACCGAAGCCATGCACCTCGCCCATGAGCAGGCGCCCGTTCCGATAACGCAGTCGGAGGCGACCCAGCCGGTTTATCCATCGCTAAAGATTTCCGGCTTTGGCGATGTTGATTTTTCCGCTACGAATTTGCATGGCCCATCCAGCGGATTCGGCGCTCAAACCCTGGTTCTGCCCCACAGTGGATTCGAGGAAGGCCAGTTCACTCTGCACTTGAGCTCGGCGCTGTCTCCCAAGGTGACGGTGTTCGGCGAGCTGACGTTGACGGCGCGCAATGACGCCGGTACCGGTACACCGCCTGCGGCTGGCTTCAATGCCGAAGTGGAACGCGTCATCATCCGCTACGACCTGAACGACTATTTCAAGCTGTCCTTCGGCCGCTATCACACGCCCATCAATTACTGGAACACGGCCTTCCATCACGGCCAGTGGCTGCAGACCAGCATCAGCCGTCCTGAGATGACGCAGTTCGGTGGGAGTTTCATTCCTGTCCACTTCGTTGGTACCCTCGTAGAGGGCGAAGTTCCCGCCAGCGGTTTGAATCTCAACTACAACTTTGGTCTCGGCAATGGCCGCGCGGCAGTCATCAGCCGGCCCGGTGACTTCGGCGATGTCAACAACAATCGCGCCTGGCTGGCGAATGCCTTCATCAAGCCGGATAAGCTTTATGGGCTGCAAGTGGGCGGCTCGGTTTATCACGATGAATTGAGTCCTGTGGTTGCTCCCGCCGCGAGGGAATGGATCCAGTCGGCGCATATCGTGTGGCACAAAGAGACGCCGGAGTTGATCGCCGAGTTCGCCAACGTGACTCACAAACCGATTCAAGGCAGCGTGACTTCCAACAGTCAGGCGTTTTATGTGCAGACCGCATACCGCTTGCCGTTTGGACAGAAATTGTGGAAACCGTATTTCCGGTTCGAACAGATTCACGTACCCAAGTCGGACGCGATCTTCCGGTCTGTTGTGCCCACTTTTTCCGGCACGACCATCGGACTGCGCTACGACATATCCAGTTTCGCCGCGTTCAAGTGGGAATACCGGCATTATGATCGCCGAGATCTGCCGGCCATCAATGGCGCGTTCATCCAGACGAGTTTCACGTTCTAGGCGAGTTATGCGAACGCTAAGAACATATTGTCTGGTCGGCGCGATGCTGTTGGCCGCGTTGTGCTGCAATGGAGTTTCAAGCTCGGCAGCGGGCACTGAAAATGACATCGCGATCGTGGTTCGGCCGGATGTGCCGGTGGAAAACCTCACCTTCGCGGAGCTTCGCAGGCTGATGTTGGGCGACCGGCAGTTCTGGACGTCGAACCTGCGCGTGACGCTGCTGGTGCGTGCTCCTGGCGCGCATGAACGCGACGTGGTGTTGAAGATGATTTATCAAATGTCCGAGGCGCAGTTCCGGCAGTATTGGATCGCCAAAGTGTTTCGTGCCGAGGCAGCCAGCGGGCCGAGGATCGTGTACTCCAACGAAATGGCGACGGAATTGGCCTCGGCCATGCCGGGCGCGGTCGCGTTTATTGAAGCGCCGCAGGTTCCCAAAGGGCTTAAAGTTTTGAAGATCAACGGATTGCTTCCGGGAGACAAAGGCTATCCGTTGCGCTGATCGAATATGACACCGCAGTCGTCCAAAGCCGGGTTGGTGGGCAAATCGGTCTCGCATTACCGGATCGTTTCGGTCCTCGGTAAGGGCGGGATGGGTGTCGTCTATAAGGCCGAAGACACGCGTCTGGGACGCGCGGTGGCGTTGAAGTTTGTGCCCGAGGAGTTGGCCACCGATCGGCTGGCATTGGAGCGCTTCCAGCGAGAGGCGCGGGCCGTTTCCGCGTTGAATCATCCAAACATTTGCACGCTTTATGATTTGGGCGATTTGGACGGCAAGCCGTTCCTGGTGATGGAGTGCCTGGAGGGCCGTACGCTCAAGGAACGGATCGCTGGCAAGCCAATCGCCATCGATGACCTGGTGGAGTTGGCTATTCAAATCGTCGATGCCCTGGATGTGGCGCATACCCGGGGAATCGTGCATCGCGATATCAAGCCGGCGAATGTGTTCGTCAATACGCGCGGTCAAGCCAAGATCATGGACTTCGGCTTGGCGAAAGTAGCGGGGGGACACGCGCCCAAGTTGGGTGACGAGTCTTCTGAGACCGCGACGGAAGTCGAAGAGCTGATCACTAGCCCCGGCTCGACATTGGGCACCGTAGCCTACATGTCGCCCGAGCAGGCGCGCGGCGAAGAACTCGACGCCCGGACAGACTTGTTCTCATTCGGCGTGATGCTGTACGAGATGGTGACCGGCGTCTCTCCCTTTCACGGAAACACGACGGCGCTCACGTTCGTTGCAATCCTGCACAACGCACCCGTGCCGCCCACGCGCTTGAGGCTGGACCTTCCGGATGAACTGGGGCGAATCATTCTCAAGGCGCTCGAGAAGAACCGCGACATGCGCTATCAGACGGCGTCCGATATCCGGGCCGACCTGATGCGCCTGCGCCGCGATTCGGACACGAGCCGCATTTCCCGCTCCGTCGTGGAAAGCTTGCCGGCCAGCCAGGGGCTTAGCCACGCGCAGGGCCCCGCGCCGATGACCGATCGTCCGTCGGGTTCGCAACCTTCGCAACCGAGGATCGACTCAGCACCCAGTCACCCGTCAGGCGCCTCGAGCGCCGAATACATCGTTACCGGGCTGAAGCGCCACCTCCGCTTCGTCGTAATGGCGCTGGCGATTATCGCGATCG
>Ga0070714_100000698_pt1 | contig 23770 bp, 19 predicted proteins | sample LARL83metaG_FD_65450 | JGI IMG/M metagenome (GOLD analysis project Ga0070714, IMG submission 65450) | Corn, switchgrass and miscanthus rhizosphere microbial communities from Kellogg Biological Station, Michigan, USA - LAR L8-3 metaG | ecosystem: Host-associated > Plants > Roots > Rhizosphere ... | reverse complement strand
CCGGCTACCACGAAGCGGGAAACTGCCACGTTATCGCGGGCCCAGCGAGCCGACCGAGCCCGGACGCCGGCCGCTGACCTACCGGGGCGGGCCAGCGATCCGGGCAAAACCCCCGGAATAAACCAGCAGGGCCCAGATCGGTAGGGTAAGTGTCCGAAATAATTTTCGAGTCGTCGGCTAGCGGGACTGACGGCCTTCTTCTTGCCAGGGGTCATAGGTGACCTCGAGCGCTTCCTGGGCCGGCCGTTCCGCCTCGGGGACGTGCTCGAGGTTGAGGCGGATGCGCGTCCAGCTGTAGCTCCGGCCACGCATCGAGTCGGTGAGCACGTCCGCGGGCTGGATGTGCGGCCACACCTCGGGATGGCGCGCCTTCCACCGCTCCAGACCCGCCATCGCCTCGGCCTTGGTGGCCGCACGGGCGATCTCGATCAGCGGCTTGGCGGACTTGCGGCGTCCGGTCGCGCCGTACGATTCGCCGGGCGGCGGCGGCGCGACCTCCGGGGCGCGGCGCTTGGAGGGCTGCACGCGCGGGGCCTCGCCGGTCTGCTTCTCGTAGTGCGGCGGCCAGGGCGCGTCGGGCAGGCCGGCCGCTTCGTCTCTGGCGGCCAGGTCGAGCAGGCCGTCGAGCGAGCCTGACGCGTCGTCCATCCCGGCCCACGGGTCGCCGATCGAGGCGTACCGCTCGGGCACGGTCCTGATCGTGTAGTCGGCCGGATTGCAGCCTGGGACCTCGTCCCAGGTCAGCGGCGTGGACACCCGGGCGTCGGGCACCGGCCGGATCGAGTAAGCGGACGCGACCGTGCGGTCCTTGGCGTTCTGGTTGTAGTCGACGAAGACGCCGTGCCGCTCTTCCTTCCACCACTTCGCGGTGGCGATCTCGGGCGCTCGCCGCTCGATCTCGCGGGCGACCGCCACCGCGGCGCGCCGGACGTCGGTAAACCCCCACTCCGGGTGGATGCGCGCGTAGATGTGCATCCCGCGGGAACCGGATGTCTTCGGCCAGCCGGTCAGGCCGAAGTCGCGGAGCACGTCGCGCGCGACCATGGCAACGTCCCGGATCTGCGGCCATTCCACGCCGGGCACCGGGTCGAGGTCAACGCGCAGCTCGTCCGGGTGGTCCAGGTCCGAGTCGCGCACCGGGTGCGGGTTCAGGTCGATGCAGCCGAGGTTCACCACCCAGGCCAGCCCGGCGGCCTCGCGCAGCACGACCTCGTCGGCGGTGCGGCCGGACGGGAAGCGGAGCTCGGCGGTCTCGATCCAGTCGGGGCGCTTGTCCGGCGCGCGCTTCTGGAAGAACGGCTCGCCTTCGGCGCCGTTCACGAACCGCTTGAGCGCCATCGGCCGGTTGCGCACGCCACCCAGGGCGCCGTCCGCCACGGACAGGTAGAACCGGACCAGGTCCAGCTTGGTCAGGCCGGCCTTCGGGAAGTAGATCTTGCCGGGGTTGCTGACCGCGACTTCGCGGCCGCCCACCTCCAGGACCGTCTTCGGACTAGCCACGACGCTCTCCAAGGACCTCGGTCAGGTCATAGCTGACTGGTTCTTCCAGCTGCTCGTAGGTGCACGACTCCGGTGCCCGGTCGTCCCGCCACCGGACGAACTGAGCGGTGTGCCGGAACCGCGGGCCCTCCATGTGGTCGTAGCGGACCTCGACCACACGCTCGGGTCGCAGCGGGACGAACGCCAGGTCCTTGTCGGCGTTCCACCGGCTGTTCATTCCCTTGCGCGGCGTCCGCTCGCCCGCCTCGTGCTGGGCCCAGTTCCACGGGTGTTCGTCGAACGTGGTGACCAGCGGCTGCATCTCCTGGAACAGTTCGCGGCGCCGCTCCATCGGGAATGCTCCGATCACGCCGACGCTGGCCAGCTTGCCGTCCTTGTTGTACAGGCCGAGCAGCAGCGAGCCGATGGCGTCGTTTCCTGTCTTGTGCACCCGGTACCCCGCCACCACGCAATCCGCGGTGCGATCGTGCTTGATCTTGAACATGACCCGCTTGTCGGGCTGGTAGGTGCTGGCCGGCGTCTTCGCGATCAGCCCGTCCAGGCCGGCGCCCTCGAACTGGCTGAACCAGCCAGTGGCGACCTCTCGGTCGCTGGTCGCCCGGGTGAGGTGGATCGGCGCCTTTACCCCGGACAGTGCCGTCTCCAAGGCGGCGCGGCGCTCCCGGAACGGCCGGTCCATGTAGTCCACGTCGCCGAGGGCGAGCAGGTCGAACGCGACAAAGTGGGCCGGCGTCTGGACAGCCAGCATGTTCACCCGGCTCGCCGCGGGGTGGATGCGCTGCTGCAATGCCTCGAAGTCAAGCTGCCGGCCCGCGCCGTCCGGGACCACGATCTCCCCGTCGATCACGCACCGCTCCGGAAGCTGTTCCGTGAAGCTCGCGACCAGCTCGGGAAAGTAGCGGGTCATCGGCCGTTCATTGCGGCTGCCGATCTCGATCTCGTCGCCGTCCCGGAAGATGATCGACCGGAAGCCGTCCCACTTCGGCTCGAAGACGTAGTCCCCGACCGGGATCGTCGCGACCGGTTTGGCCAGCATCGGCGCCACCGGCGGGTTGACGGGAAGTTTCATGCCCCCAGACCTCCTCGGTCGTGGTTAATGCCCGCTATTAGTGACGATCATGCCGTACCGGATTCATCGGCGCACATGCTGGCGAGCAGCAGGCTGACCTGGGCGCGCAGCTCGGCCGGCGACGGGATGGCGCTCCCGCCAGCGCCGGCCAGCGCGTAGAACGCGGTCCCCTCCAGCCAGGAGATCAGCGTCCAGGCGTCGCGGTCGGGGGCGGCCGACCCGGCGAGGGCGAGCAAGCGGGCGACCTGACCGCGGAACGCGCCGCCGAGGTCGTCGTACGCGGCACGCAGCTCCGGCCGTCTGGTCGCCTCGAACGCCAGCTCAAAGCGGGCCAGCAGGCGCTGCCGGATGGCCGCGTCGGTGATCATCCGGTGCAGCATCCCGGCAAGCAGCCCGGCCAGGGCGGAGACGGTGAGCGGCGGGCCCCCGCGACCGATGCCGGAGCCGCCGGGTCTGCCCGCGCGGCGGGCCGGGCGGGCCCGGGTGGCGCTGACGGCTTCGGCGGCCTCGCCGGCCTGGGTGGCGCCTTCGGCGGCGTCGAGCTCGGCGATCCTGCGCAGGATGATCGCCAGCAGCGCGGCCCTGGTTCTCGCGTAGTTCGACGTGGTGCCTGGCGGCAGGCGGCCGGCCGCGTCGACGGCTCGGTGCGTCAGGCCGCGCGCGCCCTTGTCCGCGAGCACCGCGATCGCGGCGTCACCGACTTGATCGATCCTGGTCACCGCCTCAGCCTACTATGGTTGTAGTATTACACTACGAACGTAGTGGCTGGCCGGGGACGTGGCGCCGGGGCTGATGCTTCGCCGCTGTCGCTCGTGGCGTCGTGGACCCCGCCTGCCTAGCCGTCACCGAGGACGGGCCTGATGATTTCGTCGGCGACCCACCGCATGGCGGGTGCGCCGACGGGGGCCAGGACAAGATGCCGCGCGCCCGCGTCGATCAGTTCGGCGACCAGTTCGCGGGCACCGGCCGGCCCGGGGAACCGCGATGAGCTGCCCTGGGCGGGTTCTTGCGCGGTGAAGAAGACCTGGACGGAGCGGGTGATCTCGGCCGGGTCGCGCCCGATGGCCGCGCAGTGGTCATCGAGGACGGCGCTCTTGCGGCGGAAGTCAGCGGCGGTGAAGGTGGGGCTGGCCCAGATGTCGGCGTGCTGGGCGACCACCCGCAGCGCCGATCGTTCGCCGCCGGCGCCGATCATGATCGGCGGGCCCGGGCGCTGGACGGGCTTGGGCTCGCAGATGGCCCCGCGGAGGCGGTAGCAGTGCCCGTCGAAGTCGAAGGGCTTGTCCTCGGACCAGAGCTTCCTGACGAGCACGCATGTCTCGTTGAGTGCGGCCAGCGCCTCGGCGGGCGTTACCACGTCGATGCCGAAGGCGTCGTACTCGCGATGCACCATGTCCCGGTAGGCGGGGTCGCTCAGCGCGCTGCCGCCCGCGCCGATCCCGAAGACCAGCCGCCCGCCCGCGATGATGTCGACCGTGGCCGCCATCTTGGCGAGCACGGCGGGCGGGCGGATCCGGTTGCTGGTCACGATCACGCCTAGCCGCAGCCGGCTGGTCTGCGCCGCGAGCCCGGCGAGCAGGGTCCATGCCTCCAGCGCGGCGCCGGTCGCCTCGCCCCGCAGCGGAACGAGGTGATCCCACAGCCACGCGTGCTCGAATTCCGGCACCGCCTCGGCTTCGCGCCAGGTCCGAAGGATCTGGTCGTATGTCAGGCCAGCCTGACTGGTCTTGATGCCGAAGCTCACCCGGTCCATGGCGTCCTCCCTGTGGCAAATGAGCAGTTGTACTGAAAGTCAGTATTGCTGACGATCAGCCTATCCGTAGGCTGGACCCGTGTCCACGGCCGACCATCTCGGGTACCTGCTCAAGCACGTCCAGGAGCGGTTCTTCCAGCTCACCGCCGCCGCGCTCGCGCCCAGCGGGATCAGCGGGAGAGAGGCCGCCGTGCTCCGCGAAATCGACAGTCCGCAACCGCTGGCCCAGGGAGAGATCGCCCGCCTGATGGGCATCGACCGCACCACCATGGTCGCGCTGATCGACGACCTTCAGGACAGAGACCTCGTCCGGCGGCGCCAGGATCCGGACGACCGCCGGAAGAACGTCGTGGAACTAACAGAATCCGGGCGGGCCATCACCCGGCAGGCACTCCACGCCGCCAAGCAGGCGGAGCAGGCGTTCCTCAGCCCGCTGACCGCCGCGGAAGCGGCACAGCTCAAGCAGATCCTTCGCGCGCTCCTCGACGGGCCGGCCTAGGACCCGGCGGTCCACTCCTCGCTGTGCCGCCACAGTTCGGCGGCCAGTTCCGGGGTGGCGGCGTTGCTGGGCTGGCGTTCCGCGCACTTGTCGTAGAACAGCCCGCTGTCCGCGGCCACGTCCGGCGACGTCGCGCAGTACACAGACGTACGCGCACCATCCTCGGTCGACAGCATGCGGCGCTTCAGCAGCGCGCGGGCCGGGGCCGGCACCCGTCGCCAGATGTCGGAGGCCACCACGCCGGGGTGCAGCGCGTACGTGGTGAGGCCGGTCCCCGCTTGGCGGCGCGCGAGTTCCTGAGCGAACAGCACGTTACACAGCTTGGAGACGGCGTACTGGTGCATCCCGGTCATACCGTGTCCCCGCCGCCGCAACTCGCCGAAGTCGATGCCTTTCGCCGCGTAGTGCGAGTCGCTGGAGACCGCCACTATCCGGGACGGCACGCTGGCCCGCAGCCGGTCCAGCAATGCCATGGTGAGCGCGAAGTGACCCAGGTGATTGACGCCGAAGGCCAGCTCGAAGCCCTGGTTCGTCACCCCCTGGCGTCCGGCCATCCCGGCGTTGTTGACCAGCACGTGCAGCGGCTCGTCGAGGGCCAGGAACGCCGCCGCGCACGCGCGCACCGAGTCCAGATCGGCGAGGTCGAGCAGCAGGTACGACACGGATTTGCTGCCCGTCGCCGACCGGATCGCCGCGACCGCGTTCTCCGCCTTCTCCGCGGTTCGTGCCGTCACCAGGACCCGCCCGCCGCGGGCCGCCAGCTCCTTAGCCGTAGCCAGCCCGATCCCCGTGTTCGCCCCCGTAATCAGGAACGTACGCCCAGCAAGGTCGCTCATTCCGCCATCTAATCACCAACCACCCGGCGGCCACGCGCCCGATATATGCAATTCGCACTGTATGTGCACCTCCGCCGCCGAGGGCTCCAGCGCGACGCCACGTGACACAGGTGGTGACAGTGATTCAAGAGTCGGTCGTGACGCACTCCGATGTTAGAAAAGTGCTTTGTGTTAAGAAAGGCGTCGAATCTGAACCCTTTTCTCACATGAAGCACTTTTCTAACAGTAATGGTCCGCGCGACGTCTAGCAGAAGGCGCAAATGCCGAAATGTCGGGCGCGGCCTGCCGCGTGGCGTTGGAGCGCGGTCTGCGCGTGGCGGTGGGGCGCGCTTGTCAGCGGGTCAATTGCGCAATCGAGCCCGCTAGAGCGTGTCATATTGCGGCGCGCGGCACGCGGCGGGTGCGGACGCGGCGCGCGGCGCATGCGGCGCGTGGCAGGCGCGGGCGCGCGCGGCAAGTGCAGGCGCGGTCCGGGGCAGGCGCGGTGCGGGGCAGGCGCGGCGCATGGCAGGCGCGGGCGGAGCGGTGGCCGCGCCTAGCCTGCGGGGACAATGGGCTTATGCATGCGCTGATATCGGCTGACATGGAAGGTGCCACTGGGGTTACCTGCCCGGACGACGTCCGGCCGGGGACGCCGCAGTGGGAGCGGTTCCGGCGGTTGTTCACCGGGGACGTGGTGGCGGTGTGCGAGGGGTTCTTCGACGCCGGGGTCACCGAGATCACCGTGAACGAGGCGCACTCGTCGATGCGCAACCTGCTGCTCGAGGACCTGGATCCGCGGGTCGGCATGCTGACCGGGAACCACAAGAGGTTCGGCATGATGGAGGGCATTCAGCGCGGTCCGGACCTGGTCGCGTTCGTCGGATATCACGCGGGCCCGGGGGAGCCGGGGGTGCTGAGCCACACCTTCGACGGGTTCGAGATCTTCGCCGTGACGCTCAACGGGCGGGCGATGTCCGAGGGGTACCTCAACGCACTGCTCACCGCCGAACACGGCGCCCGGCTCGCCCTCGTCTCCGGGGACGACCTGACCTGCGCGGACGCCAAGGAGTACGCGCCCGAGGCGCAGCTGGTCACGGTAAAGGAGGCGGTCGACCGGTACAGCGCGCTGTGCTACCCGCCGGCCAGGACCGCGACGCTGCTGCGCTCCGCGGCGGCGGCTGGCGCAAGCAATGCGCAGGTACCGCCGCTGCCGGACGGCCCGTACCGGTGCGAGGTGACGTTCACCGGGACGAGTTCGGCGACCATGGCCGCGTGCATCCCCACCGTCCAGCAAACCGGCGCGCGCACGGTGACATTCACGAAGGACACGATCGCCGAACTTTACCCATGCTTCCGTATAGTGAGCCGGATCGGCGCGGGCGCCGCCGAATCCGGGTACGGCTGACCGCTATTCGACCGGGATCTCCTTGTTGATCAGGGACAAGTCCACGCCCTGGCGGTTCCTGACGATCCGCGCGCCCACGTAGATGACAATGGCCAGTATGTACATCCCGGCCATGTAGTACAGCGAGTCGTGCGAGTTGACGAAGTAGTTGTCGTTGGACAGCCACTCGACCAGGCTGTACACCAGCAGGCCGATCGTGACCAGCCCGGCCGCCGGGACGACCGGCACGCCGAACAGCTTGATCTTGCTGGCCGGCGACGCGGCCCACAGGTCCGGCTTGCGCCACGGCAGCAGCACCACCGCGATGGCGCTGCCCAGGTACGTCACGGCGATGACCAGCGTGGCGTCCAGCGTGTAGGAGTGGAAGGTCGAGTTGTACGCGTACAGCGCGCCGAGCCCGACCGCGGGCAGCAGCATGAGGATCAGCGAGTAGAACGGCACCCGGCGGCGCTCCGACACCTGCGCGGCCGCGTCGGGCAGCACGCGGTCGAAGGCGGCGGCGAAGATGACCCGGGTGGAGGACAGGAACAGCGTGCCCACCCAGCCGAAGAACCACAGGCTCATCAGCAGCAGGATGATCACCTGGATGGCCGTGTTGTGGATCAGCCAGGAGGCCAGCAGCACCGGATACGGGAAGATCGGCAGCGCGTTCTTGCCTACCACGAGGAACGAATCCGCGTTGACGTTCTGGTAGAAGGCCCAGCCGAACGTCTTGGCGAACAGCAGCAGGAAGACCACCGACAGCAGCACCGTGGTCCACAGGCCGGCGAACATCCCGATGAACACCCGCTTGAAGTCACTGGCGCCGCGGATCTCGCCGTACAGCGTGGTCCCCCAGTTCGGCCACAGCAGGTAGAACATCATCATCGGCACGAGCAGCATCGTCGGCCCGAGCGGCCCGAAGCCCAGTGACGGCGCCTTGTACGTCCCTGCCACGTCGGAGTTGATCGCCGAGTAGGCGCCGTTCACGCCCCAGATCCGGTGCGTCGCGGAGTCGAACGAGGTGATGAAGCTGTTCTTGCTGGAGACCAGCAGCACGATGACGATGATCGCGGCGCCGAGCAGGCCGCCGAGGAAACACCACTTCTGCACCCGGGCGTAACCCGCCATGCCCACCGATACCAGGATGCCGGCCAGCGCGATCGTGATCAGGGTGACCACGAACGTGCCGTTATGACCGGCGAACCACGCTGCCTGGGCGGGATGGCCGAGCGTGGCGAGGATCGGCTGGAAGAACTCTTCGGACAGCACGGCACCGTAGATGGGCGCCCACAGCCAGAGGATGAACCACCACCCGGTGGCGGCCAGCACGAAGCCGATGCCGCTGCCGAGGATGCGGCTCTGCCAGACGTAGTCACCGCCTGCCCGCGGGATCGTCACGACGAGCCCGGCATACGCGATGACCAGGAACGAGACCCATATGCCGGCGATGACGATCGACGTCAGCAACTGGCCCTTCGGAAAATAGCTCTGATAGGCCCACTCGACCATGCCCAGCGTCACCACGTTGGTGGACAGCGTGGCATAGATCATCGAGTCCCTGACCGACCAGCCTCGGACGAGGCCGGTGGCCTTGCGGAGGAAGAGAGTAGGTCTCTCTTCGCCAAGTGCTCCCGCCGTCATATGGATCCTCCGGGGTACGAAGCAACTGTTATTGGTGTGATGTAAGGGTGTAAAAGCGGCGGACGGTAACTATCCGTTGACCAGCAGGTGCCGGGTTACCTTGCCCTTCTTCTCGTTCAGCTCGATGACCGCACCCTGCAGGACGCCGTCGTTGTACGAGCTGCCCGGGTTCATCGCCAGCGTCCGGCCGGACTTCCAGATGCCGCGGCTCTCGTGGATATGCCCGTGCACCGACAGCGCCGGCTGGTATTTCGCAATGGCATTGCGGACCGCGACCGAACCCACCGGCTTCATCACCGCGCCGCCGTGAATCGGCCGCATCGATTCGTCCAAAGCCGGCGCCTCGTCCAGGCCGGAACCGTACGGCGGCGCGTGGAAATTGAACACAGCCCGCCCCATGTCGGGGATCTGCGACACGACCGCGTCGATCTTGCCAGCCAGCACGTCCTCCGGCGCCTCGCGGAACGTGTTCCACGGCGTGGGGTTCGTCCAGCCCATCGACGCCAGGTAGAACCCGCCCAGGTCGATCACCTTCGACTCGGCGAAGCTCACGCACGGGGACCGCTCGATGATGTCGTCGATCTCCCAGACGTCGTCGTTGCCGCCGTTCAGGATGCAGGGGATCTGCCCGCCGTGCAGCTTGCCGTCGGCCATGTCCAGCCAGCGGTCCAGGCCGCGGGTCATCTCCACGGTGAACCTGCGGTCCACCGCGTCCTCGGTCTTCAGCTCGTCCAGTTCGTCGGGGGTCAGCACAGTCGGATAGGACCCGCGGTCGCGGATCTTGCGCTGGATGTCGTCCAGCTCGGCCCGGGTCTCCAGCCGGATCCGCTCGCCCCCGTGGGTCAGCTCCCAGTAGCCCGGGTACTCCAGGATCGGCACCATGACCTTCCCGGTCACGTCGCCGCCGAGGATCACCATGTCCGCCTTGTAGAACGCGGCCGCGTTCAGGAACTTCCGCCAGCAGATCTCGGAGCCATGGATGTCAGTGGCGAAGAATACTTTCATCGGGGGCCCCTTTGGGGGTTCAATGGTCAACCTCTTCAGGCGTTTCGTACCAGCGGACCTTGTCGCCGATATTGGCCCTGAGCTTCCACTTCAGGCCCTTCGGCACGGTGTCCGCGACATCCTGGAGCTGCCTGGCCTGGGCCAGCGGGTCGAACCGCGGCCGCGGCGGCACCAGCTCTGGCTGCTCAGCCAGCAGGCCGGGCAATTTGGCCAGGCTGCCGGTGACCGTCCGCCACCAGCCCCAGTCGCTGGCCAGCACGGAGCCGAAGCGATCCGGGTCGATGGACGGCCCGGCCTGGTCTCGGCCCACCGGAACCCCGGACAGCAGCTGGAACAGGTCGTGCGCGTCCTTGGCGTTGAGCTCGATGATCTGGAGCTTGGACAGCAGCAGGTCGGCGGGATCGAGCGTCGGCGACGCGTTACCCAGAGACGGCCGCAGGTCAAGCACGTGGCACATGGAAAGCTTGTCCACCATCACGTCGACCGGGCGGCCGGACGGCGCGGTGAAGTACATCTGCCGGTCGCCGTTCAGGTTGTTGAATCGCTTGTCCGGCTCGCACCCGGCCCGCTCCAGGTGTTCGGCGACCTGCCGGCGGGCCTTGCCCAGGCAGGCGAGGTCGATGTCCTGGCCGGCTCGCTGGCGCGGCGGGAAGTCCGGGCACAGCACGCGAACCCCTAGCCCGCCGAGGATCTTGAGCTTGACCCCGGCAGCCGACGCATCCTGCACGAGCGACAGCGCCTCAGGCAGGGGATCGCCAGCGGGGGTGTGACCGGCTACGGCCCCGTTCGGACTGGTCATGATCCTCCGATCATGGAGAGGCGATACCCGGTCTGTCTAGTTTTCGGGGGCATGCTCCCACAATGTGGTATTTGCGTGGCAATAGAATTCCGTGTGTTCCGGCGGCAGCGGAGAATTGCCCAGGATCAGGTCCGCCGCCTTTTCCGCGGTCATCATCACCGGCGCGTAGATGTTGCCGTTGGTGACGTACGGCATGACCGAAGCATCCACGACGCGAAGCCCTTCTGTGCCGTGCACGCGCATCGATCCGGGGTCCGTCACGGACATCGCGTCGGTACCCATCTTCGCGGTGCACGAGGGGTGCAGCGCGGTCTCCGCGTCCCTGGCGACCCAGGCGAGGATCTCCTCGTCCGTGCTGACCGAAGGCCCGGGTGACAGCTCGCCCGCGTTGAACTCGTCGAAGGCCGGCTGGGTCAAGATGTTCCTGGCGACCCTGACCGCCTCGACCCACTCGCGACGGTCGGTCTGGGTGGACAGATAGTTGAACACCAGGGCGGGCTTGGCCAGCGGGTCCGTGGACTTGATCTTCACCGTGCCGCGCGCGTCGGAGTACATCGGGCCGATGTGCACCTGGTAGCCATGGCCGCTGACCGGCTTCGACCCGTCGTAGCGGACCGCGATCGGCAGGAAGTGGAACATCAGGTTCGGGTACTTCACCTCGTCGTTGCCGCGCACGAAGCCACCGCCCTCGAAATGGTTGGTGGCGCCCGGGCCGGTGCGGGCGAACAGCCACTTCGCCCCCACCAGCGGCCGGTTGCGCAACTTCAGCGCCGGCGCCACCGACACCGGCTGCTTGCAGGCGTACTGGATGTAGACCTCGAGGTGATCCTGGAGGTTCGCGCCGACCCCTGGCAGGTCGGCGACGACTTTTATCCCGAACGACCGCAGCTGCGCTGAATCACCGGCACCAGACAGCTGGAGCAGTTGCGGGGTGTTGATCGCCCCGCCGCACAAGATGACCTCCCGTGCGCTGACCGCCCGCGCGCCTCCCCGCGGGCCGCCGAGCAGACCCAGCCGGCCGTATTCGACGCCGGTCGCCCGGTTGCCGTCGAAAAGCACCCGGTGGGCCTGCGCTCTGGTGATCAGAGTGAGGTTCGGGCGGTTCAGCACCGGATGCAAGTAAGCTCTCGCGGCCGAAATACGCCTGCCGTTATGAATATTGCGGTCAAAGGCATTAAAACCCTCCTGATGATATCCATTGACGTCATCGGTGAGGGGATAGCCCGCCTGCCGCACGGCCGCGAAGAATGCCGTGAACAACGGGCTCGTCGCGGGGCCGCGCTCCAGGATGAGCGGGCCGCTTGTGCCGCGGAACGGGTCGCCGGGCTCGGCGGCCAGGCAGGTCTCCATCTTCTTGAAGTAAGGCAGGCAGTGCGCGTAGTCCCAGTCGGCCATGCCGGGATCGGCGGCCCACCGCTCGTAGTCCAGCGGGTTCCCGCGCTGGAAGATCATCCCGTTGATGCTGCTCGAGCCGCCGAGCACCTTGCCGCGGGCGTGGCGGACGCGCCTGCCGCCGAGGTGCGGCTCGGGCTCGCTCTCGTACTGCCAGTCGTAGAACGGGTTGCCGCACGGGAACGTCAGCGCGGCCGGCATGTGGATGTAGGGGTCCCAGATGTAGTCGGGGCGGCCCGCCTCGAGCACCAGCACCGACGTCCCCGGGTCCGCGGAGAGCCGGTTGGCCAGCGCGCAGCCGGCCGATCCGCCGCCGACGATGACGAAATCGTACGTTCGGGGTGCCACGGTGCCTCCTGTACTGGGCCGGACACTCAGGTCTGGGTCGCGGCGTCGAGGTTCTCGCGGACGGTGGAGCTCATCGGGTGGTCGGGGCCCAGGTAGCGCTCGCAGTCGGTGAGCGCGCGCTGGAGCACGCGAACGGCGTCGTTCAGCCTGCCGACGGTGAAGTAGGCGGACGCCAGGTTGCACCGGGTGGTCAGCGTCTCGATGTCGCCCTCGCCGAGCATCCGCTCGCTGTCCGCCAGCGCCCGCTCGTACTGCGGGATCGCATCGCTCAGCCGACGGGCCTGCTGGTAGGCGCCGGCCAGGTTGGATCTCGCGGTGAGCGTGTCGCGGTGGTCCTGGCCCTGCACGCGCTCCCGGTCCGCGAGCGTGCGCTCATAGGCGGGAATCGCCTCCCGGAGCCGGCCCGCGCTCCGGTACGCGAACGCGAGGTTCGCCCTTGCCGCCAGCGTGTCCGGGCTGTCCGCGCCCTGGGCTCGCTCGCGGTCGGCGAGCACCCGCTCGTACTGGCCGATGGCATCCTTGGTCTTGCCGCCGGCGCGGAGCGCGGAGGCGAAGCTTGCCCGAGCCGTGATCGTGTCCGGATGGTCGCGGCCGTGCATCCGCTCCTGGTCGCCGAGCGCGCGCTCGTACATGTCGATGGCGTCCCGGTGCCGGCCCTCGGCCTGGAGCGCGCCGGCCAGGCTGGCCCGGGCGGCCAGCGTGGTGGGGTGACCGGCGCCGAGCAGCCGTTCGGCGTCACCGACGAGCTGGTAGTAGGCGTCGATCGCGTCCTTCGGCCGCCCCGCGACGTGGTAGGCGCTGGCCAGGCTGGATCGCGCGGCGAACGTGTTCGGATGCGCCGACCCGAGCAGCTGATCGGATTCCTGTACCGTGCGTTCGAACAGGGCGACGGCGTCGGCGGGCCGTCCCGCGCTCTGGTAAGCGTGCGCGAGGTGGCCGCGCGCCGCGATCGTCTCGGGATGCTCCGGTCCCTGGTTGCGTTCCCGGTCATGCAGCGCGACCTGGAACACCGCGATCGCCTCGCCGGACATGCCGGCCAGTTCGTAGGAGGCGGCCAGCCGGTCCCGCGCGGCAACCGCGTTCGCGTGCGCCGTGCCGAGCAGCCGGGTGGTGGTGGCGACCATGGCTTGCCAGTACGCGATGGCGGTATTGGTGAGCCGGCTTGCCTCCAGCGACGTGCCGGCCCGGAACAGCAGCGGGTGCGCCTCCGGCTTCCACAGCGGGTTCTGCAGCGCGTCGTCGATCGCGCGCAGTTCCGCCGTGCAATCGCGCAGCGCCTGGTCAAGATGGGGAGTGGTGTCGCCCTCCGGCCAGGTCTCGAGCAGTGCGTCCGCGGCGGTCAACACCATCTGCTCCAGGTCGGCGCGGGGCAGCCAGGCCCGGACCGCGGCCTGGATGCTGGCGTGCAGCCGGACCGTGCGCACCGCGCTGCCCGGGTCGATGGTGACCAGGCCCGCCTGTGCCAGGTTGTTGATCGCGGCCCGGACGGCGTTCTGGGCAGCGGCTGTTGCTGGGGGGAGGCCTCCGCCCAGACCCCCTTGGCCTGCCGGGGAGAGGCCTCCGCCCAGACCCCCCTCGGGACCAGCCGTGCTCGGCTGCCCGGAGATGTAGCCGCACGCGGACGGGCTGGTGAGCACCGCGCCGGGGATCCCGTTCCGGTCCAGCATGGCGGCGAGCGCGAGGGCGGGCCAGGCCAGCCCGGCGGGGGCCAGTTCGTGTGCGCACTCGGCGGCCAGGGACCAGGTGGCGAGCACCGCCGGCGAGACGCCCTCGATGCCGGTCATGTGCTCGCGGCGGTCGGCGTAGACCGACCGGTATTCCCGGCAGCCCAGCTTGCGCGCGGTCATCACGGCGGTGGCCTGCGCCAGTGCGAGCGGCAGGCCGTCCAGGTCCTCGGCGAGGTCCAGCGCCTCGATCCGCTGGTCGGGGTAGTCGGTGAGCCGCGAGCTGAGGTAAGACACCGCCTCCCGGCGGCTGAACCCGCCGACCGGGACGATCCGCGCATTGCCGCCGGCCAGAGCCGGGACGCTGGTCAGCTCCGCGGCGGTCAGCCGGCTCGTGATCACCAGCCGGCCCGCCTGGCCGGCCGGCCACAGGTCGGCGAGGTCGGACAGCTCCCGAAGGTCGTCGATGACCATCGCCCACGGCCGCCGGGTGTGGCTCAGCCAGGTGACGAACCGGGCGGCACCGGACTCGGCGCTCTCGCTCGCACTGCTCGTGTCGACCCTGTCGGCCGCCTGCGCGAAGCCGGACACGATGGCGTCCCGGTTCGTCGCGGTCACCCAGACCAGGACCTCGACCAGCCGGGAGTTCCACATCGCGTGGGTGAACTCGACCGCGAGCTGGGTCTTGCCGGTGCCGCCTTGGCTTTGCGGAGCGATTTCGGTGTCGTCCCCATGGATCAGGACGGCGATCTCCCCAGGGCGGAGTGTGACGGCGAGTTCGGGCCCGGATTCGGTGCGGCTGTAAAACGAGTCGGCGAGCGGCGGGACGAATCCGGACAGCACGATGGACGATTGCGACGCTCCGGCCTGCTGCTGGGCAACCACGTCAAAAACGCCTCCCGCTGGCGTCCTCCCGCCTTCGGCTGCCGCTGTACTTGTCCGGGTTTGCCGCCTGCACGTGCCTCACAGCCACTGTGGACCAAGATCATAGTCGTGCGTGCGCGTAGCCGCCCTTATATCCCGACAAGTTGTGACTTGGGAAATATGTCCGTGCGTGGGACGGTATGCCCACATCGTGGACCCGCCGGCCCTCCACCCCACCGTGTCAATCCGTGTCAATTGCGCAATCGAGCCCACTAGACCGTGTCATTTTGCATCCGGCCCGGCCGCGGCTGCGCCGTTCAGGTCGACGTGGCGGCCTTGAGGTTGTCGCGGACCGTGCGGGTCAGCGGATGGTCCGGGCCGAGGTAGTGCTCGCAGTCCGCCAGCGCATGGCGCAGCACATTGACCACTTCCATCAGCCGGCCAGCCGCGAACAACGCCGCGGCGAGACTGCACCGGTCGGTGAGCGTCTCGATGTCACCGGGTCCCTGCATCCGCTCGCTGTCGGCCAGCACCTGCTCGAATTGCGTTATCGCCTCGCCGGCGCGGCCTGCCTGCTGATACGCGCTGGCCAGGTTCGCGCGGGCGGTACGGGTGTCGCGATGCTCAGGTCCCTGCAGCCGCTCTCGGTCGGCGAGGGTCCGCTCGTATGCCGGCAGCGCCTCGCGGAGCATCCCGGCCGTGCGGTAGGCGAATGCGAGGTTCGCGCGGGCAGCGATCGTGTCGCTGTGACCCGGGCCTGCCGTGCGCGCACGGTCGGCCAGCACACGCTCGTACTGCGCGATCGCGTCCTTCGCCTTGCCGGCCTTGCGCAACGCGGAGGCCAGGCTCGCCCGGGCCGCGATTGCGTCCGGGTGATCGCGGCCGCGCGCCGCCTCCTGCGCCGCGACCATGCGGTTGTACTGGTCGATCGCGTCCTTCTTCCGCCCGGCGGCGTGATACGCCTCGGCAAGGCTGGCGCGCGCGGCCAGCGTGCTGGCGTGGCCTGCGCCGAGCAGCCGCTCGGCATCGGTGAGCAGCATCTGGTTCACCCGGATCGCGTCCTTGTGCATCCCCGCCGTCTGGTACGCGCCGGCCAGGCCGGACCGCGCGGCGAGCGTGCTGGGGTGCCCGGGGCCGAGCACGCGTTCGGAATCCACGACCGTCCGCTCGTACACGGCGATCGCCTCGGGCCGGCCGGCGCTCGCATACGCGTGGGCGAGACGGCCCCGCGCTGCGATCGTGTCGCGATGGTCCGCGCCGAGGTTGCGCTCGTGGTCGTTGAGCGCACTGGCGAACACGGCGATGGCGTCGCCGGTCCGGCCCGCCGCCTCGTACGCGGCGGCAAGCCGGTCCCGCGCCATCACGGAGTTGGCGTGGGCCGGCCCTAGCAGCCGGGTGCTGACGGACACCATGGACTGCCAGTAGGTGATGGCGGCGTCGGCCAGCCCGCTGCTCTCGAGTGACATGCCGGCCCGGAACAGCAGCGGGTGCGCCTCCGGCTTCCACAGCAGGGCGCTGTCCATCGCGCGCACCGCGGCGGTGCAGTCGCGCATCACCTGCTCGAGTTGCGCGCCGCCGTCCTGCTCCGGCCACGTCTCGTGCAGCGCGTCCGCGGCGGCGAGCACCAGCTGCTCGATCTCGGACCTAGGGATGAACTCGCGGACCGCGGTCTGCACGCTGAAGTGGACCTGCACCGTGCGCACCGGCGTCGCGGGGTCGATCGTGACCAGCCCGGCCCGGGCCAGGTTGCTGATCGCGCGGCGGACCAGGTTCTGGTCCGCGCCGCCGGCGTTGCTGGGGCGCCCGGTGATGTACGCGCACGCGGTCGGGCTGGTGAGCACCGCGCCGGGGATGCCGTGCCGGTCCAGCATGGCGGCGAGGGCGAGCGCCGGCCAGACGAGGCCTTCGGGCGCGAGCTCGTGCGCGCACTCGGCGGCGAGCGACCAAGTAGCCAGCACCGACGGCGAGAGGCCGCCGGCGAACCTGGCCGCCATATGCGCCCGGCGCTCGGCAAGGTGGACACGGTATTCCCGGCAGTCCATTTCCCGCACCGCCATCACGAAAGCGGCCTGGGCGAGCCCGATCGGCAGGCCCTCGAGGTCCTCGCTAAGGTCGAGCGCCTCGATGCGCTGATCGGGAAAGTCGGTCAGCTTCGCGTTCAGGTAGCCGAGCGCCTCGCGCCTGCTGAACCCGCCGATCGGGACGACGACGAGGTCGCGTCCTGCCGCGGCGCGCAGCGCTTCGCCGGGGAGCCCGGTGGTGATGAGCACCTGGCCAGCAGGCCCCCAGGGCCACAGCCCGGCCAGGTCGGCCGGCCGCGCCAGATCGTCGATGATCAGGGCCCACGGTTGCGTGGTGTTGGCCAGCCAGGTGACGAACCTGCCGGCGGCCGTATCCGCGGAATCCCCGGGGGCGCTGGCGCCGACGGAGGTGGCCGCCTGCGCGAAACCGGTGACGATGGCCTCGCGGCTCGCGGCGGTGATCCAGACGATCACCTCGGCCGCCCGGTTGTTCCACAGACTGTGCACGAATTCGACCGCGAGCTGGGTCTTCCCGGTGCCGCCGGTCTGCGTCGTGCCGCCGCGCTCGGGGCCGCCGGTCTGCGTCGTGCCGCCGCGCTCGGGCCCTGGGTTCGCGAGCCCGGCGCCGTCGAGAGCCTGGTTCAGGTTCGCCCCGCAGGTGAGCACCACAACCTGCCCGGGCCGCAGCCCGGCGGTAAGAGGCGGCGCGCTTTCTTGCCGCGGATAATAGGGGTCCGCCCTGGGCGGGACGATCCCGGAAAGGAGTATGTGGGGATGCTGTGGCGTACTGGCCTGCTGTGCAACCACGTTGGACAGCCTCTCCCGCTGTGCCTTGGCCGTTCTTCGCGCGTAAGCGTGTTCGTGCTTACTCGCGACGCGCTTACTCGCTTGCGCCTAACGCGCGTGCGCCTAAGCGCGTCCTTTGCGCGTATACGTGTATCGCGCATACGCGACCGCGCGTTCGCCTCTCCTCGCGATCGCGCGACATTGCCGCCCGGGCGTGGCTTCTCCTCCCACGCACTTGCGCCTGGCTCACGATATTAGTCGCCATTCCGTTGCTATAGGCAGGATTCGCCATATGTCATAGAAAATATGGCTCGCTCTGTGTAGTCAATTACGGCTAACTGTAACTAGACCGAACAAAGGCCGCGAGTGACTGAACGGTCATTTCAGCCAAACGCGCAAAGCCACTGCTTCAAGCGCGAGCCGCGCGCCATAAGTTGCCCATGTGGCCGACGATGCCAGCGCAGGCCCGTCTCGCGGCGGCCGACCCTGGGCGGGTGTGCTGCCCATCCCCTCAGGTGAGGGGGTCGCCCCCAGCCGCCAGCCCCGCCCCGGCCGGCTACCCTGCCGGCGCCGCGACCGCGCCGCGTCGCCTCATCCGGCAACCATCCTCGCCACGCGCGCCAGAACCAGCCACTCCCTGGACAAATCCCGACGTCTCTGGTCTCATCAGTACAACAGTGGCGTAGTACTCCATTAACAAGTTTGACGCAATGTTTTTACTTAAAGCGTGCAGTATCGTGCCCGGGGGCAGGCTAGTCGGCAACTTGCCAGGACCAGAACAACTGGACGAATCACGAGCCCTCTGGAGTAGCAGATGAGTGATACCGTCGGCGCGCGGCACGGCAAGCCGCGGCAGCCTTTGGAGGAGGTGCCGCAGGAGTACGCCGCGTTCAAGATCGAGCAACGCGGTATCGACCTCATCCCCGACGCCGAACGCAAGATGACGCCCTCGGGCCTGTTCTGGCTCTGGTCCGGCGCCGTGTTCAACGTGGAGTTCTTCTTCTACGGCACGCTGATCATGATCTTCGGCCTGTCGGTGGGCCAGGCGGTCGCCGCGATCCTGATCGGCAACCTGCTCTACGTGCTGCTCGGATTCGCCAGCCTGCAAGGCCCGAAGACCGGTACCACGACGTTCATGGTCAGCCGCGCTCCGTTCGGGCAGAACGGCAACCGGCTTGTCGCCCTGTTCAACTGGGTCACCCAGGTCGGTTTCGAGATCGAGGGCATCTATTTCGTCGTAGCCACCGTGATCCTGCTGTTCTCGCTGCATGGCACGAACCTGGACACCCCGGCCAGGGTCGTGGTGATCATTTTCGCCGCGCTGCTGCAGATGGTCCTCCCGCTGCTCGGCCACGCGACGATCAGCAAGGTGCTGCGCTACCTCAGCTACATCTTCATCGTGTTCTTCGCGGTGCTCGCCGGCTTCACGTTCAATAAGCTGCACCTCTCCACGTTCCACCAGAAGCCGGCCACGCTCGCCGTCTGGACCACCGCGCTAGTCCTGATCATCTCCACCGGCGGGTTGGGCTGGACCGAGAACGGCAACGACTACTCCCGCTACCTGCCGCGCAAAACGCCAGGCTCCCGCACCTTCTGGGCGGCTGCCCTCGGCGGTGCCATCCCGTCCATCATCCTGGAACTACTCGGCGTGCTCGCCTTCACGACGACCACCAAGTCGGTCGGCATCGCCCAGCTCGGCGTGCCGCAGTCGTTCCCGGCCTGGTTCGTGACTCCATTCCTGATCTTCGCGGTCTTCCAGTTGCTGGCGATCAACACCATCGACATGTACTCCTCCGGAGTTACCCTCCAGGCGCTGGGTGTGCCGGTCCGGCGGTGGGGAGCGGTCATCATCGACACTGTGGTCTGCGGCGCGGTCACCGCCGCTATCGTCTTCGCCAAGAACCCGGACACCTTCTACTCCTACTTCGCCGGGTTCTTGCTGTACATCGTGGTGTGGCTGGCGCCGTGGTTCGGCATCTTGATGACCGACTACCTGCTTCGCGGCCGCCAGTACCACAACCTGTCGCTCCGCTCGGCGCGCGACGGCCTGTACTGGCGTAACGGCGGCATCCACTGGCCGGCCCTCATCGCCCAGGTCGTCGGCATGGTCGCGGCGATGATGTGGATCAACGCGGAGTCCGCGCCGCACTGGCTAGCCTACACCGGCCCGATCTCCAACCACTTCCCCGGCCTGGCCGGCGGTGACTTCAGCTGGGCCATCGGCATCATCGTCGGTGCCCTCGTCTACTTCGCACTTGGCGCCAGCGGCGTCCGCCGCGAGGCCGCCCAGCAGGTCGCCAGCTAACCAAGACAGCCCGCCCGCCGACACCGAACCCCGCGTTTCCGGCGCCGGCGGGCGGCGCCAGCCTCGGCGTCCGCGCCCCCAGCTCACCCGGAACGCATTTCGCCACCTTCCCTCCACAGGTAAAGGTCACGGAGCAGCGCGATCTCCGCGCCGTGGTGCAGCATCTCCCGGTTGATGTGCAGCACCAGCGCCGCCATCGGCTCGGCGCCGAACGGCTCCTCGGCCGGCCCGCACGGTGCCGCGAGGTCGTCGTCGCCGAGCCCCCGCACGCCGGCGATCCATCCCGCATACGCGTCGTCCAGCTGCGCCAGCGCGGCCGCCGCGGTGCCCGGGTACTCGTGCGTGTCGTACGAGAACGAAGGCCCGCCGAAGTGCGACGCCACCCGCATCCCCAGCACGCCGACCGTGATGTGCCCGAGCCGCCACGCGATCGTGGTCACCGGCGGCGGCACCGGCTGCGGCATCGCGAAGTCGATGGTGAACTCACCCGCCCCCACCGACACCGGCGCGGTCGACGTCCCGCGCCGCCGCACATTCCACGCCCCGGGCACCGGTTCCCAGAGGTACTCGTCGTCGGTGAGCCCCTCGTACCGGGGCCGCAGGTTCGTCCGCCAGTGCCAGTCGAGCTGCTCGGCGACCTGATGTGTCCAGTCCACTGTCATGACAAGCCAGGTTAGAGACCTTTGCGGACAGGGTATGTCCGCGATAGGAAAGAATCGTGCCAGAGACGACGGCCACTCGCCTGCTCCGCCTGCTGCCCCTGCTAACCTCCCGCCAGACCTGGCCGGCCGCGGAGCTCGCGGACAAGCTCGGCGTCACCACCCGGACAATCCGCCGCGACGTCGAACGGCTTCGCGACCTGGGCTATCCGGTGCACGCCACCCCAGGCGCGCACGGCGGCTACACACTCGGCCCGTCCGGCGCCGGCCTGCCCCCGCTGCTGCTTGACGACGACGCCGCGGTCGCCGTCGCGGTCGCCCTGGCCAACGCCGCCACCGACCCCGCGGTGGCCGGCGAAGCGGCCGCCCGCGCCGCCGCCGCACTCGACCAGGTACTGCCGCCGCGGCTGCGCCGCCGGGTCGAGGCACTCACGGCCGCCACCGTCCCGCTCCCGTCAACCCCCTTTTCTCATAACGACATCGCATTCATCGCCAGTGCCTGTTACTCCTCTGAACGGCTGCGCTTCGGGTACCTGGCCCGCTCGGGCACGCTGACCAGGCGCCACGTAACGCCGTACCGGCTCGTGGCCACCGGCCGCCGCTGGTACCTGGTCGCCTACGACCTGGACAAGGGGGAGTGGCGCACGTTCCGGCTGGACCGGATCGAGTCCCCGGCCGGCACCGGAGTGCGATCGCGTCCGGTCGACCCGCCCGACGCGGCGAAGTTCGTCAGCGAGGGCATCTCGGTGAGCCCGTACCGCTGGCACGCCCGGATCCTGCTGTCCGCCCCGGCGCCAGTCGTCGCGGACAAGGTCCCCGCCACGGTGGCGGTCATCGAGGCCCTGGATGAAGCGAGCTGCGTCCTGACCACCGGCAACAACTCCCTGGACCTCATCGCCCTGCACGTCGCCACCCTCCACATCCCCTTCATCGTCCTCGACCCTCCCGAACTCCGTGCCCGCTGCCGCATCCTGGCCGCCCACCTAACCGCCGCTGCCGCCCACCCGCCCACCTAACCCCCGCCCAACCCCGCCAACCCTTCCAGCGTGCCGATGGCGCCAACGGCCCCACGTATCGCGTGCCGATGGCGCCATCGGGTCGGGGTGGCGGCGTACCGCTGTCGCCATCGGCACGTCGCCGCAGCCCGACCGGCGCCCCGCCTGCCCAACCGCCAGCGTCCGCGGGGTACGCGAGCCCGAGCTTTTCTCCAGCCCGAGCCCTTGATTGTTGTCGCGACTGCATATAATGTAGTTGTCACGACAACAGATATGCGAGGGAGAAGGACAATGATGTACTCGTTCACCGAGGAAGCGGCGATCAGCGGCGACATCGACACGGTCTGGGCGGTCGCGACCGACGTACCCGCCTGGCCATCCTGGGATCCGCACCAGGAGAAGGCGCGGATCGACGGCGAGTTCGCCGCCGGGACAAAGGGGTGGTCGAAGCCAGCCGGAGCGCCGGCCGGGGTCTTCACGATCACCTACGTCGAGCCTGGGCGGATGTGGGCTAGCCGGGCCGGGATCCCGTTCGGTCACCTGCGTGGCGAGAATCGCTATGAGCCCGTGGCCGATGGCACGATCAAGGTGAGCAAGCGAGTCGAGGTACACGGTCCGTTCGGCAAGCTGTTCCGCCTGATCTGGGAGAAAAGGATGCGCGCCGACATGCATAAGACCTTCGCCGCCCTGGAGGCCGAGGCTCGCCGCCGTGGCTGAGCCTCGCGGGCCGCTGATGAGCCCGGGTTTCTGGCTGCATCACGCGGCCCTCGCCTGGAAGCAGCTCTTCGAACGCAGGCTGCGGCCGCTCGGCCTGACCTCGACCCAGTTCATGCTGCTGTCCTCGGTGGGCTGGCTGACCACGACGACCGGTCAGCCCCCCACGCAGCAGGAAGCCGCTGACTACGCCGGCGCGGACCGGATGATGACGTCCAAGGTCCTGCGGACACTCGAGGAGCGCGGCCTGGTCACCAAGGAACCCGACCCGGCCGATGCCCGCGTCAAGCGCCTCCGCCCGACAGATGACGGCCGCGACCTGATCCGCCTGGGCATCCGCATCGCGGTCGACCTCGACGAGGAACTCTTCGCCGCCGCCGCCGACAACGCCGCTGCCGCTGCCGCCGACGCAGCCGACAACGCCGACGCAGCCGACAACGCCGCTGCCAACAACGCCGACGCAGCCGACAACGCCGACGCAGCCGACAACGCCGACGTCGCAGCCGACAACGCCGACGTCGCAGCCGACAACGCCGACGTCGACCGCCTCCGCGCCACCCTCCAGCGCATCGCCCTGACCGCCCGCGACCTGTCATGATCACCCGTCGGTCAGCCCGAACCGGCGAACCAGACATCTGCCGTAATCCGGACGCCGGGCTGCACGTGGCGAATCATTGTGGGTACTTACCCACCCAGATCGGATCCTGTTGGCGAATTGCGCGCGCATGGCCGTGCCGGCCGTCCGTCCGCCAGCTGCCGCGGCCTGGCCGCCGGCGCGCCGCCTGTGCCTGGAGTGCAGTGTGCGGCTGCCGGGATACGGGCGCACCGGCACGCCCGTCAACGACGTGGAAGATTACCGCCTCGTGGTGGATTGACCCTCGTAAACAAGGGCCCGGCTACCACGAAGCGGGAAACTGCCACGTTATCCCGGGCCCAGCGAGCCGACCGAGCCCGAACCCTCGGCCGCTGACCTTACCGGGGCGGCCAGCGATCCGGGCCAGCCCCCGGAATAAACCAGCAGGGCCCGATCTGGGAGGGTAACACCCACGATAATCCGGGCCCGAGCCACAGCATGCAAACTCTTCGTGATCATGGGCGAATTCAGCCGCCGGCCATGGCGCCGACGACGAGGAAAGGCTCCTCGCCCGCGACGACCGCGTCGGGCAGTACCGCGTCGGGCGGCGAATTGGACAGGTCCAGCGAGCACGCATAAAACCGGACAAAAGCCCGCCGCTGCCCTGTCACCCGGTCCCGGATCGTCCCGCATAGCATCGGGTACGCGGCCTCCAACGCGTCGAGCACCGCCGCCCGGGTCACGGGCGCGCCCACCGCCACGGAAACCTCCCCGCTCACCCGCGCCAGGTTCTTCAGATGCGCTGGCAGCACAACGCGAATCGAGCTGCTCATGGGCTCACGGGGCTCACGGGGCTCACGGGGCTCATGGGCGTGACGCGTCCAGCCTGCGTAGGACCGAGCTGTAATTCAGCCAAACCTCGATGTACCCGCCGAGATTGGAGTCGTAGCGCAGGTCGTCGGTACTGACCTGCTGCG
>Ga0070714_100000697_pt1 | contig 23786 bp, 23 predicted proteins | sample LARL83metaG_FD_65450 | JGI IMG/M metagenome (GOLD analysis project Ga0070714, IMG submission 65450) | Corn, switchgrass and miscanthus rhizosphere microbial communities from Kellogg Biological Station, Michigan, USA - LAR L8-3 metaG | ecosystem: Host-associated > Plants > Roots > Rhizosphere ... | reverse complement strand
ATGCGGTGCATGCCGTAGCTGTAGTCGGCGCTGAGCTCGACGTTGGCGCGGTTGGCCGGCTCGGTGAAGCTCGGCCAGCCGGTCCCGGAGTCGAACTTCGTATCTGAGGAGAAGAGCTCGGCTCCGCACCCGGCACAGCGGTAGGTGCCGTCACGCTTCTCTTTGACGTACTCCCCGGTGAAGGGGCGCTCGGTCGCCTTGTGGCGCAGGACCTCATACTGCTCGGGGGTCAGCTGCTCGCGCCACTCGCCGTCGGTCTTGTGGACGGCGGCGGTCGGGTTTGTCTGGTTGGAGATGTGATTCGTATCGGTCATGTCCCGTTTGACCGGCCGACGGCGCAAAACGATTCAGCCAGCCTCGTCCAGGCGCCCGCGCACGGCGGCGGCGATCTGGACTGCGTCAGCGCCACCCCGAGGTGCCCCCACACGGCCGAGCCGATCCACCAACGACAGCAGGCCCGCCAGGACACGACGGCACTCCGGGCACTCGTCCACGTGGCGGTCCATGCGCGCCCGGCCCGCCGGCGCCAGCTCGCCGTCCACGTACTCGGACATGTGGTCGGGCGCCCAGCCGTGATCGCGCCTGAATCGCACGCGGTATAAGAGCCTCATAGGACGTATGACCTCGGCAACGCGCAAAGAGGTTCGCACAGGATCCGCTCCCATGGGCGCCGGTGCGCGGAAGGCCGCCCCGCTGCCGCCGGGACCGAGCGCGCCCGCGCTGTGGCAGACGCTGGCCTGGATGAGCCGCCCCGGGGCCTTCCTCCAGGGCGTGCACCGCCGCTTCGGCGATCCGGCCACGATCCGCACCTACTGGACCGAGGAGCCGATGGTGCTGTTCAGCGGACCCGACGCCGTGCGCGAGGTCTTCGCCCTGCCGGCCGCGATCGCCCCCGCGGGCCAGAGCTGGGAGTTCGTGCGCCCGTTCGCGGGGCCGCACTCGATCCTGGTCATCGACGGCGATGAGCACCTGCGCGAGCGCCGTCTGCTCCAGAAGCCGTTTCACGGTGAGCAGATGCGGGCCCTGGCGCCAATGATCGGCGAGCTCGCCCGCGGCGAGCTGGCCACCTGGCACGGGCGCGTGAACACGCTGGAGCGCATGCGCGCGCTCACCCTGGAGATCATGCTCCGCGTCGTCTTCGGCGCACGTGACGATCAGGAGTTCATGCGGCTGCATGCGGCCGTCGACGACGCGCTGGAGGGTGTCCGCTCGCTGCCTCGGGTGCTGGCCATGGTGCTGGTCATGAAGGATCTCGGGCCGCGCAGCCCCTGGGGGCGGTTCCGGATCGCGGTGGAGCGCTTCGACGCGCTCCTCTACGAGCTGCTGGCCCAGCGGCGCCGCGAGCCCGCGGACGGCGGGTCGGTGCTCTCCCTGCTCATGACCCAGCGCGACGAGGACGGCCATCCGCCCACCGACCAGCATCTGCGCGATCAGCTCGTGGCGCTGCTCATGGGCGGCCACGACAGCTCGGCGGCCTCACTGGCCTGGGCGTTCGAGCGACTGGCCCGCACGCCTCGGGTTCACGCGCGCCTGCGCGAGGGCGACCCCGCCTACCTCGACGCCGTGGTCAAGGAGGTGCTCCGGGTGCGGCCCGCTCTGACCATCGCCCCCCGGTTGCTGCTCGAGCCCGTACAGATCGCGGGACGGACGATCCCCGCCGGTGTCCAGGTGGCGGCCTGCCTGTGGCTGGCCATGCGCCGGGAGGACCTGTGGCCAGACGCTGGGACATTTCGCCCCGAGCGATGGTTGGACGGCTCCCCGACCCACCCGATGTCATGGATCCCCTACGGCGGCGGGGTGCGCCGGTGCGCCGGCGCGCCGTTTGCCGAGATGGAGATGCGCGAGATGCTGCGCGCCGCGGCCGACCTCGACTTCCGCCCGGCGCGGGCGGCGTCCGAGCGGGCCCGGCGCAGCATGCTTGTCGTCGTCCCCGAGCGGGGCGGCGAGATCATCGTGGGCTAGGCGCTGCGGCCTGCCGGGCCTCCTCCTCGTACGGGTTGTGCGCGTAGCCGAGCCGAAGGTAGGACAGGGGCATCCGGATCGGGTGGTGCTGCATCTGCCAGACGTGGCAGAGCTCGTGACAGACCAGGTCCTCGTCGGCGGCGAGCTGCGGTGAGCGCAGCAGGATGAGGTTCCACATCGTGTAGCCGTCAAAGCGGCGAAACCACGGCAGCGCGAACAGCCACGGCGCGGAGGCGAGCCACACGCGCTGGATGCGCACCGGGCGCGGGTAGAGCGTCAGCCGGTCCAGGCGCGCCTTGGCCGCGACGAGCACCGCGTGATCGAGCCGCCGCATGAGACCAGCCCCGCCCGCCCTAGAACGGCCCGCCGCTCAGCGTCAACGGGTGAGACTCATACGCGCGCGACAGGCGGTAGAAGAACCCGCTGTCGGTCTGCTCGGTGGTCGTGCCGTCGGCGCCGCCGCCGAACAGGAGCCCGGCCACGCCTGCGTTGCGGGTGGCCCGCAGGTGCGCGCCCGAGGGATCGTCCAGCCACCACTGCAGCCGGTTGTCCTGGTAGCGGCCCCAGGTGTTGTTGAGCGTGGTGTTGCCCAGCGGGAGCTGCCAGAGCACCACCGGCGTGTGGGTGCGGTGCGTGAACGCCGCCAGGTAGGCATCGTGGCGGCGGAAGTCAGCCGGGCCCCACCAGGTCTTCGGGTTGTGCTCGACGACTTGGTAGAAGCCGGCGTCGCGGTCGGTGACGTCGTTGAAGATCAGGTTGAAGCGGGCGTGCAGTGACGCGTAGAAGGCCGCCGACTTGGCCCCGAGCGCCCGCATGTGGGCCAGCGACGGCTTGGAGTACGTCGGGTCCTCGTCGGTTCCCCAGGTGCTCAGATGCCAGGCCAGCGTCACGTGGGGGGCCAGCCGGTTGCGGAGCGCAATCAGCCGGTGCGCGAAGGCGCGCGCCAGCGTCACCGCGTGCGCCTGCTCGAGGTAGCCCCACAGGTCGGGCTCGACGTGGATGATCACGAGGTGGCGCCCCGCCGAGGCGGCGACGCGCCGCAGCAGCAGCTCGTAGTCGGCCCAGTAGGCGCGCATCGTTGCCGGGTTGCGCAGGTTGGAGAGGTCTCTCTGCTGCTCGGAGGAGCCGGCCGACGGGGAGGACTGCAGCAGCTGGTAGTAGGTGAACACCGGGATCTGATGCGCGGCGATCGACTCGCGCACGTACATCGACGCGAACGTTCCGTTGGGATTCCACGTGGCCCAGCCGAGTCCGGTGTTGACCCCGGCCGACAGGTACTGATAGCGGGCGTCGACGTGCGCCTGCTGAGCGAGGTGGTGGGCGTCACCGGGGGAGTCGGCGACGCCGAGCAGCAGGTGATGCGGCCACCCGAGCGGCAGTGCCGCCAGCGACACGAGCAGTGAGAGCACGCTGCGGCGCATCGGCGTGACGGTAGCGCCGGTGACCTAGGTCCGCGCAGGCAACAGAGCCTGCAGGTCGCCAATCACGTCGGCTTCCTTCGCATCCTTATCGGTCCGGTAGCGCTTGACCCGCGCGAAGCGCAGGGCGATGCCGCCGGGATAGCGCGTGGAGGACTGGACCCCGTCCAGCGCGATCTCCACCACCAGCTCGGGCCGCACCATCACCGCGATGCCGCGCCGCTCGGTCTCGCGGGCCAGCAGCGCCTCCGTCTGCCAGCGCAGGAGCTCGTCGGTCAGCCCCTTGAACGTCTTGCCCACCATCACGAACCCTCCGGACGCGGGGTCGCGGGCGCCGAGGTGCAGGTTGGACAGCCACCCCTGGCGGCGACCATGCCCCCATTCGGCGCCGAGCACGACGAGGTCATAGGTCTGCACCGGTTTGACCTTGCGCCACGCCTTCCCCCGCCGGCCGGCGGCATAGAGCGACGTCGCATCCTTGACGACCACCCCCTCGTGGCCGGCGGCGATCGCGTCGTCGAGCACCTGCTGGGCCGCGGCGGCCTCGTCGGTGAAGATGCCCGGGATCCGGTGGGCCGGCGCGATCTGCTCCAGGCGGGCGATGCGCTGGTCCAGCGGCGTGTCGAGCAGGTCCTCGCCGTCGACGTGCAGGACGTCGAACAGGAAGGTGACGATCCCCTCCGGCGGGGCGCCGCTGTCGATCTGGGACACGGTGTACTGAAAGGGCGCCGGACCGCCGGCGTCCATCCAGAGGGCCTCGCCGTCGAGCACCGCCTGGCGCACGGGCAGCTGTAGGACCGCCTGAACGATCCCGGGCAGCGTGTCGGTGATGTCGTTGAGATTGCGCGTGTAGATGCGCACCTCGTCATCGCGGCGGTGGATCTGAACGCGGATACCGTCGAGCTTGTATTCCACCGAGGCGCGCGCGAACCCATCCAGCGCCTCGGTCACGTTGGCGCCGGTGGAGGCCAGCATGGGCTGGATGGGGCGAAACAGCTCAAAGCCGACGCCGCGCAGGCCGGGCTCGCCCTCGGCGATCGCGATCCGCGCCATCTCGGTCAGGTCGCCGGAGAGCATGAGCGCCCGCCGGGCGATCTCACCGCGCACGCCGGCGGCCTTGGCCACCGCGTCGGCCATCAGCCCGGCGAGCGCGCCCTGGCGCAGGCCCCCCGTGAGCAAGCCCACCAGGAACCCTGCCTCGGCCTCGGTGGCCCGTGACATCAGGTCCTGGAGCAGCTCCCGGCGCCGCGCCGCGGATCCGCTGCCGGTCTCGGCCTCGATGTCCGAGATCGCCTGGTCGACGTCGGCCACAGTGAGCGAGGGCTCCGGCGCGGGCGCCCCCTGGACGCCGCGGATGGCCGCGTAGCCGATGCCGACGCGGCCCTGACGCGGGACCCCGGAGAGGAAGCCGACGCAGATCGGGACCTCCGCGGGCTCCAGGCCGCGCAACAGCTCCGCCAGGGTCGCGACCTTGGCCGACCGCGAGCTGGTCGCGGCGACGGCCGCCGACGCGGCGACGACGTCGGCCAGGAGGGTCACGCGCGCCGCGCCTCGAGCAGCCGCAGCCACACCTCGCTGGCCGTCGGGTAGGAGGGCACAACGTGCCACAGCGTCTCCAGGGTGACCTTGCCCACGATCGCCGTGGTGGCCGAGTGCAGCAGCTCGGCGACGTCGGCGCCGACGAAGGTGGCGCCGACCAGCGTGTCGGTGGCGCGGTCGACGACGAGCTTGGCGCGCCCCTCGTAATCGTCGCGCAACAGGCTCGCGCCGGCGACGTGGGCGAGGTCGTACTCGAGCGTCTCCACGTCGATCCCGATATCGCGGGCGGCGGCCTCGGTCTGCCCCACGGAGGCGACCTGTGGGTCGGTGAAGACCACCGCCGGCACCATGTCGTGGTCGGCCACGTCACGGTGGCGTGCGCCGTCCAGCGGGCGTCCCTCGGCGCGGGCAGCGATCACGTCGCCGGCGATGCGGCCCTGGTACTTGCCCATGTGGGTGAGCAGGGCGCGGCCGTTGATGTCGCCGACCGCGTAGAGCCAGCCCCCGCCGCCCCGCACCGCCATGTGATCGTCGGTGGTGACGAATCCGTGCGAGGCGCTGACATCGACACCGATCTGGTCCAGGCCGAGGTCGATCGAGCCGGCCGAGCGGCCCGCCGCGACGACGATCTCGTCGACCTCGAAGGTGCGGCCGGCCTTGGTGATGGTGGCGGGGCCGCCGTGGATGTGTCCGGTGCCGGTGTCACGCGGATCGGGACGCGCCACCGAGTCGATCTCGGTGCCCAGCAGCACCGTGACCCCCTGCGCGCGCAGCCGCTCGGCCAGCAGCTCGCCGGCGAACGGCTCGATGTGGCCCAGCAGCCCCGGCTCGCGCTCGATGATCGTGACCTCGGTCGCGCCGAGGCCGTTCAGCCATGTCGTCGACTCGCAGGCCACGACCCCGCCCCCGACGACGGCGACGCGCGCGGGCACCTCGGCCAGGTTGGTGACGTCGCGCGAGGTCCAGGGCAGCGCCTCGCGCAGCCCCAGCACGGGCGGGACCGACGCGGTGGTTCCGGTGGCCAGGACGACGGCATGTCCGGCGTGGATAGTGCGGGCCGAGCCGTCGGCCGCCGTCACCTCGACGGTCTTCTCGCCGCTGAGGCGGCCCCGGCCGCGGATGACGTCGATCCCGACCCCGTTGGCCCATCCGACCTGTCCGGAGTCGTCGTGGTGGTGGGTGAAGTCATCGCGCCGGGCCAGGACGGCGCCCACATCGAGCGATCCCGACAGCATCTGAGCCACCCCGGGCATGGCCCGCGCGGCGGACGTCAGTTCGATGGGGCGCAGCAAGGCTTTGGAAGGCATGCACGCCCAATAGGAGCATTCGCCACCCACCAGCTCGGCCTCGACGATCACGGCACGGCGCCCGCTGCCCTGGATGGCGTACTGCGCCGCGTTCTCACCGGCGGGTCCGCCACCGATGACAACGACATCCCAGCTCTCGCTCGTGCCCGGTGCGCCCGTGGACTCCATGTGCCTCCTCGTTGGTCGTGGTCATCAACAGTCCAGCAGGTCGGCGCTCTGTTACGCGCGTGTGACGTTGGACACTCGGGTGTAACGGCCGGGTCGCGCGCGGGTGCTTCTAGTGTGAGGACCACGATGCTCCCCATTGCCCGACAACGCCTCCACGGCCACCTGTGGCCGATCCTGCAGACCGCGGTCGCCGCCGTGAGCGCCTGGTACATCGCCGTGCTGGTCGGCGTCGAGCAGCGTCCCACCTTTGCCGCGATCGCCGCGATCATCTCGCTGGGCGCGGCCTTCGGTGAGCGCCGCGAGCGCGCGGTCCAGCTCATCGGCGGCGTGATGCTCGGCATCGTGCTCGGCGACCTGCTGATCCGCGCGATCGGCTCTGGCTTGCCTCAGATCGGTTTGCTGGTGGTGTCGGCCATGCTGGCCGCGGTCGTGTTGGGCGGCAGCGAGCTGCTGGTGACCGAGGCCGCGGTGTCGGCCATCCTGGTCTCGACGCTCTCGTCGACCCCCGAGGCCCGGCTGCTGGACGTCCTCATCGGTGGCGGCGTGGCTCTCGTCGTGCACACCCTCCTCTTCCCGCCCGAGCCGCTGACCGGAGTCGCGCGCGCGACCAATGGCGTGTTCGGCGAGCTGGGCGCCGTGCTGCGCGATTCCTCGGCCGCGCTGGCGGCCGGTGACCTGCGCTTGGCCGAGGCGGCGGTGGACGGCGCGGAAACCGTCGAGCACCGCCTCGACGATCTGCGCCACGCCGTCATGATCGGCGGGGACACCACCCGGTGGGCTCCGCTGCGCCGCCGGTCACGCGCTCAGCTCGACCGTTACTCCCGCGTCGTCTCCCACGCCGATCTGGCGGCCCGCACCATGCTCGTGCTGGCTCGCAACGTCCGGGTGTTCGTGCGCGGAGGCGACGCCCCGCATCCCGAGCTGGCGGAATCCGTGCGCGACCTCGGGCTCGCCGCGTGGGAGCTGCCGCGCCAGTTCGACGAGCCCTGGCGCAGCGGCGACGTGCTGCGCCTGGCCCTGGGCGCCGCCGGTCACGTGACCGCGGTGGCTGCTCAGGACTCGCGGCTCGCCGTCAACGAGATCGCCGGTCAGGTGCGCTCGATCGCCATCGACATCGTGCGGGCCTCGGAGGCCGGCGAGACCGATTCCAGCACCCTGGGCGAGGCGCCCACCGAGGAGCTTCTGGCCGCGCTGCCGCTCCCCGAGCCGGCCGCCGCCTGACCCGTCAGATCAGGGCGGTCGGCGCGGCCAGCATGGTGGCGATGTCGACGGCCGGCAGAGGGCGGCTGAAGTGGTAGCCCTGGCCGTACTCGCAGCCGAGCGCGGTCAGCGCGTTGAGCTGGTCTGAGTCCTCGATGCCCTCGGCGGTCACCTGGAGCCCCAGGCTGTGGGCCAGGCTGACGATGGAGCGCACGATCGTCTCTGACTCGGGACGGTCGATCATCGTGTCCACGAACGCCCGGTCGATCTTGAGCGTGTGGCCGGGGAAGTCGTGCAGGACGGTGAGCGAGGAGTAGCCGGTGCCGAAGTCATCGAGCTCGACGGTGACCCCGAGGTCCAGCAGCTCCTGCAGCACGGTGCTGACCGCCTGAGGGTTCTCGATCAGCGTGCTCTCGGTGATCTCCAGGACGAGACTCTCCGGGCCCAGGCCGGAGTCGGTCAGCGCCGCGCGCACGTCGTCGACAAGCCGGCTGTCCATGATCTGGCGCACCGAGACGTTGACGCTGACGGTGACATCGCGCGAGACGAGGCCACGGGACCGCCACTCGCTCAGGGTCCGGCAGGCGTCGCGCAGGACGAGGTCGCCGAGCCGGCCGATGAGCCCCGACTCCTCGGCCACCGGGATGAACTGCGCCGGCGGGATGTCATGCTCGCCAGCGGGCCAGCGCGCCAGGGCCTCCAGGCCGCGGATGGCGCCGGTGCTGAGGTCGACGATCGGCTGAAAGAACGTCCGCAGGCGCCGCTGCTCGATCGCCTGGCGCAGATGGGTCTCCAGTGACATGCGGTCGACGACCCGCTGGTGCATGCTGTGGTCAAAGACGGCGCAGCGGCCGCCCCCGTGGCCCTTGGCGTCGTACATGGCGATGTCGGCGTTGCGGAGCAGAACCTCGGGCGCCACGATCCCGTCGAGGTTGTGGGCGATCCCGATGCTGGCGACGATCTGCAGGTCGCGGCGCTCGAACGGCACCGGCTGGCCGATCGTCTGGCACATGCGCATGCCGATCTCCAGAGCCTGCGCGGCCGAGGAGATGCCCTCCAGCACCACCGCAAACTCGTCCCCGCCGAGGCGGGCCAGGGTGTCGCTCGGGCGCAGCAGTCGCTCCATGCGCCGCGCCGCCTCGGTGAGCACGCGGTCGCCGGCGGCGTGGCTGACGCTGTCATTGACGAGCTTGAAGCGATCGAGGTCGATGTAGAGCACGGCGCAGCCGCCCGCGGCAGCCCGCTCGCCCCGGTGTACGCACTGGCTGATCCGATCCATCAACAGCGTGCGGTTGGGCAGGCCGGTGAGGGCGTCGTGCAGGGCGTCGTGGATGAGCCGCTCCTCGGCGTTGCGCCGCTCGGTGATGTCCGACAACGAGCCGGTGATGCGGGCGGGCGCGCCGGTGGCGTCGCACGTGACCAGGCCACGGCACAGAACCCATCGCCAGCCGCCGTCACCGTGGCGGATCCGGTGCTCATTCTCGAAGTACGGGCTGGTCCCGGCGACGCTGCCCTCGATCTCGTGGCGGAGCCGCTCGAGATCGTCGGGGTGCACGAGCTCAAACCACGCGGCGGTCTGGTCGGAGGACAGGTCGGCGTAGCCCAGAAGCGTCTTCCAGCGCTCGGAGAAGTGCACGCGCTGGGTGGTCAGGTCCCAGTCCCAGATGCCGTCATTGGTGGCACGCACCGCCACGGCGTAGCGCTCCTCGCTGCGCCGCAGGTCGACCATCGCCTGGTGCTGGCGCACCGCGTAGCGGATCGTCCGCTCCAGGCTGGGGGCATCGATGGTCCCCTTCACCAGGTAGTCGGTGACGCCCAGTGCGGTCGCCTCCATGTCCACGGCGTAGTCGTCCTGGCCGGTGAGCAGGATCACCGGGGCCGGCGGGTCGCTCCCCCAGGCGGTGCGCACGAGGTCCAGGCCCGTGTGCTCACCCAACCGGTAGTCGACCAGGTACAGGTCGTGGCTGGCCACGCGCACCGCGTCGAGCGCCGCGGTGTAGCTCTGCTCCCAATCGAGGTCGAACCTGGTCCGCCCGTTGGCCAGCAGCATGCTCTGGGTGAGCACGAAGTCGTCCTCGTCGTCCTCCACCAGGAGGACGCGCAGCGGGTCAGACCGGTTCATCGACGCGCTCCTGGGGCAGCTCGACCAAGTCGAACCAGTAACAGGCCAGACGCTGCATGGCCGACGCCAGCTCCTCGAAGGTGACCGGCTTGGACACGAATGAGTTCACGCCGAGGTCGTAGGTGCGCACGATGTCCTCCTCGGCCCGGGAGGTGGTGAGAATCACCACGGGGATGCGGCGCAGGTCGGGATCGGACTTGATCTCGCCCAGTGCCTCGCGCCCGTCCTTCTTGGGCATGTTGAGGTCAAGCAGGATCAGGCCGGGGCGGGGAGCGGGAATGCCGCCCTCCGCATACGCCCCCTGGCCTCTGAGGTAGTGCATGAGATCTTCGCCATCGACGACGAAGCGCAGGTCGTTGATGAGGCGGCTGCTCTTGAGCGCATCGGCGGTGAGGACGCGGTCGTCCTCGTCGTCGTCGGCCATCAGGATCGTGATGGAGCGGCGCGCGGTGGGGATGTCAAGCATGGACATGGGCGACCTCGTGCTCGGGGAAGAGGAGCTCGTCCGGCGCGCGGGGTGCCTCGTCGGGCTGGTTCACCGGCAGGCGCACCGTGAAGGTGGAGCCGTGATCGATCTCGCCGGTGGCGGTGATGGTGCCGTGATGGCGCTCAACGATCTTGCGGCACAGGGCCAGTCCGATCCCCGTCCCCGGGTACGCCCCGGCTCCGTGGAGGCGCTCGAAGGCACGAAAGATGCGGGTGGCGTACTGGTCGTCGAAGCCGATCCCGTTGTCGCTCACCGTGACCTCGGCCACGTGGTCCACGACCGTGGCCTCGACGCGCAGCCCGGGGGTGACGTCGGGGCGGCGGAACTTGAGCGCGTTGCCCAGCAGGTTCTGAAACAGCTGGCGCATCTGCAGCGGGTCGGCCTCGACGGTCGGCATGAGGCCGACCGTGACCTGCGTCCCGCTCTCCTCGATGCTCACCTCGAGGTCGACGAGCACCTGGGAGATCACATGTCCGAGATTGACCGTGGTGAACGGGTGGCCCTGGGTGGAGACCCGCGAGAAGATGAGCAAGTCGTCGATCAGGCTGCGCATCCGCCCCGCCGCATCCGACATGCGCCGAAGGAAGTCGCGCCCCTGCTCGGAGAGGTTCTCGCTCTCCTTGGCGTTGAGCTGCGCCGCGAAGGTCTGGACCTTGCGCAGCGGCTCCTGGAGGTCGTGGGAGGCGATCGAGGCGAACTGCTCCAGCTCGGCGTTGGAGCGCGAGAGCTCCGCGGCATGGCGCAGCAGCTGGTTGGTGCTCTGCAGCCGGGTGTTGCTCGTCGCCAGCTCGGCGTTGGCGCGCGCCAGCGCGGCGGCGCTGGCCAGCAGCCGCCGCAGCAGCACCAGGAAGCCGAGCGCCATGAGGCCGAAGGCGATGTAGATCGCCCAGGGAAGCCACTTGCGCGCGCCAGCGATCGAGCTGAACAGCGACGGCTGAGTGGTGGTCAGCACCACGCGCCACGTGGTACCCGGGATCGCGGCGGTGACGAAGTATCCGCCGTGGCCGTAGGAGCCGGTGCGGGCGTCGGCCAAGCGCGCCGGCGGGAGCTGGGTGACCGTCGCGTCCGCCGATGCCGACGACGGGGCGGCATCGGCGATCATCTGCCTTCGGCTGTCCAGGATGTATGCGGCGCCCGCCGTGTGGGGGATCCGCTGCAGGTACGTGCCGAACTGGGCGCCGAGCTCCGACGCCGGCAGTCCGGCCACGAGGAGGTGAGGGCCGGCGGCCGTGTGCAACGGCACCACGAGGTCGACGACCTCGCTGCCGCTGCCGCCTGACAGCACGTCTGACAACGACACGGGCACCCCCGCCCGCGCCCGGGCGAAGGCCGAAGACCGCAGTGCCTGTGACAGGTCCGCGGCGGTGGTGGTGTGAGACTGCGCGACCACGTGGCCGTCGCGATCGAGGATGGTGACGAACGCCAGATGGCTCTGGGCTGCGGCGCGGTCGAGCGACCGGCCGTCAACGGTGGCCGAGGTGAACGCCGGGGTGGCCGCCACCGAGCTCGGCACCGAGGAGACCGCCGCCTGGATAAGCGCGGAGACGACCTGCGCCCTGTCCTGGAAGCGAGACGCCAGCGTCTCGCGCGCACGCGTCTGGGTGGCGTGCAGCGACACGCCGAGCACGACGAGCGCGACGGCCACGATGAGCGCGGCTGCGCCCACCACGGCACTGGCACGGCGTCCTCCCAGACCCAACAACCTCTTCATTGACATATCGCCGACGCCCTCCCTGCCGGTCAGCGGTCCCATTTCCGGGGCATTATGCGCGCAGCCAGCGGGTCCCCACGCGTGTCTGGACAAATGTTGCAGCGTGGTGGCCAGCGTCCACTCGACGCCGTTGGGCGGCTGCGCGGGCCGGGTGAGACGGCCGCCCGCGGGTGAGACGAGCGCCTACGGGTTAGACGAGCGCCCGCTCAGGGTCGGAGGTGGCCACGATCTGTCTCAACGCGGCGACGTGCCCGTCGAACGCCGTGCGCCCCGCGGGGGTCAGCCGGGCGCGGACGCGGCGGCGACTGTCGCGGACGGGCCGCTCGATGTCGACGTACCCGGCCTCCTCGAGGGTCGAGAGCTGCTTTGACAGCGCCGAGTCAGACAGCTCGAGCCGGTCGCGCATGAACGCGAACTCGGCCCAGTCGGCCGCCGCCAGCAGCGCCACGATCGACAGGCGCGTGCTGGGATGGATGAGCTCGTCGAAGCGTGCTTCGGTCATCCGCTGGTGCGGGCCGCCCGGCGCCGGACCGCGGCCAGGAGCTGCGGGCCACCCAGCACGATGATCACCGCGACGAACACGCTGGTGATCGTCACCGGGTGGTTGGCGCCGTCGGCGCCCACCGCGAGTGAGCCGGCGATGGTGAGCAGGGCGCAGGCGACGATGCCGCCGAGAACGATCCGGGCCGTCTGACGGCCGGCCAGCTCACGGCTGACGCTCAGCTGGCGCGAGCGGTGGCGGCCGTCCACTACGCGCGGGGCGACGGCGGAGTGCACGGCCCCGAACAGGAGCGTGCCGGCGGTGGTCAGCCAGGGATGCTTGAGATCGGTGAGGAAGCCGAGCGCGACCCAGCCGAGGGCCAGGCCAAACCAGTACCAGTAGGGCAGGTCGATCTGGTCGATGACCTGCCGGCGGCCGCGCTCGACCGAGTCAAGCGCCGCGCGCGCCTCGTTGGCGGTGACGTGGGGTTCCATGGGCATCTACTTTCCTAGTGGGAAAGTCAGAGTAGACTTTCCTGGTGGGAAAGTCAAGGGGCGATCAGGTGGAACACCTGGGTGTCGACGCCGCCGTTGTCGTCGGGGTGGCCGTAGACCTCCCAGACGACGCCGGTCCTCGTCAGGTCGTGAGCGCGCGCGTACTCGCGCACGGCGTCGTGGGCCTCGCCGATCGTCCGCGGGTCGGCGGGGTGGGTCGCGGTGACGGCGCGGCCGCCGGGGAGCTCCGAGGCGACGACGCGACCCTGGGGCGCGAAGGCGCTCGGGGCCAGCACGCCGACCTCGACGTTGGGTGCGGTGTCGCGGTAGAGCATCACGTTGGTCCAGTGCGGTCCGGGTGTGCCCTCCAGCGCGGCGGCGAACTCGGGGCATTGGCGGACGAACGCGTACACCTCCCCGAGCATCGGCCCCCACAGGTTGGGAAAGTCCTCCCATGCCACGGTGTCGGCGATCACCGCCGTCGGACGGGGCGCGACGTCAACCTCGCTGACCCGGTCGTCAGGCACGGCGCCACTCTATCCGGGGAGCGCATGGTTTGCTTGTCACAGATGGACGCGCTGATGTGTCAGGAGAGAGCATGACCGAGGTATTGGCAGACGAGCAGCTCGAGGCGCTGTGGCGTCACGGCTTCGGCATTGCCTACCGCATGCTGGGCAGCGTCGCGGAGGCCGAGGACGTGACCCAGGAGGCGCTGTTGCGCCTGACGCGCGAGCAGGGCGATATCGAGGAGCCGGCGGCGTGGGTGACGACGGTGACCACGCGGCTCTCGATCAACGTCCTGCGCTCGGCGCGCGTGCGCCGGGAGTCCTACGTCGGCCCCTGGCTGCCGGAGCCGCTGGTCGAGGACCCGGCGCCCGGCCCCGCCTCACGCGCCGAGCTGGCCGATTCGCTGTCGCTGGCCCTGCTGGTGCTGCTCGAACGGCTGAGCCCGACCGAGCGCGCGGCGTACCTCCTGCGCGAGGTGTTCGGCTACGACTATGCGCAGATCGCCGAGATCGTCGAGCGCACGGAGGTGAACGCGCGGCAGCTCGTCACGCGGGCGCGCAAGCACCTGGATGCCAGCCGCCCACGTTTCGACGCCGACGAGGCGGTGCGCGACGCCCTGCTCGAACGGTTCCTGGCGGCCGCTGAGCGCGGTGATCTCGACGCCCTGGAGGAGATGCTGGCCAAGGACGCCGTTCTCTACGCCGACTCCGGCGGCAAGGCGATGGCGCCGCCCGAGCCGCTTGTCGGCGCGGCGATCATCGCGCGTTTCATGACGGCCGTGTCACAGGCACGGCCCACGTCTGAGTCGTTCGAGGAGCGGCCGGTGCGCGTCAACGGCCAGCCGGGTCGTCTGCTCCGCGGTCCGGCCGAGCCCGAGCCTGACGCGTCACAGCGACGCGCCGCCGGCGAGGCGCTGGAACGCGTGCGCTCCGGTGACGTCGATGCCCGCGAGCTGGCCAGGCTCGTCAGACGCGCCCGGGAGGCGGGGGGGCGCGAGCCTGACCCGCAGGCCGAACTGCGCGTCTGGAGCGTGCTGACCGTCGACGTCATCGATGGCCGGATCCAGGCGGTGCGCATCGTGCGCAACCCGGACAAGCTCGGCCACCTCTGAGCTGTCACACGGCGGCGCGCTGTGCTGTCAGAGCTCTCAGCACGGCACATTCGATCAGGAGCGTCCTCATGACATCGCTCGCCGCCCGCCCCTTCGCAGGCACCTACCACGCCCAGCCGGTTCCATCCACCTTCGCGTTCGGGGTGCGCCATTCCGGCGTGTTCTGGTTCCGAGGCTCGTTCTCCGACGTCGTGGCCACGTTGCACGGCGACCTCGACGAGCCGGTGCTCGAAGGCGCCGCCCGCGTCGACTCGATCTCGGTGGTGCAGCCGGACGCGCTCCGCACCCACCTCCTGGGCCCGGAGTTCTTCGATGCCGACCAGCATCCTGAGATCCGCTTTCGCTCGACGGCGATGCGCCTCGGCGACGACGGCCGCGTCGAGGTCGACGGCGAGCTTCAGATCCGCGGGATCACGCGCCCGGTCTCCGCCGTCGGGGAGTACTCCGCGCCGCGGCAGGCGCCCTTCGGCGAGATCGCGGGCATCGAGCTCCACACGAGCTTCGACCGCCGCGAGTTCGGCTTCGACTGGCAGATGGAGCTGCCCGGCGGCGGCCAGTCGATCAGCTGGGAGGTCGAGGTCGACATCGACCTCCTCCTCATTCGCGACGCGTAGCTCATCGATTCCGCGGCTGCGGGGTCGGAGGGCTGGGGTCCGTCGGCGTTTTCGCGGGCGTATCGCCGTATGTCAACGGCGGCTTTCGGAAGGGAGACCGTGGTGGGCGGTCACCTGTCGGCGGGTTCGTGGGAGATCGGCGTTGTGTGGTGATAGTTATCTCCGAGCTTCCTGCATAGAGGGGGTTGTGGGAGGAAAGGGTGCTGAGAGAACCCAGATCGCCCACAACCTCGTCTCGCAGGTGGCCGCCAACACCCGCACCTGTCCTCCCCAGCGCCGTTGGCGTTCGTCCATACCCCGCCACAGCGCTGACGGACGCCCAGCCACGAGCGCTGACGGCACCTCAGAACCGACGGCTCGGGTGTGGGGGCGGTGACTAGTAGGCGTTGTGGACGATGAGATACGCGCCGACGGCGATGAGCGCGGCCGCCAGCACCGAGCGCAGGCGCTCGGCGGGCACGGCGTGGGCGATCCGCCAGCCGACCAGCGCCCCGGCCAACAGCGGCACGCCGGTGACCAGCACCAGCGGCCAGGCGATGGCGCCGCGCAGGGCGTAGCCGATCGTGCCCACCCCGGCGATGACGATCGACTGGGCCTGCGCCGCGCCCAGCGCGGGGAGCATCGGTGCGCCGACCGTGATGAGCAGCGGGACGCTCAGGAGCTGACCGCCGAGCCCGAACAGCCCGCTGACCAGCGCGACGACCAGGCCGAGCGGCAGGACGGCCGCGGCGGGCGGGATGTGGCGCTCCGGTGGGCGCGGGTGCGTGTCGGATTCGAGCGGGGCGCGGCGCTGGCGCTCGCGCAGGTACAGCAGCGCGCCGATTCCGGCCACGCACACCCCGAGCAGGATCCCGAACGCCGCGCCCGAGACGTGCGCGTTGACCAGCACGCCCAGCGGCGTCCCGACCACCGCGGCGGCGATGAGCACGGCCGCCATGCGACGCGTGTCGCGTCCGCGCAGCTGGCCCGAGCGCGCGAAGGCGCCGGTGCCGAGCGTCGCGCTGCCCACATTGGTGGCGATCGCGGTGCCGCTGATCGCCGCCGGCGGCAGCCCCGAGAACAGGAACAGCCCGATCGTCACCAGCACGCCGCCGGGGCCCAGCGCCGTGGTCCCCACGCCCCCGGCGAAGCCGAACAGCGCCAGGAGGATCAGCGTGCCGGCGGCGAGATGGTCAGCGCTGTGCGTGAGCCCGACCGCGGCGAGCGGCATCACGCTCTGGACGCAGCCGGTCGCGCGGGCACCCCTCGCATCGGGCGATCTTGTCAGACAAACACCGGCCCCGCCGCCGGCCCGGACACCGCTGTGCAAGTTAGGGTTGCTGAGCAACCATCAGATGACACACGTCGATATGGGCCCCGCGATCCGCCACTACCAGCCAGAGGATCTCGACGCCGTGGTGGAGTTGTCGCTCCGCGCGTGGGCGCCCGTGTTCGCCTCGCTGCAGCGGGTGCTCGGCGACGAGCTTTTCATCCGCGCGCACGGTGATTGGCGCGAATACCAGGCCACCGCGGTGCGGGAGGTTCTGCGCGCGCGGGGCATGCGGATCTGGGTGGCGCAGACCGGCGATGCCCCGGTTGGCTTCGTGGCCGCGAGATTGGACACGGACCGCAAGATCGGAGAGATCGCGATGCTGGCCGTCGACCCCGATCAACAGGGCGCCGGCACCGGGAGCGCGCTCACCGCGGTCGCCACCGACTGGCTGCGCGACAGCGGCATGGAGGTGGCGATGGTCGAGACCGGGGGCGATCCAGGCCATGCCGCCGCGCGGCGCGTATACGAGAAGGCCGATTACACGTTGCTTGAGATAGCGAGGTACTTCAAGCCTCTCTGACCACCCCTGAGATCAAGACCACGCCGTGCGCTGCCGACTACCCAGGACATGAACAGTCGCGAGCTCATCATCCTCGCCGGCCTCGTCCTTGCCGCGTGGGGGCACCTGCTCGTGCACGAGCTCTTCGGCGTCGCCGCGGTGTGGATCCGCGTCGACTCCCGCTTCCCCGCGGGCTGGCGGTCGTCGCCGGGGTTCGCGGGCGCCTCGCTGCTGGTCGTCGGCGCGCTGTGCGTGCTGATCCCGGCGCTGGGCTGACCTTTAGCCGGCGACGGTACGGTGCTCGCATGTGGGCGGGGCTGAGGCTCACGTGTGCGACGCTCGCCGCAGGCGCGGCACTGACCGCCTGCGGTGCGGGCTCTGGCTCCGGCTCCGGCTCTGCCGCTGCCGTGCACTCCCGCCGGGTGGCGCCGGCGACATGCTCCAGAGCGATGGCCGCGCAGCCGCGCCTACACGGTGTGCGAACGGCATTTGAGTCCACGGACGCGAGCCCGTTCGGCGTGGTCAGCGCGCTCGGCACACGCTGGTCCTTTCTGGCGACGATGGGTGCCGGCATCGAGGTCATGTCCGACCGTTCCTTTCTGCCCCGGGTGTCCCAGGAGGTCTCGCTCCCGGGCGACGATGCGGTGGGGGACACGATCACACGCGACGGGCGCTACGTGCTGGCCGCCGACGATGGCGGCGCGGTGGTCATCGACGCCCACCGCGCCGAGCAGGGCCGCGGCGGCGCGGTGGTGGGACATCTGCGGGCACCAGGAGGCGGCGCGGGCGCAATCGAGGTGGCCACCTCGGCCGACGGGCGCTTTGCCTTCGTGACGCTGGAGGGCTCCGGGCGGATGGCGGTCTTCGACCTGAGCGCGGCACTGGCCGATCACTTCCGCACGTCGTCCTTCGTCGGCGACGTGCCGCTCGGGATCGCGCCGGTGGGCATGGCGCTCTCCCCCGATGGCCGGTGGCTGTATGCGACGAGCGAGCTCGGGGCCCCGAGCGCCCGCTACGGATCGCTCAAGGTGATCGACGTGCACACGGCCGAGACCCATCCCGCCCGCGCCGTCGTGGCCACCGCCGTTGCGGGCTGCGGCCCCGTGCGCGTGGCCGCCTCGTCCGATGGCAGGACGGTGTGGGTGACCGCGCGCGAAAGCGATGTTCTCCTGGCCTTCTCCGCGGCGAAGCTCCGCACCGATCCGGCGCACGCGCTGCGCGCCGACGTGCGCGTGGGCGAGGCGCCGGTGGGGCTCGCGCTGGTCGATCACGACTCCCGGGTCGTGGTGGCGGACTCCAACCGGTTCGGTGCGCGAGGCGCCCGTTCGGAGCTCACCGTGGTCAACGCCGCCGCCGCGCTGGCGGGCCGGCCGGCCGTCGTGGGATCGCTCCCCGCCGGGCTCTTCCCGCGCGAGATGGCCGTCGAGCCGGGCGGCCGCACCCTGCTGGTCGGCAACTTCCAGTCTCGCCAGCTCGAGGCCGTCGATATCACCCGGCTGCCCTGACCCGCGCCCGTGGATACCAGCCGCCGGCCTCTCGGGGCGCCCGCCCGGGGCGTTCAGCTCATATGAACGTTGATGAGCGCTTGAGCCTATTGTCATTTGCCTGCGCAGAGCCGATATTTGCTGGGCTCGGGGGCATCCGAGATCCATACCTCTTTCATGGAAGAAAGGGAGGGGCACATGGCTCAGCATCACCATCAGCAGGTCGACTTCCAGATCAAGCTGGCGGCTGCCGTTGTGACGGCCGCCTTCGTTCAGGCACCGCTCCGCTTTGCCGCCTACGCGCTGATGCTGCGACGATCGCGCCGCGCGTACCCGCAGCTGTTTGACGGGCATGCGGCGGCAGCGGCGGTCGCGGCCTGCCTGGACGAATACCAGCGCGAGCTAGTGCCGTGATTGAGAAATTTCGTGCCACTCGCGAGAGCACTCACGACTTTTCTCAACCCCGGCACTGCCGCATAGGTAGGAGCGGCGGGCTCGCGCGAAGCCGCACATCCCACCGCCGCGGTGTTGCTCAGCCCGTCTGGGGCAGGGCCACCGCGGCGGTGGATTCGCGTACCACCAGCTTGGTGGCCAGCTCCACGTGCAGCGCCTCGATGCGCTGGTTCTGGAGCAGGCGGACGAGCAGCGCCACCGCCATCCGGCCCATCTCGGCCAGCGGCTGGCGCACGGTGGTGAGCGTGGGGGTGACGATCGAGGCCTCGAAGGTGTCGTCGAAGCCGACCACCGAGAGGTCCTGGGGGATCCGGATGCCGCGGGCGCGCGCGGCCTGCATGGCCCCGATCGCCAGCATGTCGTTGAAGGCGAAGACCGCCGTGGGGGGATCGGGCAGGTCGAGCAGGGTCTCGGTCGCTTCCAGGCCGCCGCGATCGGAGAAGTCCGACTCCACCTCAAGCCGCGGATCGGGCATCACGCCCACCGCGGCCAGCGCCGCTCGGTAGCCGCGAAGCCGCTCCTCGGTGGCGATCCAGCCCCGCGGCCCGGTGATCGCGGCGATGCGCCGGTGGCCCAGACGCAGCAGGTGTTCGACCGCCTCGCTCGCGCCCGAGGTGTGCGCCGCCGACACCGTCGGGACGTGCTCGTCCAGAGACTTGAGCGGATCGATGATGACGAAGCGGTAGCCGTGCCCGTGCAGCGCCGACAGCTCCTCGCTGGACTCCTCGGGCAGGATGAGGACGGCGCCGTCGGTCGTGCCGTGCATGAGCCGCTCGAGCAGCGTCACCTCGCGCTCGTGCTCGTGGTGGGTGGGGCACAGGACCATGCGCATGTCATGCTCGTAGAGCGCCTCGCCGGCGCCGTCGAGGATGACCGAGAAGTAGGAGTGATGGACGACCGGCGACATCACGCCGACCAGCCCCGTCCGCCCGCCCGAAAGCGCGCGCGCCGTGCGATTGGTGCTGTAGCCGTGCTCGCGCACGACGCGCATCACCGCCTTGCGCGCCTTCTCGGAGACCTCGGACCGTCCGTTGATGACGCGCGAGACCGTCGCCGTTGATACACCGGCTAGATCGGCGACCTCGCGAATCGTCAGCCGAGCGCGTCCGTTGCCTGGTCTGTCGTCCAGGGTTTCCATGGAACGGGATTGAATCATTTATGAAACGTTACATCAAGCCCTGGCCAATATTTTTTCGCCAGTACGCACGGATCCCTTATGCACGGCGCATATAGGCGCTTGACATCGCTGCAAGTTTTCCGTTACCGTTTTCATCAACGGATCAGCCACGGGCCTAAACGCGCTTGTCCCGGGACGGTGCGGCGGGCCGCACCAGCGGCGGTCTGAGAGAGAGAGTGAGAGAGGAGACGGGCGTTGCAGTTCATCCTGCGCAGGCTGGCGTTCTATGTCGTGGCGACGTGGTTTGCGATCACCGTGAACTTCGCCATCCCGCGCGTCATGCCGGGCAACGCCGTCGACACGATGCTGGCCAAGTTCCCCCAGCTGGACGCGAACTCGCTGCACGCGCTGCAGGCCGAGTTTGGCGCGCACAGCCATGGCAGCCTCATCAGCCAGTACTTCAGCTACCTCGGCCAGCTCGCCCACGGCAACCTCGGGCTGTCCGTGAACCAGTATCCGGCGACGGTCACCTCCATCCTGGGCCAGACCCTGCCATGGACGCTCATCCTGGTCGGCACCGCCACCGTCCTCAGCTTCGTGCTGGGTACGCTGCTCGGCATCGCCGCCGCGTGGCGCCGCGGCGGGTGGCTGGACCGCTCGCTCCCGGCCTTCACCTTCCTGCAGGCCACGCCCTACTTCTTCCTGGCCCTCATCGTCATCCAGGTGTTCGCGCTCGACTGGCGGCTGTTCCCCTTCGGGCAGGGCTATGACCTGGGCTTGCAGCCGGGCTTCAACTGGCCCTTCATCTCGAGCGCCGTCTCGCACTCCGTGCTGCCGGCGCTGACGATCATCCTCACCGCGATCGGCGGCTGGATGCTCCAGATGCGCAACGTCATGCTGACGACGATCTCGGAGGACTACATCCTGGTCGCCGAGGCCAAGGGGCTGTCGTCGCGGCGGATCATGTACACCTACGGCGCGCGCAACGCGATCCTGCCCAACATCGCCGGCTTCGCGCTCTCGCTGGGCTTCGTCGTCGCTGGGGCGCTGGTCATGGAGATCGTCTTCTCCTATCCCGGCATCGGCCTGACGCTCTACAACGCCGTCACCTCCAACGACTATCCGCTTCTCCAGGGCATCTTCCTGGTCATCTCGCTGACGGTGCTGACGGCCTCGCTGCTGGCCGACATCGTGTACGTGATCGCTGATCCGCGGGTCCGCACGGGGGCGGCGTCCTGATGGCCCCGTGCGCACGCACCGACGGGAGTGACCGCTGATGACGGCGACCAGCACATCGTTCGGGCCCGGACCCGACACCATCGTCGCCGAGGTTCCCGAGGCGGTCCTCAGCGGCCGCCGCGGCGTGCTGCGCGCCCTGCCGCTCAAGGCCAAGATCGGGGCGGTGATCCTGGGGGTGTTCATCCTCATCGCGATCATCGGGCCGTGGGTGGCCCCGTTTGACCCGTCGGCCACCACCACCGGCCAGGCGCTGCCGATGGCCCCGACGTCGACCCATCTGCTGGGCACGACGGCCACGGGCCAGGACGTCCTCTCGCAGCTGCTGGTGGGAACCCGCTCGACGGTGGTGCTGGGGCTGCTCACCGGCCTCATCGCCACGCTGCTGTCGGTCCTGGTCGGGACCACGGCGGGGTTCCTGGGCGGGATCGCCGATGAGGGGCTCTCGCTGTTCGCCAACGTCTTCCTCGTGCTGCCGGCACTGCCACTGCTCGTGGTCATCCTCGGCTACCTGCCCCACTCGGGCGAGCTCCCCACGGCCATCGTCCTCAGCGCGCTGGGGTGGCCGTGGGGCGCGCGGGTCATCCGGGCGCAGACCCTGTCGCTGCGCCGGCGCGACTATGTGGCGGCGGCCCGGGAGGTGGGAGAGCCGACGTGGCGGATCATCGTGTTCGAGCTGCTGCCCAACCAGATCGGCCTCATCGCCGCCAGCTTCGTCGGGACCGTGCTCTACGCGATCCTCACCTCGGTGGCACTGGCCTTCGTCGGAGTGGGTGACGTGTCGAACTGGAGCTACGGCACGATGCTCTACTGGGCGCAGAGCGGCAACGCCGTCCAGCTCAACGCCTGGTGGTGGTACATCCCGCCCGGGGTGTGCGCCGCGCTGCTGGGGACCAGCCTGGTCCTGCTCAACTTCGGGCTCGACGAGCTGGGCAATCCGAGGCTGCGCGCCGCGCGCCGGGAGCTGCGCCTCGACCGCCGCGTGTGGCGCCCGGGCGACCCCACACCCGTCATCCGCGACGCGGGACCGAAGCGATGACCGCCGGCCACGGCCACGGCCTCGGGGCGGCGGCGGCGCAGCCGCTGCTTGACATCCGCGACCTATCCATCGCGTATCGCTCGGCCGACGGCGACACCCGCGCGGTGCGCGGCGTGGACCTGGCCCTGCACCCCGGGAGCATCGTCGGCCTGGCCGGTGAGAGCGGCTGTGGCAAGTCGACGCTGGCCTATGGCTCGGTCCGGCTGCTGCGCCCGCCCGCGGTCATCACCGGCGGCAGCGTCACCTATCACGGCCGGCGCCTCGCGGGCGGGAGCTTCGACGTGCTGGGCGCCACCCGGTCGCAGCTGCGCGCCCTGCGCTGGCGCGAGATCGCGATCGTCTTCCAGAGCGCGATGAACGCGCTCAACCCGGTCCTGCGGATCGGCGAGCAGTTGCTGGACGCGCTCCGCGCCCACACCCCCGCGCCCGAGGAGCAGCTGCGCGCGCGGGCCGTGGAGATGCTCGAGCTTGTCGGGATCCCGCCGGCGCGGATGCGCGCCTATCCGCACGAGCTATCGGGCGGCATGCGCCAGCGGGTGATGATCGCCATGGCGCTGTCGGTGGAGCCCGAGGTCGTGATCATGGATGAGCCCACCACCGGCCTCGACGTGGTGGTCCAGCGCGAGATCCTGCGCCAGGTCTTCGAGCTCAAGGACCGGCTGGGCTTCTCGGTCCTGTTCATCACCCACGACCTGTCGCTGCTGCTGGAGGTGGCCGACCGCGTCGTGATCATGTACGCGGGGCAGGTGCTGGAGTCCGCGCCGACGGCGCAGCTACGCAGCGGCCCGGCGCATCCCTACACCCGCGGACTCCTTGGCTCGTTCCCCAGCCTCCGCGGCGAACGCCGACAGCTCTCCGGCATTCCCGGCTCCCCGCCGGACCTGCGCGGCGACGTCAACGGGTGTCCGTTCGTGCCCCGCTGTGGCTTCGCCACCGACGCGTGCGGCCAGGTCGACATGAGGCTGCGCGCGGTGGACGGCGGCGGCAACGGCGCAGGCCCCGCGCCGGCCCATCTCACCGCGTGCCCGTTCGTCTCGGGGCCCGCGGACTCCAGCGCTTTGACCCCCTCCCCAGCGGTCGCCGTCACGGGCGCCGCGTTCTCTCCTCCGCCGGCCCCGGCGGCGGCCGCGACGGGAGGATCCGATCCCCACCCACCCCAGCTCGTCCTCGAGGCCATCAACCTGAGCAAGGACTACCGGCTGAGCCGCGGTCGCCGGGGGGCGGTGATCTCGGCGGTCCAGGAGGTCTCGTTCGGGCTGCGCCGCGGCGAGGTGGTGGCACTGGTGGGGGAGAGCGGCTCGGGCAAGAGCACGATCGCCAAGCTGCTGGCCGGGCAGGAGCAGCGCAGCGGCGGGGAGATCCGCCTGGACGGCAACGTCATCGATCCTTCCGCGCACCGCCGGTTCCGGGCCTACAAGAGCGAGGTGCAGATGGTCTTCCAGGACCCGTTTGCCTCGCTCAACCCGCTGCATACGGTTCGTTATCACCTGGCGCGCGCGTTGCGCGTACACGCGGCGCGCACCGG
>Ga0070714_100000695_pt1 | contig 23799 bp, 22 predicted proteins | sample LARL83metaG_FD_65450 | JGI IMG/M metagenome (GOLD analysis project Ga0070714, IMG submission 65450) | Corn, switchgrass and miscanthus rhizosphere microbial communities from Kellogg Biological Station, Michigan, USA - LAR L8-3 metaG | ecosystem: Host-associated > Plants > Roots > Rhizosphere ... | reverse complement strand
CCGCGTCTTGACCATCGGGTAGATGAGCAGGTAGCGCGAGTCGGGGTTCCAGACGACGCGCCCGCGCTTGTGCATCGAGCGCCCCTCGCCCTTCACGTACTGCGAGCGCTTGGTCATCGACAGGTAGGCGTAGGGCGTCTCCAGGTAGGCGCCCATCGCCGTCGACAGGATGGCCGTCCCCAGCTCCTGGAAGTCCTCCAGCCGCTCCGAGACCTTCCACAGCATGAAGTCGGCGTCCGGGCGCAGCCCGGCCATCGTGTAGGAGCGCACCGGGAAGCGCTCGCCGAACGACTCGACGACCGCCGCCAGCTCGTCCCGTCCCGCCTCCTGCTCGGCGGCCGGCAGCCGCCGCCAGGCGGGATCCAGCCGGTAGAACGAGAAGTGCACGAACTGGCGCTCCTCGCCGGCGCTGTTGTTGGCCGCGACGCCGTTCTCCGAGGTCTGCTCGGGCTCGCTCACAACGCCGATCGTAGCGCGAGTTTCGTGACCCAATCGCCACCGGTCGGGTCTGGATCGGTCACCGGCGGCGCTCCTAGCCTGGAAGCGTGGATCAGGAGGGTGGACAGGCGACCGTCGAGACGGTCCTGCTCGTGCCGCTGCTGGCGGCGCTTGTCGCCGCGGTTTGGGCAGGGCTCACCTGGGCGACCTGGTCGGTCGACGTCGAGGACGCCGCGGCGGCCGGTGCCCGGGCGGCGACGGTCGGCCAGCCGGTGCGGCCGGCGGTGCTGGCGGCCCTCCCGCAATCGCTGCGCCGCGCGGCCACGGTGACCAGCACCGGCGACGTTGTGACGGTGCGCGTGCGCATCGCCGTACCGGCTGCCGGTTCGCTTCGCCTGCAGTCCTCGGCGCCGGTGGTTCGGCAGTGACCCGCCAGGCGGGACAGGCGACGATCGAGCTGGTCGTCGGAGCGACGCTGCTGGCTGCGCTTGCCCTGGGCGGCGTGGATGTGTTGCGGGTGCTGCGCGCGCACGATGCGGCCGAGCGCGCCGCCGGTCGCGCCGCCGTGCTCGTGGCCGAACGGCGGCCGATCCCGGACAGCCTGCGCCGCGGTGTGCAGCTGCGAGTGCATGGCGGCGCCGTCCGAGCGGCGGTCCGGACCTGCGTGCTGACCGCCCAGATCGGCTGTTTCGACGTCGGCGCCGTCGTTCACGTCCCGTGAGCGAGCGCGGGCAGGTGGCACCGGTCGCGGTGGCCGCCCTCGTCCTGCTGGCGATGGGCATCGTCCTGCTCGGCCACCTGGCGGCGATCCGCTCCGGAGGCGCCCGCGGCCAGGCTGCCGCCGATGTCGCAGCCCTGACGGCTGCGCGGGCGGCGGCGGACGATCCGGACGCGCCGGCGTCCGAGCTGCGCGCCGCCGCGAACGCGGCGGCCGAATCGAACGGCGACACCCTGCGAGCCTTCCGCATCGAGTCTCGCGGGCCTGGGCTTCCGGTGGCCATCGACGTGACAGTCGCCGCTACTACCCGCGGCGACGTGCCCGGCCTGGGGCAGCGGGCCGACGTGACGGTCGCCCGCGCCCGGGCCGGCATCGCCTACTCGGCGCAGTTGCCAGACGGCACCTTCCGGCCCGTCGATCTGTCCGGCGCGACCGGCGCGGCGGCCGCGATCCGGGCGGCCGAGGCGCAAATCGGCTGGCCGTATGTGTGGGGAGGTGAAAGCCGGGCCGAGGGCGGCTTCGACTGCTCCGGCCTGGTCGACTTCGCGCTCTCGGCGGCCGGCTTCCACCCGCCCGGCCGGCCGACCGCGGCCGATCTCTGGCGGCTGGCAACGCCCGAGCCGGCATCCGCGCTCGCTCCCGGCGACCTCGTCTTCATGGGCAGCGCCTCGGGCGCGCCGTTCCACGTCGGGATGTACGTCGGGGAGGGGACGGTGATCGCTGCCCCGCATACCGGCGCGGTCGTTCGCTACGAGCCACTGGAGGCGGGCGGCTGGGACGGTTTTGGGCGCATCCTCCCCGCCGCCGGGGCGGAGCGTCCGACTGGCCCGGTCGACCGCGCCGCCCGCCGCCATCAGGTGCCGGTGAATGTGCTCGAGGCGGTGCTCGAACTCGTTCCCGGGCGCGAGCCGGACCGGACGGCTGCCGCCATCGGCTCCGGCCAGCGGCGGCACCCGGGCGACCTCGCCGCCGCCCTCGCCGATGCCCTCGGCGACTCGTCGCTGGCGGCCCTCGTCCTTCGCCGCGCCTCCGGGCCGGCCCTCGGCGACGGCTTTCGCGGAGATGTCAAGCTGCTGCGCCTTGACCCCGGCCCGGCTCCTGCGACCGCCGCCGTTGCCGTTCCCCTGCTCCGCGAGCCGGCCGGGCAGGGGCCGTCGGGCATCCGCGCGGCCGGCGCGGCCGGTGCCGCCATCGACGAGGGAGACCGGTTGCTGGAGCGCCTGTCCGGGTCAGACGCCGGCCGCAGCCCGCTCGGCGGCTTCGCTGCCGTCCGCCACCTGAGCCGGCTCGGCCTGAATGCCCTGACGCTGCTTCCCAACCGCACGCTGGGCGCGATCGGCAGCGTCGCCGGCACGGCCTGGGATGCCGTGGCGGTGGCAGTCGACCTGGCGGCCGGCGGGTACCGGGAGGGGTTCGCGTTCTCCGGCTTCGGCCTGTGGGCTGCCAGGCTCACCCTGGCCGGCTCGTTGCTGGCGGCGGCGGGCGGGCTCTTCACGGCGATCACCGCGCGCTCCCGGAGGGACCGCATCGTCGGCGGCCTGCAGCTCGCCGGCGGCGGACTACAGGCAGCCGGCCTGGCCACCGCCGGCACCGATCTGATCGTCCTCGGCGCGGCCGGGATGGAGGTACCGCCCGTCGGCGTCGCCCTGATCCTCGCCGGCACCGCGATCACGGCCGGCGTCGCCGCCTACCAGGCCTGGCCGACCCTGCGCAGGATCGGCAGCCGGGCCAAGAGCTGGCTCTCGGATCGCGGGTCGGCGGCCTGGCACGGCGCCCGCTCGCTGGTCGGATCGCTCCCCAGCCCCTGGTGAGGGCCGGGCGCCGGAGGCCCAAACTACGATGCGTGGATGGCCGTTCCGGCATCCAGCGAACGGGCGCAGCGGCTGGAGGCACAGCTGAAGGCACTGCCCGACTCCCCCGGCGTCTACCTCTTCCACGGCGCGTCCGGCGAGGTGCTCTATGTGGGCAAGGCAAAGTCGCTGCGGAAGCGCGTGCTTTCGTACTTCCGCCGTGACGCGGCGGTTGCCCACCGCACCGCCGAGCTGGTCGAGCGGATCGACGAGATCGAGTTCGTGGCCGCCTCGTCCGAGACCGAGGCGCTGCTCCTGGAGCAGAACCTGATCAAGCGCCACCGGCCGCTCTTCAACATCCGGCTGCGCGACGACAAGTCCTACCCGTACATCGCGGTCACCGTCGAGGATGAGTACCCGCGGGTCATGTTCACCCGCGAGCGGCACCGCAAGGGCGTGCAGTACTTCGGCCCCTACTCCAGCGCCAAGAAGGTGCGCGAGACCCTTGACGTGCTGAACCGCGTCTTCCCCTATCGGCCCTGCGAGGGGCCGAAGCCGGGCCGCCGATCGGGCATCCCGTGCCTCGACTATCACATCGGCCGCTGCGCCGCCCCCTGCGTCGGCTACATCAGCGAGGAGGACTACCGGGCCGTAATCGACTCGGTGATCGAGTTCCTGTCCGGACGCGTGCGGCCACTGGAGCGGCAGCTCGAGCGGTCGATGCGTGTGGCGGCCGAGAACCGCAACTACGAGGACGCCGCCCGCTACCGCAACCGGCTGCTGGCGATTCGCCACCTGTCCGAGCGTCAGGTCGCCGACAAGCGCAGCCTGGGCAGCGCCGACGTGCTTGGTGTCGCCGTCTCCGGCGACACCGCCAACGTGCAGCTCTTCCACCTCCGCGAGGGCCGGCTGACCGATCGCCACAGCTTCTACCTGGAGAACGCGGACGGCGCCGGAGAGTCGGATGTGCTCTGGGGCTTCGCGCTCGAGTACTACGGAGGCCAGGTGGCGATCCCGGCCCAGGTGGTGGTCCCGAAGGCGTTCGAGGACGCCGATCTGCTGGCCGAGTTCCTGTCCGAGCGGCGGGGCGCCGGTGTCGAGGTGCGGGCCGCCCAGCGGGGCGAGAAGCGGCGCCTGGCCGACCTCGCCGGGCGCAACGCGACGATGGCGCTGGAGCACGACTCGGTGCTGGCGGAACGAACGCGGGCCCGTCGCTCGGAGGCGCTGGAGGAGCTGCGCGAGCGCCTGAACCTGGAGGTGCTGCCGATGCGTATCGAGTGCTTCGACATCTCCAACCTGGGCGACACGAACGCCGTCGCGTCGATGGTGGTGTTCGAGGACGCGGTCGCCAAGCGCTCCGACTACCGCTCGTTCACGATTCGCCACCAGCGCGGCCAGGACGACTTCGCGTCGATGCGGGAGGCGGTGTCGCGGCGCTTCGCCCGGATGCGGGCGGTCGAGGAGGACAGTTACGACCGCAGCTTCGCCGCCACCCCGAACCTGGTCGTCATCGACGGCGGCAGGGGCCAGTTGAACGCCGCGCTGGAGGCGATGGCGGAGTTCGATCTGCCGCGGGTGGCCGTCATATCCCTGGCCAAGCGGGAGGAGGAGGTCTTCATCCCGGGTCGGCCGGAGCCGGTCGTGCTCGACCGCCGCTCGCCCGGTCTCCAGCTCCTGCAGCGGGTGCGCGACGAGGCGCACCGGTTTGCCCTGCGGCGGCACCGCGGCCGCCGTCAGCGGGGCGCGGTCGAGTCGATCTTCGACAGCCTGCCGGGTGTCGGCCCGGCCCGCAAGAAGCTGCTTCTGCAGCACTTCGGGACGCCGGAGCGGTTCGTCAACGCCGGCCGGGCCGAGCTGGAGGCGGTGCCCGGGCTGCCGCCGCGGGTCGCCGCAGCGATTCACGAGTCGCTGCACAAGACGGGTTAGGGTCCGCCGGTGCCGCTGATCCCGGACGATGCTCCCCAGATCGAGTGGTCGCCGGCGCAGCGTCGGAACCAGGTTCGGGTGGTCTGCCTTGGCGGTGGAACCGGACTCTCGATGATCCTCCGCGGTTTGAAGCGGGTCGCCCAGGTGACGGCCGTGGTCACGACCACCGACGACGGCGGCAGCTCCGGCCGGCTGCGCCGCGACTTCGGGATGCCGGCGCCGGGCGACCTGCGCAGCTGCCTGGCCGCGCTTGCCGAGGACGAGTCGCTGGTCGGCCAGCTCTTCCAGCACCGATTCACGACCGGCGAGCTCGCCGGCCACAGCTTTGGGAACCTCTTTCTGGCCGGCCTGACCGACCTGCTCGGGAGCTTCGACCGGGCGGTCTTCGAGTCGGGCCGGGTGCTGGCGGTGCGGGGGCGGGTGGTGCCGTCGACGACCGACCTGGTCGAGCTGGTGGCTCGCTTCCCGGACGGTCACGAGGTCCGCGGCGAGACCGCCCTGGCCGCCGACGGCGCTCAGTGCGAGCGGGTGCGCCTCGACCCCACCGACCCCGGCGCGCATCCCCTGGCGCTGCAGGCGATCGCGCGCGCCCAGCTCATCGTGATGGGTCCGGGGAGCCTCTTCACGAGCACGCTGCCTCCGCTCCTCGTGCCCGGCATCCAGGAGGCTGTGCGAGCGGCCCAGGTTCCGCGCATCTACGTCGTCAATCTGCTCCAGCAGCCCGGCGAGACCGACGGCTACCGCGCCTCTGACCACGTTGCGCGCATCTTCGAGCATTGCGGCGACGGCCTGGTGGACGGCGTCGTGGTCAGCCGCAACCGGCCCGAGCACGGCTCGCCGGTTCCCGTCGACCGGGGCGGGCTGCGCCGGCTCGGCGTGCGTGTGTTCGGCGCCCGGCTGGCAGGCGAGTGGCAGCACGATCCCGACCGACTGGCCCGGGTACTCGTTCGCCTCTCCCGCTGGGACCGGCAGGCGTGAGCTTCGGCGAGGAGGTGCGCAGCCAACTGGTCGAGCGGCCGCCGGTCAAGTCCTGCTGCCGGGCCGCCCTCCTGTCCGGGCTTGTTCGGAGCGGCGGATCGCTCCAGATGCGGGCCGGCGGCGAGCTCGCGGTGCAGCTCGAGCGGGTCGATGCGGGGGTGGCCCGGCTGGTATTCGGCATGCTGCGCGCAGCCGGGGCCGACAGCGAGATCGTCAGCTACCGTGAGCCGCGCTTCGGCCGCCGCAACCTGGTGGCGCTGCGCCTGCATGGGCAGCGGAGCCTGCAGCTTCTGCACGAGCTGGGGGTGCTCTCGTCCGGCCTGCGGCCGCTTCCGGCGCCGCCGCGCCGGGTGATCGCGCGCAGCTGCTGCCGCGGCGCCTACCTGCGCGGGGCGCTGGTCGCCGCGGGGTCGGTGTCAGCGCCGCGGGAGCCGGGTCACCTGGAGCTGCGCGCCGAGGACACCGACGCCGCCGATCTGCTGGCGGCGGTGGCCGGCGGGGACGGCCTCGAGCTGCGGGTGGCGGCCCGGCGCGGTCACGCGGTTGCCTACACCAAGAGCAAGCGCACGATCCGCGACCTCCTGGTGCACGTCGGGGCCCACGACGCCGCGCTGTCCTTTGAAGAGGCCGCCGTCATCAGCGCGACCCGCGAGCAGGCGAACCGCCAGACCAACTGCGACGAGGCGAACCTGGCCCGCCAGGGCGCGGCCGCCCGGGCCCAGCGCGACGCGATCCGGCGCATCGACCTGGACGGGCTATCGCCGCCGCTGCGCCAGGTGGCGGAGCTGCGGCTGCGCCATCCTGACCTCTCGCTGGCCGACCTCGGCCGGCGTGCGCGGCCGCCGCTCCCCAAGTCGACGGTGGCGCGCCGCATGCGCCGGCTCGTTGCCAACGCCGGCCGAGGGTAACGGTTCGGCAACGATTCAACCCCGTGGGACAAGGGGGCCTGGCCCCTTTGTCCCGCGCCGCGGCCTCACATCAGGATCACGCTGACCTTACAAATCCCTAAAGAAATCCCTCGGACGGGTGAGGCGGCGACGGCGTCTCTCGACGACACTGGATGAAGTGGTTCGCGGGTGGCCCGCATCCCCTGCGCGACGGAAATGACCCCATCTGTCGCTGCCCGATTCTGCAGGCCACCCGCGAGCCCCCGGGACCTCCACTCGGCCCCCCTCGGGGCGGTCGGCCGGTAGACTCAACTGCCGTCAGGTAGCCACTTCCGGCAGGGGGTCCCATGAGCGTTAAGGTTGCGATCAACGGGTTCGGCCGCATCGGCCGCAACGTCTTCCGAGCCGCTCGCAGTCAGGGCGCGCCGTTCGAGATCGTTGCCGTCAACGACCTGATGGACCTCGAGACCGCGGCGTACCTCCTGCGCTACGACACCGTGCACGGGCGCTTCCCGGGTACCGTCGAGGTCGGCGACGACGGGCTGATCGTCGACGACAAGCTGCTGCGGGTCGTCTCGGAGCGCGACCCGGCGGCGCTTCCCTGGGGTGAGATGGGCGTCCAGGTGGTGGTCGAGTCGACCGGCCTCTTCACCAGCCGCGACGCCGCCGCAAAGCATCTCGAGGCGGGGGCGTCGAAGGTCGTGATCAGCGCGCCCGCCACAGGGCCCGACCTGACCGTCTGCATCGGCGTCAACGACGACCAGTACGACGCCGCCGAGCACCACGTCATCTCGAACGCGTCCTGCACCACCAATTGCCTTGCCCCGCTGGCCAAGGTGTTGCTGGACACCTACGGCATCGAGCGCGGGTTCATGACCACCACCCACGCCTACACCAACGACCAGCAGGTGCTCGACCTGCCGCACAAGGACCTGCGCCGGGCGCGTGCGGCGGCGGCCAACATCATCCCCACGTCGACCGGCGCCGCAAAGGCGATCGGCCTCGTCATCCCGGAGCTGCTCGGCCTGCTGGACGGCATCTCGATGCGGGTGCCGGTGACCGATGGCTCGGTGACCGACCTGATCGCGGTCGTCGGCCGCGAGGTGACGAGGGACGAGGTCAACGAGGCGTTCGCCAAGGCCGCCGGGTCCGAACGGATGCAGGGCATTCTCAAGTATGCCGACGACCCGATCGTGTCCTCGGACGTCGTCGGCGAGTCGTACAGCTCGATCTTCGACTCGCGGCTGACCATGGTCAATGGCAATCTGGTCAAGGTCGTCGCCTGGTACGACAACGAGTGGGGTTACTCGAACCGGGTCGTCGACCTGGTCGGCAAGCTCCTGTGAGAACGCTCGCCGAGCTGCCCGTCGAGGGTCGGCGGGTGCTCGTGCGTGCCGACCTGAACGTTCCCCTCCGTGACGGCGAGGTCGCCGACGACAGCCGCATCCGGGCGTCGCTTCCGACCATTCGCGAGCTGCTCGATCGCGGCGCGGCACAGGTGATCGTCAGCTCCCACCTCGGCCGGCCGAAGGGCCAGGCCGTCCCTGAGCTCTCGCTGCGGCCGGTCGCCGTGCGGTTGTCCGACCTGCTGGGCGAGCCCGTCGACTTCCCGGAGCCCGCGGATCACCGCGTGGCGCTGCTGGAGAATCTCCGCTTCGACCCTCGTGAGGAGCGGAACGACCCCTCGCTGGCGAGCGAGCTGGCCGCCCGCGCGGACGCCTACGTGAACGATGCCTTCGGCGCCGCCCACCGGGCGCACGCGTCGACTACGGGAGTCGCCGGATTGCTGCCCGCGGCGCCCGGGTTGCTGATGACCGGCGAGCTGGACGCCTTCTCCGCGCTGCTCGATGCCCCCGAGCACCCGCTGGTCGTCGTCATCGGCGGCGCCAAGGTGACCGACAAGATCGGCGTCATCGACCGCTTCCGGGAACTGGCGGACAGCATCCTGATCGGCGGCGCGATGGCGTTCACCTTCCTGGCTGCGCAGGGCGTCGGAGTCGGCGACTCGATGCATGAGGACACCGACGGACAGGCGCAGGCGCGGCGGGCGATGGCCGGCGGCCGGGGCGAGATCGTGCTTCCTCTCGACATCGTCGTCGCCGACCGCTTCGCCGCCGACGCCGAGACGAAGGTCGTCCCCGCCGACGCCATTCCCGAGGGCTGGATGGGGCTGGATATCGGCCCGCAGACTGCGGCCGACTACGCCGCCCGGCTCGGGCGGGCGCGGACGATCTTCTGGAACGGCCCGATGGGGGTGTTCGAGATGGCGCCCTTCGCGGCCGGCACCCTGGCCGTAGCGAACGCGGTCGCCGACTCGCCCGCCGTCTCGGTGGTCGGCGGCGGCGACTCGCTGGCGGCGGTCAATCAGGCCGGCGTCGCCGACCGCATCAGTCACGTGTCCACCGGCGGCGGAGCGGCGCTGGAGCTGATCGAAGGGCGGACGCTGCCGGGCGTCGCCGCCCTCGGGGAGGGGGAGTCATGAGCCGTGTGCCGTACGTGGCCGGGAACTGGAAGATGCACAAGAACCGCGGCGAGGCGGTGGCCTTTGTGAAGGCGCTCGTGCCGCGCCTGCCGGCGGAGGTCGATGTGGCGCTGTGCGTGCCCTTCACGGACCTCGCCGAGACCGCCCATGCGGCGGATGGGTCGCCGGTCGCGATATACGCCCAGAACATGCACGAGCAACCGTCGGGTGCCTTCACGGGCGAGGTGGCGGCGCCGATGCTGATCGACGTCGGCGCCGACGGCGTGCTGCTCGGGCACTCCGAGCGCCGCCAGTACTTCGGCGAGACCGATGAGGCGCTGCGGGCCAAGCTGGTGGCCGCGCACGATGCGGGGCTGCGCGTGATACTGGCCGTCGGCGAGCGCGAGCCGGAACGCGAGGCGGGCGAGACCGAGACCGTCCTGCGCCGCCAGCTCGAGGCCACCGTCGGCCGGATCGGGGCCGACCAGGCGGCGGCGACCACCATCGCCTACGAGCCGGTGTGGGCGATCGGCACCGGCCGCACGGCGACGCCCGAGCTCGCCCAGGAGGCGCATGCCTTCATCCGCGGCCTGATCCGGGAGCTCCACGGCGACCAGGCGGCGGACGCCGTGCGCATCCAGTACGGCGGCTCGATGAAACCCGAGAACGCGGCCGGCCTGCTCGTCCAGCCGGACGTCGACGGCGGCCTGATCGGCGGCGCCAGCCTGGACGTAGAGGAGTTCGCAGCCATCCTGCAGGCGGCCGCGGGATGAGCGAGCGGCTGGTCTGCCTGGTCATCCTGGACGGTTGGGGGCTTGCCCAGGAAGGCCCGGGAAACGCCGTCCGGCTGGCCCGCACGCCGGTCTTCGACGGGCTCTGGAAGCAGTACCCGCACAGCACCCTGGATGCCTCCGGGCGGGCGGTCGGCCTGCCTGAGGGCCAGCAGGGGAACTCCGAGGTCGGCCACACCAACCTCGGCGCCGGCCGGGTCGTCCGCCAGGATCTGGTGCGCATCGAGGACGACGTCCGATCGGGGGCGTTTCGGGAGAACCCGGTCCTGGTCGACGCCTGCGAGCGGGCCCGCGGCTCGGCGCTGCACCTGCTGGGGCTGGTCTCGGATGGGGGCGTGCACAGCCACATCGACCACCTGCTGGCGCTCATTGACATGGCCGCCGACCGCGGCGTCGAGGGGGTGCACGTGCACGCGTTCACCGACGGCCGCGACGTCTCCCCGACCTCCGGGGCCGGGTTTCTGGAGCGCGTGCCCCATGTCGCGACCGTCTGCGGCCGCTACTGGGCGATGGACCGCGACAACCGCTGGGACCGCACCAAACGCGCCTACGACGCGATCGTCCACGGCATCGGCGAGCGGGCCGAGGACGCGGCCGCTGCGGTGCGGGCGAGCTACCAGGCCGGGGTGACGGACGAGTTCGTGGAGCCGATCGTGATCGGCGACCCGGCAGCCGGCCGCATCCGCGGCGAGGACGTCGCCATCTTCTTCAACTTTCGCCCCGACCGGGCGCGCCAGCTGACGAGGGCGCTGATCGAGCCGGACTTCGCCGAGTTCGACCGCGGCGCCGACCCGCCGCTTCCCTGGTACGTCCAGATGACGCGCTACTCGGACGACTTCGATACGCCGGTCGCCTACCCGCCGGAGTCGATTCCCCATCCGCTGGTGGAGGCGCTGGCCGAGGCCGGCGTCGGCCAGCTGCACGTGGCGGAGACCGAGAAGTACCCCCACGTCACCTACTTCTTCGGCGGCGGCAGCGAGCACCGCCAGGCCGGCGAGGACTGGCGGCTGGTCGATTCGCCGCGCGACGTACCGACCTACGACCGGAAGCCGGCGATGAGCGCCGAGGCGGTCGCCGACGCGCTCTCTGCCGGCCTCGGCCGCCAGCACGGCTTCGCGCTCGTCAACTTCGCCAACCCGGACATGGTCGGTCACACCGGTGTCATCCCGGCGGCGGTGGAGGCGGTGGAGACGGTCGACGCCTGCCTCGGCCGGGTGGTGGACGCGGTCGACGGTCTGCACGGGGTCTGCCTGATCACCGCCGATCATGGGAACGCCGAGCTGATGCTGAACCCGGACGGCAGCCCGAACACCGCCCACACGATCAACCCGGTGCCGCTGATCGTCACCCGCGAGGGGCTGCGGCTGCGCGACGGCGGGCGCCTGTCGGACATCGCGCCGACCGTGCTCGGGCTGCTCGGGCTGCCGCTGCCGGCCGAGATGAGCGGTCGCTCGCTGCTCGCCTAGCGGGCGCCGCCTTTTATCCGCATTGGCGCGTCCGCAGCGTCACGCTGTGCCGAACCGGCGACGGTGTATAGTCATCGCCGGTTCCTCTTGTAACCACACCGACACAATTTGACCCTTCCGCAGCCCGATCCTGAAGTGCTTCGGCGCGCACGGCGAGGCGACGATCGCGCATTCGAGACGATCGTCCGCCAGTACCAGACGCCGCTCTTCAACTACGTCCTGCGAGTCCTCGCCGGGGATCGAGCCCTGGCCGAGGACATCTGCCAGGAGGTCTTCATGCGCGTGTACCACGCGCTGCCGGGCTTCGACAATCGCTGCCAGTTCTCGACCTGGCTCTTCCAGGTCGCCAAGCACCGGGTGGTCGACGAGCTGCGCACCCGCGAGCGCCGCGGGCGGCCGCCGCTGGAGCTGGATTCGATCCCGCAGATCCACCTCGCCGTCGCACCCACCGAGTCGGTGGAATCGATGGACGCGGTGTGGCGGGCGATCGCCGCGCTCAGCCTCGATCTGAAGATGGCGCTGCTTCTGCGCGACGTGGTCGGGCTCAGCTACGCCGAAATCGCCGACGCCCTGGAGACGACGCTGGCAACGGTCAAGTGGCGTATCTACAAGGCCCGCGAGACCGTGGTCGCCGAGCTCGAGGCGGGCGGATTCGAGCTTGCCCCGGTGCGCCGGGCGAGCAAGGCGCACTAGCCGCCCTAGAGCCGCCAGACGGCGGGCGTGTAGGCGACCGTCAGGCCGGCCCGCTCCAGGTTTCGCTGGCTGGCCGACCCGAACTCGCAGAGCGCGCTGACCAGGTCGCAGGCGGCCTCGCAGGCAGCCTGGACGCGAGCGGCGATCAGCGCCGCCTGCAGGCCGCGGCGGCGGTAGTCGGGGCGAGTCGAGGCGATGGCGAGGAACCCCACCCGCTCGTGGACGAGGAGCGCAGCGCCTGCGGCGGCCTCGCCGCCAGCCTCCGCCAGATAGCAGGTGACGCCCGGATCTTCGGCCCATGCCGCTGCCGCGGCCGCCGCCTCGCCGCGTTCGCCCTGGGGAATCCCCATCCCTTCCGCCCAGACCCGGCCGAACAGCGGCGACTCACCCACGCCGACCTGGCGCACCCGGCCGTCGGCAGGCCTGTGCGCATCCCCGGTGACTGCAGCAAGCCGCGTCCAGAACCCCACCTGGGCACCTCCCTGGCGGGTCAGCGCCCGCATCAGGTGCGCGGCCTCGGGGTCCGGCGGCAGCTCGATCCGTGCCCGCAGGCCGTGCCGGCGGTAGAAGCCGGCGATCGCCTCGATCTGCCCCGCATCCACGCCGCCCAGCCCGACCACGATGTTCATGAAGTCGAGGTCGGGCCGTTCGCGGGCGGCGACCGCGGTGGCCCGGCCGAACTCTCGGATCTCGATGCCCAGCGGGTTTCCCGGGCGGCGCCGGTGGGCCTCCGCCCAGACGACGGTGAAGCGGGCGCTCGCCGCCTCCAGGCGTCCGATCGTGTGCGCGTCGAGGGTCACCGGCCCTCGGCCAGGCGGCTGCCCAGGCGCTGCGGTAGCCCGGCCTCGGCGATCGCCGCCTGGGCGCGCCCGATGTCATAGTCGACCCGCCGCCAGGTGGCGGTGTTGGCCGTCGTGTCGAGGATCAGGAAGGCCGCCCGCGGGTCGCCGTCGCGGGGCTGGCCGACGGAGCCCGGGTTGAGCAGAAACGGCCCTTCGCCGAGCTCGAGCATCGTGTCGCCGGGCGCCATGCCGCCCACGAAGCGGCCGTCCGCGTAGCCCCAGACCAGTGGCACGTGGCTGTGGCCGATCAGTGCCAGCGACGACGACTGGCGCTCCAGGCAGTACTGCGCCGTGCGGTCGTCGATCACGTACTCCCAGACCGGATCGCGGATCGATGCGTGGTAGAGCTCGACACCGTCCCGCTGCCCGCTCGGCGACAGCGTGAGCAAGTACTCGAGCGTCTCCGGCCGGATCGTCTCGACCGTCCAGCGGGCGGCAGCGCCGGCGTCCGCCGCGAACACGGACATGTCGATCGCTCCTGCCACCACCAGGTCGTGGTTGCCGGCCAGGCAGACGGCGGCCGAGTCGCGAACGCGCGCCACGCACTCGTCCGGCTGGGCGCCATAGCCGACCAGGTCGCCGAGGCACCAGAGCTCGTTCGTCTGCTCGCTCTCGATAGCCGCCATCACGGCCTCCAGCGCGGGCAGGTTGGCGTGGATGTCGGAGACGACGGCGACGCGCACCGGGCAAGGCTATATCGGGCCCCGGAGGGCCGGGACGTCAGTCGTCGTCCTTGCCGTTCTGGTCGGCGTAATCGTCGTCGTCGCCAGCCTCGCCACCGAACTCGGGCAGGCTCTTGATGCCCTCTCGCGTCCGCCACTTGGAGTAGTTGTCGGTCATCGCCTCGATCAGCTCGGCCATGAAGCGCGGGGAGAGGTTCACCCGGGCGACGACGACTCCCGGCACCTCCTCCTCCTCGATCTCGTGGTCGACGCGGGCGAACGTCAGCGTGAACTCGTAGTCGGAGTGACTGACGTTGGCGAAGTTGGAGTAGACGCCGGCCATGATCTCGGGCGAGAAGTGGATATTGAGGTGGCGCTCCTCCTGGGGGTCGTCGTCCATGCCCGTACGGTAGTGGATGGCGGCTCGGCGACCGGCGGCGGGAGCCGCCTCGGTAGGATCCAAACCGTGAATCGCAGTCCCGTCACCGAGCTCGCGGAGCCGCTCGAGCAGGCCGTGGCGGAGCTCGGCGGCGACGGCGTGCCGGTGCGCCTGGAACGGCCGGCCGACCCGGCCCATGGGGACTACGCGACGGCCGTCGCGTTGGGCCTGGCCAAGCCACTCCGCTCGGCGCCGCGGGAGATCGCCGCCCGCATCGGCGAGCGGCTCAGCTCGCCCTGGATCGACGACGTCGAGATTGCCGGGCCGGGGTTCATCAACCTGCGGGTGACGCCGGCGTTTTACCGCCACGTGGTCGAGCGGGTGCTGGCCGACGGTGCGGGCTACGGCGCCGGCGCGGTCGCCCGGCCAGTGCGCGTGCAGGTCGAGTACGTGAGCGGTAACCCGACCGGGCCGGTGACCGCGGCGACCGCTCGAAACGCCGCCTACGGCGACTCGCTGGCCCGCCTCTTCGCCTTCGCCGGCCACCAGGTGGAGCGTGAGTATTACTTCAACGACGCCGGCCGCCAGATGGAGCTCTTCGGCCTCTCGCTGCAGGCGGCGGCGCGCGGCGAGGAGGTTCCGGAGGACGGCTACCAGGGCGCCTACATCAAGGAGGTCGCCGACTCGCTTGCGCTCGGTCCGGATGCCACCGCCGATGCCTGGCGGGCAGCGGGGGCGGCGGCCATGATGGAGGACATCCAGCGGACGCTCGCCCGCTTCCGCGCCTCGTTCGACATCTGGTTCCGGGAGGGCTCGCTGTACGAGGACGGCTCCGTCGAGCGGGCGATCGCCCAGGCGCGCCAGGGCGGCCATGTGTTCGAGCAGGATGGGGCGACCTGGCTTCGCACGACCGACTTCGGCGACGACCGCGACCGTGTCCTCGTCCGCTCGAACGGGCAGCCGACCTACTTCGCCGGCGACCTCGCCTACGTCGCGTCCAAGCTGGAGCGGGGGTTTGACCATGCGGTCTATGTGCTGGGCTCCGACCATCACGGCTACGTCGGCCGGCTGAAGGGCGCCGCGGCGGCGCTCGGCTACGACCCCGACCGCATCGACATCCAGATCTACCAGTTCGTGCATATCGTCGAGGACGGGCAGGTGCTGCGGGTGTCCAAGCGGCGGGGCCAGGTGCTGATGCTGGACGAGCTGCTGGATGCGATCGGCGTCGACGCGACGCGCTTCGCGATGGTGGCCCGCTCGCACGACCAGGTGATCGAGCTCGACCCCGATGAGTGGGCAGCTCAGAACTCGGAGAATCCGGTCTTCTACTGCCAGTACGCGCACGCCCGGATCGCGGCCATCCTGCGCAACGCCGGCGACGTCCAGCCGGTGGTCGATCCGACCTGGAGCCCGGAGCCGCCGGAGGCCGAGCTGGTGAAGGCGCTGGCCGCGTTCCCCGACCTGGTCGCCGAGGCCGCCGAGCGGCGCGGCCCGCATCGTATCGCCGCCTACACCCAGGAGACCGCGAAGGCGTTCCACCAGTTCTACAAGCAATGCAGGGTGCTTGGATCGGAGCCCGCGGTCGAGCGCAGCCGGCTGGCGCTGTGCGCCGCCACCAAGCGGGTGGTGGCGACGGCGCTCGACCTGATCGGGGTCGAGGCGCCGGATTCGATGTGAGCTACCCTGAGCCCGATGAGCACGGTTCCTGAGGCGCCCACCGTCTACGAGATCGACGAGCTCGCCGACGAGCTCGCCCACCGCGACGACAGCGGCGGCGAGGGCGATTGGTACGCGATCCGCACCAATCCCTGGCCCTGCCCCGCCTGCGGTGTGCCCGAGGATTACGTCACCGCCTGCCACCACGTGGTCGTGGCGCCCAGCCGCGACGACCTGATCGACCACGCCGCGCGGGCCGCCCAGGTCGGCCGCAACCCGCGCATCGTCGCCTACGACGACAGCAAGCCGACGATCACGCTCTACCAGTGGCGGGCGCTCGGCCGGCCGGTGCACGGCATCCGCAAGCCCTGACGCCCAAGGCGTGACTGCCAGGTGCCTGGCACCTGGTAGTCATTCGTCACGAACGGAGGAGCGAAGCAGTGACTGTCAGCGGCCGATCGGGTGCCAGATCGTCTTCATCTCGAGCATCGGCTCGATCTCCCACAGGCTCTGGCCATCGGCTGTTCCGCGCACGATCCGCTTGACGTTGCCGGCAGCCAGCCGCTCCAGCTCGGCAGTCGCGCCGTCGGCCCCGGTCAGGTCGATGGCGTTCACGTCCATGTGGCCGGCCAGAATCGGCGCCAGCTCGCTGACCCGGCCGGTGAGCACGTTGACCGTGCCGCCGGGCATGTCGGAGGTGGCGATCGCCTCGGCCAGTTCGATCGCCGCCAGCGGACTCGACTCGGCCACCGCGACCACCGTGTTGCCGGAGACGATCGCCGGCAGCACCCGCGACACAATACCCTCGAGGGGCGGTGTATCGGGGGCGATGGTGGCGACCACGCCGGTCGGCTCGGGCACCGTGAAGTTGAAGTAGGGACCGGCCACCGGGTTGGAGCCGCCGAGCACCTGTGCCAGCTTGTCCGCCCAGCCGGCGTACCAGACGACCCGGTCGATCGCACGCTCGACCTCGTCGCGGCCGCTGCACACGCCGGCCAGGTCGGCGGCCCGGGTCTCCATCATCTCGGCCAGCCGGTACAGCACCTGGCCGCGGTTGTAGGCGGTCGCGCCCGACCAGCCGGCGAATGCCGCCCTCGCTGCGCGCACCGCGTCGCGGGCGTCCTTGCGCGAGGCAAGGGCAACGTTCTGGCCGTCGACCAGGTAGGTGCGGCCGGACTCGGAGCGGGGGAAGGCGCCGCCGACGAACAGCTTGTAGGTCTTTCGCACCGGCAGGCGGCTGGTCATGAATCGAACCTCAGGTACGCCTCCAGCCCGTGCCGGCCGCCCTCGCGGCCAAAGCCGGACTCCTTGTAGCCGCCGAACGGTGAGGCCGGGTCGAAGCGGTTGAAGGTGTTCGCCCAGACCACGCCCGCCCGCAGCCGCTCGGCCATCCAGAGGATGCGCGAGCCCTTCTCCGTCCATACTCCGGCCGACAGGCCGTAGGCGGTGTTGTTCGCCTTCTCGATCGCCTCCGAGGGCGTCCGGAAGGTCATCACCGAGAGCACGGGGCCGAAGATCTCCTCCTGGGCGATGCGGAAGCTCTGGGCGACGTTCGTGAACACCGTCGGCGGGAACCAGTAGCCGCGGTCGGGCAGCTCGCAGGCCGGCTGGTAGAGCTCGGCGCCCTCGGCCTCGCCGCTGGCAACAAGCTCGCGGATGCGGTCGAGCTGGGCGCGCGAGTTGATCGCTCCGACATCCGTGTTCTTGTCCAGCGGGTCGCCGACTCGGAGCGTGCTCAGGCGCCGCTTGAGGCGGGCCACCAGCGGCTCGGCGATCGACTCCTGGACGAGCAGCCGGGAGCCGGCGCAGCAGACATGTCCCTGGTTGAAGTAGATGCCGTTGACGATGCCCTCCACGGCCTGGTCGATGGCGGCGTCGTCGAAGACGATGTTGGCTGCCTTGCCGCCCAGCTCCAGCGTGTGCGGCACCGCCCGCCCAGCCAGCTCGCGCTGGATCGCCTTGCCAACCTCGGTCGATCCGGTGAACGCGACCTTGTCGATGCCCTTCTGGCGAACAAGCGCCTCGCCGGTCGAGCCGTCGCCGGTGACGATGTTGACGGTCCCCGGCGGCAGCTCCGCCTGGCGGCAGACGTCGGCGAAGAGGAGCGCCGTCAGGGGGGTCGTCTCGGCCGGCTTGAGGACGACGGTGTTCCCGCAGGCCAGCGCCGGCGCCACCTTCCAGGCCAGCATCAGCAGCGGGAAGTTCCAGGGGATGATCTGGGCCGCCACCCCCAGCGACCGCGGCCGCCGATTCGGGAACGCGTATTCCAGCTTGTCCGCCCAGCCGGCGTGGTAGAAGAAGTGGGCGGCCGCCAGCGGCAGGTCGACGTCCCGCGACTCCTTGATCGGCTTGCCGCCGTCCAGCGACTCGGCCACCGCCAGCTCGCGGCTTCGCTCCTGGAGGATGCGAGCGATCCGGAACAGGTACTTGGCCCGGCTGGCCGGCTTTGCCGCCGACCAATCGGGGAACGCCACGCGGGCCGCCTCGACCGCCAGGCCGACATCCTCGGCGCTGCCCTGTGCAACCTCGGCCAGCGGCTCCTCGCTGGCCGGCGACAGTGTCTGGAACCACTCGCCGGAGCGCGGCTCGACCGCCTCGCCGCCGATGAAGAGGCCGTAGCGCTCCTGGAACTGCACGATCTCGCGGGACTCCGGCGCCGGCGCGTACAACCAGTCGGTGCCCTGCGAGCGTTGTTCCAGTTCGTCCACGGTCAGTCGATGGTGAAGTGGTCCGGCGACTCGTAGACGCCGGTCTTGTGGCTGCGGATCTGCATCAGCACGTCGTTCAGGAGCGACGAGGCGCCGAAGCGGAAGCGCTCCGGCGTCAGCCAGTCGCGGCCCAGCGTCTCGTTCACCAGGCACAGGTACTGGATCGACTGCTTGGCATGGCGGATGCCGCCGGCCGGCTTCATGCCGACCATCCGGCCGGTGTCCAGGTGGACGTCGCGAATCGCCTCCAGCATGCACAGCGTGACCGGCAGGGTCGCCGCCGGGCTGACCTTCCCGGTCGAGGTCTTGATGAAGTCGGCGCCGGCTGCCATCGCCAGCAGAGACGCGCGCCGGACGGCGTCGTAGGTGCCGAGCTCGCCGGTCTCCAGGATCACCTTCAGGTGGGCGTCGCCGCAGGCCTCACGGACGCGCACGATCTGGTCGTAGACCTCGGCATAGCGGCCGGCCAGGAACGCGCCGCGGTCGATCACCATGTCCACCTCGTCGGCGCCCAGCTCGACCGCCGCCCGGGCGTCGGCCACCCGCACCGAGATGGGGTACTGGCCGGAGGGGAAGCCGGTCGCCACCGAGGCGACCCGGACGGCGCTGCCGGCCAGCCGCTCGCGGGCGTGCGCGACCAGGTTGGGGTAGACGCAGACGGCCGCCACCGCCGGCACGCTGGGGTCGACCGGATCGGGCCGCACGGCCTTGGCGCAGAGCGCCGACACCTTGCCCGGCGTGTCCGCCCCCTCCAGCGTCGTCAGGTCGATCATGCGTACGACCAGGTCGAGCGCCTGCAGCTTCGAGGCGCGCTTGATCGAGCGCTTGGCCAGCTCGGCGCTGCGCGCCTCCAGGGCAACCGCGTCGACCGCGCCGGCGCGTGCCATCCGCGGCTCGAACGGCTCGAAGCCACGGGCAACGGTGGGCGTCTGGCTCACGCGAGCACTGTAGTTGATCAAGTGTTTCCGACACGCGGCGGCGACGGCGGTTGTAGGATGCCTCCGCTTTTTTTCCACCACCCAGTCCAGGAGGGACATCCATGCGACCACGCGTCCGATTGCTCGGGGCGCTCACCGCGATCCTCGCGATCGCCGCTCTGGCAGGAGCGTGCGGAAGCTCGTCCTCATCGTCCTCATCGTCCGGGTCGGCGGCCTCGTCGAAGCCCGGCAGCAACATCAAGGTCGGCCTGGTGACCGACATCGGGGGCCTGAACGACCACGGCTTCAACCATCTGGCGTACGTCGGCCTCCAGCGCGCGGCCGCGCAGCTGGGCGTGCAGACCAAGGTCGAGCAGTCGAACTCGGGCTCCGACTACGTGCCCAACCTGACCGCTCTGGCGGCCCAGCACTACAACCTGGTCATCGCCGTCGGGTTCCTCATGGACAGCGCCGTCAAGCAGGTGGCGAAGCAGTTCCCGAACACGAACTTCGCGATCGTCGACGACCTGCCCTCGCCGACTCCGTCCAACGTCGACGGCCTGCTCTTCAAGGAGCAGGAGTCCGGCTACGACGCCGGCTACCTGGCCGGCATGATGACCAAGTCGAACATCGTCTCGACCGTCGGCGGCCAGAAGATCCCGCCGGTCGACCACTACATCGCCGGCTTCCAGGCCGGCGCCAAGGCGGCCAACCCAAAGGTCAAAACGCTGAACGACTACTCGAACACGTTCGTCGACCAGACGAAGTGCAAGCAGCTGGCCCTGAACCAGATCGCCGAGGGCTCGGACATCGTCTTCCAGGTGGCCGGCAACTGCGGCCTGGGCGCGCTCAGCGCCGCCCAGCAGAAGCACGTGTGGGGGATCGGCGTCGACGCCGACCAGTCGGCGCTCGGCACGTTCATCCTGACCAGCGCAATCAAGAAGGTGGACGTGGCTGTCTACGACACCATTGATGACCAGGTCAAGGGCAACTTCCAGGGTGGCGGCGCGACGACGTACGACGCCACCAAGGGTGCGACCGGCCTGGGCAAGGTCAGCTCGCAGGTGCCGCAGGCCGACCTGCAGAAGCTGCTGAAGGTGGAGCAGAAGGTCAAGGACGGCCAGATCGTCCCGCCTGACACCGTCAAGTGATTGACTACCCCGGGGGGCGGGCCTGCCCGCCCCCCGGGGACGCCTTCTGTGACCGACGCACCCCTGCTCGAGCTTCGAGGCATCACCAAGCGCTTCGGCAGCCTGGTGGCGAACGACGCCGTCGACCTTCAGGTGGCGCCGGGCGAGGTGCACGCGCTGCTGGGCGAGAACGGCGCCGGCAAGTCGACGCTGATGAACGTCCTCTACGGCCTCTACACGCCGGACGGGGGCGAGATCGAGATGGACGGCCGGCTGCTTCGCATGCGCTCGCCGCGGGACGCCATCGATGCCGGCATCGGCATGGTGCACCAGCACTTCATGCTGATCCCGGTGATGACCGTGACCGAGAACATCGTGCTCGCCAACGAGCCCCGGAACGGTGTCCTGATCGACCGCGGTAAGGCGCGGGAGACGGTGCGCGAGCTCTCCGAGCGCTACGGCCTCGCTGTCCGCGCGGACGACCGGGTGGAGGAGATCGGCGTCGCCCAGCAGCAGCGGGTGGAGATCCTGAAGGCGCTCTACCGCAGCGCCCGGGTGCTCATCCTGGACGAGCCGACGGCCGTCCTGACGCCGCAGGAGGCGGCCGAGCTGTTCGCGGTCATCCGCTCCCTGCGCGAGCAGGGGACGTCCGTCATCTTCATCAGCCACAAGCTGAACGAGGTGCTCCAGATCGCCGACCGGATCACCGTGCTGCGACGCGGCAAGGCGGTCGCCACCGTCCCCGCCGCCGGCGCGACCGAGCACGACCTGGCCGAGCTGATGGTCGGCCGGGCGGTGCTGTTGCGGGTCGAGAAGGAGCCGGCGGCGCCGGGCGACCCGCTGCTCCAGGTGTCCGACCTGGTCGTCCGCGACACGCGTGGCCTGGCCGCGGTGCGCAGTCTCTCGCTGGAGGTCCGGGCGGGCGAGATCGTTGGCATCGCCGGCGTCGACGGCAACGGCCAGACGGAGCTCGTGGAGGCGGTGGCCGGGCTTGCCCATCCGGTCTCGGGGAGCATCCGGGTGGCCGGCAAGGAGGTGGCCGGCAAGGGCGCGCTGGCCAGCTTCGATGCCGGAGCCGGGCACATCCCCGAGGACCGCCACCGGTTCGGCCTGGTGCTCGAGTTCAGCCTGGCCGAGAACCTCGCCCTGCGCAACTACCGGCGACCGCCCGATTCGACGCTCGGGGTGCTCTGGCCGCGGCGGGTGAACGCCCGCGCGCGGCGGCTGCTGGAGGAGTTCGACGTCCGTGGCGGCGAGCCCCAGACGCGGGCGGGGACGCTCTCCGGCGGCAACCAGCAGAAGGTCGTGATCGCCCGCGAGGTGTCCGGCGACCGGCGCGTGCTGATCGCCTCCCAGCCCACCCGCGGCCTCGACGTGGGGGCGATCGAGTTCGTGCACCGGCGCCTGGTGGCCGAGCGCGACGCCGGCCGGGCGATCCTGCTGGTGAGCTTCGAGCTGGACGAGATCCTGTCCCTCGCCGACCGCATCCTGGTCATGTACGAGGGGCGGATCGTGGCCGAGCACGCCCCGGGCGTCGACGAGGCTCTGCTCGGCGTCGAGATGACGGGTGGGCGAAGGGCGGCCGCCGGGTGACCGAGCAGGCGATTCCCTGGATCCGCGCCCGGGCGCCGGGCATCCTTCTCCCGATCGCCACGACGGTGCTTGCCTTCTTCGTCGGCGGCCTGGTGGTGGCGGTCACCGGCCACGATCCCATCGCCGCCTATCGGGCGATCTTCGACGGCACCGGCATCACCTACATCTTCCCCTGGACACCCGAGGCCGACAAGGCGTTCGCGGCGCTCAACCTGCAGCAGACGCTGATCATCACCACGCCGCTCATCCTCTGCGCATTGGCGGTGGCCTTCCCCTACCGCTGCGGGATGTTCAACATCGGCGGCCAGGGGCAGTACACGATGGGCATCGTCGGGGCGATCTGGGTCGGCACCCGCTGGCCGCACATGGCGACCTGGGAGCACCTCACGCTGGCGCTGATCGGGGCGGCCTTCATGGGCGCGCTGTGGGGCGCGATCGCGGGGCTCATGAAGGCGACCGTGGGCGCCCATGAGGTGATCTCCACGATCATGCTGAACTGGATCGCGATCTACGGCGCCCAGTGGCTGTACGAGCTGGGCGGGCCGTTCCAGGGCCCGCAGCGGGACGTGCCGCAGTCGGCGGAGGTCGTCAAGTCCGCCCGCCTGCCCGGAATCTGGGGGACCTTGCAGCCGGTGCACGCCGGCATCTATCTGGCCATCGCCGCCCTGGTCGTCTACTACCTGGTGATCAACCGGACCACCTTCGGCTACGGCGTGCGGGCGGTCGGCCTGAACGCCGAGTCGGCCCGCTACGCGGGGATCCCGGTGGCCCGCAACTACGTCGCCACGCTGGCGCTGGGCGGTGCCTTCGCCGGCCTCGCCGGCGCCTGCGACGTGCTCGGCTGGGAGTTCCACATCGTGACCAATGACATCCAGGTCAGCCAGGTCGGCTTCATCGCCATCGCGGTCGCGCTGCTGGGCCGCAACACGGCGATCGGGATCGCGCTCTCGGCGCTCCTCTTCGGCGGCCTGCAGGTGGGCACGTCGACGCGGTCGCTCGACCCGACCATTTTCCCGCCCGAGTTGGCCGGCAACCTTGCCACGATCATCCAGGGCCTGATCATCCTCTTCATCGGCGCCCAGCTGCTGCTGGTCTACGTGTGGCGGGCGCGCCGGCGGGCGGCCGGCCAGGAGCCGGCGACCGCCCCGCGAATCGGAACGAGCGGGACATGAGCGTCGTCGAGCACGTCCCCCGCGGCCCTCGCGGCGTTGCCATTCTGGGCATCGTGATCGGAGCGATCGGCCTCGAGCTGGCGCTGCCGCCGGCCCAGGTACGGGCGGCCGGCGTGCCGGTCGTGCTCGGCGTGGCGGCGATGGCCTGCGCGCTCTGGGCGCTCGTCCGCCGCGAGTGGCGGCTGGGCGTGTGGGCGGCGCTGGTCGCCGTCTGCGCCACGGTCTTCGCGGTCTGGGTGCAGGGCCAGAGTGCCACCTCGGCCGGCCAGGTGTTGAACGCCGGCCTCTTCGCATCCACCCTCGTATACGCCACCCCGCTGGCCTACGCGGCGCTCGGCGGCATCTTCTCGGAGCGCTCCGGGGTGGTCAACATCGGCCTCGAGGGGATGATGCTGACCGGCGCCTTCTTCGGCATCTGGGGCACCGCCTGGAGCGGTCACTGGTACGTGGGGCTGGCGATCGCGATGCTCTCGGGGGCGGCGATGGCGCTCGTCCACGCCATCTTCGCCATCCAGCTGCGGGCCGACCAGATCGTCACCGGAACGGCGATCAACTTCCTTGCCCTGGGCATCACCGGCTACATGTTCATCGA
>Ga0070714_100000693_pt1 | contig 23817 bp, 21 predicted proteins | sample LARL83metaG_FD_65450 | JGI IMG/M metagenome (GOLD analysis project Ga0070714, IMG submission 65450) | Corn, switchgrass and miscanthus rhizosphere microbial communities from Kellogg Biological Station, Michigan, USA - LAR L8-3 metaG | ecosystem: Host-associated > Plants > Roots > Rhizosphere ... | reverse complement strand
CTTTCGTTCCCCTTCGATCACGAGTGATTCGTCCATCACTTCCACTTTGACTTCCTCCTTCGTGAGTCCGGGTAGTTCGGCGGTAACGATGAAATTGCCGCCTTTGTGTTTCACCTCCAGCGGTGGGGCCCACAGTTCGGCTTCCATCGGTGGCGCGAAGTTGGCAAAAGTGCGGTCCACGTCCTCGGCGAACCGTTTCATGAGGCCAAACGGATTGGCGCCAAACAAACCGCCGAATGGGAAGGTTGGGAAGTACGCTTCCGGGCGATTCATCAAAGCGCCGCCGCTCTCCTTTGTAACTTTGAGTTCAGGCATAAATCCTCCTTTCTTGCTCTTTTCTGTTACGACAAGCCTTGGATCGCTTAGTGCGTCTAAGGAACTCGCGGCGCACCGAAGTGTGGCAGGGCCTCCTCCGAATAGACCCGACTTACCTGGGTGCGCTGCGAGGAGTTAATGAGCCACAATAAGCGCTGCAAGGAGACTGCCGAACACCCCTGCATTTTGGCTAGCTGAGTCACGTCAAGGAGATGGAACGAGGCATGGGGCCGCAAGTCCGTCAGTTGCTCCCTTTCACTCACCCAAGGTTGTGCCAAACCTCACAGGTCGCGTCGTCCAGCCGTGGCAATGCACTTGCAGCATACCTCGGTATGCGAGTGCTTCTGGCCACGGATGGATCCAAAGAAGCTGCGATGGCGATGCGGGCCGCCAGCCGTCTTTTGACACATAAAGATCGTGAGATGCACGTGCTCCATGTGGCCGTCGAGCCCCGTTTCCCGAAAACTGCGGCGTCCGCTAAACAAGTCTTTAATCATCGGCTCGCTGCCGAGACCCGACGCGTCCTGCAAGGGGCTAAGCTGATTTTGGCTGAGGAAGGCGTTGACGCTCTCACGCTTTGCCAGACTGGATCTCCCGCGCGGGTCATCATGCGGGAATCGGAAGGCTACGATATTACTGTCATCGGTGCAAAAGGACGCGACGTACGGGCGGAGGTCGGCCTCGGACCGGTAGCCAGCCGCATGGTGGAACACGCATCCGGCTGCGTGTTAATCGGCAGAGAGGCCCCCAGCGACAAGCAGGTCCGGATTCTCGTGCCCGTAGATCGATCAGGCGGCTCAGAACAGGCACTGGATGCCTTCACCTCCTACTTCGACCTCGAATCCGCCGATATAACGCTGCTGCATGTCGTCGAAAACCTGTGGCTCCCCACCGAGGAAGAAGAGGAGCCCACCGACCCCGAATCCAATCAAACCGCTCAATTCCGGCTGGAGCTAAAACGCGAGGCCGAGCAACTCCTGGGTGAGACTCGCGTCCGCTTCCTGGAGCATCATGCCGGAGTGACCACGTCGATCCGCGAAGGCGTGCCCGCCAACGAGATCTTGAGCGAAGCCGATCAGGGAGATTACGATCTGGTGGTGGTGGGTGCAACTGGAGCAATCGACATGAAGCATAGTGTCCTCGGCAGCGTCTCGAGCAAGGTCGCCTGGAATGCGCCCTGTTCGGTCTTGATTGTTCGCGTTCCGGAATGAGTTCCCGCGGTGGCACGTGAAGTGCACTAGGCACCAGCGTGACAAGCGACTTAGCGATAGCCGGTTTGGACGCCGAAAAAGTGGAGCGCTATCTCAAGTCTTTGCTGGGCAAGGATATTGTGCTCCGCGGCTTGATGCACCTGGGCGAGCCGCCCGATGAAGCTCTTAGAAAGGGCTACGGGTACGGAACTCCCATTCGGGTGGACTATCGCGCTGCCAACGGCGAGGATCGTAGCGCCGTACTGCACACCATGAGCCCTGGGCCGTTCGGTCACGAACACATGGCCGATCGCGCTCACACGCTGATCTGGTCGCATGACGCCTTCAATCGTCTCCCGCGCCATGTCCGATCTCTCGATGTCGGGGGCTTCGAGCCCAATGGCAATCTGATATCGCTGGGCACGGTTGAAGAGTTCTGCCTGCTGACCGAATATGCCGAAGGTGAGAGCTATGCGCTCGATCTCGAGCGGCTCCGCGACACCGGTACGCTGTCGGATCTCGACCTGGCCCGCGCCGACGCGTTGTGTGACTACCTGGTTGCGATCCACGGCGTTCGCGGCTGTGATCCGGGACTCTACATTCGCCGCATCCGCGAGCTCGTCGGCGACGGTGAGTGCATCATGGGCTTGGCGGACTCCTATCCCCGGCATCCTTTGTTCACGCCGCAGGTGCTCCAGGAGATCGAGCAGCGCTGTGTGGGCTGGCGCTGGAAGCTCAAGGACCGGACCCACCGGTTGCGCCAGGTCCACGGCGATTTTCATCCCTGGAACATTCTTTTTGCCCGCGGAGCCGACTTCCGCCTGCTCGACCGTTCGCGCGGCGAATTTGGCGATCCGGCTGACGACGTCACATCCCTGACCTTGAACTACGTCTTCTTCTCCTTGCAACAAAGCGGACGCCTGAAAGGAGCTTTTGAGACCCTGTTCCTGCGCTTCTGGGAGCGCTACCTCGAAAAGAGCGGCGATCGCGAAGTGTTGCAAGTGGTGGCGCCTTTCTTCGTGTTTCGCGGCCTGGTGATGGCGAGCCCTCTCTGGTATCCGTCGCTCGTGGACGGCGTGCGCCGAAAACTCCTGGCCTTCCTTTTGAGTGTTCTCAAAAGTGATGCCTTCGATCCTACTCAGGTGAATGCCTACTGTGGAACTTAGCAATCACAACGCATTCGCGATTTGGATCACGGGTCTTCCGGCCTGCGGAAAGTCGACCCTCACGGCCGCTCTGAAAGAGCAACTCCGTGCGCGCCGAGTGAATGTAGCGGTGCTCGAATCGGACGCGCTGCGGAAAACTCTTACACCACACCCGCGTTACAACCTGGAAGAACGCGATACATTCTACCAGCAGATGGCGGATATCGGTGTACTGCTGACCGACCAGGGCGTGCCGGTAATTTTCGACGCTACCGCGAACCGGCGCGTCTATCGCGACCGTGCCCGACGCGAGATCCCGCACTTCCTTGAGATCTACATGGATTGTCCTATAGCGACGTGCCTGGCCCGCGATCCAAAAGGCATCTATCGGCAAGCGCAGGAGAGTGCCACAGCCACCGTACCTGGACTTCAGACGGCATACGAGCCTCCTGAGGCGCCCGACTTGGTCGTCCACGCCGAAGCCGAAAGCCCGGAGTGCGCGGCCCGGCGGGTGGTCGCGCTTTTGATCGGAAAGGGCTATATTCCACAGGGCGGCGCACAGGATCGAGGAGGGGATGAGATTCCTGACAACTTCGTCGGCTCAACACCACCAATTGCATGATGACCCGCGCAGGAGATGCAGTGTGGCAATGCGTGAGAGCGTCAGCGCCTTCCACAGATGTCGGTCGGACACGGCGGTCCAAAAACAGCACTCTGCAATGTTTCAAGCAAAATCGCGTGGAACGCGCCCTGTTCGGTCCTGATCTCTCGCGCCGCGGCAGTAATTCTCCTTGTGGCACGTGAAGTGCATTAAGCCCCAGCGTGACAACCGATCTGATGGTCGCCGGCTTAGATTGGGAAAAGTGGAGCGCTATCTCAAGTCTTGTTGTGGATTACTGCTCTTGAAGTAGTCGGAAGCAATCCATTGCGTGCCTTCCCTCACTGGTTGAGTGCATTCAACCAGCTCTATAACCCTTCAAGGGAAAAGCCTACTGAACAAAGCCGTTCCACTATGGCCAATGTCGTGCGGTCTAAATGATGGGGCATTCAGGGCCTTCTCGAGAGTCTGCGAAAGGAGGCCGAATATGAAAGTCCGAGACGTGATGAAAAAGCAGGCGGCGTTCTGCCACCTGGATACGAGCTTAGCCGCATCAGTGGCAATCATGTGGAAGAACGGCTGTGGATTCCTGCCTGTAATCGGCGACGGTGGCAATGTCGTGGGGGTAATCACGGATCGCGATATCTGCGTCGCAATTGGTACACAGAACAAGAGAGCTTCCGAATTGCTGGTTCAGGACGTGATGCTCCCCAAGAATGTCACCTTCCCGAAGCTCTTTACCTGCACTGCAGACGACGATATCCACTGCGCGCTGAAAACGATGCGGGCCGAGAAAATCCGGCGGCTTCCGGTGGTCGACCGGGAAGGAGGTCTCGAAGGAATCGTGTCGCTGGACGACATCGCGCTCCATGCTCGGGAAACGGTCGATAAGCGCGACATCTCAGCCAAGGACGTCACCGATACTTACAAAGCCATTTGTGAACACGCACCTGCGCATCGGGTTGCTTGAGGTTTGGCTAATGCCTTGGCTGCGGAGCATCGAAGGACGCCTCATGGATGAAAATTGGGCGACAAGTCTGCACTGCGAAGGGCGAACGATTCTGAAGGTCTCGATGTCATCGCACGCTGTCCAGTCAATTGGTTGGACTTGCCTGCCATTTCTTTGCGTGTTGCTCCTCACTCAGATCGCACAAAGCGAGAACCTGTCGTTCCAGCACGTCTCTGTTATTCCTATGGACAGCGAGCGCGTGTTGACCGACCAGACTGTCCTGATCGCTGGCAATCGAATCGTTGAAATTGGGCCGTCCAACAGAATCAAGATCCCAAGCGGAACCAGGAACATTGAGGGCCGTGGTTCTTTCCTCATTCCCGGTCTGTGTGATATGCATGTCCACTTTGCTCTGCCAGCACTGCATCCGCGCTACGAGTCGTTGAATAGGAAATGGGCCCTGGAACTCATCGCAAATGGCGTTACTACCGTGCGCAACATGCGAGGATTTCCGGAACTACTCGACTTCAGGCGAGAAGTGGATGCAGGCCTCATTATAGGTCCTCACATTTACTCGACGGGACCGGGCAACAACAGCGGTGGTTGTGCGTGGCCCTTTGATCGAAGGGTGGACACAGTTGCCGTTGCGCACAAGGCGGTTAGCCGCGACAAGGCCGATGGCTTCGACGCGGTGAAGGTTTTCACTGGCCTGAATGCCGCCGCATACCACAGTCTGGCAGCGGAGGCACACGCATCGGGGTTGGCTGTGTACGGGCATGTGCCGGATGCAGTGGGGCTTGAGGGCGTATTGGATGCGCATCAGGACTCGATTGAGCACTTGAGTGGGTATCTATACGCGATTAACTCGACTGAATGCGAAAACGGACAGATATCGCCGGGGGGAATATCTACGAGGGACTCGCGATCCTATGACGCGAGTATACTGCGCTCCATCGCCCGGAAAACTCAAGCATCAGGAACGTGGAACTGCCCTACTTTGGTATTGCTGCAAACCCTCGGCAAGCGCTGGCAAGGATTACTCCACGCATGGCAAGCGCCGGGGGCGACACCATTCCTTCCCTGGCTTTGGGTCTTGGGAAAATTCAACGCTGCAGCTTTGCGTGACGAGCGAGATGAGCTTCCCCATTTCGCTAGGGTCGTTATGAGCATGCTGCATGAAGCCGGCGCCCGCGTTGTCGTTGGCACTGATGCCGATGGGACTTACGTGGCTCACGGATCTTCGATTCATCAGGAGTTGTACAACCTCGTTTCAGCCGGCTACAGTCGCTATGAGGCGCTGAGAGCTGGTACGGCGGATGCTGCCGAGCTCTTGCGAAAGCAGGATGAGTTCGGCACGGTGGAGGCCGGCAAGCTTGCCAACCTGATCTTGCTCCAAGGCAATCCGCTCGCTGATATACGGAATACAGGGCAACGCATCGGGGTGGTCGTCCAAGGCCATTGGCACTCGCAACGAGATTTGGAAATTCTAGTGGATTCCTGTGATCAGGTGCATAATAGGCGAAGTTGGTCTTGCGAGTGAAAACTGATTGCAGTAGTCGGGAGCCCCAGCTATGGGATGGTCTTTGGTCGCATTGATTTCAGCGGCGGTGATCAGCTACGGTTGGGCGCAGCAGTCCATTCCATCCAACAATTCTTCATCCGACGCCGGCCAGCTGCTACACCAACTAGTTAATTCGGGTACCCTTTCCGAGCTACGATGGCCAAAGTTTTCCAGCTGCCAGAGCCACGTTGCAAATTTCTACGAATCCACCGGTTATGGTTTAGCCTGGACCCGAGAAGGCGAGATAACTTCTCAGGCCCAGTCCATTATGAGAGTTTTTCAAGATGCGGCGGCCAAAGGCCTGGATCCTGAAGACTATGATGGCTCACGTTGGCAAGCCCGCTTAGCGCACCTCCGTCCTGCTTGCGCACAGCCATCCGATCAAGATCTTATCCACTTTGATCTCGCACTCACGATCTCTGCTATGCGCTACGTATCGGACCTGCACATCGGCAAGGTCAATCCCAAGGTCTTTTGCTTCGGCTTGGATGTGGACGAGAAGAGATGCGACGTGGCCGAGTTTCTTCGTGAGCGTCTGGTCCACGCTCCCGACGTGTCGGCTGCGCTTGAGCACCTCGAGCCACCCTTTGAGGCATACCGGCAAACGGTAAGCGCATTGCGGACTTATCTTGCGCTCGCACGCGACGATGACGGCGGGTCGTTACCCATCACTAAGAAGCCGGTCGAGCCTGGCGATCTCTATCCAGGCATCGCGCGGCTTCAACGCCTGCTCCGTCGGCTCGGGGACCTTCCATCAGACATCACCATTCCACCGAATTCACAACTGTACCAAGGACACTTGGTCGAAGCCGTGAAGCACTTTCAAACTCGACATGGACTCGATCCGGACGGCCGCATCGGGACAGCAACGCTGAAACAGTTGAATACTCCGTTGAAGCGAAGGGTCCGTCAACTCCAGTTAGCGCTGGAGCGCTGGCGCTGGATCCCTGACCGGTTCCCGCGTCCGCCCATCATCGTCAATATTCCTGAGTTCCGCATTCACGCCTACAACGATCGCTACCAGCCCGAGCTCGAAATGAAAGTCGTGGTTGGACGAGCCTACCGGCGCCAGACTCCGATCTTTGCCGACGAAATGACACAGGTCATCTTCCGGCCCTACTGGCACGTTCCTCTCAGCATTCAAATAGCGGAACTGGTACCGAAGGTCAAGAAGGATCCAGCGTACCTTCAAAACAATGACTATCAGATCGTTGATGCGGACGGCAGGACCATTGAAGGCACTCCAATGACTGGAGATCGATTCGCGCAGCTCCGTTCCGGACAGCTCTCGATTCGCCAGAGGCCCGGAGTGAAGAACGCTCTCGGGTTAGTCAAGTTCATATTCCCAAACGAGCACAACGTGTACTTACACGGCACTCCCGCCAAGGCCTTGTTCTCGAAGTCCCGGCGAGATTTTAGCCATGGCTGCATACGAGTCGAAAAGCCGGAAGAGCTCGCGCTTTGGGTACTCAGGGACCAACCCGGGTGGGATATGGAGCGCATCCGGGAAGCCGAAACCGGATCAAAGTCGATCTCAGTCAATCTGACCAGGACGATTCCTATCTTGATTGTCTACAGCACAGCAGTCGTACGAGAGAGCGGTGAGGTTTACTTCTTCGATGACATTTACAAACACGACGCCGCCCTTGAAGAGTTATTAAATAACGGCTATCCGTACTCTGATTGGAAACCTATCAGCGCCGCACGCGGCCCACGTCCACGTGAATGAGATCAGACTTGGCGTAGCATAAGAGACCCCGCGATGCAGGTGCACCGATGCGTTGCGTACTGCGGAGGACTTAAGACCCGGCAGACAGATGTCGAGGGCTTCGGTTTGCATATATGCAAGTTGTGCTTAGACGACACTGTTCGTATGCGTGCGAAGGAATTTGTTGCTCCAAGGCGAGCGATGGTCGCGATGACATGCAGCTCGGCAGTGGGGCGCCCCACAGCAGACAGTAAGATCCGTCTGCAGATCAAACAAGCTGGGGTCGTAGTGGTGTACCTCGCCTGTTTTATGCTCCTGCAGGAAATGATCCGTTTACGCCAGCGCCCCTCAGGGATGTAGTGAATCGCCCAACCGGTACTCCGATCGAGCGTTCGCAAGATAGAGCCTCGCGCAGCCATAGCTGCGACGTATTGCGACCAGAAGGATTTCAAAAGCGAAGAACGGCTGCGGCTGCGGCGCCGTCTAGCATCCTATCGCTCGGGAGTGCGAACGCCGAGCCGCCATTCAGCAGGGTCTCGACAACGGCGGTGTTCAACAGATCCTCCGCGCCCCAATCCCAGCGTTCTTTTTGACTAGGTCCCTGAAAGAAACCCAACTTCTGAATGCTCTGGTCTACATAGAGACGACTGACGCGTGCATTCGCTGCTGCGCTCAGGATCGCTTCCAGGTCCGTGGTAAACCGTGCCGGTGACATGACCTCTCTCGATTCCGCCAGGTCAGCCGCAGCTCTTTCGGTACAGTGGGATCGTATAATCGCATAGGCTTGCCGTAAGAGGTCATCCTCGGACATGGAGCCGGAGGGACTGCCGTGAACGCCTTGCTCCATCAGATTCGGATAGGTATTGATCATCCGGTATCTGGCCGTATCTTCGTCCACACCAGTCAAGATCAGCGGTGCTTTCCCGGCATGCAAGAGCTCGCGGATCCCCCGGTCCACTGCTTTGTAGAAGTCTGAGAGATGGGTGTGTTGCGTTTCGCGGCCAGAGCCCGTGCCGAAGCGAACTCGTCGTATCGAGCCAATCGAGCTGCCGGCCGCCGAACGGTTCTCCAGATCATGATCGGGCTGTTTAAAAGCCATCGCTTCTTCCAGCGTTTCCGGTACGCCCTTAGGCAACTGGACATGTTCGCCACGCAGACGAGCGCATCGAAGCGCTCCCACGCCCTTCTTTGACAATTTCAATACATAGAACTCGGATTGATAGTGCAACTCCGCCAGGATCGGACGGATTTGGAAGCGACCTCCAACCGTGAGTGTCTGGCTCGGCGGCTCCATCAACTCAAACTGCTCAAACACTTCACCCGATCGGAAGATCACGCGGCCAAAGTGCGAGCCGGCCAGCAATTCCTCATCTTCTGCAAGTTGCTCCAGGGGCTTGAGTAAAGCCGTGGCAACCGCTGCCGGGACCTTCTGATGTGCGAGTTGGCGGGCCGCCTCTTGCAAGCTGGTTTTCAGCCGTGTGGCCATGGACTTAACCCGCTCACCAGGGCGGTATGCGGGCAACAGCAAGGTAATGCAGGGCCCGGCGGTACCAAGCAGTTTTTGGATCTGGTCCAGTCGCAAAGGCGCTAATTCCGAAGTCTTTGCCTCGATCATGGAGACCTCCACGAGGAATCTACGGCACGCTTCCGGCCAAACTACCCAGGCGGCTTACACGAGGTTTACCGTTGGTTTCGAGCAAACAATTGGTTGTACGGGTACGGACAGTAACATATGTCTCCCAACCATTTGCACAAAATGGTGCGATAGATTTTCGAACGCATCAACGAATTAGGGTGATTAGCTCGATATGGGCGCTTTGACGCACTCAATGAGTGGGTACTGCTACGCGAAGCGGCGCGAACACGATCGTATCGTCAACAAAGCGAACGTCTTCGCAATCGGATTATCTCTTGCAGTGTATGAAAGAGTGGAAGCACGCGAAGAGTAACTCGATCGCCGTTCTCCCGCTTGGCTCCCGACAAGTAGTACGTCGAAAGGAGAACGATCATGAGCGACAGAGAATTGAGGGAAGCAGTCGAAGAGGCACTCGACTGGGAACCGATTATCGACGCTGAAGGAATAGGCGTGTCTGCTAAAGAAGGTGTCGTCACCTTAAGCGGCCATGTACCCAGCTATCCGCAGAAACGTGAAGGCGAGAAGGTGGCCGCACGAGTCCGTGGTGTGAAGGCGATCGTGTGTGAGTTGCAAGTAAGACTGCCTTCATCGAGCGAGAGGGACGATGAAGACATTGCGCGAGCCGCCGCGAACGCGATCGCGTGGGATACCCTCTTGCCGAAAGACAAGATACAGGTCTGGGTCGACCAGGGACGGATCACGCTCGAGGGTGCGGTCGACTGGCAATACCAGCGCAAGTCCGCGGCCCAATGTGTCCGATATCTTGCTGGCGTAAGAGACGTCAACAACCACATAGTCGTCGAGTCCCACGCCGACCAAGCCGCAATCAAACAGCGTATCGAAGCTGCGCTCCGTCGAAATGCCCAATTGGAAGCACACCGCGTCCGCGTAGAAATTCGCGGGGACCGCGTGATCCTGACGGGCAACGTTCTGAGTTGGGTGGAGCGCGAGGAAGCCGAACGGGCGGCCTGGGCATCACCCGGAGTCTGTGACGTTGAGAATCAATTGTTGGTGAATCCGGTTTCGAACCTGGTCGCGCATTAAAGCATTCACGTCACCAAAGAGGTGCAGCATGATTACCTTCCAGCGCATTTTGTTTCCGGTCGATTTTTCCGAGCGAAACGTAGCGGTGGTGCCGGCTGTTAAGGCGATGGCGAAGCGATTCGGTTCAGAACTTGTGATTCTGCATATCGTCGACCTGCCACCGGCGTGGTTCGCATCGCCGGAAGCATCGGCTTGGTCCGCACTGATCAACGCCGACGGCATGCGGCTTGCCGGCAGGACTGCTCTAGACCGGTTCGTGGCCCAGCAGTTTGCCGACATGCACGTAATTCCGCAGTTGGACGAAGGAATCGCAGCGCAGCAAATCGTGGATTACGCCCATGAGGATCACGCCGACTTGATTATGATGCCGACCAGTGGGTATGGTCCGTTTCGGAGGCTGCTGCTTGGCTCGGTTACGGCGAAGGTCCTGCATGACGCTCACTGTCCGATTTGGACTGGGGTGCATGCCGAGCAACTAACCGCTCACTCTGCGGATCGGTGGAAGCGGATGCTGTGTGCCATCGACACGGTCGAGAGAGACTCGTGCGTCCTTAAATGGGCCGCGGAATTCGCCAGCGAGCAAGCTGTGGAGTTCCGACTGGTCCACGCAGTGCCCGGCGCGGACTCGGCCACCAAAGAGAGTGACTCAACTATGCACGAGTTTCTCTTCAACATCGCGCGAGAAAGGATTGCCAAACTCCAGGCTGAAGCCGGAACTAAGTTCGATGTATGCCTACTGGGTGGTAACGTCGGCCGCGCTGTTCATCAAGCCGCAATCGAGCACGATTCCGACCTGATCGTGATCGGCCGGGGAGTGATACAGAAGCCGCTCGGACGATTGCGCAGCGGCGCCTACTCGATTATTCGCGAGGCACCCTGTCCGGTAATCAGCATCTAGAGCCGGCAGGCGGCTCGAGGAGCCTGAGGCGATGGACATCAACGCACAGGTCGCAAGGCGATTGGACGAAGTCGCTGATCTGCTTGCAGAACAAGGAGCAAATCTCTTCAGAGTCCAGGCGTATCAACGTGGTGCACAAACTGTGCGGTGCCTGGCTTGTCCTGTCGATGAGATTCTTGCAGTCGAAGGGTTGCAAGCTGCCGGGCATCGGCGATCGTCTCGCGATCGCGATTCGTGACATCATCCGCATCGGCCGGCTCCCTATGTTAGATCGACTTCGGGGCGAGGCTGATCCGGTAGACCTACTCGAAACAGTTCCAGGAATCGGACCAGTGCATGCGGCGCGCTTACATGACGAACTCGGCATTGATTCCTTGGAAGACCTCGAAGCGGCGGCCCACGATGGCCGCTTGTCCGATGTGGCTGGTCTGGGGGCCAAACGCGTCTCCGGAATCATCGATTCATTGGCAACGCGCTTGGGTCGGTTGCGCCCACCGAGTCCGCGCGCGTCGGATGAAGCGCCGGTAGAGGAGTTGCTGGATGTGGATCGTGAATACCGCGAGCTCGCTGCCGCAGGCAAGCTTCACAAGATTGCGCCGCGACGCTTCAATCCGGATCATGAGGCCTGGCTGCCGATCCTGCACACCGTTCGCGGAGAACGACACTATACGGCTCTGTTCTCCAATACGGCTCACGCACACAAACTTGGAAAGACGCAGGATTGGGTCATCCTCTACTACGATTGCAGCGCGGGCGAGCGCCGGTCGACAGTGATTACCAGCCAATTCGGCGTGCTGAAAGGAAAACGAATCGTGCGTGGGCGCGAAGAAGAATGCGTCCAACATTATGGCCTGCAACAACGTCACGTTTACGGCACATAACAGAGGTGAATTATGAATGCGACTCTTACGATTCTGACTGATCTGGTCCACGATGCCGCACACCCGCTATCGGGCGCGACACACGATTGCGATCCATTACTCGAACTGATCGGAGACGCTCGATTGGTGTTGTTAGGAGAAGCAACACACGGCACACACGAGTTTTACCACGAGCGAGCACAGATCACCAAACGCCTGATCCTCGAAAAAGGGTTCACTGGAATTGCGGTCGAGGCGGATTGGCCGGATGCATATCGCCGAAGAAACCGGCCAGCCCTTTATCTCAGCTCCAAACAAATTCGCGGCGCTTTCGGCACACGACGGTATGGTGGCCGTGAGCGGAGCCCTTCGCACGCTTGCCGGCGCGCTGATGAAGATCGGGAATGACGTTCGATGGTACGCCTGCGGCCCGCGAGCCGGGATCGGCGAAATCAATATTCCTGAAAACGAACCCGGCTCCTCCATCATGCCGGGCACGATCAATCCGACTCAGTGCGAGGCTCTCACGATGGTCGCAGTTCAGGTATTTGGAAACGACCACGCTGTTGCGTTTGCGGGTTCTCAGGGCAACTTCCAACTCAACGTGTACAAGCCGGTCATGCTGCACAACCTGTTGATGTCGATCGAGCTCCTCACCGACGCCTGCCGCTCGTTCTGCGATCGTTGCGCCATTGGCATCGAGCCCAACGAAAAACGCATCAAAGATCATCTCGACCATTCACTGATGCTGGTGACGGCCCTTAATCCACACATTGGCTATGAGAAGGCAGCCAAGATTTCACTGACCGCATACCGCAGAGCTTAGTTTACGTGACGCTGCTGTCAAGCTCGGTTTCCTCACGGGGGAGCAATTTGATTCGTGGGTCCGCCCGGAGGAGATGACACATCCACTCGGAGGAGATCTGTGAACAAACCGTGGAAGGTGGTCATCGTCGGCGGTGGTTTCGGTGGGCTTTCTGCGGCCCAGCGCCTGAAATCGGACTTGGTGGATGTCACGCTGGTCGATCGCCGGAACTATCACCTTTTTCAGCCGCTGCTCTACCAGGTTGCAACGGGATCGCTTTCACCGGGAGAAATCGCCGCTCCGCTTCGCGGCGTCTTGAGCCGTCAAAAGAACACAAGTGTGTTGCTCGGTACGGTCGGATGTGGATCCGGAATCGAAGCGCGTATTCCTGGAAGACGGGGACGTTCTCCCCTACGACTCTTTGATCGTAGCCGCCGGCTCACAGACCTCCTATTTCGGAAATAACGATTGGCAGGAGTGGGCGCCTGGCCTGAAGAGCATTGAAGAAGCTACCTCCATCCGCCACAAGATCTTGTACGCATTCGAAGTGGCTGAGCGCATCTCCGATCCAGTGCAGCGCTGCGCTTGGCTGACATTCGTCATCGTTGGCGCCGGGACTACCGGCGTGGAGCAAGCTGGCGCCATCGGCGAGATCGCTCGGCAAACGCTCAAGAACGATTTCCGTTCCATATGCTCAAAGGACGCGAAAATCATCCTGCTGAATGGACCCCCCGAGTGCTGATGAGCTTCCCAGAAGACCTTGCGGAAAAAGCAACCGGCTCGCTTAGCAAACTCGGCGTTCAGGTAAGGTGCGGCGCGATGGTTCAGCACGTGGACAAAGAGGGCTTGACGATTACATTTGCGGGGCGAACCGATTCGATAGCGACGAAAACAGTGATCTGGGCCGGCGGTGTCATGGCCTCACCCCTCGGCAAGCTCTTGGCGGATCGCACGAAAACGGAGACCGACGAGGGAGGAAGGATTAAGGTAAGGCCTGACCTCACCATTCCGAACCATCCGGACATTTACGTGATTGGCGACCTCGCTTCGGCTGCGGACGCTACCGGCCGGCCTTTGCCAGGGTTGGCCCAAGTGGCCATGCAGGGCGGAAGATACGCAGCCAAGGCCATCCTGCAAACGGTGAAGGGCCAGCCGGACCTGCCTGCGTTTCATTACGTGGATAAAGGCTCTTTGGCGGTGATTGGCCGTGCAACCGCAGTCGCTAACGTATTCGGTGCTCATATTTCAGGCTTTCTGGCGTGGTTGGTTTGGGTATTCATTCACCTGATGTATATCGTTACGTTCCAGAATCGACTACTGGTTTTTATTCAGTGGGCGATCCAGGACCTCACATTCAGTCGCGGCGCCCGGTTGATCACCGGCGATGCGCCGACAGACTTCAATTTTGCCAAAGAGCTTTCCGGACTGCGAAGCGCGCCACAGGCGAAACGCGAGCCAATACATGCATACGGAGGAAAGTAGAAGCCATTCCAATGAGCCCAACCAATATTTTTGCCCCTGCGTCCACTCCCGCCGACTCGATCTTCAGCCTGTCAATGTTCGTGATCTTGGCCTGCGCAGTAATATTCATTGTCGTCTCCGCTCTGTTGGGGTACGCCGTCGTGCGATTCAGGAACAAACACAGTGACGACCGCACCGAGCCCGCACAGATTTATGGAAGCACCCAGGTGGAGTTGGCTTGGACGGTCATCCCCATACTGATCGTGATAGCCCTGGCTCTGGCGTCCGCGCGCGTGATCGCCTCGGTCCAGGATGCGCGGCGTCCGCCCAACGCGTTGGAAGTAATTGTCACCGGCCATGAGTATTGGTGGGAATATCGCTATCCGGCCTTGAACATAGTGACGGCGAATGAGCTTCACGTGCCCGTAAGCGATCCGGCCCATCCAACTCCCACATTCCTGACGCTGCTGTCAGCCAATACGGACCACAGCTTCTGGGTCCCAAGGCTGGCAGGCAAGACCGACCTGATCCCGAATCACCCCAATAGCATGTGGATCGATCCGCACGAACCAGGGCTTTTCCTGGGGCAGTGCGCGCAATATTGCGGAACACAGCACGCCAAGATGCTGCTGCGTGTCTACGTGCAACCGCGTGAGGAGTTCAACCGCTGGGTTGAGGAGCAACAAAAAGTGCCGCACGGAAGCACGGCCGAAGCGGTGTCATCCAATGCGGTCTCGTCGACGGGCCAGCGCGTCTTTGAATCCACTGCCTGCGTCAACTGCCATACGGTCTCGGGCACGCCGGCAAAAGGCCGATTTGGCCCGGATCTGACGCACCTGATGAGCCGAGACACGATCGCCTCCGGCGCGGCACGCAACACGCCGGAGCTGCTTCGGCTCTGGATCAAGAATCCTGACGCAATCAAGCCCGGATCGAAGATGCCGGCCATGGGATTAAGTGAGCCGGACCTCGATGCAGTAACTGCCTATCTGGAGACGCTTCGCTGATGTCTACGAATACCATTACATTAACCGAAGTTCCGGTCATTTCCCGCCCATTCACGCTCCGCCTCCACGAGTGGGTGACCACCGTGGATCACAAACGCCTGGGAATCCTCTATATTCTCTACGCCCTGACCTTTCTCATCGTGGGCGGCATTGAGGCGACCATCATGCGGCTCCAGCTCATCCGCCCACACAACGATCTGGTTTCGCCTGAGCTTTTCAACCGCATGTTTACGATGCACGGCACCACCATGATCTTCTTCGTGGCAATGCCCCTGGTGTTCGGGTTCGCAAACTATCTCGTGCCGCTGATGATCGGCGCCCGTGACATGGCGTTCCCGCGGCTGAATGCCTTCAGCTTCTGGATGACTGCGCTGGCCAGTCTGTTCCTCTATTTCAGCTTCCTCGGCGGAGACGGGCTGTACGGCGGAGGAGGCGCGCCCGATGTTGGATGGTTCGCCTATGCTCCGCTGACCGCGAGGACATTTTCTGTCGGACACAGCACCGACTACTGGACCCTCTCGCCACTGGCCTCGGGTTTCGGCAGCATTGGAACCGCGATCAACATATTCGCCACGATTCTGTACATGCGCTGTCCCGGCATGACGCTCGGGAAGATGCCGCTGCTGGCGTGGCTGAATCTTACTATGGCGGGTCTGGTGATTCTCGCAGTAAGCCCGCTCACCGCGGCACAGCTCATGCTCCTGGTTGACCGCTACCTCGGAGCACATTTCTTCGACACGCAAGCCGGAGGCTCGGCCGTAATCTGGATGCACTTCTTTTGGGTCTTCGGACACCCGGAAGTGTATGTCCTAGTGATCCCTGCTTTTGCAATCGCCTCCGAGATCATTCCGGTGTTTTCACGCAAGGCGATTTTCGGCTATCCCGTGATGGTGATGGCGACCGTGGCGATCGGATTCATCAGTATGAGTGTCTGGGCCCACCACATGTTCACGGAACGAATGAGTTCGGGCGCAAACACATTCTTCGTGCTTTCCACCATGGCTATCGCGGTGCCTACGGGGATCAAGATTTTCAACTGGCTGGCAACCATGTGGGGAGGCAAGATCCGCTTTCTCACGCCGATGCTCTTCTGCACCGCCTTTCTGTTTCAGTTTCTGATTGCGGGCTTGACGGGAGTCACGTTGGCGGCCGCGCCCTTCGACTGGCATCTCGGGAGCTCGTATTATTTGGTGGCTCACTTCCACTACGTGATTGTGGGCGCAATTCGATTCACACTCTTCGCTGGGTTCTATTATTGGTTCCCCAAAGCATTCGGAAAAATGTATAACGAAGCGCTTGGCAAGCTGCACTTCTGGCTGTTTTTCATCGGCTTCCATCTGACCTTCGATTTCATGCACGTCCCGGGGCTACTAGGTATGCCTCGGCGGATCTATACCTATGAGCCGGGCCGCGGCTGGGACATCTGGAACGTGATCGTAACCATAGGTGTCTTCTTTCAAGCCGCGGGAATCCTCGTCTTCGCCGTCAATCTGGTTTGGTCTTACTTCCGAGGCAAAACAGCGGGAAATGATCCATGGGACGCGTGGACACTGGAGTGGTCCACAAGTTCTCCGCCGCCCGCGTACAACTATGCCGTCATTCCGACGGTCCGGAGGCGCCGTCCGCTGTGGGACCTCAAGCATCCGGAAGATCCCGATTGGAGGTACGAGTAACCGATGAGCACGCTATCTGTGAGCCTCAATAACGGCAACGTCGACTGGCGGCTTCCTTCGCGAGGACGCGTAGGAATGTACTGCCTGATCGCCGCCGAGGCCGCTATTTTCACAGGACTGTAACTTATTGATTTTAAAGTGGCGGAGAGAGTGGGATTCGAACCCACGTTAGAGTTTCCCCTAAACACGCTTTCCAAGCGTGCGCCTTCAACCACTCGGCCATCTCTCCGGGGTCGCTGGAAGCAGATCGGCGTGGACCGGAATGCCCGCGCCAATTCAGTTTAACATCCAAGTCAGACGCTATGGCGCTTGGTCCGCGACAGCAGTTCCTTGGCGCGCGCCAGCGCTTTGGCCTCTGCGTCCTCGCGGGTATCGGCCACGATACGGGCCAGCGACGCACCGGGCGAAACGTTGTCAGCCTTGGCGTGCCACTTCTCGCCCAGTTGGTAAATTGTCAGATTCACCTGCCAGCCGTCGACGTCCACCTTGCGCTCGCTGTAGTTCTCGGGTTTCATGCCTGGCTCGCCGATTTCGCGACACCCTTCTCCACCGGCGCGCCCACCAAGTTGCCCCACTCGGTCCAGGAGCCGTCATAATTCGTGACGTTGCTGACGCCCATCAGATACTTGAGCACGAACCAGGTGTGGCTCGACCGCTCGCCGATCCGGCAGTAGGCCACCACCGGCGTCGACTGGCTCACGCCCTCGGCGCCATATAGCTTCTGAAGATCTTCGAGCGACTTGAACGTTCCGTCGTCGTGGCACGCTTTGCCCCACGGGACACTGTGCGCGCCCGGAATATGACCGCCGCGCTGACACGTCTCCGGCAAACCCGGAGGCGCGAGAATCTCGCCCGAAAATTCCTGCGGGCTGCGCACGTCGATCATGATCGTATTGCCGGCCTTCTGCGCCTGCTGCACCTGCGGTAGAAAAGCGCGCAGCGAATAATCCGGACCGCTGGCCTGATAGGGCCGCGTACTGGGAGTCGCCTGACGCGGCGTCGTGTCCAACTCGCGACTCTCCGACAGCCACTTTTTACGGCCGCCGTTCATGATGCGAACGTCCTTATGGCCGTAGATCTTCATTTGCCAGAGAGCCCACGCGGCGAACCAGTTGTTGTTGTCGCCGTATAAGACAACGGTCGTGTCGTTATTGATGCCCGACTGCGTCATCAAGGCCGTGAATTGCGCCTTCGGCAAAATATCGCGAACCACTGTGTCGCACAGCTGCGTATTCCAGGCCCAAGCCATCGCTCCGGGCACATGGCCTTCATCATAGGCCTTGGTATCGACGTCGACTTCCACGACGCGTACATTCGGATCCTTGGCGTGGGCCGCCACCCAGTCCGTATCTACCAGAACTTCGGGATGCGCATAGTTAGCCATAAAACCTCCGGTCCTTCCAATCGATTATCGCTTCAAGTCAGATCGAACTTTTCGTGATGCAGCAGCGGGTCGCCCTTCACCAGCACCGGGCGCTTCAGCACCTCTTCTATTTCCTCGAGGTATTTGTTCGTGTTGGACTTGAGGAATTTCGCCACCTCCGGGTGCGCGCGCAGCATGACATCTTTGCCCTCCACCACGCCGGCGATCTTGTGCGCTTCTTGCAAGATCTCGCTGACGATGGTCTGCACACTCTTGACGTAGCCGCCGCCCTCGCAATGCGGACACGGCATGCACAGCGCCCGCTCCAGGCTCTGTTTAACGCGCTTACGAGTGATGGCCACCAAACCGAAATCGTTGAACTGCAGAATCTTATAAGGAGCACGATCGGCACGCATGGCATCTTCCAGCGCCTGCATCACTTTTTGGCGATTCTTGCGCTCGTCCATGTCGATGAAGTCCACCACGATGATGCCGCCCAGGTCGCGCAGGCGGATCTGCCGCACAATCTCCTTCACCGCTTCGGTGTTGGTTTTGACGATGGTGTCTTCCAGGCGGTTCGATCGTCCGACGTACTTGCCGGTGTTGACGTCAATCGCCACCAGCGCCTCAGTCTGATTGATGACGATGTATCCGCCGGATTTCAGCCACACCTTGGGCCGCAGCGCTTTTTCGAGCTCGGCCGTGATGTTGAACGCATCGAAGATCGGTGCGGAACGCGTGTACAATTTGACGCGACCCACCAGGCCCGGCTGAAAGCGCTGTACGAAACTCAATACGTTCTCGTATAGCTCTTCGTTGTCCACCCAAACGGCCTTGAACTGATCGGTCACCTGGTCACGCAAAATTCGCTGCACGATGTCCAGGTCATGATGCAGTAACACAGGCGCCGGTTTTTTCTCGGCTTTTTGCCGTATGTCCAGCCACAAGTTGCCAAGAAAGTTCATGTCGGCGGCGATATCTTCCTCGCTCTTGCCTTCACCGGCGGTGCGAACGATGAAGCCGCCCGGAATTCCGGCATGGTGGATCTGGAGAATGCGTTTCAGGCGGTGGCGCTCGTCGTCGCTGGCGATTTTGCGGGACACACCGGTATGCTCCAGCGTCGGCATGTAGACCACATATCTGCCGGGCAACGCAATGTGGGACGTGATGCGCGCGCCTTTTTGCCCCAGCGGCTCCTTCGCGATCTGCACGATGATCTCCTGCCCTTCTTTCAGGAGCTCGGTGATGGATGGCGTGGGGCCTCGGTCCGGCCGGCCGATGCTGCGCGGCTCTTGCCTCGAAAATTCCCGCTCGCCCGCAACCGGTGACGTTTCGGCGCGGTCGCTGCGTTCAGTACGTTCGGTGCGCTCTCCACGGTCTCCGCGCTCGCCTTGTGGGCCTCCCCGCATCTTGCGCCGCATGCGGCGGGTCATACGGTGTGGATAGCGTCCGCCCTGCTCACGGACTTGCGCGGTCATTTGAGGCGCGGGGCTAGTTTCAGCACTTTCGTTTTGCGCTGGTTCAGCCTCCGCGGTTTCGGAAACCTGTACTTCGTTTTCCACCGGCGCTTCTGGTTCCAGGCCGGCGGGAAGCTCGGCCGTCAGAGCCACGCCGCCCGGTTCGTCGTCGTCTTCTTCAGAGGACGTTATCCGCGATTGCGGCTCGGGCTGAGCGGCCGTTACGGCTTCGGTTACTTCTTCTGCCGCCGGACTCGCTTCGGCTGGCTCCAATTCCGGCTCAGTAGGTTCGTCCGACTCCTGTAGGCCCCGAATTTCCTCTTCCTCCGCCTCGTCGAGAGGCTGGATATTCGACCGGGTGTACTTGGCGAGTGATTCTCCGGGCAGCACCGCAAAGTCGCTGCCGCTCGATGGTGCGGCGGACGGGCGGCTACTCGATTCTTGAGCAGGAGTGGCTTCGACCCTATTCAACTCACGCGGCTGCTCTCGCGGCTCGCGCGTGGCTTCCCGGGAGGGCTCGGATGTATACCGGGAATCCGCGGAAGCGTATTTAGACTCCGGGAATCCGCGGCCGCCTCGGTTCCTGCGCCGTCGTGGCCGGCGTCCGCGGCGATCCCGACCGTCACCATCCTCGTGACGTTGCTGCGGCGCTGATGCGGGGGTTGCAGCAGCCACAGGCGATGCGGTAGTCTCACCTGTTTCGGCGGAAACTTCCACTCCAGTTTCTGTTGGGGCGGCGGACTCGTCCGCAGCCGGCGGCTCATCCTGGTTGCGCGGTCTTCTCTCCGGGCTGGCTTCCTCACGCGTGGCGGGGATGCGATCGAACTCTTCGTTCTCTTCGAAAAAGTCAGAGACGTAGAGGAATGTGTCACGCTCCAGTCCAAGATCCACGAAGGCCGACTGCATTCCCGGCAAGACCCGCGTCACGCGCCCCTTGTGAATGCTGCCTGCCAGCGAATACTCGTTGGCTCGCTGGAAAAACACTTCCACCAGCTGATCGTCTTCGAGAATCGCTACCTTGGTTTCGTGGCGATTCGCCGAAATAACCAATTCTTTACTCATGTAGACTCCCGCACTTCACTCGCGAGGACGGGGGCCTCAGGAAACGGAGGGTATCGGAGTCCAGTAAGCACCGGGTGATCCAAAGGACCGTTGTCCCGGTTTACCGACTATAAAATCTTTGGGCTTCGGAAAGGCGGAGATGCTTCTCTCAAACACCCGCCAAAGCGCTCACCAGAACTGCCCGGTAACAACTTTACAACTGCGGCAGTCCGTGGAACTGACTTACCCTCTCAATCTTCGTGAAAGCCTGCCGTGTCTCGACCGCTTCAATTTACAAAGCGCCGGAGCCGGACATTATTTACCAGCCCCAGCAACATAAAAACCGCTAGCGCATTCGATCCGCCGGAACTCATCAGCGGCAGCGGAATACCTGTAACCGGCATTCGCCCCACCACCATTCCGACGTTTACCAACACATGAAACAACAACAATGCCGCGATGCCCATGCAAATATACATTCCGGCCCGGTCAGGAGCCGTTTGAGCATTCTGAACAATCTGCATGAGCAACAGGAAATACAAACCCAGCACCACAATGACGCCGACAAAACCATGCTCTTCGGCGAAGGCCGAAAAGATGAAGTCTTTGTGTGGAACCGGCAGGAAGCGACCTTGAGTCTGGGTACCCTTGGTCACGCCTCTTCCCCAGAGTGCGCCGGCGCCGACGGCGATTTTAGACTGAATCACTTGATAACCGGAACCCTTCGGATCCTGACTTGGATCGAGGAAGCTAACCACCCGGGCTCGTTGGTAATCCTTCAACACTACAAAGTAAGCGACCGGCATTACCAGCGCCACAACCACTACGATGGCCGCCGCGTATTGCCAACGCATGCCTGCTAAAAAGATACCGCCCACCATGATCGGAAGAAAGGTCAATGCCGTGCCCAGATCCGGTTGAAGCATCACCAGCAACATCGGCACGCCGACTAAGCCCCCCAACTTCAGCAGGTCGATCAATTCGAATTGATCTGTTTTCAGCTCAGTCATGTACCGAGCCACTAACAACACGATAACCAGTTTAACGAATTCCGAAACCTGTAAGTGATAACTGGTCGTGCCGATCCAGCGCCTCGATCCGAACGCGCTCATGCCGAGCACATAGGTCGCTATCAACGTAGTCACTGACAATCCGTAGAGAATCGGGACTTGCCCGAGCAGCGTATGATAGTCGACCAGCGTAGTGATCCACATGGCGACGAATCCCGCCAGGATCCAGATCACCTGCTTCCACCACGCATCCGAATAATGGGTGTCATGGGTAGCGCTGAAAATCTGAAGCACCCCCAAGGCGCAAATAGCCGACGCCAACACCAACATCAGCCAGTCGAAATCCCGAACTGAACGATGGGCCGGCATCAGGGGTTCGAGCCTCCTGCCCTAGCCGGAGCAATAGCCGTGGTTGGCCGCAGCAGCGAAGCGGGAAGAGGCGCAGGTAGGCTGGCGATCTGCTCGTGCGGCTGGGCCAGCCTGGCCTTTTTGTCGAAATAGGCCTTCATCACGTCACGAACTATGGGCGCAGCCAGTTGGCCGTGCTGACCGCCCTCGAACAGCGTCGCCACGGCGATTTCCGGATTCTCCACCGGCGCGAACCCGACAAACCAGGCATTGTCTTTCATGGTCTGTCCGATCTTGGTGCCTTTGAGCACTTCATTCGAAGCCAATTGCGCGGTTCCAGTCTTGCCGGCGACGTTGATACCGGGTAGACGCGCGCGTACGCCCGTACCACCCTCGTTGACGACGCCGTACATGCCGGAGATAACCTTCCTGATATTCTCCTGGTTGAGTTCGCCGTGACGCGCCGGAATAAGACGCGCGCCTTCTCTAACCAGGTGGGGTTGGTTCCACACTCCACCGATGGCCATGCCACCGATAGCAGCCGCCATTTGCAGCGGCGTAACAGTGGTCGCGCCCTGGCCGATCGATACCGATATCGTCTCTCCCGGATACCACTTCTCGCGGAAATTCCGGATCTTCCATTTCGTGGATGGCACTACACCGTCGGCTTCATGCGGCAGATCGATTCCGGTCTTGTGACCGTAGCCGACCATTTCGGCGTAATGGGCGATGTCGTCGATATTCATCCGGTTGCCGACGTTGTAGAAGAACGTGTCGCAGGATTGCACCAGACCGCGGTGCAGCTCGACGCCGCCGTGTCTGCTCCAGCACTTGAAGAAGCGCCCATAGAAAGATGCGCCGCCCGGGCAATTGACATGGAAATTCTCGTCGATCGCACCGGTTTCCAGACCAGCCAGCGCGACAATCGGCTTGAATGTCGAACCGGGCGCCTGTTGCGCCTGAATGGCGCGATTCATCAGCGGATGATCCGGATTATCGATCAAATCCTTCCAATCCTTGGTCCGAATGCGCCCCGCAAACAGGTTGGGATCGAAGGCCGGGCGGCTTACCATGGCGAGCACTTCGCCGGTGCGCGGATCGAGAGCCACCACCGCGCCACGGCGATTTTCCATGGTCAGTTCCGCCACCGCTTGCAAATCCAGGTCGATGGTCAGTTGCAGACTCTTTCCCGGGACAGCTTCCTTGTCCTCCGCCAGCACACGCCGCTCGTTTCCGAAGCTATCCACTTCCACGCGGCGCTGTCCGTCGACGCCCATCAGAACATCGTTGTACTCGCGCTCGATGCCGTCTTTACCGATCACATCGCCTTGACGGAAGTGCGCAAACTCAGGCGTGTTCAGTTCGGCCTCGCTCACTTCGCCTACATATCCGATGACGTGCGCCGCCAGCCCGTCGCGCGGGTACAGGCGATGCTGAACGTGAATAACTTCAAGCTCAGGAAATGTGTCGGCGTCTTTGTGCGACTCGACAAATGCCAGCTCGGCGGGTGTCAGCTCTTCCTTGATGGCTATGGGTTGATACTGTGGTGCGCCCCGTGTTTGAAAGCGACGCACGCGCGCCACCAGGCTGTCATAGTCGATGTTCAGCCCCTCGGCGATCGGCTTCAGGTGTTCCATCTTCAGATTTTCGCGGGAGAGGAACAAACTGAAGGACGAATGATTGTCGACAATGACGCGGCCGTCGCGATCCAGGATCTTGCCGCGCGGCGCGAGCACCGGAATGGCCTT
>Ga0070714_100000692_pt1 | contig 23833 bp, 20 predicted proteins | sample LARL83metaG_FD_65450 | JGI IMG/M metagenome (GOLD analysis project Ga0070714, IMG submission 65450) | Corn, switchgrass and miscanthus rhizosphere microbial communities from Kellogg Biological Station, Michigan, USA - LAR L8-3 metaG | ecosystem: Host-associated > Plants > Roots > Rhizosphere ... | reverse complement strand
ACCAATAGACGTCGTCATCGTGCAAATCGAAAACATACTTCGTCGTCATCTTCGCGCCGAGCAGGTAGCCGCCCGTGCTGTGAAGAATCCCCTTCGGTTTTCCGGTCGAACCGCTCGTGTACAGAATGAACAACGGCGCTTCACTGTCCATTTTCTCCGCCGGACATTTCGCATCCACCTGCGCCATTTCCTCGTGCCACCACAAATCGCGGCCCGCTTCGAAATTGATTTCATTGCCCGAACGGCGAACCACGATCACGCGCCCAACTGTTTTCGACAGCAAATTCCCGTGCGCATCCTTCAACGTCAGCGCTTCATCCACATTTTTCTTCAAGGGCACCACGGTGCCCCGGCGAAAACCGCCGTCCGAGGTGATCACCATTTTCGCCTGGCAATCAAAAATGCGGTCCGCCACCGATTGCGCGCTGAACCCGCCGAATACCACCGAATGCACCGCGCCGATCCGCGTGCAGGCCAGCATCGCCACCGCGGCCTCGGGAATCATCGGCAGATAAATAATGACGCGATCGCCCTTCTTGATCCCGTTGCGCTTCAGCACATTGGCGAACTGGCAGACTTCGCGGTGCAATTGCTTGTAGGTGAGCGTGCGCTCCTCGCCGGCTTTGCCGGGCGCCGCCGGTTCGCCCTCCCAAATCAACGCCGCCTTGTTCGCGTGCGGTGTGCCGAGCCATTTATCCAGGCAATTATGGCTGACATTGAGCTGGCCGCCGACGAACCACTTCGCGAACGGCGTCTTCCATTCCAGCACTTTCCGCCACGGCTTGAACCACACCAATTCCTCTTTCGCCTGCTTGTCCCAAAATCTTTCCGGCGACCGCACGGATTCGCGGTGCAGCTTCAGGTATTGCGCGAGCGAAGGAATCAGCGCGCGCTCGGAAAAACTTTTTGCCGGCTTGAAAACGCGCTTCTCGGTCGAGACGGAAGTGATCCCCACGGACATGTCATTGGCTGGCATAATGGCGGCATTCTAAAATCAAGCCGCCTCGCGTCAATGAACTATTGACCCAAAACCGGATTATTTGTTCTGAAAAACAAACAGTCGCCCTTCACACCGCGCGTGCGTCCCCACCGCCGCGTTCAGCGACAAACGAGGGTGCCGGCGGCGTTTCGCCACTGGTTTCCATTCATTGAACGTTCCTTGTTGAATGTCGAATGTTGAATGTTCCCAAGCATTCACCGGGAATGGGCAAGGATGAGAGCGTCAGCAAACCACTAGCTCCATCGCAAAAACATCCCCCGCGCCATCGAAGCCATCGTCTTCACTGAATTTCTCGGCGCATTCGGCTTCGGCGGCACCTTGATAAAAATCGTTTTCCGCTTCGGCTTGGGATTATTCGATCCAACCCCTCCATTGATTGTCTGATTCTGTTTCATTTTCGGATTATGCTGAAGTCCGGTGCCAGCGATGCTTCGTCAGCGCCGCGGCCGTTCCCAAAGCGAATAGCAGGAAACTTCCAATCACCGCCAGCAATCCCAGCGACGCTGAGTGCAGGTAACCGATCAAAAAATTACCGGGGCCGGACAGGACCGTCAGTATTGAGGCAGCAGGCAGGATTGGCAGGTCCCATCGGCCCCGGAGAAGTTGCGCGATTAAATACACCACCAAAACGATTCCGCCCGAAATGCACGGCATCCAAAACGCCGCATCCGAGCGCACCCAGATCACCGTGTGCACCATCCAAACGATCGCCGCCAGGATGCGCACTGCGCCGGCACCCTGGTGCTCGCTATCCATCCAGCGCAAACTGTGCAGCAGCAGAAACACCAACCCGCCCTGCACCGCCCAGTGAATCGTAGCGGCGTGATTCGGGAAAGCAATCGCGGCGAGCGTCATTACCAGCACCGAGCCGAAAATTCCCACCTTGGGATCCCGCGACATCACGGCGTAGAGCATCAGGTAACTGCCGATGCCGGCGATGATATACGTCTCTCGGTGCAACAACGGCGCGAAATGGGCCAGTCGAATGCCAACCCAATCCATCGGGAACCCGCAAATCAGCAGCATGAGAGAGGCAAAAAACAATTGCGTCGCCAAATGCCGGTCCTCCCCGCGAAAACTCATCACGCCAAAAATCACCGCGTTCATCAGCGTGAGCGCGAAGAAGATGTTGGTGCCGCTCGCGGATGCAGCCGCCAGCGGAAGCAACAGCGCGGCGATGGTCAACAGCTGTTGCGGCGCACGGGATTGCCACGCCAGAAATTCCGGCCCGCGCCGATACATGGTCCAGCAGAGCACCCACACCGCGGGCACGAACATTCCGATCCGAAACGCAAAATTGTAAACGTAATTCAGGCAATACAGGTGGGCGCCCGTGGCAATGATCCAAAGCACGAAGAAGCCGGCGGGTAGCCAGCGGCGTTGCGGCTCGAAACTTCCCGTCTCCCTGGCGTGTGGAAGGAAGTTCGCCAAAGCCGCCGCCGCCGGCAAAATCGCCAGCCACGTGAATTGATTGATCACAAAATCCCGCCCACTATCCGGCACCCAGCCCATCTTTCTCTCCCCAACCACGCGGTACGTCACCAACAACCCGATATTGATCACCAGCAACGCCGAACCAATCAGCAGCAGTCCCTTCGGCAAATTGAGCTCGGCGAAATATTTTTTCAGGCTGCCAAAGCGCGCAATGGCAACGAACGCCGTCACCGCGCAAACCACCCAGACCACGCGGGTGCTGATCAGCGCCACCTGGCTGACCAGGATGAACGGCACGAAAACGAAAAGATTTTCGAGCCCCACGAGCAGCGTGGAATCATACCAGATGCGCCGCGCGGCCAGAAAGATGGCCGTGGCGACCAGCAGGATTTCGTAAAATTCCAGCGAAGCCAGGTTGAACACGAGCTGTGAAATTTCACCCGCGAACAAATTACGATCCACGGAAATTCGGTACATTCCGAATAGCAGCAGCGCCGCGCTCACCAGATAGAACGGATTGCAAACCAAAAGGCGCCTGGCCCAATACGAAAAAGGTTTCGACGGAGGGATGGTCGGCGCGGAAACAATTGGCCCCGGCGTGATTTCGGGTTCCCCATGCTCATTCATAATGCCTGACAGCGAATTACGATTTCAGCATTCTGCGACCGACAATTTTCTTTTAGCACAGCGCGCGCCAACTCCGAAACGAGCGTTTCACCGCACAGATTCACCGGTTTTTCGAAGAATCAGAAACTCTGCGCGCCGGGCGGTCATTTCCCGCGCGTGAATTCCACGCATAACGCGTGAAATTTAGCCGCAACTTCACGCATGAACGGTGGCCTCAGGACTCCCGGCCAGCAGATGACTCGCCTTTAAATTATGATTTTCCTTTTTCTGGGGAATATTGTTTCATCGCGGTACAAATCATGAGCTTTGCAAAAGAATTCCTGGCGGAGGTGCAGCAGGTCACCGCAAAACTGGACACGGGCGCGATTGAAAAATGCGCTGACGAACTCGCCCGCGTGCGCGAACGCGGCGGCCGCTTGTTCATCCTTGGCGTCGGCGGCAGCGCCGGCAACGCGGGCCATGCGGTGAATGATTTTCGCAAGATTTGCGGTTTCGAAGCCTACGCGCCCACGGATAACGTCTCCGAATTGACCGCCCGCACCAATGACGACGGCTGGGCTTCCATTTTCGCCGAATGGCTGAAAGGTTCGCGGCTGAGCGCGAAGGATGGATTGCTGATTTTTTCCGTGGGCGGCGGAAACCTCGAAAAAAACGTCAGCCCAAACCTCGTCAGCGCGATCCAATTGGCGAAACAAGCCGGCGCTTCCGTCGTCGGCATCGTCGGCCGTGACGGCGGCTATACCGCGAAGGAAGCTACCGCCTGCGTGATTGTTCCCACCGTGAACCCAACCCATGTGACGCCGCACAGCGAAGCATTCCAGGCCGTGCTCTGGCATTTATTTGTCTCGCATCCCCGGCTCAAAGTCAGCCAGACGAAATGGGAGAGCACGAAATAATTCGCGGCAGGTGATGTGAGGATGGATCAAAGCCGCCAACGTGCCGTGTTCCTGGACCGCGACGGCGTCGTGAGCCGCTCCATCGTGCGCGACGGCTTGCCCTTCGCGCCCGCGCAATTGAGCGAGTTTGAAATCCTTCCCGGCGTGCCCGAGGCGTGCCGTCGATTGAAACAAGCGGGATTTTTGCTGATCGTGGCCACCAACCAACCGGACGTCGGACGCGGCACGATGAAGCAGGAAATAGTCGAATCGATGCACGCCAAAATGTGTCGCGAAGTGCCGATTGACCGCGTCGAAGTGTGCTATCATCCCGGCCACGGCCAATCCAATTGCGACTGCCGCAAGCCTAAACCCGGCCTGTTGGTGCGCGCCGCGCAAGAGCTGGGCATTGACCTCGCGCAGAGCTGGATGGTGGGCGACCGCTGGCGGGATATTGATTGCGGCCATGCGGCGGGCTGCCGGACGATCTTTATTGATCACGGTTACGCGGAAAACCTGAAACAGCCGCCGGATTTCACCGTAAAAAACCTGGCGGAAGCGGCCGAAATTATTTTGGCCGACGCGAAATAATAAGTTTGAAGTGAACCATCGGAAACCATTAAACTGTGTTTGAATGAAGAATCTAGCCACTCTCCGAGTGAAAGTTTACGCCGACGGAGCGGATAAACAAGGCATGCTCCAATTGAATGCCAACCCGCTCATCAAAGGCATGACCACCAACCCCACGCTCATGCGCAAGGCGGGCCTGAAGGATTTCGAGGCGTTTGCCCGGGACATTTTGCAGGGCATCACCGAGAAGCCGATATCATTTGAAGTTTTCTCCGACGAATTTCCCGAAATGCGCCGCCAGGCGATGAAGATCAATGGCTGGGGAAAAAATGTTTACGTCAAAATCCCCATCACCAACACCCGCGCCGAGTCGGCCCTGCCGCTGATTCGCGAACTCGCGGCGGAAGGCGTGAAATTGAACGTGACCGCCATTTTGACCCTGGAGCAGGTTGCCGGCGTGGCCAAAGCGCTCGCGGCAAACGTGCCCTCGGTCGTCTCGGTCTTCGCCGGACGCATCGCCGATACCGGCGTGGATCCGATGCCGCACATGCGCGAGAGCAAAAAGCTGCTCGCCGGTCTGCCGCAAGCCGAACTGCTTTGGGCAAGCGTGCGCGAAGTGTTGAACATTTTCCAGGCGGACGATTGTGGTTGCGATATCGTCACGGTGCCCCACGACATTCTTGCAAAGGCCCAGAAGCTCGCCGGAATGGGTTTGAAAGAGCTCTCGTTGGACACTGTGAAAATGTTTGCCGCCGACGCTGCCGCCGCGGGCTTCGCCCTGTGATCCGCCCGCAGGAAAACCGGCACTGCTTCACGGCTCTTGAGTCCGTCGCTCAAACCTGTTAGGAACTCCGCGCCTGATACCGGCAACCATGCAAAACCTCAAAAGTTTTTATCAAAAGAGATTCGATGGCAGTTACGGGGCCGGGATGTACGACATCGATTCTTTGATGAAAAAATCCGCTTTCCGCAACTGGATGGCGGCGCATAAAAACTTCAAGTATCTGGAGGCGGGCAGCGGACAAGGCCTGTTTCCCCGCGAAATGGTGGCGCGGCTTCAACAGAGAGGATGCACCGCTTCTGAGGTTTGTTTTTCCGACATGGACAACCATCTGTCTCCCGAGGCCGCGAAACTGGGCAGGTTTGCGGCGTGCCAGTTGGGCGACGAGCCTCTGCCGTTTCCCGATGGAATGTTCGACCTCGTCGTTTGCAATCACGTCCTGGAACATGTCTTCGAAACCGAGAAGGCCTTGCGCGATCTCAAGCGCGTCACGGCGCCGGGCGGCTTGATTATTTTGGGCGTTCCGAATATCGGCAACTGGTATTCGCGTTTTATGTTTCTGTTCGGATACATGCCCCTGGGTCTGGAGTGCGGCACCGAGTCCGTCACCTACGGCAAAGGACTCGGAAAAGAAAAAGTCAAAGGATTCCCGCCCTCCGGCCATATTCGCGGATTCACCGCCAAGGCGCTCAAGGAAATCTGCGAACATTGCGGAATGGACGTGGTGAATTGGTGGAATCAAGGCGTCGAACCCCAGGCCAAATTGCTTTACCGATACCTGGGTGCGGTCGTCCGGCCGCGATAAAAACCGCTCGGAGCTATTTCCCCTGCTTCTCTTTGCTGTCGTCTCGCGGTGCGTCGTCCAATTTCTGCCGCGGTTGCAAACTATGGATAAGCTTTGCGTCCTTTCCGCGCCGGAAATAAATCCACGCTCCGGATATCACGCCCCAGGCGGAGAAGAAACACGTCCACGGGTGCCACAACCACCGGGAATCGCGAGTGCGTATCAGGGCGATGATGGTTTGAAAAACCGGCACGACGATGGTTAGGCACAAAAGCACCGCCAGCCAGCCGGGAATGCGCGGCTTTCGTTCCGTCCACGAAAACCCGTGCTGCTTTTGCATGTCAAAAAAATGGCAGGTTGCGCGCTGGCGTTTCTTTAAAAAATCCCGCAACGCCGCCCAAAAACCGCGCGCGGAAACGTAATAGTGATACACCCCGCGCCCGCGAATTCGAAGCCACTCGCGCTTGCCGGTGGCCTGGATCAGGTTCACGGAAGTGTGTGTGTCGGAGTAATCTTCACCCGCATGAGCCAGGTCCAACTCGGATTTGCGAAAGACCGAACCGTTCGAGCCGATGGGATAGGCCAGGCTACCCTTCGGAAAAGTCCAGTGTTCCACTTCGCCCTCAGCGCTCAGGAAAACCGGCTTGATGCTCATCATCCACGCCACCGGGTCGCTGATGTGCAACAGGCAGGTGAGATACGCGCAAAAGGAATTCATGCGCGGCGTATAAAGATAGTAGCTTTCCAGGCCGTACGCGGCGGGGTTTTGAATCAGGGCCTCGATGGCGCGCCGGAGAAAATCGGGATGCGCGATTTCATTATCGGCATCCACAAAAACAACGTAATCACCGGACGCGTGAACGAACGCCGCGCGTTTGCCGTCTTCGATATTTCGGCCATGATCATCGAAAACGAGCGCGCCGAACCGTTGCGCCACCTCGCGCGTGTTGTCCTTGGAGCCCGCATCGCCCAGCAGGATTTCAATTTTGTCCTGCGGATAATCCTGTCGGCGAATGGACTGCAGGCAATTGCCGAGGATGCCCCCCGCGTTCAGCGTGGGGATCACGAAACTGACTTTTGGCATTTCCGCGTCGGCCATGAGCCCACAAGTTGTCAGAAAAGCATGACCGCCTCAAATGTTCTTTCAGGGAAGACAGGGACAGCGCTTTAGTCTGCGAAGCGCGGGTTGCGAACTGCAGCATGTTCGCAGTCGGAACGGGCGTAATAATAATAATAGCCTGTGGTTTTGGCTAGCGCATCACCACGCCCAAAATATTTTGGCGGGAGACGGGTCCGTAAAAACGGCTGTCAAAGCTGTTGTTGCGATTGTCGCCCAGGACAAAATATCGATCCTTCCCGCAGGCGACGGTTTCGTCCTGGACTCTTTCCGGGGTGAAGGTTTTGACGCCCTGCGGCAGATAAGGCTCGGATAATTCCCGGCCGTTGACGAAGAGCCGACCGTCTTTGAACAGCACGGCTTCACCCGGGAGCGCGATGACCCGCTTCACGCAATAGGCGCCATCGGTCGGGTCCTTCAATACCACGATTTCTCCACGCCGCGGCTCGCGCAGATCGTAAACCCAGCGGTTAAGAAAATAGCGGTCCGCATCATGTAACGTCGGCCACATGCTGGCGCCGACCACCTGCACGGATTGCAGGACGTAATGGCTGATGAGAAAATAACTCGCGGCCGCGAGCACGGCGACGACCACGAATTGCGCAAATTGCTTCAAGGCGGACGGAGTGGGCCCCGGAACGGCGCAAACTGAGTTTCCCGGCGAAGCACTGGCCGTCTGGCGGATGGAAAAAAACTGTCCGTTCATTTCGTACTTTGGTTCTACGGTTGATGAAATAATGCGCGACCATTCGCCCCAATACAATTGGGGTAAATTACGCAAAATCGAACCGGGAGAACTACGGAAGAATGACTACTAATCCGCCCTATCCGGATCCAGAGTCGCGTCCGCCCTAGGAAGGATTATCCGGGAGCACAGTGGAAATTGCCTCCCGCAAATGTTCCAAAAGAAACGGTTTACTGATGAGAAAATCGACCCCGGGCATGCGCTTGCCGGAAGATTGCAGCATTTCAGCGTAGGCCGTGATCATGACCACCGGCTGGCCGGGCGCCCGCGATTTAATCGCCGAAGCCAGTTCATCTCCCTTCATGCCGGGCATCGCAAAATCGGTGATCACCAGATCAAACTTCCCCTTTTCAAATATCGAAAGCGCTTCCTTGCCGTCATTCGCCGTGACGACTTCATGCCCATCGAACGCGAGCATCATTTTGACTGCGTCGCAAACGAACGGCTCATCGTCTACGACGAGAATTCTTTTCTTTGGCACCGGCATCTGGGGGCTTCATCATAACCTTGACGATATTGAACGCCAGACTTTTATTACCGGAATTGCTGGTAAGCTCCTCACAAATCCTCCATTCCGCCGGCCCCTGCGGTAAAATCTTCCCAGGCTGCGAGCGCAGCGCATGGCTCGGCGTGATTCGCGCTTAACGCGAGCTGTCCAGGCAATCCCGCACGGTCAAGGCCAGTTTCCGCGGTTCATAGGGCTTTTGGAGATAATGCAGCCCGCGCTGCAAAACGAAATCTTTTCCCACCACATCCGCGGTATAGCCGCTGGTGAAAATGACTTTCAACCCCGGTTTGTCGGCGAGCAACCGTTCCGCCAGTTCGCGCCCGTTCACGTGATCCGGCATGATCAGGTCGGTCAGCAGCAAATCAATTTCCTGCTTATGGTGTTGCCAAATCTCCAGCGCCTTGACGCCGGTTTCAGCCTGCAAAACATTATAGCCGTGTCCCTCCAGGACGCTGCACACCAACTCGCGAAGGGCAATCTCGTCCTCCACCACCAGGATGGTCTCCTGCCCGCCGCGCACTTCGCGGGGAGAGGCCTTGCCGGCAGCCTCCTCGGTGGCTTCGGCCGCGAAAGGCAGAAATGCCCGAAAGCTCGAGCCCTTGCCCGGTTCGCTTTCGACGTCAATCCAGCCCTCGTGCTGATTGAGAATGCCGTAAACGGTGGCCAATCCCAATCCCGTGCCTTTGCCCACTTCTTTGGTCGTGAAGAACGGTTCAAAAATCCGCCGGAGCGTTTCCCGGTCAATGCCGCAGCCGTTGTCGGTAACATTCAGGCAAACAAACTCCCCGCCCGGCTTCTCGGATTGGTAACCCCGTCGATGCGGTTCCACCGGGGAAATGGTGATTCGGATCGATAGTTTCCCGCCTTTCGGCATGGCATCGCGCGCGTTGACCACGAGATTCAAGAGCACCTGCTCCATCATGCTGGCATCGGCTTTCACGTAAGCCGGCTGCGGCCAAAAATTAAGTTGCAGCGTGATGTCTTCGCCCAGAATGCGCCCCAACATGATGGTCATGTTGCTCACCACTTGATTGAGATCCAGCCGCCGCGGCTGCATCACCTGGCGGCGGCTGAAGGTGAGCAATTGGCGGGTCAGACCGGCGGCGCGCTCGGCGGCCTGGGCGATCTGCTGCGCGGAACGCGCGGCGCTTTTGCTCAGGTCCTCGTCCACCAGCAAGAGCGAGGCGTGACCGTGAATAACCGTCAGGATGTTGTTGAAATCGTGCGCCACGCCCCCGGCCAATTGGCCGATGGCTTCCATCTTTTGCGATTGCCGCAACTGCTCGCCTAATTGCCGGCGCTCCGTCACGTCCATGACGATGCCGCGCATTTGCACGGGCTTGCCTTCGGCGTTGTTCAAAAACTCGCCGCGCTCGCGGACCCAGCGCTCCTCGCCGCTGGGAAGCACAATCCGATGTTCCAGATCGTAAGCCACGCCGCTTTTCAAAGCCTCCGCCACGGCGGCGGCGATCCGCGGACGGTCGTCCGGATGCACGGCCCGAAAGAAGAGATCGTTGGTCACCATCACCTGCCCCGGCTCGTATCCGAAAATGCGGTAGGTCTCATCCGACCAGCGAAGCTCGTTGGCATTGACATTCTCCCGGTTATGCAGGTCAAGTTCCCAACTGCCCAGATGGGCGATGCGCTGGGCCGCAGCCAGGCTGCCTTCGCTTTTTTCCAGCGCCTCGGCGGCGCGTCTGCGCTCCGTGACATCGTGGGCCATGATCAACAACCCGGCGCGGCCGCGGAAGGTGATCTTAGACCACTTGATTTCCACGTGCAGGAGTTCGCCGTTCTTTTTCCGGTGCCGCCACAAGCCGGCGCGGCCAAAGGTGGACTCGCGTTCGCTTTTTACGACGTCGCTGATGAATTTGAGATAGCGTTCGGTTTCGCCATCGCAGCGGATTTCGCGGCTGTTCATCCTGAGGAATTCCTCGCGCGAATAACCGTAATGCTCAACGGCCGCCTCGTTGACCTCCAGGAATTGGAAGGTCTCCGAATCCACCACCCACATTGGCGTGGGACTGCCTTCAAAAATCAGGCGATACTGCTTTTCGCCTTCGCGCAATTCCGCCTCGGCGCGTTTGCGGTCGCTGATGTCGCGGGAATTGAGCACCACCCCGGCGATTTCCGGGTCGTCGAGACGATTCTGCCCCACGGTTTCCAGATAGGCCCAAGAGCCGTCCTGGCGGCGGCAGCGGAATTCATGGGTGATGACCATCCCCGGGTTTTCCAGCGCGCGTTGAAACGCCCGTTGCACGCCGGCCAAATCCTCCGCGTGCACCAGTGCGAAAGCGTCCCGGCCAGGCATGTCCCGAGGTTCGTAACCCAGCACCGTCTTGAGGGACGGACTGTTGTACAGAAACTGCCCGTCGCGGCCAAGAATCGTCAGGACGTCGAGGGAATGCTCAGTCAAAGTGCGGAAATATTTCTCACGCCGGACCAGTTCCGTTTCAGCGCGCTTGCGATGCGAGCGCTCTTCCGCCTCTTTGACGGCCCGGCGGATGATCGGCGCCAGACGCTCCAGCTTGTTTTTCAGCACGTAATCCGTCGCACCGCAGCGCAGGCATTCAATAGCGGCATGCTCCCCGATGGTCCCGGAAACCATCACGAACGGCGTATTCGGGTCTTTCTCGCGCACTGCATGGAGGGCTTGCAAACCGTTGCAGGTCGGCAGCGAATAATCGGCCAGAATCAGGTCGAAGGCGTTTTTGCGGACCGTCGAAATGAACTCCTGCAAATTTTGCGTCGACGTTGTCTCCGCCGACCACCCCTCGGCTTTAAGCATGTCCGCCACCAAGGCGACAAAATCCGGATCGTCTTCCAGATGCAAAATGCGCAGTGGTTTTTCCATACAGTTCGGAACCCGAAAATCAGCAATACGGGTGCCAAAAGCGAATCCTATCGTTCAATAGCGCCCAGGGAAATTCCAAAATTCCAAAAACTCCGTCGACTTTCCGAGTCGAACTTGCTCACAAATTAACCGCCCCGCCATTTGACATCGTCCCGCGGGAGGCCGAAATTGTTGGGGAGAGGAGAAAACCAGTATGAAAACACTTCTCACGCTTGCCGTTTCTTTGTTGGCCGCCACTGCCGTGCACGCGCAGACCGTCACGCCTCCCGACGATGCCATGCAGACCCAGATCACCCAAAACCTGGTCCGGCAACCGCCCAGCCAAAGCCTATTGACGCCCCGGTTTGAGAAAGCCAATGAAATTCGAAGAAACGGCCTCAGCTACAGCGGTATCCTGGTGGAACTCGCCAAAACGGGCCACCCGTTGGAACTGATCAACCCAGCCGCGCCGGCGGAATACGGCTCCGCCGAGGACAACACCGCGCGCGATCCGATCACCCACCGGGTTTCGGGCCTGAAATTGTTCTCGATTCAGTTTTAAGGGATGCAGGTTCGCCGTTGACAATCGCCATCGTTTCGCTACCGTGGCGCGCTCTAATAACGAGACCATAGAACAATTTGCTTTATGCCCAATACGAAATCAGCCGAACGCCGGATGAGAAACAGCGCCCGCAAGCGCCTGCACAATCGCAGCATTAAATCCAGCCTTCATCAATTGGAGAAAAAATACGTGGCCCTGCTCACTTCCGGGAAAAAAGAGGACGCCGCCACGAGCTTGCGCGCCGTGAGTTCCGCTTTTGATAAAGCCGCCAAGACGGGGGTCATCCACAAATCGATGGCGGACCGCAAGAAATCCCGGCTCAGCGCACGCCTCAACGCGCTTAAATAATTTCCCAGTCCGCGATCGTCAGTCCTCAGCCGGCAATGGGTTTGGCTGTGGACTGCGGATTGTGGACCAGGGGCGGAAATAATCTGGACCGCACGATCCCCATCCGGGCCAGCCGAAAGGCCAGCGCCGTGCCCAGGCAACCGAAGCCGTACTGAATGCTGCGGCGCAGGTTGATGGAGGAGGCTTCCTTGAAATACTTCGTCGGGCAACTGACTTCGCCGATCGTAAAACCGTGCCAGAGGATTTGCGCCAGCATCTGGTTATCGAACACAAAATCGTCGGAATTATTTTCGAGCGACACTTTTTCCAAAATCTCCCGCGAGAACGCCCGGTAACCGGTGTGATACTCCGATAATTTCGCGCCCAGCAGGATGTTTTCCGCCAGGGTCAGAAAACGATTGGCCACATACTTCCAAACGGGCATTCCGCCCTTCAGCGAGTAGCCGCCCAGGATGCGACTGGCCAGGACGCACGGATGCAGCCCGTTGGCAATCATTGACGCCATCGCGGGGATCAATTTGGGAGTGTATTGATAATCCGGGTGGACCATGATGACGATATCCGCCCCCGCCGCCAGCGCCAGGCGATAACACGTCTTTTGATTTCCCCCGTAGCCCGTGTTCTTCTCATGCTCGTGCACCTCGACTCCCGGCAGACTGCGGGCAACCGCCACCGTGTCATCGCGGCTTCGGTCGTCCACGAGGATTACCTTATCCACTACGCCTTGTTCCAGCACTTCGGCGTAGGTTTGCGGCAATGTCCGGGCGGCATTGTAGGCGGGCATCACCACCACAACTTTTTTATCGCGATACATGAGCGGACGCAGACTGCCGCAGGAAACAATCGGTGAGAAGCGAAAAGTTATGCGGAGTTAACGAGCGATCGGCTAAATCATTTAACCCGATGACTGCTCCGGCCTCGCTCACCGCCCTTCCCTCATTTAGCTTATTCAGCCAATTTCACTTACTTAACCCGCTCAAACGCCTCGAACTGATTCTTGCAACTACGGGTTCCTTGCCCTATTTTGGTCCCCGGTGAGCAAACAAAAGAAACCGCTATCCTGCGTGGTCGTTGACGGCGAATGCGCCGGGACCAACGTTTGCCCGCTGAGCCACGTCAAGGCCGGGACGGTCGTTTGCATCAAGCAACTTTCCGCCTCGCCCGAAGTCCGGGTCCGCCTGCGCGAACTTGGTTTTGGTGAGAAACAGATCGTCAAACTCCTCAGCCGCCAGACGAATCTCATCTGCCAGGTTTGCAACGCACGCTTGGGCATCAGCGAGAAACTCGCCGAAACGATTTTGGTGGAACCCGTCCACGCCGGCGCGAAAGCCGCTTAAACATGGCCGCGCCCCAACCCCTCACTTTGGTCGCCAAAGGCGCCATTGCCACCGTCGCGCAAATCAACGTCCCTCCGGCCAGCCGTGCCCGGCTGATGGAAATGGGCCTGCTCGTCGGCACGAAGGTCGAACTCGTCCGCTTCGCTCCCCTGGGCGATCCGGTCGAAATCAAGATTCGCGGTTACAATCTCACCCTCCGTAAAAGCGAGGCCGAGCAAATTCTGGTAAACCTCAACTAGCGCGGCAGTGATATGGCATTTCCGCAAGCCCGGGCAGATTTTTCGCAAACCGCCGCAAGTCCGCGCACCGGTAAAATGTTAAACCTTTGCCGGCCAGTGTGTCGGAACTATGAATTCTGCGGCAGTTGAACAAAAAAAATCCGCCAACCGGACGTCCGGGACGGCGTACGTGGTGCTGACGGGCAATCCGAATTGCGGCAAAACCACTTTGTTCAACGCGCTCACCGGCCTGCGCGCGAAGGTCGGTAATTACGCGGGCGTCACCGTCGAACGCAAGGAAGGCAAGCTGCTCGGCGCGCCAGCCGGCTCCAACATCCAGGTGCTCGACTTGCCCGGCACCTACAGCCTGAGCCCCAATTCGCTCGATGAACAGATTTCCCGCGACGTCCTGCTCAATCGCCTGCCCGAATTGCCGCCGCCGGATTTAATCGCAGTCGTCGTCGACGCGTCGAACCTCCAGCGCAATCTCTATTACGCCACGCAAGTTGTGGAACTGGGACATCCCACAATCATTGCGCTCAACATGATCGATGTGGCGGAAGCCAACGGGCATCACATCGATGAGAAAAAACTATCCGAACTGCTCGGCGTGCCGGTGATGCCCATCATCGCGAGCAACGGGACCGGCCTGGCGGAATTGAAGCAGGCGGTTATTTCTGAAATTGGCAGGGCGCGTCACTCTGTGCGCGCCGGAGATGTGGCCAGCGAGAGCGGCGCGAACGTGCCGCCCCCCTACAAACCGCAATTGTTCTGCCAATTGCCCGGTTTGTTCCGCATCGAGGCGACCGCGCTCGCGGATTTGCTGGCGGAAACTTTCAAGGAACGCCGGCTGCAAGCCACGGCCGAGGCGTTGCTCCTGCTCAGCAATGAAAAGGCGCTGGCGTCCAGCACCTCGCATTATCCCCAAAAAATCCAGGACGCAGTGGCGGCCGCACGCAAGCGGCTCGAAGCGCAGGAAATCGACTGGCGGGGAGCGCCCATCGAGTGGCGCTATGCGCGCATCGCGGAAATCCAGCAGGCGGTCACCTCGGAACTCGCGCCGCCCGGGGAAATTTTCAGCGACAAACTCGATCGCGTGCTGACCCACAAGTTCTGGGGCACGCTGATTTTCATCGCCACGATGGCCTTGATGTTCCAGAGCATTTTCACCTTTGCGCATTACCCGATGGATGCCCTCCAGTCGGCGGTGGATTGGCTCGGCGGCACCGTGGCAAAAATAATTCCGCCGGGCGATTTGAATTCCCTCATTGTGGACGGCGTCATCGCGGGCGTCGGGGCGGTGGTGGTTTTCCTGCCGCAGATCCTGCTGCTCTTCTTGTTCATCGGCCTGCTGGAAGACACGGGTTACATGGCGCGGGCGGCCTTTTTGATGGATCGTTTGATGAGCAAGGTCGGCTTGCACGGAAAAAGCTTCATTCCGATGCTCAGCTCGTTTGCCTGCGCCATCCCGGGCATCATGGCCACGCGCACGATTGAATCGCCGAAAGACCGGCTCGTGACGATCCTCGTGGCACCGCTGATGAGTTGCTCGGCGCGGCTGCCGGTTTACACGCTGCTCATCGCCGCCTGCATCCCGAACATTACCGTGCTCGGCTTCTTCAAGCTCACTGGCCTCACCATGCTCGCGATGTATTTGCTCGGCATCGTCGTCGCCCTGCTGATGGCGTGGTTATTCAAGAAAACTTTGCTCAAAGGCGAAACTCCCATGCTCATCATGGAATTGCCGCCGTATAAGCGTCCGCTGGTTCGCGTAGTGGTGCGGCATATGTGGGATCGCTCGAAGGTTTTCCTGCGTCGCGCCGGCACGGTCATTCTGGGCATCAATATCCTGCTGTGGTTCCTGGCGACGTATCCGAAGAACTCGGCCTCCGAAGCCAAATACTTGCAGGCGCGCGCCGCCGAAGCCGCCAAAATCAACCCGAATGCCAAAACCAGGGAGCAAATCGACCGGCTCACTGGCGAATTGAAGGCCAACGCGAACAGGGACGCCACGCAAACCGAGGTTCTAGACTCCCTGCAATCGCTGGATAAAGCCCAAGCCGGTGAACAGCTCCGCAACAGCTTCGCCGGTAAAATGGGCCGCGCCATCGAACCCATCATCGCTCCGCTGGGATTTGATTGGAAGATCGGCATCGGCATCATCACCTCCTTTGCCGCCCGCGAAGTTTTCGTGAGCACCATGTCCACCGTTTACAATGTCGGCAGCAGCGAAGACACCGGAACTAAAACCAAGCTCGTCGAGACCTTGAAGCAACAAAAGAATCCCAAGAACGGCCGTCCCCTTTATACCCCCCTGCTCGCGGTCACGCTGATGGTCTTCTATGTGTTCGCCATGCAATGCGCGAGCACGGTCGCGATCGTTCGCCGTGAGACCAATTCCTGGAAATGGCCGCTGTTTCAATGGGCCTATATGGGAATATTGGCTTGGGGGCTGTCCTTTATTACCCTGCACCTCGGGCATTGGCTGGGATGGGGCTGAACCGGTCGAAATAAGTTAATGGGGCTAAACAGGTTAAACCGGGCAGAACCGCTCGGCGATGGGCCTTGTTTAACTGGTTCAACCTATTTAACTTATTTAACCGCGCTGACAAAACTTTATACAAATCCCACGCCAGCGGTGTCTATGGGATGAAAACCGTGAACGGTGATTCACAACATTGGAGCCAAAGGCTCTACGAAACGAAGGCAGCGGAGTTGATCCTGTATGGACGCGCGCTCGGCCTGAGCCACGCCGAGGCGGAGGATGTCCTGCACGAAACCTTTGTCGTTTTGATGCAGCAGACTCAGCGGCCCGCGAAGCTGGAACATTATTGCGTGCGCAGTTTCCGAAATCGCGCCCTCAATTACCGCCGTTCCCTGTGGCGGCGGCTGACGCGCGAGCTGGAATCGCGGCGCTGGTTTGAGCGTTCCACCGACGAGAGCCCCGCCGAACGCGAAGCCATGCGTTGCCTGGCCGAATTGCCCCTGGAACAGCGCGAGGTCATTGTCCTGAAGATCTGGCAGCGCCGCACCTTTGAGGAAATCGGCGAACTGCTGGACATCTCGCCGAACACCGCCGCGGGCCGATACCGTTACGGATTGCAAAAAATAAAAGTCCGATTGGAAGGAGAAGAGTATGAACGAGAAAGAAATGAATCTGCTGGAAAACCAATTGCGTTCCTGGCAACTGCGCCGGCCCTCCCCGAAAATTAAACGCCGGCTTTTCCCCGCCGCAGAACGCCGCGAAAGCGCCGGGTTGACCCTGCGCTGGCTCGCGCCCGCCGCGGCATGCTTGTTTCTGGCGCTCACGATCGTGAACCAGGAACCCGGCTTTTCCGCCAGTTCCTCGAATCACGACCCCATGATGGGCCTGATTTCCAGCAATTTGAGCTACACCAACCGCTCTCCCGGCCGCAACGCAATTTCACCCTCCAGTTTTGAGTGGACAAACCTTAGTGGAATCACTTCTAGTATAAGCCCTTTTTCGCCGGCCCGAGTGAATTAGCCGTGCAATTGAAATCGATTGCCTAAGTGCGAAAGCGCCTCTGTAGCGCAGGCGGATAGCCCGCTGTTTCGCCGACCGGCACCAGTCACTGTGGCAAACAAAACCGAGAATGGAAAAACCGAACGTGTCGAACGATAAAAAACAACCGTCTCCGGGCGCCGCGCCCGCGAAGACCACCCCCGGAACGCCCGCGAAAACCGCCGCGCCGCCACCGTCAAAAACCGCCCCCCCTTCCCCGGTCCGCGTCGCGCCGCCGGCTTTGTTCCGCCAGATCGATTGGATCGCGCTGCTGGTCACCTTTATTTTCGTGTTCGTCGCGTATTACCTGACGATCGCGCCGGAAATGACGCTGGAAGATTCCGGTGAGCTCGCCACCGGCTCGTTTTACGCCGGCATTCCGCACCCGCCGGGTTACCCCGTGTGGACCATCTTCACGCATCTCTGGACCTTGCTCCCCATCGGCAACGTCGCCTGGCGCGTGGGCCTGGCAAGCGCCTTCAGCGGAGCGCTCGCTTCCGGCATGCTTGCCTTCATTGTTTCGCGCGGCAGCAGCATGATCATCGAAAGCATTGATGATTTGAAAAACTTCGATCGCCGCTGGGAAAACGCCATTTGCCTCGTGTCCGGATTTGTGTCCGGCCTGCTCATCGGTTTCAACGGCTACATGTGGAGCCAGGCCGTCATCGTGGAAGTATATCCGCTGAGCGTGGTTTCGCTGATTGGCGTTTTGCTGTGTCTTCTGCGATGGGTCTACGCGCCCTATCAACACCGTTATCTCTACGGCGCGTTTTTCCTCTACGGCATCTGCGTGAACAACCACCAATCGCTGCTGGTGATTGCGATGGGTATGGAAACGCTGATCGTTTTCGCCGATCGCAGAGTCGGACGCGAGATGCTTTTTTGGAACAGCCTCATTTACGCGGTTGGTGCGATTCTCAAACCGGATGTCCTCTGGGGCAATGGCCCGGTGCGCGTCATTTACAATATCATCGGAATCATTTCCATCCTGAGCTGGATTTGGCTGGTAATCGTTACCAAGAAAAAAGCGGTCGAATTCGGGCGCGATTTGGTGATGCTGGCGGCATTCGGATCGATCGGCGGCATCCTGGCGGGGATCACCCATCACAAGACCGAATTCAGCAGCACCGGCGCGCTGACGCTGCTCGCACTGGTCGCAGTCGCGTCCATCGCGGGATTCAGCTACCTGATTCGACAAACCAAGTCGCTTTACAAAGATTGGCTGGTCACGCTCGCTTGCGGAGGAAGCTGGCTGGTTGGCGCGGCTTTCTACCTTTACATGCCGATTGCCGGCGCCACGGTCCCGCCGATGGAATGGGGTTTCCCGCGCACGCTCGAGGGCTTCATCCACGCCATTACCCGCGGCCAGTACGAAAAAATCACTCCCACCCACGGGCAGGGCGTCGGGTTGGAATTGGTCACGAGCTTTTTCAGCACCTACCTGACGCAAATCTGGCGCTACCTCGAAGGCTTGGATGACGAGTTCAACATGCTCTATCTGCTGATCGCGGCCGTGGTCGTCTTTCTGTTCTATCGCAAGATGAAACAGCGCGAACGGGTTTGGATTATCGGCCTGATCGCCATTTTTATCTGCCTCGGGCCGTTCCTGGTCCTGCTGCTGAACTTCCCCTCCGACCGCCAGTCGTTGGAATTGAATCGCGTGTTCCTCACTTCGTCGCACGTCATTATCTCCATATTCGTGGGATACGGCCTGACTTTGCTCGCCACCTTTTTGGCGACGCATTACCAATCGTCGCGGCGGATTTTCATGGTGGTCGGCTGGTGCATTGTGGACATGGCGCTGTTCATGTTGGTCATCCAAAGCCAGGATCGGTTTGACCTGGATATGGCCGATTGGGCATCGGCGCTGGGTTACGCCAAGGTCCTGTGCTGGATGCTGGCCGCAATCAGCGCGGTTATCTTTTGGCGGGAAGGCCTTAAGGAAGACAAGCTCATTGCTTACGGCATTCCCGGCTTTTTCGCGACCCTTTCGCTGATGCCAACCATCCTGGCGCTCACCAGCTTGAAAAGTCCGTTCAATTTCAGCGGCCTGCCCGACACGATCCAGGGAATTGCCGACGCCTTCAAACCGATGCATTACGGCCTGCCCGTGATAGCGGCCTTTGTCCTGCTCGGGTTGGGAATCATCTTCCTCGTTGCGCTCGGAGTGTATCGCAACCGCGCTCCTCTGATCATCACCCTGGCCGTTTTCGCAATCATGCCGAGCTATTCGATCTTCAATCACTGGTTCGATAACGAACAACGCAATCATTGGTTCGGCTATTGGTTCGGCCACGATATGTTCACGCCGCCGGTCGCCGGACCGGATGGGAAATTCACGTATGACCCCAAGGTCCGCGAGCAAATGATGAAAGGGCCGAACGGCAAAATGGTTTATCCCGAGATGACGCGCGATGCCATTCTGTTTGGCGGCACCGACCCCGGCCGTTTCGCGCCCACCTACATGATTTTCTGCGACAGCTTCATCCCCCACCGATGCCAGCCGATCTTCGACCAGAACTTTGATCGCCGCGACGTTTATATCATCACCCAAAACGCGCTGGCCGACCCCACGTATCTCCAATACATCCGCTCGCAATATTTCGCCAGCGACGAACACCAATATGACACGCCGTTTTTCGAGGAAGTGCTTCGTGGCCGCGAGGAGCATGACAAGTATTCGCCTTATTACGGCACCAATTGGCTCGCCCGTTTCGCTTACAACCTGCTGGATAAACCCATCACGGAAATGGGCGCCCGCGTCGAAGCGCGCCGCCGCCGCGAAGGAGTTTACCCGCCCAAGGAAATCTACACCCCGAGTCCGGAGGATTCGCAGCAGGCTTTCTCCGATTACATGTCCGACGCCCAGCAGCGCATTTACCACGACCAGACTCACCCCAATGAACCGCGCGAGGTAAAGCCCGGCGAAGATGTCCACGTGGACGCCGGCGGCCATGTCCAGGTCAGCGGCCAGGTGGCCGTCATGGCCATCAATGGGCTGCTCACCAAAGTCATTTTCGACCGCAACCCGACCAATGAATTTTTCGTTGAGGAAAGTTTCCCGCTCGATTGGATGTTTCCGCACCTGACGCCGTTTGGTGTCATCATGAAAATCAATCGCGAGCCCCTGCCCACGCTCTCGGAAGACATCCTGAAGCGCGACCACGAATTCTGGGCCAAATATTCCGAGCGCCTGATTGGCAATTGGATCACCTACGACACGCCGGTCAAGGAAATTACGGATTTCGCCGAGCGCGTTTACATGCACCATGATTTCACCGGGTTCAAAGGCGACCTGAAATTCATCCGCGACGACCAGGGCCAGAAAGCCTTCTCCAAGCTGCGCAGTTCCATCGCGGGGATTTATAGCTGGCGCGTCGGCCAGCCGCCCAGCGGCGGCGTGATGCCCCCACAATACATCGCCACCGGCGCGAACCGCGCGCTGGTCGAACGCGAAGCCGATTTCGCCTTCAAACAAGCGTTCGCGTTCTGTCCGTACAGTCCCGAAGCGGTGTATCGCTACGTCCAACTACTGGTGAACATGCGCCGGGTGGATGACGCGCTCCTGGTGGCGCAAACCGCCCAGAAACTCGATCCCTATAACGGCCAGTTCATTTATCTCATCAACAATCTGAAAGCCATCAGCGCCCAATCCAGCGCGATGTCGCAATCGGTCACCCAACTCCAAAGCGAGGTCACGCAGCTGGAAAATGACGTCAAAAAGAACCCGACGAATTTCCTGGAACAGTTTGACCTGGCGCAAAAGCTCATCCAACTCGGCCAGAACGACCGCGCCTTCCAGGTCCTGGACAGCGTAATCGCCAGCCCGCAGGCGACGCTTCCCATGGTGATGTCCGTGGCCGACGCCTATAACAAGCTCAACCAACCGCTCAAATTGCAGGGCGCCTTGGAAAAATTAACCCATCTGGCGCCGGACTCCCCGGAAGCGTGGTATGACCTCGCCGCATCCTACGCTTCCATGGGCCAAAACAGTCAAGCGCTCGACGCGCTCAAGAAAGCCCTCGATTTGAACGCCAAGCGCGTCGCACAAAATCCCAAGACCAACGATCTCCGCACCACCTTGGCTGGCGACGGCCGATTCAGCAAACTGCGCGAAACCCAGGAATACAAGGCCCTGCTGGCGAAGTAGCCTCTTATGGGGGGCGCCGGCGGAGCGCAGCCGGGAAGGCGCTTTTCCCAAACCCCTCCGCGCTCGGACTTTCGCCCCAAACCTCCGACTTCGGCCCCGGAAGGGGTTGCCCACCTGTAAACAATAGATTAACTTGGCTGCCTCATAAATTGAGGAACGCAGTGTTTTCCATGAAGAAACCAGAAACAGAAAATACGGGTATACAGGCGGATGCGGCCGAAACGGGGGAACCGTTGGTCCACATCGAGGCCGCGACGATTACGCCGGAACAATTGGAAGAATTAAAGAACCGCGCCGAGAAAGCCGATGAGAATTGGGAACGGCTCCTGCGCACGACGGCCGATTTTGACAATTTCAAGAAACGCGCCGCGCGCGAAAAGCAGGAAGCCATCCGCTACGCCAACGAAGGCTTGCTCGAAAAGCTCGTCCCGGTGCTGGATAATTTCGATGCCGCGCTCACAGCCGCCCAGGCGAGTTCCGATGGCGCCGCGCAGTCGCTGCAAACCGGCGTCGCCATGATTTTTCAGCAGCTCAAGAAAGTCCTGACTGAATCCGGCCTCGAGGAAGTGGATGCCACCGGCCAGAAATTCGATCCCAACTTGCATGAAGCCGTTTCCCAACAGGAATCGGCCGAGGTTGCCGAAGGAGAGGTTCTCCAGCAGCTTCGCAAAGGCTACAAATTGCGCGACCGGCTGTTGCGCCCCGCGACCGTGGTCGTGGCAAAAAAGCCCGCCTGATGTGAAGGTCCCCGCGATTTGGCCGCACTCGCCCAGCGGATCAATTTTGCGCCTGGAGCCCATTTGACTGACCTGACGATTAAGTGCTTTACCAATTTAACTCGTTTAACCAATTTAACTGCTCAACCACTTACCTGTGTCCAAACGCGATTACTACGAAGTCCTCAGTGTGGAACGAATGGCGTCCACCGAGGAAATCAAGAAGTCCTACCGCAAGCTGGCGGTGAAATATCATCCGGATAAAAATCCGGGTGATAAAGCGGCCGAGGAAAAATTCAAGGAACTCGGCGAGGCTTACGAAATCCTCAGTGATCCGCAGAAGCGCGCGCTCTACGACCAGCACGGCCATGCGGCGTTCGACCGGCGCTCGGGCGGCTTCGCCCGGAGCGGCGGCGGGTTCCACGATCCATTTGATATTTTCCGCGAAGTGTTCGGCGGCGGCGGTGGCGGAAGCATTTTCGACGATCTGTTCGGCGGCGGACGGTCGGATCCCACCCAGCCGCAGCGCGGCGAAGACCTGCGTTACGACATGGAAATCAGTTTCGAGGAAGCCGCGCACGGTTGCGAAAAGGAAATCACCGTCACCAAACCCGATCGTTGCGAGGTGTGCGACGGCTCGGGCGCGGAAGAAGGCTCGCGCGTCAAAACCTGCCCGACCTGCGGCGGCCGCGGACAGGTGATCACCTCGCGCGGCATTTTCAGCATTGCGCAAACCTGCCCGGCTTGCCAGGGCGCGGGGCGCGTGATTGAAAAACCCTGCAAAGCGTGCCACGGCGCCGGCCGGCGCGATCGTCAGTCGAAGATTAAGTTGCGCATCCCGGGCGGCGTGGATACCGGCTCGCGCCTGCGCTCGGTCGGCAACGGACAAGCCGGCCTCCGCGGCGGGCCGCCGGGGGATTTATATGTCATCCTGCACGTCAAACCGCACGAGATGTTCCAGCGCGACGGCGACGATTTGCTCTGCGAAGTCCCGGTCGGCTTTGTGCAGGCCGCGCTCGGCACCGAGATTGAAGTGCCCACGCTCGAAGGCAAAGCGGAAATCAGGATTCCGCCAGGCACGCAACCCGGCACGATGTTCCGCTTGAAAGGCAAAGGCGTGAAAAACGTGCAGGGCTATGGCCACGGCGACTTGCACGTGCGTGTGCTGGTCGAAGTGCCGACGCACCTGACCGCCGCCCAAAAAGCAAAACTCCAGGAATTCGCGGAATTGTGCAACGGCAAGGAAAGCCCTTTAAGCCAGGGGTTTTTTGAGAAGGCGAAGAAACTCTTTAAATGAACTGCCAAACGTGACGTGTGAAACGTGAGCTGGACGCCAAACCGGCGTTCCCGTTTTACGCTTCACGTTTCGTTCACACTCATGCACCGTTTTTATCTGCCGCCCGGGGAATCCAAGACCGGCCCGCTGACGCTCGCGGGGCGCGAGGCCCATCATGCCTTGCATGTCCTGCGCGTGCGCCCGGGCGACCAGGTGACCATCCTCGATGGCGCGGGCCGTGAACTGCTGTGTGCGGTCGAAAACTTCGATCGCGATAAACTCCAGCTCGCCGTTCTGGAAACGAAAACGATTCCCGCCCCGCCCTGCTCCATCACGCTGTTGCAGGCGGTGCCCAAGGGAAAAATCATCGAGTCGATCATCCAAAAAGCCACCGAACTGGGCGTCGCGCGCATCGTGCCGCTGCTGACC
>Ga0070714_100000691_pt1 | contig 23849 bp, 24 predicted proteins | sample LARL83metaG_FD_65450 | JGI IMG/M metagenome (GOLD analysis project Ga0070714, IMG submission 65450) | Corn, switchgrass and miscanthus rhizosphere microbial communities from Kellogg Biological Station, Michigan, USA - LAR L8-3 metaG | ecosystem: Host-associated > Plants > Roots > Rhizosphere ... | reverse complement strand
GTCTTCGGCCGCATGTTCCAGACGCCGTTCTCCGATCAGATCCGCAACGAGGCCTCCCTTGCCACGATGTGCGTCGGCGCGATCACGACCGCCGATCAAGTCAACACCATCATCGCCGCGGGCCGCGCCGATCTCGTGGCGCTGGCGCGCCCCCATCTCGTCGAGCCCTATTTCAGCATGCAGGCGGCGGCGTGGTACAACGCAAGCGCGATCCATTGCCCGCCGCAATACCTCGCCGGCAAGGAGCAGCTTTTTCGCAACAGCGCGCGCGACCGCGAGGAATTGCGAGAGCTGCGCCTCAAGGCCAAACCGAAGACCCACCGCGACACTTGGAAGGAGGCGGCGGAGTAGGGTTATCGGTCACCGGACGGGTGACATTCAAGTAAAGGAGGAGCCAGATGCACGAAGCGTTGAACCACGCCAAACTGGCGATGCTCTTCCGCAAGGAATTCGAGCTTTGCAACGCGCGCAAGGGCGAGACCGTCGTGCTCTTGAGCGATCTCGGCGCGCCTCGCGATTACGTCGCCGCCGCGTTCGCGGCAGCTGAGGATTTCGGAGCCGACGCCTACGAAATGTGCGTCAATGCCATGCCGTCATGGACGAAGGTCGGCGTCGAGACCGTCGGGCGCTGCAAAGGCACGCTCGAGGCGATCAAGGCAGCGGACATGCTGGTCTGCCTGCACATTCCATTGTTCACGCGCTGGCTCAAGGAGGCGCGCGAGGCCGGCACCCGCGTGCTCATGGTCATCGATGGCCCCGATGAGCTCGAGACGCTGATGGCGCCGCCCGGCCTCAAGCAGGCGGTGATCTGCGCGGGGCAACGGCTCGAGCGCGCCAAGACCATGCGGGTCACGCGCCCGGGCGGCACCGATCTGACCGTGAAGCTCGGGGAATACCCGACCATGATTCAATACGGCTATGCGGAATCACCGGGCCGCTTCGACCACTGGGGCGCCGGCCACGTGCACACCTTCCCCAGCGAAGGCTCCGCCAACGGCACCGTGGTGCTTGCCCCCGGCGACATCGTCGTGCTGCCTTATTGCCGGTACGTGCAGGACGAGGTGCGGCTCGACATCCGCGACGGCTTCATCCGCAAGATCGAGGGCGGCCTCGACGCCAAGCTCATGAACGATTGGCTCGAAGGCAACAAGGCGCACGTGGACGACCTCGACGGCCATGCCATCTCGCATCTCGGCTGGGGACTCAATCCGCAGGGCCGCTGGGACGCGCTCGCGCTGCATGGCGCCGACCCCAAGCGGCACCACGCCGGCGCACGCTGCTTCGCCGGGAACTTCCTGTTCTCGACCGGCCCCAACTCGCAGGGCGGCGGCAAGCGCACGACCAAGGGCCATTATGACGTGCCGATGCGAGACTGCACGGTCGCGCTCGACAACGACGTCATCATCGAGCGTGGCAAGTTGACCGATCCAAAGATGCAGGTGGCGTTCGTTCCGAGGTGAACGGAGTGCCGCCGCCACGCTCCGATATGACGGCGGATGGATTCGCGATGGGTCGTGCGGCGGCGAGTGCCGAGGGTGTGAGCAAACGATTCGGCGCCACGGTCGCGCTCGACGGCGTCGACTTCGCGGTGGCGTTTGGCGAAATCCACGCCGTCGTCGGCGAGAACGGCGCCGGGAAAACCACGCTGATCCGCATCCTGGGCGGCGTCCATCGTCCCGACCGCGGCGTCGTCCGCGTCGACGGGGAAGAACGCCAATTTGTAAGCCCGCGTGACGCCATCGCCGCGGGCATCGTGACCATCCCGCAGGAGCTGAGGCTCGTACCGGCACTCTCCATTGCGGAAAATATCGCGCTCGGCGACGTTCCGGTGCGGCGCTTCGGCCCACTCGCGCTGATCGATCGCACGCGCATGCACGAGGAGGCGCGAGAGGTGCTCGCCGAGCTCGACTTCGCGCCGGATCCGCGCGCGCCGGTCGCTTCGCTCGGCTTCGCGGAACGCCAGCTCGTGGCCATCGCCAAGGCGCTGCGCCGGCGCTGCCGCGTCTTCATTCTCGACGAGCCGACGGCGGCGCTCGAGCAGCGCGAGATCGCCCGGCTGTTTTCGGTGCTCGCTCGCATGCAGCGCCAAGGCACTGCCGTCATCTATATTTCCCATCGCCTCGACGAGGTGGTGGCGATCGCCGACCGCTGCACCGTGCTGCGCGATGGACGGGTGGCGGCGCTCGCCACTCGCGGGGCTTTCACCGCTGACGATCTCGCGGCGGCTATGACCGGAGGCGCGGCGAAACAGGCGGTGACCCCCTCGCTCGCGTGCGGCGAGCCGCTGCTCGCAGCGCGACCCGACGGGACGACGCAGGTCCGCCTGCGTGCGCACGAGGTCATCGGATTGGCGGGCCTGCTCGGCAGCGGCACGGATCGGATGATGCGCCGCCTGTTCGGCGCCGGGAGCGAGCCGGCGCGGGTCGAGGTCGGCGGCGAGGAGCGCCGCCTCGCCAGCCCGCGCCAAGCCATCGCCGCCGGCATCGGCATGGTGCCCGGCGAGCGCTCGCTCGGCCTCGTCATGAATCAATCGGTCCGCGACAACATCTTGCTCCCCAATCTCGATGCGCTCTCGCGCCTGGGCTATCTCGATCGCGATGCCGGCGACCGCATCGTGGCCGAGTTGATGGAGCTCGTTGACATCCGTCCGCGGCAACCGAGCCTGAAGGCCGGCGCGCTGTCCGGCGGAAATCAGCAAAAGGTGATCCTGGCGAAATGGCTGGCCCGGCAAGTTGCCGTGCTGCTGCTCGACGATCCCACCCAAGGCATCGATGTCGCGGCCAAAGCACAGGTCCACGCGATTATCGGCGACGTCGTCGCGCGCGGCGGCGGGGCCTTGATCTATTCCAGCGATCTCGGCGAGCTCGCGCGTTTGTGCGACCGCGTGCTCGCGGTTCAGCAAGGACGGATCACGGCGAGTCATGATCGCCGCGCGGGAATGGACGAGGCGAAGCTGCGCAGCGCGATCGGGGGCTGAGATGAGATATCAGCATCGTCTTGGCCCGGGCATGGCGCCTCGGAAGACGCGCGTGAGCGCTTATGGCGTGTGGATGCCCGGCGCAATCATGAAGACTATCGTTTGAGCTTTATACACGCATGAAGCCGGTGGCGAAGACATGGAATCTCGCGGGCCAGATGCCGCTGATCTCGCTCATCGTCCTGTGCGCAGCGACCGCATTGCTCACCAACCGTTTTGTCTCCCCGTTCAACCTCACGAATATCCTGGTGCAGTCCTCGATCATGGCGGTGATTGCCATGGGCATGACCTTTGTGATCGTTGGCGGCGGCTTCGATCTTTCGGTCGGCTCGACTGCCGCGCTCTCCGGGTGCGTCGCTGGCATGGTCATGCTGGAAGGCGGGATCGCGGCTGGCGTCGGTGCCGGCATCCTCGCCGGCGCCGCGGTCGGGCTCGCAAATGGGCTTGTGATCGCGTTTCTCAACGTCAATCCCTTTATCACCACGCTCGGCACGATGGTTCTGGTTCGGGGCGTCGTCTTTCTCATCACCGGCGGCGCGCCCGTCAGCGGCGAGTCGGGCCTACCTGGCGAGTTTGTCGCCTTCGGCTCCGGCCGCTTTCTCGGCATCCATTATCTGGTTTGGATTCCCGCCATGCTGCTGGCGGTCTTGTCCTTCTTGATGCACGCGACCCCCTACGGCCGGCGCATCTATGCCACCGGCGGCGGGCGGGAAGCGGCCTATCTCTCGGGCGTGCCGGTGCGGCGTGTGATAGCCTCGACTTATGTGTGGTGCGGCGCGCTCGCCGGGGTCGCAGGCGTGATGCTCGCCGCGCGCCTGCAATCCGGTCAGCCGACGGCGGGCGAATTCTACGAGTTGACAGCCATCGCGGCGGTGGTCCTGGGCGGGGCGTCGCTGCAGGGCGGCGAGGGCGCGCTTTATAAGAGCGTCATCGGGGTCTTCATCATGATCGTGCTGGGCAACGCGCTCAACCTACTCAACGTCGATTCCTATTGGCAGCGCGTGGCGGTAGGCGCAGTGATCATTGCCGCCGCCGCCGCCGAAAGGCTACGCTCTCACACGGCGAGTGGTCAGTAATTTATGCCGCGGACGGCGGCTCACCAAAGCCGAGGGAAGTCGAATCCGGTCTCTCATGAAATGGTGACTGACCGCTGGCATGGAGGAATTCGCATGTTCAAGGCTCGCATGGCGGCGCTTGCCGCCGCGTTGATCATACCGGCCGCGCTCGCAGTGGCGTGGCCGGCGACGGCTCAGCAGAACATCACCATCGGCGTATCGCTCGCCCAGGACGACAATCCCTTCTATATCGCCATGCTGCGCGGCATTCGCGCCCGTGCCCAAGAGCTCGGTTGGGATGTCGCCACGGTCTCCGCCAATGAGGACAAGCTCAAGCAGATCAACGGCGTGCAGGATCTCATTGCCCGCGGCGTCAAGGGCATCCTGATCTCGCCGATCGACGCCGTCGGGGTGAACGCCGCTTACGATGCGGCGGCGGCCGCCAAGGTCCCCATCGTCTCCGTCGCACGCGGCTCCGCATCGCCGAACCAGACCATCCATGTGGCCATGGACGAGAAGCAGATCGGCCGCGACATCGCCGAGTGGACGGCGCGCAGGCTCGGTGGCAAGGGTAAGGTCGCTTTGCTCATGGGACCGAGCGGCGCGCCGACCTTCAGGAATCTCGGCGAGGGTTTCAGTGAGATCATGGCGAAATACCCCGGCATCGAGATCGTGTCCCGCGCCGATGGCCCGCTCACGCGCGAACGCGGCGTCAAGCAGGCGGAAGACGTGCTGGTGGCACACCCCGACCTTGCCGCGATCTACACCGCCAATGACGACGTGGCGCTTGGCGCCATGCAGGCGGTCAATGCCGCGAACCGGAAGGGGAAGACGCTGGTGACCGGCATGAACGGCGTGCCGCCGGCGTTGCGGGCGGTGAAGGAGGAAAATCTGGCGATGACGGTCGAACTCAATCCCGCGGAATGGGGTCGGCTCGGCGTCGACGTGCTCGCCGCGTTTCTCAAAGGCGACAAGGTCGAGACGCGCGTCTTCATCAAGCACGTGATCATCGACGGTTCGAACGTCGATGCGAAGCTGCCGAAGACGTAAGATGCCGTCATTGCCCGACGTGAGCTGGCGAGCCAAGTTCTAGCGAAGAAGATAGACCCGCGGTGATCGGGTGGGTCCGTAGAGGAGCCGCGGCCATGGTCGAGGCCGAAACACGCAAGGCGGGCAGCGCCTTCGTATCGGAGCTTGAAGCAAAGCACCTGCATCCGCTGTGGGATCGCTACCAACGCATCACGCCGATGCAGCCGCAGGCGCCCGACGCGCCATTCATCTGGCGCTGGCGCGACGTCGAACCGATGCTGCACCGTTCCGTCGCGGAAGTATCAATCAATGACATCGAACGTCGCGCGTTGATCATGGCGCATCCGGCGTTCGGAGCGGAAACGACCACGACGAGCACGTTGCTCGCTGCCTTCACCGTGCTCGATCCCGGCGAGCGCGCCCGGCCGCATCGCCACACCGGCGCCGCGATCCGTTTCGCCACGCGCGCGGAAGGCGCGGTCACCATCGTCGACGGGCGGCGCTGCGAGATGAAGGCCGGCGACTTGATCCTGACCCCACCGATGGTCTGGCACGGCCATATCAACGAAAGCGATCAGCGCATCATCTGGTTCGACGCCGCCAACATGCCGCTGATCCGCGGACTCGACGCGCACTTCTTCGAGCCGGGAGATCCGCGCAATAACCAGTTCTGGCAGGTGGACGCAGGGGACGAGAGCTTGTGGGCCGACGCGGGCCTGCGCGCGCAAGGTGCGGCGGCAAACGCGGCACACTCGCCGAAATACCGCTATCCCGGCGAGGCGACGCGCCGGCTCATCGCCGTCGCGCCCATCGGCTTGGAGGGTATGCGCGTGGTCCGCTACGTCGACCCTGCAACCGGCGGCCCCGTCATGCCGACGCTCGACTGCTATGCCGCCCGCTTGGACAAGGGGGCCGCCACGCGCAGGAAACGCGCGACTTACAACGTGGTTTGTCTTGTGATCGCGGGCGAGGGGCGCTCGAGCGTTGGCGAGGCAACGTTCGAATGGTCGCAGCATGACGTCTTTACCATCCCGCACTGGACGTGGGCACGCCACCAGGCGCGCGGCGGCCACGCCGACCTCTTCATGGTGACGGATAGGTCGGCGTTCGAGCGGCTCGACCTGGTGCGGGAGGAAATGGATTAGAGCTCAGTGCGTGGTTGGAATCAGCGCAGGCGCCGGACGCGACGCGAGTCGCAAGATCTACAGCGCGCAATCCCATCCTGGCAAACAGCACGATGCATTCTAGCGTGCACAACGATCAAGGCATTGGCGTCCCGCTGCGCCGCGTCGAGGACCGGCGCTTTCTGACCGGCCGGGGACGTTTCGTGGCCGATGTCGAGCTCTCGGGTGCGCTCGCCTGCGCCCTCGTTCGCTCGCCGCACGCGCATGCGGCCATTCGCCGGATCGACATATCGGCTGCGCTCGCCTCGTCCGGCGTCGTCGCGGTACTTACCGGCGCGGATATGGCAGCCGACGGAATGGCGCCGATGCGGCCGCTGTGGGTGATCCGATCGCGGGAGGGCTCACCCATGGCCGAGCCGCCGCGCTTTGCGCTGGCGCGCGAGAAGGTCCGCCACGTCGGAGAGCCGGTCGCGGCCGTCATCGCCGAAACCCCCACGCAGGCGCTCGACGCGGCCGAGCGTGTCGAGGTGGGCTACGAGCCTCTCGCCGCCGTCACCGATGCGCGTGCGGCGCAGGCAGCGCACGCGCCGCAGCTCCACGTCTGCGCTCCCGGCAACGTTTGCTTTCGCTGGACACGCGGCGACGAAGCGGCCGTGCGTGCGGCGTTCGGCAGCGCCTCCCACGTGGTCGCGATCGATCTCGTCAACAACCGTCTGGTCGGCGCGGCACTCGAACCGCGCGCGGCGCTCGCCGAACCGCAGAGCGAAAAACTCACGCTCTACACCTCCACCCAGGCTCCCCATCACATCCGCCGCCAGGTCACCGAGCAGCTCGGCATTTCTGAGAGCGCGCTGCGCGTCATTTCGCCCGACGTGGGCGGCGGCTTCGGCTACAAGGGCAAGCTTTATCCGGAAGAGGGGATCATTGCCTGGGCCGCGCGACGCCTGCGCCGTCCCGTGCGCTGGGTCGCAAGCAGAGCGGAAAGCTTCGTGGCCGACAATCAGGGCCGCGATCACCTCACCCATGCGGAACTCGCACTCGATGCCGACGGGCGATTCCTCGCGCTCAATGTCGAGACCTTCGCCAACCTCGGCGCCTACGTCTCTACTTTTGGCGCCGCCATTCCGAGCGCGATCTACAGCGCGCTGTTGGCGGGGGGCTACCTCACCCCTGCGATCCTCGTGCAGGTCACCGGCGTGTTCAGCAACACCACTCCGACCGACGCCTTTCGCGGCGCCGGCAGGCCGGAGGCTTGTTATGTCCTGGAACGGCTTGCCGATCGCGCAGCGCGGCAACTCGGCATCGATCGGGCGGAAATCCGCCGGCGCAACCTCATACCGCCCAGCGCCATGCCCTACAGGACACCGATCGGGCCCACCTACGACTGCGGCGATTTTCCGAAAATCCTCGCCCGCGCGCTCGCGCTCGCCGACTACGAGAATTTCGAGAAGCGCCGCATGCAAGGCGAGCAGCGCGGACGGCTGCGCGGCATCGGCATGGCATGCTACGTCGAGTCCTCGGGGGTCGCGCCGTCGCGATTTGCCGGCGCACTCGGTGCCCGCGTCGGCTTCTATGAAGCTGCATCCATCCGCGTCGAGCCCGATGGCGCCGTGCGGGCGATGCTGGGCACCCACAATCACGGCCAAGGTCACGCCACCACCTTTGCTCAGATCCTCTCGGCAAGGTTGGGCGTGCCGGTCGAGAAGATCGAGGTGATCGAGGGCGATACGGACACGGTGCCGCACGGCACCGGCACCTTCGGCTCGCGCTCGATCGCGGTCGGTGGATGCGCGCTCGATCGCGCCGCCGACAAGATCATTGCCAAGGGCAAGTTGATCGCGGCGCATCTGCTCGAGGCGGCCGCGGGCGACGTCGATTTCCGCGACGGGGCATTCGTCATCGCCGGCACCGACCGACGGGTATCCTTCGCGGCAGTCGCGCAGGCGGCCTACGTGCCGCACAACTTTCCGCTCGAGACGCTGGAGCCCGGCTTGCAGGAGACGGCTGTCTACGATCCGCCGAGCTTCGCCTTCAGCAACGGGGCGCATGTTTGCGAGCTCGAGATCGATCCGGAGACCGGCCGGCTCGAGATCCTTCGTTTCTGGGCGGTCGATGACATCGGCACCGTCATTAATCCGATGATTGTCGAAGCGCAGATCCACGGCGGCCTCGCCCAGGGCCTCGGCCAGGCGCTGCTCGAGCGGTGCGCCTATGACGACGGCGGCCAGCCGCTGTGCGGGTCGTTCATGGACTATGCGCTGGCGCGGGCGGACGATCTACCCGCCTTCGTGACGGAGTGCGACGAAAGCCAACCCTGCACCCACAACCCGCTCGGTGCCAAGGGCTGCGGGGAAGCGGGCGCCATCGGCGCGCCCGCCGCAGTGATCAGCGCGGCGCTCGATGCGCTCGATCCGCTCGGCATCACCGACCTCGACATGCCGCTTACATCGGAGCAGGTGTGGCGCCGCATCCGGCAGGCGCGGCAGAAATCGCCTTGAGACCATCGGGCCGGATGGCATCAGGATGCTGTGCCGTTGGCGGCCGAGGTGTGACGGAGCGGCGGCGACGGCTGCATAATCGCTTGATCGCCGCCCGTCACCTCGTCATGCTCGCAGCCGAGAGGCGCTGGCACCTGCGCGACAAGGCGCCCTCGGCGCCAAGGAGTATGCCGTGACGCAAGAGAGCATCCGTTCGCTCACCAAGAGCATGCTTCGCAAGAAGCTCTACGTCGTCTTGTCCAAAGGCGGCGCGGCTCCCGAACAGATCGCGGAGCATTTGCCGCGCCACCTCGAATACATGATCGGGTTGGAGAAGAGGGGCGTGCTGTTCGCGTCCGGTCCGCTCGCCGAGGCCGACGGACAGGTCCGCGGCGACGGCCTGACCATCGTGCGGGCGGCGAGCGCGCAGGCAGCGCGCGAGATCGCCGAGGCCGATCCATTCGTCGTGCACGGATTGCGCAGCTTCGAGTTGCGGGAATGGACGGTGATGGAGGGCTCGCTCGGAATTAAGGTCAATCTCTCCGACCAGTCCCTCGAGCTGGCGTAGGGGCGCGAGCGCGGACGTAGCGAAAGGTGAGAGCATGGAGACGGTCGGCTTCGTCGGCGTCGGCAAAATCGGGCTGCCGATTTCGGAAAACCTGATCAAGAGCGGCTACCGCGTGCTGGGCTATCGTCGCAGTTCGCTCGCCGAGTTCGAGAAAATCGGCGGCGTGGCGGCACGCTCCCCCGCCGAGATCGCCGCCGAGACGGATATCGTGTTCTCGTGCCTGCCGTCCTCGCAAGCGCTCGAGGAGGTGGTGCACGGCCCGAATGGGCTCATCAAAGCCGCGCGGGGGGGACAGATCATCGTCGAGCTCGGCTCCCACCCCGTGCCGGACAAGGAGCGCCACGTCGGCCCGCTGGCGGCCAAGGGCGCGATCTTTCTCGACGGCGAGGTCAGCGGGACGCCCGGGATGGTCTCGGCGCGCAAGGCCGTGATCTATCTTGCCGGCGATGAGGAGGCGTGCGCGAAGGCGGAGCGTTTCGTCCGCGGCTTCGCCGATTCCTGCCTCTATTTCGGGCCGTTCGGCGCCGCCAGCCGAGTGAAGCTCATCAATAATCTGCTGGTCGCCATCCACATCGCCGCGACGGCGGAAGCCATGGCGCTCGGCCTCAAAGCCGGCGTTGACATCGACCTCATGATCAAGGCGGTCGCCACCGGCAGCGGCGGTTCGACCCAGTTCGGCATTCGCGCGCCGTGGATGGTGCAGCGGCGCTTCCTTCCCGCGCAGGGCACGGTGCCGACCTTGGCACACTACTTCGACATGATCGGCGACTTCGCCGACGACGTCGGTGTCGCCACGCCTCTCCTCGACCGCGCGATCGAGCTCTACGCCAAGTTCATGGACATGGGCTTAGGCGAGAAGGACGTTGCCGCGATGGTGGATGTCATCGCTGCGCTGCCGCGCTCGAAGCCCGCGCGGTGAATGGACAACAAGCACTTACGGAGGTCCTTATGATCAGCGTCAAGAAGATCGCCCACGCGGTCTACGAAATGCCCGACGTCGACAAGCAAACCGAGTATTACACCGAGGTGATCGGTCTCACGCTCACCGATAAGGGCAAAGATGCAGTCTATCTTGCGTCGACCATCGACCATCATTCGGTGGTGCTGCAAAAGGGATCGCAGGCGAGATGCGTGCGCCTCGGCTTCCAGATCGGGCCCGAGGAAGACCTCGGCGCGTTCGAGAAACAGGTTCAAGGCCATGGCATCAAAACCGAGCGGCGCAAGGACCCCGAACCCACGATTTCGGACATGATCACCTTCGAGGATCCGAAGGGGACGGTGATGGAGGTGTTCAAGCGGGACGCGTTCTCCGGCCAACGGTTCCCGGCCAAGGGCATCGTCCCGCACAAGCTGGGTCACGTCGCGTTCTTCGTTACCGACGTCAAGCGGGTGACCAAGTTCTATTGCGACGTGCTCGGCTTTCGCGAGTCCGATTGGATGGGGGATTTCTTCTCGTTCCTGCGCTGCGGCCGCGACCACCATACGATCAACCTGATGCAGATTGACGCCAACCGGCATTTTCACACCGCATTCGAGTTGCGCGATTGGTCCCACCTGCAGACCGCCTGCGATTTTCTCAGTCTCAACGGCTACAAGCTGCTCTGGGGGCCCGGGCGCCACGGCATCGGTCATAACCTCTTCGCCTATCATCGCGCTCCCAACGGCTTGATCACGGAGCTGTTCGCCGAGCTCGATCAGGTCAATGAGGAGCTCGGTTACTTCGAGCCGCGGCCTTGGCACCGCGATCACCCGCAGAAACCGAAGGTGTGGCCCAAGGATCCGTCGGCTGCGAATCTGTGGGGCGTCATGCCGCCGGACGAGATGATGAAATAGGCGGTCGCCAGCATGGTGCGGCGTCGACATGTCTACCACGTGGCGGGTTACGACCCGATGCATGCCGGCGCGCTGTACCGCCGGTTTACGCGCCAGCTCGATGTATTCCGGCGCACTTGGAACGTCGACGCAAGCGTCTCCGCGCTCGAACAGACAGGCGACAAGTGCCGTGCCTGGTGGACGGTGCGCTCACGCGGCCCGAACTGGGAGGTCGAGTCGGTGCACGAAGCGCTCTTATGGGACGACATCGTGCGCGCGGATTTCAGGAGGCCGCTTGCGCTGCGGCTCCTCAAAGCGGCGTTCGCGTACTGCGACCTCATCGTGACCGGCACGATGTTTCGCTACATCGTCGCGAATCAGCGCTATGCGATCTTTTTCCTGTTTCCGATCTTTTCGGTCGTGCTTTTCGCCGTCGCCGGATGGATTGTCGCGCGCCTGACAACCGGCTTTCTCGGCCTCGACGGCGTCGCCGCCGCGGCGCTCGGCGTGCCGCTCGGCGTCGCCGTCTTTCTCCTCCTGTTGCGATGGCCCGGCCGGCGCTGGCGCGTCGAGCAACTGTTGGACGATTGGATCTGCGCCCACGCCTACATTCACGGCGAGCGCCCGGACATCGATGCGCGGCTCGAGCTTTTTGCCGAAGCGCTGCTCGCCCAGACACGTGATGCGGCGCTGGACGAGATTGTGATCGTCGGCCACAGCCTCGGCGCGATGCTGGTGCTCGACGTGATCGTCCGCGCGCTGGCGCGCGATGCAAATTTTGGCCGTCGCGGCCCGGCGGTCTGCGTGCTCACCATCGGCGCAACCATCCCCAAATTTGCCTTGCATCCGCGCGCCCGGGCGATCCGCCGCAGGATCGCCGAAGTCGCCGCCGAGCCGTCGATCGCCTGGACCGAATATCAATCCCGCGCCGATACCATCAGCTTCTACAAGTTCGATCCGGTATCGCTTAGACGCATTGCCGCCGACCGTCTCGACGGGAAACCGGTGATTCGGCGCGTGCAGATTCACGATATGCTGCTGCCGGAAACATTCGCGCGCTGCCGGACGCACGTCCTGCGACTGCACTACCGATCGGTCATGGCCAATGATCGGCGTGCGCCGTACGATTATTTTCTGATGGTGTGCGGCCCGGTTGCATTCAGCGACTGGACGATATCGCCGCTCGGATTCCTGGACTTCATCGCCGCCGATGGCACCTGCCGCGATGCGTCGCAGCCGCGCGCAATCGCGGCGCAGCCGTCATTATGACGCTTATCATCGCCAAGGCGATCTGGATTGTCGGCGTCGTCGCCTGGTGCATCATCCGGTACCCTCATGGGCGTCGCGCGCGGCGCACGCCGAAAGTGCGGCGCAGTGATCGTGGCCGCGAACTCGTGCTGATGGCCATCTCTGCCGCCGGCTTGGGCGTTCTTCCTTCAATCTACGTCATCGCCAACGCGCCGTCTTTCGCCAACTATGCCATCCGGCCATGGCAGCCCTGGCTCGGCGGCGTGGTCTTCGCCGGCGCGCTCTGGCTGTTCCGCCGAACGCACAAGGATCTCGGGCGCAACTGGTCGGTCACGCTGGAAGTGCGTGAGCAGCACGCATTGGTGACGAACGGCGTCTACAGCCGCGTGCGGCATCCGATGTACTCGGCGTTCTGGCTTTGGGCGTTGGCGCAGGCACTGCTGCTGCCGAACTGGATCGCCGGACCGGCCGGCCTGGTCGGGTTCGGAACGCTGTTCTTTCTGCGCGTCGGGCGCGAGGAGGCGCTTATGATCGAGACTTTCGGCGACGAGTACCGCCGCTACATGGCGCGCACGGCGCGCATTCTGCCGGGCATCTATTAGCGCGGCAGGCGCCGCGGCACCGCGCTATTGCGCCTGTGCCTGCGGCGGCAGGGTCTTCTGCGATGATTGCGGCGCGGTCGCGGTCAGCGGATTGGCCTGTTCCACTCCCTCTTTTGCCTGCACCGCGGCCACGATCTCGCGGGAAATCTCCGCATGGATCCTGGCGCTCTTGTCGATGCTGACGTGGGCAATGGTCCAATCATCCGATACGTTGATGTTGGAAAGCTTGCCGTGGAAGGCGCGATCGGTGGTCAGCGGCGCGCCCCAGCCCGGAGACTGGTAGAAGTTGACTGCCCGCACGACATTCGCCGGGACGGGATCCTGCATGAAGGGCGCGAGCGTCACCAGCAGGTCGACGGGAATCTTGTTCTTCTCGAGCGAGCGGGCCATATCGATCACGTTGTTCGCGCCCTGCGAGTGGCCCACGAGCACGATCGGGCCGGTCTTGCCCGCGGCCCGGTCGCGCACGATCTCTTTGAGCGCCGTCGACCAATATAAATGGCCCGCCACCTGAGCCTTAATGCCCTTGGTCTTGAGTTCGTCGGCAAGGCCATCCATGCCGGTCGAGAACACGCCAAACCAGCCTCGCAGCAGGAGGACGCGCGGTTCACCGGCAAAGGCCGAGCTGCAACACAGCAGCGCGATGGCGGCTGCGAGGAACCTTACGCCGAGTCCGGAACGAAATGCATGGTGATGGTCTTGCGCGCGGGGCGGCGCAAGTGTGCCGCGGTGTCCGCGCCCGATTCGTGCAAACATCTCAGCAATTGCCCCCTGTTGCGTGACAGCTGAAACACCCCTTTGGAGTGGCGCGTGCCCTGGTTCGTACCGAACCGGTGCTGGACCGGCCCGTTCCTCGATCCGTTGCTCCGGGTCGATTTTTTCCGCATTATCGCGCGGTTGCGGTTGAACACGCGAACGCAGCAAATCCGTATGCCGCTTGTTTTAGTTCTCCCCCTCGTTTCCCTCGTAATCTATGTGATTCCGATCTTGATTCTGCGGCGCAAGTCATACGCCCGCGCGGAGGATTATTTCATCTCGTCTGAACGCAGCCCACCCGGCGTGATTCACAATTCTTCAGTGGCATATGCGCTAAAGATGGCGACATTCGGTCCGTTCTTTGTCTGGGGTGCGAGCGGCGATTTTTGGCCGGCGATCGTCTACTCGGCGTTTTTCGCATTCGGCGTCTGCCTGATCTACATCCTGCGCCGACCGATGCTCGAATTCATGGACAATTCGCTGAACGGGGATCGTTCGATCACGGTGCACGATTTTATCGCGCGGCAGCACGGCAACGATCCTCGAGTTCGCCTCCTGGCGTGTGCTCTGACCCTTTTCGCCGTTCTTGTTCTCGTCACCGGCGAGGCGCTGGTCCTGGCGACGTTTCTCAAGCCCGTCCTGTCGGATGACGCCGTGTCGGCGGCTATCTTCGTATGCGCCATCGTCATCTTCGTAGCGCTGTACACCATGCTGGCCGGAAATTCCGGGGTCATGCGTTCAACCCAGTCGCAATTGGGTATGCTCTATCTTGGCCTGTTCGGAGCGACGGCGCTGCTGCTCTACCTGCTGATCTCGGCGCTTCGGCCCATGTCGCCGCACAGCACGTTCGCCTTCGTGTTCGTCGCCGTTTGTTGCGCGGCCATGCCTTTGTACCGACGGTCGCGCTACGTCGACACCGGCCCGATTCGTAACCTTGATTCCGAGGGCAATGATTCCGGACCCGAGCCGAGGGGCGCGCGCCTATTCCGCAGATACGAAAAGATACTCAACGTCTGCGTATCGGTATGCGCCGCTTGGGTCATCGTGGTCGCCGGCATGGAATTGTATTCCGAAGGGCTGCCAGCGATCGCGCGCGACAGCCTCGCGGCCCTGCAATCCGGCACGCGTCTCCCCGGCATCGCATTTGCGGCGCTGTTGTTGCTACCTCTCTTCCATCCGATCGCCGACATGACGAATTGGCAAAGACTTGCGGCCTTTGCGCAGGCTTCGCCTGACATTGCGCCGAGCCAAAGGCCTGCCGTGTTCAGAGGGATCGTGAGGGTCTACGCCATCGAGGCTGCACTGATGTCGCTGTTCATGTGCATGCTGGGCGTCATTGCCGCTGTCGCCGTGGCAACACCAGGCGGTGTGGATGCCATGCAAGATTTCGTCCGGGAATTGGCCGCGGAGCCAAACGAGGTGGCCGCCGCCGCCTTGTCGTTGTTGCTGGTCAGCGGCTTCGCGATCGCGCTGTCGACGATGAGTTCGCTGTTTTCGGCGAGTCTGTGCGCGATTCGTTACGACGTCTTGCCGGCACTTTGGCCGGAACCGCCGTCGGCACAGGGGCAGGCGGCGGAGGAGGCGAGGCGGCGGGCGGTCATGGCAGGAGGCGGGCTCTGCCTCGCGATAATCATTGCGGCATTTTTGCTCGCGGACGCGTACCTGCAGCCAAGCTACACGAGCAGCGCGTTCCTCGGCCTGTTGTTCGCGTTGTGCTGTGCCCAACTCTCGTTCGTGCCGCTCTTGTTGGGGCCGCTCATCGGGCGACGCGGCGCAGGCATGGCAACGGTAAGTTCTGGCTGGGCCCTCGGCATTCTGGCTGTTGGGGCTGCAACCGGGCTCGTCGCCGTCGCGCTCTATGCGTCGACCGGACGCGAATCTTGGCTATGGGCTGCGGTGCCGGCCTGTCTGGGATCGGGCCTTGCGCTGTTCACGCTTGCACGGCTGTGGCCCGGGAAGAATGCGGCAACGGCATAGATCGCTTCGCCTCGGCGCGGCTCGCGGGCATGCACGCGCTTCCAAATAACAAAGCGGAGGCGTAAACGCCTCCGCCATAGTCTGTGCTAGCCTTGTAGCAGTGGCGACTCAGTAGCTCGCTGCTGCCGTCTGCCCGCGCGCAGGGGCTGCTGCCGGCTTCTGCGCCGCAGCGGCGGCGGGCTTCGCCGACGGTGACTGTGCGACCACCGGGCTCGACATGTAGCGGCGTCCGCCGTTGGCCTGCTTGAGTTGCTTCACCCACTCTTCCGGGTACAGCAAGTGATTGCCCGGCACGCGCAAGCCCATCTGGCGCGCGATATCTTGGATGAACGCGACGCAGTTGTAGGTGGCCGCGTTCCACAGCGGCGAGGTGGCCTGCAGATGCTTGATGTAAGCGAACACCCGCTTGGCCTCCGGCTCGGTCATGTAGACTCGATAGCTCGCGGTCAAATACTCGTCATCGAGGTCGCCGTAGCTCTTGCCGGTTTCGGACGGGACCGGAATGACATGCCCGAGGATGTAGGGAATGACGCTCTCGGTCGCGGGATGGAGTCCCGCGACTTCGATCTGCTTCGAATCGGTGCGCCCATACCACACGAAGGCATGGCCATAGCTGGCCGCCGTCCGTGCGCGGAAATCGACGTAATAGATCGCCCGGTCCGTCGCTTGCGCGTCCGGCTTGGCGCTGGCGTGAGTAGCAGCCGTATCCTGGGCGTTCGCCGGTTGGACTTCTAACCCCGCGGTGATCGCCACTGCACACAGGCCCGCGACCAACGCGAGGCCGCGCGCTTTCGTTCGATGATCACGCATGGTCGGCTCCCCTAATCATGAATCCACTTCAGCGACAGACTGAAGCGGTTTGCGCTTGCACTGCTGGAACCGTGTCCCGTGGGGTGCTCGCGGCGTTATGCGCGAGCACCCCCTCGGTGACACGTTAGTTAGCCCTTGGTCACGACGGGCTGCGGATACTTGCCGACCGGGAACTTGCCGACCGGATACTTGCCGATCGGAGCCTTGCCGACCGGAGGCGCCGGAGGCGGCGGCTCCTTACGGGGCAGATCAGCGGCGGCGGCAGCGCTCAGCATGGCCAAGGATGCAGCCGTTGCGAGTACAATCTTCATCATGACTTATTCCCCTTATGTCTGGACAGACATCGCCTTTCGGAAGCCCCGAAGGGAGCAACCGAAGAGGGACGCCCCCCTCTTCCCATCACCACTTAGCCAGAGCGGTTTCCACCGCTGCACGGTTTAACGATGCTCTAACCGAACCCGCGACACAACGAAAAAGCGCTTGATTCACCGCTGCCGCCGACCCTTTTCAGGAGAGTGTTGCATGAATGGCACGCACCCGGCGGTCGGAGCACCGTTTTGAATGCGACTCCGCTCCGGCGATGCTCGGCGGACTGTTTTTGACGCCTCTTTATGCACTGCGTGCGGCGGATTTCGATTCGAATTTTCTGCAAAACATCGCGAATCGCGAGAATGGGCGGCAGACCTTCGGCGCGGTAGGTATCCGGGAACGGAGTGGATGCTGAGGCGGAGCATTCATCGCGCTCAAGGCGCGATTCCAGATCGCATCCGTCGGCCATCGACCGAGACGCCGGAATCAACAACGGAGAGCGGCGCGAGTAGGCGACCGGCGGCGGTGCAGCAGTGGCCGTGCCGTGCTCCGCATCAATGTATCTAGAGAATCACTCTCTAGGGCAGATCGACGGCGGAGGCGGGACGCGGTCCGCCCGGCCATCGCTCGTGGGTGAGGGGAACGGTCAGCCGCGCCCGCAGTCCGTCGGCGGCGAAAGATTGCTCGACCTGGCCGTTTAGCTGGCGTTCGATCACCATGTTGATTAGTCGCGAGCCGAACCCCGTTCGCCTGCCCCGCTTGGGCGCAGGCCCGTGACTTTCCTTCCAGTCGAGCAGCAGGGTGAGGCCTTGCTGCGTACGCGTCACCGACCAGGTCAGATCGACCCGGCCGGAGGGCACGGAAAGGCTGCCGTGCTTGCCGGCGTTGGTCGCCAGCTCGTGCACCGCCATGCTCAGTCCAAATGTGGGATCGGGTTCGAGGAAGACGTTGGGTCCGCTGAACGAGATGCGGTCGAGGAATGCGGCAAGCAAGATATTGAGCAACTCGCTGAGCGACGTCGATTTCCAGCCGCCTTCGGTGATGAGGCGATGGGCATTGGCCAGGGCGAGGACGCGGGCTTCGTACTTCGCCACGAGGTCGGCGAGATTGCGGGAATTCTTGGCCGTCTGCGAGAACAGCGCGAGCAGCTGAGAAAACAGGTTGCCCGAGCGATGGCGCAACTCGCGGATCATCAATTCATGGCGCTGATCGAGTTGCCGGCGCTGGATGGCACCCGCCAAAACGTTGGCGACGGCTGCGAGAAACGCCACGTCGTAGTCGTTGAACTTGCGCCGCTTCACGGTGTGCGCGCCGAGCACGCCGTAGGCGCGTCCGTCACGCCCGGCGATCGGTGTGGTGAGGCCGCTTACGACCCCGTGCTTCTGCAGGAATACGGCGCCCGAGAACCTGCTCTCCGACGCGAGGTCCTCCACGATCACGGGGCGCCCGGAAGCGAGCGTGTAGCCGGCCTGCGTCTCGCGGCCGGTGGAGACGGTAGCTACCCCGACCAGCCCGGGCTGCCATCCGATGCCTGCTCTGAGCAGAAGCTCGGCATCGCCGGGCACCAGTTCGAGAATTTTGACCATTTCGAGATCGAGGATCTCACCAACCGTGGCGACCACCTCATTGAAATATTTCTGCAGATCGCTTTCGGTCAGCGCACGCTCGCCAAGTCGCGCGAGCGTCTCCTGCTGGCGCGCGCGCACGCGCACCTCGCGGTTGATGCGCAACCGCTCGCTGACATCTCGGCACATGCCGAGCATTTGCACGCTCGCGCCGTTCTCGACAATGAGAGTGACGAGCGCTTCAAACCAACGCTCCTCGCGCTCCGATCGCCCCGGCAAACGGTACTCCAGGCGACATGGCTCGCGCGTCTGCAAGCTCTTGCCCATCGCCGCGAGAACGCCCGTTGCGTCTTGCGGCGCAAAGTCTTGCGGTGCGATCGATAGCGTGCCGTCGAGTGCGCGCTCGGGACGGCCGTGAAAATCTTCCAGGTTTGTCGACCATGTCAGTTGATGGGAGCGCAGATCCCATGACCAGACGCCCACCTGGCCCGCCTCGAGTGCCCGTCGAAACAGTTCAAGATCGGGGCCCACGGAAGACGCTTGTTCGCGGACACGATCGCTCGCCGCTTCGCCTTTCTCCTGTTGCTCAGGCACTTTCACATCCACCGTGCGGGGCTGTTGGGGTAGCCTTTCCGTTCGTAGTGCAAGCGAATTCTTGCCTTCGATTCGCTTGAGTCAAGCGCACGCTGGGCGCTCGCGATTTCGCCTGCGCCGTGGCGGCGCCGACGCGCCGACCGTGAGGAGGCTGACGCGGATCCCACCATGCGGCTCTCTCTCGCTTGGTGGATCGCTGTGGCGGCGTGGTTCAAAAAGCGGGCTCTGGAATCATTCTAAAGGCGAACAACGCCGGCGCGTCGGATGGCGATCGAACTCGCGCCGCTTGCGGATGACCCGCTCTGTGTGCCGATGACCGTTTTACAAGCCGCTGGTATGTCGAAAGTTCCGCGCGGGCGCGAATGGCGCCTTCGGGGGCGGCCTTTTTCGACCGAGACGGGCTGCGCAACGCGAGGTCGGGTCCAGGCGGAAACCCTGGAAAGCGGGGAGAGAAATTTGGAAGCTGCAGCTAGATGTCGAGTGGGCTTAGGAGACGCAACGCCCTGCGATCTGCGCCAGCGGCGAATGTCCGATCGCGCTGACCATGGGCTCGCACCCGTCGAGCAATTTGGGCTTCGGAGCCGGGGCCGGCGGGGCCTGCGTTTCGGCCGGGCCGTTCACCGCGTTGCGGCTCTTGCTCAACACGACCGGCAAACGATCGCTCTTGAGCGTACGGTTCACCATCGGGGCGGTGTGAGAAAGCGACGGCGAAGCAGTGCTGATGGCTGAAACTTCAAGGCCGACGAGAAAAGTCGCAAGCGCGACGACCGCGCCGCTGCAGCCGATGAAGTAGCTCGAAAGACGCCGCATGGGTAGCTCCCCACGATCCCTGTCCCCCATTAGTCGCGTTAACCCGGCGTTAGGTTCATTCGCGGCGCGGCGATTTGCGCAAAATCTCCCGGCTCCCACCCGTCGGGGCTAAGGCTCTGGGCGAAAATAGATTTCCAGCGGCTGGGCTGACCCCTGCCGCAAGGCGCCCCTTATTGCGGCTCCCGCGAGGAGGCCGGGGAAGGGCGCGTTTCGATCTAGGAAATTGGCAGGAACCAATGGGCGCGTGCTGCGTTGATGGGAAAGCCGGCCGCCCATTTCCCCCTCCCCGTGCTCGGCCGGTTATCTCGGGCGTAGTCGACGGATTAAGTCGGCTACGCCCCTGTCTTTTTTGGGCAACACGCGCGGCAGCGCGCGACGGAACCTTTATTCGGGGACTCGGGTTCTCCCACTGTCTCGGAATTCCCGTAACAGGAGGAGGCAGGCAATGAATTGGGATCGTGTCGAAGGCAACTGGAAAGAGTTCAAGGGCAAGGTTCAGCAAAAATGGGGTAAGCTCACCGATGACGATATGAGCGTTATCGAGGGAAAGCGCTCAGAACTCACCGGCCGGTTGCAACAACGTTACGGCGTAGCCAAGGACGAGGCCGACCGCCAAATCGACACCTGGCTCAACAGTACTCATTAAAGGAGCAAAGCCGTCACGGGGAGGCAGCAGCAGCCATGTTTTCTCGATCCGGATATTCCCGTGCCGTCTCCGCCGATATTGGCGACGTCGAACAGCGCCTGCGCGCGCTGGAGCGGCGCCTGGAAGCGATTGGTAGCCGCTCGGCCGCGGGCGCGACGCAGGCCGTCGACCATGTCGGCGATGTGATCGCCTCGACACTGAGCGGCGTAGCCGAAGCATTGCGCGGCCGCGCCAACTCGATGGGCGAAGACGTAGCCAAACTCGGCGGCGAGGCCGCCAAGCTCGGGGATCGTGCGTTGCGCCGCCTCGCCGATGAGGTGGAACATCGGCCGTTGATTACCCTCGCCGTTGCCGTGGGTGTAGGAATTCTCGTCGGCTTGGCAAGCTACCAAGGTGTCGGCCGCCCCGGTCGGCCCCCTAGCCGGCGCCGCCGCTAATCGCGCGGGACGGCGCCGATTTCTCCCATCAAGCGGTGACGCGACGCTCGCGGCGCTTGGCCGTGCGCTCGAAGAAAAGCGCCTGACTGGCGACCGCCGACACCGTCGCCGGCTGGAACGGCTTGGCGATGAGGAAGGCCGGCTCGGGCCGCTCCCCGGTGAGGAAGCGCTCGGGGTAGGCGGTGATGAAGATCACGGGCGCCTCGAATGACGCGAGCAACTCGTTGACGGCTTCCAATCCCGAACTGCCGTCGGCAAGTTGGATATCCGCGAGAATCAGCCCTGGCCGCTTCTTCTTCGTCAGCGCCAAGGCCTCCGCATGGGTGCGGGCGACACCGAGCACGCGATGACCAAGCCCTTCCACCAGCGTCTCGAGCTCCATCGCGATGAAGGTGTCATCCTCGATGATCAGAACGTCGGTGGCGATCTCGGCCGCAAGCTCGCGGCCGGAGTCCTCGACCAGTCCGCGCAGCTTCGTCACGTCGATGTCGAGCACGCGAGCCGCATCCGGCTCCGAGAAGCCTTCGAGCGCGACCAAAAGAAATGCTTGGCGGGGGAGGGGCGTGATGTTGGCCAGCTTGTGCTCGCCGGGAAGCTCCTCCTCCGCGGCGCCAGACACCCCGTTAACCGCGACCGAGTTCCAGATCTTGGTAAAGAGGCGATAGAGCGCAACGCGCGGGCCTCTGGGATCCTCAATCACCGTGCGGTCGGCGATCAAAGCTTCGAGCGTGGCAGCGACGTAGGCGTCGCCGGACGCTTGGCTCCCGGTCAGAGCCCTTGCATAACGCCGCAAAAAGGGCAGGTATTGTGCTACCGCAGCGGAGGAATTGGACACTGGCACCCTCCCGGTGAGAGACATCTCGAGGTTATCCGGCAGAACAACCCGGCGGGAAAAAAGTTCCACGAGACGGAACGAACCATTCTGCCTCACGTTATCATCCGATGAGCACGTAGGGGCCCGGCCGGCGGGACCGGGACACCGAAATGAACGGGAGAAGTGGGTCCGGGTGAGCATAGCACGGGGGGCGCTGCTCGGCCCCATGAAACTGAGCGGAATCCGCTGAGGTCAGAGGCGATCATGCATACCGACGCGCAAGTTAGGAAGGCTGGGGGACGCCTCAGCCGAGAGGATCAGCGAAGGATCGGCGACATCCTTCAGCGCGTCTACGACGACGTGTTGCGCCAAGGCGTCCCCGACCGGTTCAAGGACCTGCTGGAGCGCTTCGAGCAGCCCAACAACCCTGGGGCGGCTGAGGGGGAGCCGCGGGGGCGAGAGGAGGGGCGGCAGGACCCCGACCGTCTGATCGGGGCCAAGGCATTCGAGAACAAGGGGTCGAGATCATGACGATGCGATCATCCGTGCGCGACGCGATGCTCGCAGCAGTGCCGAGCTTGCGGGCATTCGCCATCTCGCTCTGTGGCAACGTGGATCGTGCTGACGACCTGGTGCAGGAAACGTTGCTGCGCGCCATGGCGAACATCGATTCGTTCCAGCCGGGTACCAACATGTCGGCCTGGCTGTTCACGATTCTGCGCAACCTGTTTCGCTCCGAGTACCGTAAGCGACGTCGGGAGGTGGAAGACACCGACGGGACTTACGCCGAGAGCCTGAAATCACATCCCGAACAGCATAGCCGGGTGGAATTCGACGAATTCCGCGTGGCGCTTGGCAAGCTGCCGCCAGATCAGCGGGAAGCGCTGATCCTCGTTGGCGCATCGGGCTTCTCCTACGAGGAGGCTGCCGCCATCTGCGACTGCGCGGTGGGAACTATCAAGAGCCGCGTCAATCGTGCCCGCACCAGGCTCTCGGACCTTCTCTCGATCGAGGGCACGGACGACTTCGGGCCGGACCACGCCACCCGCGCAATTCTCTCCGCGGGCGGCCGCGGCTGACCGTAGCTCGGACCGCCACAAGTCTGGTCGTCGTTGCCGGGCGGGTGCGGGCGAACGGACGATCACCAATTGCGCTGTCCGCCGCAAAGACAACCTGATCCACAAGACATTGCCATCGAGTCGAGGCCAGCGCGCCGGTCAGGACGAGACCGGGTGACAACACCGCCTTGGCGGTGGGAAAATGTGCCAGAATGCACGCGTGTCCGGTAACACAATGGGCTCGCCATGAGCATCGACTTGCCCGTCACCACGCTAAAGGCAGCCTTCGACGATTATCTGCACACGCTGCCGCTCAAGCGCGGCGAGATCGAATCCTCTCGCATCGCTTTCACTTTTTCCGACATCAAGCCGGCGAATCGGTTCTTCAAGCCGATGGTGCGGGAGTTCAAGTTCGACGTCAGTGAAATGGCGATCGCGACCTTTGTGCAGGCCAAAGCCTACGGCAAGCCGCTGATCCTCATTCCGGCCACGGTGATGGGCCGTTTCCAGCACAGCGCCATCCTGTGCAACGCGGCGCGTCCGCTTGGCCCCGCCGAGCTTGCAGGCAAACGCGTCGGCGTGCGCGCCTATAGCCAGACCACGGCGGTGTGGGTGCGCGGCATCCTCGAGAACGATTACGGTGTCGACCTCGGCAAGGTGCGTTGGGTCACGTTCGAGGATGGCCATGTGGCGGAATACCGCGAGCCCGACGGCGTCGAGCGGGCAAGCGGGGACAAGAACCTGCTCGAGATGCTGCGCGACGGCGAACTCGACGCCGCGATCTACGGCGCCGACCTTCCCAAGGACCCGGCGCTGACGAGCCTGATCCCGGACCCTGAGGGCGCGGCGCGGACATGGTACGCGCGCCACAAGGTCGTGCCGATCAACCACATGGTGGTGGTGACGGAGCAACTCGCAAAGTCAGACCCGCAAGCGGTCACGGAAATTTACCGGTTGCTACGCCGAGCAAAGGGCGCCGCGGGCCTGCCCAAGCCTGGCGAAATCGACTTTCTACCGTTTGGTTTGAATGCCTGCCGGGGGGCGCTGCAGACCATCATCAAGTACGCGCTGCAGCAGCGACTCATTCCGCGAAAACTGGAAGTCGAGGAATTGTTTGACGATACCACCCGCGCGCTCGAGAGCTGACCGCTTAGGGGCGTGCGCCGCAAGCGCGTGATTTG
>Ga0070714_100000689_pt1 | contig 23869 bp, 23 predicted proteins | sample LARL83metaG_FD_65450 | JGI IMG/M metagenome (GOLD analysis project Ga0070714, IMG submission 65450) | Corn, switchgrass and miscanthus rhizosphere microbial communities from Kellogg Biological Station, Michigan, USA - LAR L8-3 metaG | ecosystem: Host-associated > Plants > Roots > Rhizosphere ... | reverse complement strand
GGGGGCGGACGGCGCCGAGCAACGACACGGTCAACGTACCTGACAGGGAAATGTTAAGAATCGGCTTGAGCGGCGACGGCGGCGGCCTTCGCGGCGGCCTTGAGCGACTGCTTGTAGGCGCGCACCCGGCCGAGCGAATCCTCGTCGGTGACGTCCGCGACCGACAGGTACGTGCCGGCGTCGCCGAACGGGGCGCTGGCCTCCCGCCACCCGGAAGGCCGCACGCCGAGCTGCTTGCCCAGCATGGCCGCGAAGATCTTCGCCTTCTGCTGCCCGAATCCGGACAGTCCAGCAAGCCGTTTGTACAGCTCAGTGCCGGTCTTCGCGGTTGACCACAGCTTCGCGGCGTCCCCGTCGTACTCGGCGACGAGCAGTCGCGCGACGTCCTGCACGCGGGCCGCCATCGCCTTCGGGTACCGGTGCAGGGCTGGCCGTTCGGAGAAAATAGCGGCTAGCGCGTCGGGGTCGAAGGCGGCCAGCTCTTCGGCCGTGGGTTCGTGGCCCAGGCGGGAGGCTAGGTCGTACGGCGCGCTGAAGGCGCGCTCCAGCGGCACCTGCTGGTCGAGGATCATCGCGATCAGCAGCGCGAGCGGACTACGTGTCAGCAAGTCGTTGGCGGCCGGCTCGACCGGCATCTTGATCGTCACGGTCGCAGCGTACTCCCCGGGAGATAAGCTGGTAATTGCTGGGCAACGCGGGGGCCCGGCCCAGACGGATGGAGTGGCATATGACACCGCACACCAAGGTTGCCATTGGCGGAGTGATCGTCGGACTGATCCTGCTGGCGATCGTCCCGTGGTGGCTGGCCTTCGCGATCATCGTGGTCGCCATCGCGGCCCCGGCCGTGGCGTGGATGTCGCTTGACCCGTCGCAGCGCCGGCGGTTCAAGGAGATCCGCCGTCGTCAGATCAGGTAGCTGACCTGCGGTTAAAGCCGCCGACACGCGGCGCCCAATCCCGTCAACGTTGATCAAGGGCCGATAAGGTCTCTGGTCATGGGGGAATGGATTGGCGCTGCGGAAGCCGCGCAGCGACTAGGGGTCAAGCAGGCGACACTGTACGCGTACGTGAGCCGGGGGATGCTCGCGAGGCGGCGCGGCGAGGACGGCCGGAGCAGCCTGTTCGACGCGGATGAGGTCACGCGGCTGACGGTGAAGGGTCAGCCGCGGCGGGCGGCCGGCACGGGGGATTTCGTCATCGAGTCCAGTCTGACCGAGGTAGCCGACGGCCGGTTCCGCTATCGCGGCCTGGAAGTGACCAAGCTGGCGCTATGGCGGCCGTTCGAGGAGGTCGCCGGCTGGCTGTGGACCGGTTCGTTCGGTAAGCCAGGGGGTCCGGGGGATGGGCATCCCCCGGCAAAAGACCCGGCGACGCAGCCGTGGCAGGTGACGCCGGAGGCGCTGGCCGCCGGGACCGGCGCGCAGGCCGCGCTGCCGGACGGCACGCTGCCGCTGGAGCGGCTCCGGGTGATCGTCCCGGCGATGGCCGCGACCGACCTGCTCCGCATGCACCTCGACCCGCCGGCGGTGATCGCTGCCGGGCGGAACATCATCGTCGGCATGGTCGACTGCCTGCCCGACCCGTCGGCCGGCGCGTCCGCCTCCGCCAGCGGCCCGTCCCGGCTGGCGGAAGGCGGCATCGCCGGCCGGTTCTGGTACCGGATCTGCCCGAAGCGCCCCGACCCCGGCCTGCTCGGCGCGCTGCGCGCCGCGATGGCACTGCTCGCCGACCACGAACTGGCCGCCTCCACGTTCGCCGCGCGGATGGCCGCGTCGGTCCGGGCGGACCCGTACGCGGTGGTCGCCACCGGCCTCGGCGCGCTCGGCGCGAACCGGCAGTGCGGCGGCGCCTCGCTCGGCGCGGAGACCATGCTGGCGGCCATCCGCGACCCGGCCGACGCGGTGCGGGCGGTCGGTGACCTGCTGCGCCGCGGCGAGCGGATCCCCGGATTCGGCGGCTCCGGCGGCTCGGGCGGCGAATCGGACCCCCGCGCGAAGGCGCTGCTCGACCTGGTGAAGAAGGCGGCGCCCCGCTCGACCAGGTATGCCGTTGCCGCCGCGGTGCTGGACGAGACCCGGAGGCGCGCGCTGCCCGAGCCGGACGTGGACTTCGCGCTGGCGACACTCGTGAACGTGGCCGGCATGATCACCGGCGCCGGCGAGGCGATCTTCGCCGTGGCCAGGACGGCCGGGTGGATCGCGCACGCGATGGAGGAGTACGCGAAGAACGTCCCGCTACGTCCGCGCACCGTATACGTCGGCCCGGCGACCGCGACCAGCCTGCCCGCTGGCGGCATGCGGCGGGTGCCCCCGGCGCCGGTCCGAGCATAGGTACGCGGACCACCCGGCGCTGGCTGGCCTGACGTGCACGCGGTGAGCACAGCCCGGCCGGCGACCAGGAATGTCAGCGTCCGGATGATGTTGAGAACCTATAGGAGAGTCCGCCCAGAAAGGCAAGGCAGAGTTATGTCCGTCCGTCGCCTGAATCACGCCGTGCTGTATGTGTCTGGCCTGGATCGTGAGGTCGAGTTCTACACCCGCAACCTCGGCTTCGAGGTGCGCACCCAGATTCCGGGACGGGCGGCGTTCCTGCGCGCGGCCGGCTCGTCGAACGATCATGACCTCGGCCTGTTCGAGATCGGCGCCGGCCTGGCGGATGGCACGCCCAAGGTCGGCCTGTACCACCTGGCCTGGGAAGTCGGCACGCTGGCGGACCTGGTCGCGATCCGGGCGCGGCTGGCCGAGGCGGGCGCGCTGGTGGGGGAGAGCGACCACCGGGTGTCCAAGTCGCTGTACGCGAAGGATCCGTGCGGCATCGAGTTCGAGGTGATGTGGCGGGTGCCGGCCGAGGACTGGGAGGCCGAACTCGCCAAGGGCACGATGACCGCCCCGCTCGACTGGCACGCCACATTGCAGCAGTGGGGCGGCGACCGCCTCACCGGCGCCGCCGCCGGCTCCGCGACCTAAGCCGAGTCTCCCGCTCCCCGACGTGTCTCCGGTCCCCAATGTGTCTCCGGCCCCCAACGTGCCGATGGCGCCAACGGGCCCAGCTCTGGTCTGCCGATGGCGCCAACGGGTCCCGCTTTAGCCTGCCGATGGTGCCATCGGCACGCTGGAGTCGCGCGCGATAACCCGCACTGACGGACCGCATCTTCCATGTAGAAGAAGATGAGGGCCCTTTGCGGGCTCCTTTTCTACGGATAAATGCCGGAAATTTGGGACAAATGCGCCCGGCAAAATTTACATCGTCCTGACCTGGACATATATGAATACGGTGAACTAGCGTGGCAGTTATGAAGGGCTGGTGCCATTTGGCCTTTAGGGAGTGTTTGTACACCACCGGGGCATGCCAGCCCACGCCTCGCGGGCTAGCCTGCCACGAGACACGGCGGGTCGTCGTCCCCGCCCAGACGACCCGCCGACCCCATTTGCCGCCTTTCGACGGATCCCGCTCGGGGGCGGATCCGCGAGGGAGGCAACACACGGACGTGCCTTCGGCCGGGCTTTGAGGGGGGTCCGGCCGGAGGCCGCACCGCGCAAAGCGTCAGGCGGAGGCCGACTTGGGCCTGGGGCCGTCGGCGCAGTGGCTGACGACGTCCGCCAGATCAAGGTCCAGCGCGTACGCCAGGGACGCCACGGTGAAAAACGCGGGGGTCGGGATTCGGCCGGTCTCGATCTTGCGCAGCGTTTCGACCGGCACACCGGACAGTTCGGCGATCTCGGCCATGCTCCGCGCGCCGCGCGCCGAACGCAGCAGCGCGCCCAGCCGTTCACCGCGCAACCGTTCCTGAGGGCTCAGCGGGGTCCGCACCATAGTGTGATAATAATACCGGTATAGTTATCCCATGGTCGAGATCAAGACGCCAGGGGAGATCCAGGCGATGCGCGCCGCCGGCCGGGTGGTCGCGCTGGCTTTGGCCGCAACGAAGGCGCAGGCGGCGGCCGGCATCACGCTCAAGGAGCTCGACGAGGTCGCCCGAGAGGTACTCCGGGAGAACAACGCGACCTCGCCGTTCCTCGGCTACCACCCGGTATTCGCCCCGGTCGCGTTCCCCGCGGTCATCTGCGCGTCGCTGAACGACGAGGCCCTGCACGGCATCCCGGACACGCGCCGCCTCGCGGACGGGGACCTGCTGAGCATCGATTTCGGCGCCACACTGGACGGGTGGACCGGTGACGCGGCGATCTCGTTCACGGTCGGCGAGGCACACCCGGCGGATACCCGCCTGATCGAGACCGCCCAGCGAGCCCTCAAGGCCGGCATCGCCCAAGCGGTCCCCGGCAAGAAGATCGGCGATATTTCCCACGCGATCGGCGTCATCGGGCGGCTTGGGCGCTACGGCATCAACACCGACTTCGGCGGTCACGGCGTGGGGCACACGATGCACGAAGACCCCTCTGTCCCCAACGAGGGCAGGGCCGGCCGAGGCCTGCGGCTGCGCCCCGGCGTCGTGATCGCCATCGAGCCGTGGTTCATGGCCGGCGGACGGGACGGCTACGTGATCGACGACGACGGCTGGACCATACGGTCCGCCGACGGCAGCCGCGCCGCGCATGTGGAGCACACGGTCGCGGTCACCCCCGACGGACCGCTCGTCCTCACGGCGCTATAAGCCCCGGGTACAGCAGCGCGAGCTGGTGCGGGTAGCGGACGATCAGCCCAAGCTCGTCATCGGTCAGCGGCTTGCCGGTGGCCGAGGCGCACAGTTGCACCACCGAGAAAACCAGATCCTCGTCACCCTGCTCGACGGTCAGGCCGAGCCCGTCGAGGACGTGCCGGAACCCGGCCTTGCCGCCGTACTCCCCGGTCAGCACGACCCGGCCCTGCTGAGCGGCCCAGTCGTGCGGGAACGGCCCGAGCGTGTCGTCGTCGTACAGCTCGTAGTTGCCCCGGTCCTTCAGCGCCCCGTCGGCGTGGATGCCGGACTCGTGCGCGAAGGCGTTCCGGCCGGTCCCGGGCCAGGCCGGCGGCAGCGGCTGACCGAACGCGTAGGACGCCCACAGCGCGAACCGGCGCGCCCAGGACAGGTCGATCGGGTCCCCGATGCTCACCTGGTCCGCGACGCCGAAGCCGTGCGAGAACGCCAGGATGCAGGACAGCAGGTCCGCGTTCCCTGCCCGCTCGCCGATGCCGTTCACGCACGTGTTGATCCAGGCGTCCTGCCCCGCGTCCAGGTCACCTTGCGCCCCCGAGACAGAATTAGCGACGGCCATGCCTAGGTCGTTATGACAATGGGTCTCTACGGGGATGCCGACGGCGGAGGCGAGCTTCGCGAACCGCTCCCTGATCCGGCCGGGGGAGTCGCCGCCGATCGTGTCGCAGTAGCGGATGCGGGACGCGCCGGCTTGTTTCGCGGCCAGCGCGAACTCGGTGAGGTAGCCGTCGTCGGTGCGCGAGCCGTCCTCCGCGTTGACGCCGATCGTCTCGGCGCCGCTCGCCGCCGCGGCGCGCACCGACGCGGTCATCTCGGCGATGATCGCGTCGCGGTCCAGCTTGCCGCGGAACTTGTGCGCGATCATCTGGTCAGAGGTGGAAATCGACAAGTTGTAATGCCTGAGCCCGTGCCGCACCGAGGCTTCGACGTCGCCGGGGACCGCCCGGCACCAGCCGGACAGCCGCAGGTCGCCGAACGCGCCGGCTTCCGCCAGGGCGCCGCACGCGCGCACGTACGGCACTTCGTGGAACAGGAAAGGGAACCCGATCTCGGACTGCGCGACGCCCAGCCGGCCCAGGTAGAAGTTGACCATGACCTTGCCGAACTTGGACAGCCCCGTGCGGGCTGTCTGCACCCCGTCCCGGTTCGTCACGTCGAGGAAATGAATCGTAGCCATGTTCCCAGGTTGACGATCTCGATCAATGTCAGTCAACATTGATTAAAATCAACCTCAGCGGGAGCTCGATGAGCTACGAACTGACGGCCGCCCAGGCCGCGGAACGGCTCGGTGTGAAGCCGGCCACGCTGTACGCCTACGTGAGCCGCGGCGTCCTGACCCGCGGCCGGTCCGCGGACGGCCGCGCCAGCCTCTTCGACGCCGACGAGGTGGAGCGGCTGGCCCGCCGCGGCCGGCCCCGCCGGCCGGCCGGCGCCGCGGACATCATCGTCGAGTCGCGGATAACCGAGATCACCGCCGACCGGCTGCGCTACCGCGGGCACGACGCCGTCGAGCTGGCCCGGACCCGGTCCTTCGAGGACGTAGCGGAGCTGCTGTGGACCGAAGAGCTGTCCGCTGGCCCGGTGGCAGCCGACTGGCGCGCGCCGGAGCTTGCGCTTTCGGCCGGGCGGGCGGCACAGGCGGCGCTGCCGGCCGGCACGCTTCCGCTGGAGCGCTTCCAGGTCATCGTCCCCGCGCTGGCGGCCACCGACCCGCTGCGGCTGGAACTCGACCCGGTCGCCGTGGTGGCGGCCGCCCGCGCGATCATCGCCGGCCTGGTCGACTGCCTGCCTGGTGCCGCCGGTCCGTCCGACCGCGCGGCGATCGCGCCGCGGCTCTGGGCCCGGCTGTGTGAGCGGCGCGCCAGCCCGGCGCTGCTGCGCGCGCTGTCGGCCGCGCTGGTGCTGCTCGCCGACCACGAGCTGGCCGCTTCGACGCTTGCGGCCAGGGCGGCCGCCTCGGTGCGGGCCGATCCGTACGCGGTCGTGGCGACCGGGCTCGGCGCGGTGGGCGGCGCGCTGCACGGCGGGTCCTCGCTCGGCGCGGAGTCGCTGCTCGCCGCGGCCGGCGGCCCGGCCGACGTGCCGCGCGTCGTCGCCGAACTGCTGCGCCGCGGGGAGAAGGTCCCCGGGTTCGGGCACTACGTCTACAAGGCCGGTGACCCGCGCGCCGTCGCCCTGCTCGGCATGATCCGGCACGCGGCGCCGAAGTCCGCGCAGCTCGCGATCGCCGACGCCATTCTCGCGGAGGTGCGGCGCAAGTCGCTGCCGGAGCCCAACATCGACTTCGCGCTCGCCACGCTGGCGCGCGTCGCGGGCATGACCAGGGGCGCCGGCGAGGCGATCTTCGCGGTGGCCCGCGTGGCCGGCTGGGTCGCTCACGCGCTCGAGGCCTACACCACCGCCCCGATCCGGCCCCGCGCGATCTACATCGGCCCGCCAGCAGCGAACGGCGGGGCTTAGACGTCTCTCTGGTATGGAGGCAGATGTCATCCGGAGTCCCGGGACGCCGCCCGACGGGTTCGCCCCGGACCGCGCACCGGACGTCACCGAGCTCTTCCGGGCTCACCATCTGGAGCTGGTACGGCTGGCGCTGCTCATGGTGGGTGATCTGGGTACCGCCGAAGACGTCGTGCAGGACACGTTCGAACAGTTGCACCGCCGCTGGCATCTGCTGCGCCAGCGGTCCAGCGGGCTTGAGTACGCGCGGTCCGCGGTGCTCAACCGGTGCCGTTCGGTGCTGCGCCGGCGCGGCACTGCCCGCAAGTACGCGCCGCGGGTCGCGGAGACCGAACGGCAGCACGTCGACACGGCCACCCAGTTCGCGCAGCGCTCGGAGCTGTTCACCGCGTTCGGTGAGCTGCCCAGGCGGCAGCGCGAGGTGCTCGTGCTCCGGTACTACCTCGACCTGAGCGTGGCCGACGCCGCCGGGGCGCTGGGCATCAGCGAGGGAGCCGTCCGCTCCACCGCCTCGCGCGGCCTGGCCGCGCTGGCCAGCATCCTGCACGCACACGACGAGGGAGGTTCGCGGTGACCGCCGTCGAGCAGCGACTGCGCGAGGAACTGCGCCGAGTCGCCGGCCAGGTTGAGCCGACTCGGCTGCGCCCGTTGCGCGCACCCGCGCGAGGTCGTGCCGGGCGTCGCTGGCTGTTCCCGGCCGGTGCCGTCACTGGGCTCGCCGCCGCAGCCGCCGTGATCCTGCTGCTGACCAGCCTGGCCACCGGGGCCAAGCCCGCGCCCCCGGCGAGCGGGGCCATGCCCAGGTACTACGTTTCCGCCTCCGACACGGGCGCCAAGCTGTACGCCTACGTGCGGGACTCCGCCGGCGGCCGGGTGACCGGCTCGGTGCGGGTGCCCGTCCAGGTCATCCGCGGGGAAAGTGACACCACCTGGTCGGTCGCCGCGGCCGCCGACGACCGCCATTTCGTGATCGCCACCGCGGTGGGCGGCGACCTGCCGGGTGTGTCCGCGGTGACGTTGTTCCGCATGGTGGTCTCCGCGTCCGGCCAGCCGGGGCGGCTGGCGAAGATCGGCTTCGACAATCACGGCGAGCCGGTGGCCGGCCTGGCGCTGTCGTCCGACGGCGGCTCGCTCGCGGTGTCTCATGCGCGCGAGTTCCCGTTGGCTCAGCCGGCCGCGAGTAGCGTCGACGTGATCGACCTGGCCACCGGTGCGCTGCAGACCTTCGACATCGGCGCCAACGGATACTCGGCCGGGGTGCCACAGTGGGGGAGCGACGGCCGGACGCTCATGTTTCCCGTGTGGTACACCACTACCAGCGGCGCGAGGAGCATCACGAGCGTGGAGACAATCCACGTACCGGCATCAGCCGGGGCAGGAGAGTCGCTTCAGGAGAGCCTGTTCTCGATACCGGTGCGGGGGATCAGCAGCGCGATCCTCACCGCGGACGGCAAGCACCTGGTCGGATCGTCCTGCGCGCCCGGCCAGGGCAACACGGCCACCGCTCGCATCCTGGAGCTGTCCGCCACCGACGGCCACGTGGTGCGCGTGCTGCGGACGCAGCGCGCCCGGTTCGCGAGCCAGGACGTCGCACAGCAGGCGGTGGCGCTGACCTGCTCGGTGCTGTCCGCCGACCCGAGCGGGCGGCATCTGCTGACCCAGGCGTTCACGTTCGGCCGGATCGACGACGGCGCGTTCCGCGCGTTGCCCGGCGCCTCCGCCGACGACCTTTACGCGGCGGCCGCCTGGTGAGTCGAGATCACTCATCTCGGCGAGCACCGGATTGCCGGAAGCCGGGACGAGTACGAACGTGGCAATCATTCCCCCACGGCGCCGTCGATCTGTTCGCGGAGCAGGTCCGCGTGGCCGTTGTGCCGCGCGTACTCCTCGATCATGTGCAGGTAGATCATGCGGAGCGACATCTCCTCGCCCCGGAAGTCGAACGTGTCATCGAGCGAGTCGTTGGCCACCGCTGCGTCGCACAGCCGGAACTCCTCGGTGAGCCGGGCGTAGTCCGCGGCAGCCCTGGTCGGGTCGATCTCGGTGAACTCCGCCTGCATGTCGTCGCCGAACACCATGTCCACCGGCTCGCCCGCGAACCGGATCCGGAACCAGACGCGTTCCACCTTCGTCATGTGCCGGACCAGGCCGAGCAGGGATAGCCCCGATGGCGGTATGGTCTGTCCGGCGAGCTGCTCGCCGGTCAGGCCGGAGCATTTCAACAGCAGCGTGGCGCGGTGCCAGTCGAGCATCGCCTGCAAGAGCGGACGCTCCGGACCCGCGCTCGGGCCGTCCTCGAGCCGTTCGACATCGGGGGCTTTCCAGGTCATAGCGTCAGGCTACTGGTTTCCCGTAAGTCCCTTGTGCTCCGGGGGACGGGTGGTGATCTCGACAGATCCCTTGTACGCGAGGGAGCGGATGTGGATCACCGGTGCGTCGTTCGGCAGCCGGTAGCCCAGCGTCTCGTCGTCCGTGCCGTCCTGTACGATGCCGAAGCCGGTCACCTCGACCCGGACACCAGGCGGCACGAGGATTCTTACCGTGGACTTGTACGCGACGGCGCGGATCGCGGTGACCGGGCCGGTCAGCTCCGCGGCCCGCAGGTCGAGCCAGCCACCGCCCTTGTAGACGACGGTCGTGTAGCTGGCGGGCACCCGCCACCGCCCGGACCGCCGGACCGAGCCCTTGTAGGCGATCGCGTACTTGCCCGGCGCGGGACCGGCCGAGGCGGGACCCGCCGCCGAGGCGAGTGCCGGTGCCGTGGCCTCGTCTGGCGCGGTCGCGGGCAGGTCCTTGAGCAGTACGTCCAGCTCGGCGTGCGTCTTCGCGGTCAGCGTCGCCCGCATCCGCTCGTCGAACTCGTTGTCGTCCAGCCGGCCCTCGGCGAACGCCTGCTGTACGCGCTGCAGCACGACGTCCCGCTCGCGGTCGGAGGCGCGGGTCTCAGGAGAATTCTCATTCACGCGACATATCTTAAACCCGGGCGGGTCGGATGCGTAGCTTGGACTGGGCGTGGGGGAGTTCCTCCCAGTCCGTCATGAACTCGCCGGCCAGTCCGTGCCTCGCGGCGAGCGCGATCAGCGTTTCGGTCCGGTAGTAGAAGTCCTCCCGGAGCACCTGGTGCTCGGCGCCCTCGGTCCGGTCGAAGGTGAAGTCGAAGAACCCGTCCGGCTTCATCACCCGGCCGACGTGCGCGAGGCATTCCTCGATCACGTGGCGGGGGGAGTGCGAGAACACGCTGTGCGCGTGCACCACGTCGAAATACCGCGATGGCAGGAACTTCAGCGTGAGATCGTCCACCAGGGTCAGGTGCGGCAGCTTGCCCTGGAGGCCCTCGGCGGCCAGCGTACGCTGCGCGGCCAGCAGGATGTCCGGCGAGATGTCGAGCCCGTAGTAGTCGCCCGGGTAGAGCAGGTCGATGAACAAGCGGCCGGCCCGCAAATTGCCGCAGCCGATCTCCAGCATCCGCATACCCGGCTTCAGCCCGTGCCGCACCAGGTAGTCGAACTGCATCTGGCCGACGCTGAGCCATTCCGCGTGGGTCCTGCCGCCGACCGCGGCCTCCGCGTCGCGCTCGGTGTCGGCCTTCATCACCGCGCGGTAGTAGGCGACATGGTCCGGGTGCTTCACCCGCAGCACCGTGTCGCGCGCCAGCCGCCGGGCATGCGGCACTATCCGATCCGGATGGCGCGCCGCGTACCGGAGCTTGAACACCAGCCGCGACCGGTCTTTGGCATGCATTCAGCAAGTCAAGCAGACTTTCGGGTGATCAGCCCGAGATGTACCGCTTCGTTGCCAACGACGCAGGCGCACGGCTGGTGATGAGCCCGGATTACCCCCAATGGGGTGGACTGACCCACGCGGACGGGGGTTAACCTTCCGCGACGGAGTGGTGAGTGCCCAACTCGACGGAGTGGTGAGTGCCCAACTCGACGGAGTGGTGAGCGCCGAACTCGACGGAGTGTTGAGTGCCCAACTCGACAGAGTGTCGTCCGGTCCGGCGTGCGTAACAGGGCGGCCCGCCCATATCAGGATATTTACGTCTATTGTGGGGCGGGCAGCGGCCGAGCCTGATTACCGTGGGTATTTACCCCCCGATCCGGATCCCGTTACGTTTCTCCGGAGCGCGCCACGGCTGGTGCGTGGCCGGACAACGTGGCGGATTGCCTCTTTGTGGTGGACTGACCCTCGTGGACGGAGGTTAACTTTCCACGATGCGGTGATCTTCCACATTGCTGCCACCCCGCCGTTACCAGCAGACACGAAGGCGACCGCCCCACGCCGCCGGGCCCAATGAGTAACACGGGAGGGCGGAGGGCTTAGCTTCCTCGGCTTCTTATTGCGTCTAATCCGCTCAATAATCTTGAGCGCTCGTCAAAAACTCTTTATGTGGGGTGGGTGTGCTGAGTGGGGCGGGCGGGTGCTCGTCGTGTTGAGTCTAGGGTGCTCAACTTTCTTTAGCAGCAGCTCTGGTGCGCTGGTCTGGGCGGTGCCATGATCCGGTGCCGTGGGGAATGTGCTGGCGGAACGGAACTTCCGCGCCTTCTACGTCGGGTACGTGACGTCGCTGCTGGGCACATCGATGTCCAGCGTGGCGATCGCCTGGGCGGTGCTGCAGAGCACGAGCAGCCCGACCGCACTCGGGACCGTGATGGCGGCCGGGGTGGTGCCGCAGGTGCTGCTGATGACGTTCGCGGGCGCGATCGCCGACCGGTTCGGGCGGCGCCGCATCATGCTGGGCGCGGACGTGCTCCGCTGCGGCGCGCAGGCCGCGCTCGCGCTGGCTGTGTTCGCCGGGCGGCCGCCGCTGTGGCTGTTCCTGCTGCTGGCCTGGCTGCGCGGCAGCGGGGACGCGTTCTTCACACCCTCGCTCGCCGCGCTCACCGTGGAGATCTCGCCGGCGAATCAGCTAGGCAACGCCAACTCGCTGTTCGGGCTGGCCCGGTCCGCGACCATGATCGCCGGCCCATCGCTGTCCGGAGTGCTCGTCGCGTTCACCGGGCCCGCTCTGGTCATCGCCGTGGACGCGGCGACTTACGCGGTCAGCGTCGTCGCGCTGACCGTGTTGAAGCTGCCGCCGGTACCCAAGAGCGAGGTCCGCGGGCCTCGCGTGCTGCTGCGCGACATGGCCGACGGCTGGGCGGACTACCGGTCCAGGACCTGGCTGTGGGTGACGAGCTTGCAGTGGGCGTTCTTCAACCTGCTCACCTGGGCACCGTGGATGGTGCTCGGTCCCGTGCAGGGCCGCTCCTACCTGGGCGGCTCCGCGGTTTGGGGCGCGATCATGGCAGCCCAGGGGGCCGGTGCGATCGCCGGCGGCCTGCTCTGCCTCGGCCGTCGGCCCAAGCGGCCGGTGGTCCTCGCGACCGCCGCGATGTTCGGCTACGCGGCGCCGGACATCCCGATGGCGCTGCACGCCGCCGCGCCCTGGGTCGCCATCGCCGCATTCTTGTGCGGTGCAGGCTCCGCAATGTCCAGCGCGTTCCTCGGCACGGCCGAACAGCAGCAGATACCGGCGGACCGGCTCGCCAGGGTCAGCGCGCTGTCGATGTTCTCCGCGTACGGCGTCGGCGTGATCGGGTACGGCATAGACGGTCCGCTGGGGACCGCCTTGGGCGTGCCCGCGGTGTTCGCCATCGGGGCCGGGTACGGCTTCGTGAGCAGCGCGATCGTGCTGTCGCTGCCCTCGGTTCGCGCCGTCCGGTGGCGCGACCGCGAACCGGAACCGGCCGCGCCCGCTCGGATTGACACGGTCTAGTGGGCTCGATTGCGCAATTGGCATGCTGGCGACGGGCGCGCGGGCGCGCGCCGGCCCGAGCCGTCGGCCGTCACGAGCATCAGCGTGCCGTCCGGGCTGAGGTCGAACGAGCGGATCCGGCCCGGCGTCACAGCGCGCCGCCCAGCGCGAGCAGCACGCCGGCCGCGCCGCTGATGCCCCGCAGGAACCGCGCGACCTCCATGTTCTCGTTCGGTGCGTGGTTGCGCTCGTCCGCGTTGGCGAGCGGGATGCCGTAACAGGGGATGCCGAGCGTGTCGCCGAACTCCGCGATCGGCAGGCTGCCGCCGAGCGCCGGCGTCAGCAGCGGGTCCTCGCCCAGCCCCGCCCGCGCGCCGCGGATGACGGCGTCGGTGTACCGCGTCTCCGGCAGCGTCCGGTGCGGCTCCATGCTCCCGCCGAACGTGACCTCCGCGCCGGGCTCGCGGCTGGCTACGTGCCGGCGGATGGCCGCTTTCACGTCGTCGGCGCGCTGCCCGGCGACCAGCCGCATGTCGCACTTGGCCACCGCCACGTTCGGAATGATCGTCCGGTGCTCTCCGGCGTCCTCGCAGGTGAGCGAGTTGATGGTGAACGTCGGCCGGGACAGGCGCTCGTAGTAGCCGAGGTCGGCCGGCGGCTCCATGGCGTCGACGCCGAGGTCGCGCAGCACCGTGTCCACGTCGTCCGGCATGGCCGCGAACGCGGCCTGCTCGCCGGCCGACAGCGGCTCGACCCCGTCGTGTGCGCCGTCGATCAGCACCTTGCCGTCGGGGGAGCGCATCGAGGCGAGCAGGTGCACCAGCCGCCAGGCGGGGTTGGGCGCGACGCCGCCCCAGTTACCCGAGTGCAGGGGTGCGACCGCCCCGGTAAGCCGCACCTGGAACGTCACGATGCCCCGGACGCCGAGCACGACGGTCGCGCGGCCGGACTCGTGCACCGGCCCGTCGCTCCACACCGCGAGGTCCGGCACGCTACCGGCCGGGAAGCGGCGGCGCACCGCGGCCGCGAGGTTCGGGCTGCCGATCTCCTCCTCGCCGTCGAGCAGCACGGTCACCCGGCACGGCAGCGAGCCCGCCACGTCGAGCAGCGCGCGCAGCGCGAGCAGCTGGGCGAGGTGCTGGCCCTTGTTGTCGCCGGTGCCGCGGCCGTACATGCGCCCGTCCCTGATGTCGGGCTCGAACGGCGGCGAGTGCCACTCGGTCAGCGGACCCGGCGGCTGCACGTCGTAGTGGCCGTAGATCAGTACGTGCGGGGTGCCGTCCGGGCCGTCCGGTGAGCTGCCGAGGATCACCGGCCACCCGCCGGTCTCGACGATCTCCGGGGTCAGCCCGCAGCGCCTGACGAGGTCGGCGCCGTGCTCGGTGGCCGCGGGGAAGCCGGTCCCGTCGCTGCTCACACTCGGCTGCCTGATCCAGTCCGCCCATTCGGCGACGACCTGCTCCTGGTGTGCCGTCACCCAGTCGCTGACCCGGTCCAGCATGGCTCCTCCCACCGATTGCACTTTTTGAAATCAGTGCCAGTCCACCATGCCCGGCGGCGCCGGGTCAAGCCGTTACAGTGTGCGTATGCCAACCGGAGCCAGAGAGACCGCGGGGGTCCGGGGGGACGGTTCCCCCCGGTTGAAAAGGCAGGCCTCGATCGAGGAGCTGAAGGCTCTGGCGCACCCGGCCCGCTGGCGGATACTGCGGCTGTGCCTGGACCAGTCGCGCACCAACCAGGAGATCGCCGAGCGGATGGGCATATCCCCGGCCACCACGCTGCGCCACGTACGGGCGCTGACTGAGGCGGGATTCCTCGTCGCCGAGCCGGTCCGGTCCGGCCAGCGCGGCTCGCGCGAGCGGCCCTACCGGGCGACCGGCCGGACCTGGGGGCTGGTCGCGGTCGACCTGGACGAGCCGGAGCTCGTGCAGCGCGTCGACCTGGCGATCCTCGCGGCGCACCGGACGGAACTGCTCGAGGCGGGCCCGGACTCCGGCCGGGACCTCAGCCGCGGCGTGCTGCGGCTCGGGCCGGACTCGATGAACGAGCTGAAGGACCGGATGGAGGCGCTGCTATCGGAGTTCCGCGGCCGGGAGGAAGCCGACGGCGAGCCGCTGTCGTACCTGTGGTCGCTGGTCGTGCGGCCGTTGCCCAGTAACGGCTTACGAGCGGCCGAACGAAGGGCGGCGAACGCCGTGAGCCGGGCCACCAGCGTGATCGCGACGGCCACCGGGAGGACCTGCGGCACGTCGACCGCCGGGGTGAACGCGACCACGCCGAACGCGATCAGCACACCGCCGGTGGCAAGCCCGAGCGCGGTCGCCACCCGAGGTGTCCGCAGCGTCCGGCGGACCATGAGCCGCGCCTCGCGGGGCAGCCGCATTACCGCGGCGGTGAACCCCGCCACGGTCGCCGTGGCGAGGCCGCCGAGCCCGGCCACGAACGGCGTGCGGCTCACATGAGTCAGCGCGGGGATCCAGATAAGGATCAGGGCGAGCAGCGTGAACGCGTAGATCGTCCGCGACACGGTGCGCAGGATCACCACGTCGATGTTGCGGCTGTAGATATGCTCGCCCGGCGCGACCCGGGCCGCGCTGATGAAATGCCTGATCGCGCCCGCGGTGTCGTGCCGCCGCAGCCTGATCCGGCCGAGTTCGTTCATCGCGCCGCTGTGCGTCGGGTCAAGCGCCAGCGCGCGCTCCTGGTGCTCGCGCGCTTCGGTCAGCCCGCCGGAGGTCAGGCTCACCTTGCCGGACAGGAAGTGCACATCCGGCTCGTTCGGCGCGAGCGCGCGGGCCCGGGCCGCCGCCGCGGCAGCGACGTCGAGCCGGTGGCCGGCCAGCGCCGCCTGCGCGACGCAGACGTGGGTCTGCCAGAAGTCCGGTGCGAGCCGGCACGCCTCAGCGGCGGCGCGCAGCGCGTCCTGGTGCGCGCCGAGGTGCACCAGGGCGTTACTGGCAAGCCGGTGCGGCCACTCGTCGGCCGGGTCGAGCGCCACCGCCCGGTTCGCCGCGTCGACCGCGTGCGCGTACCGCTCGCCGCCCAGGTGGGCACGGGCCATCAGGCACCACGCCCGGCTGCTCTCCGGTTCGGCGGCGACGAGCCGGGAGAGCAGCTCGGTGGCCTCGTCGAACCGCCGGACGTCGAGCATCGTGGAAGCTCGAGCCAGCTCGTGGCGGAGCTCGACGACGCTCACGTGGACCCGCTCACAGGATCCGCCGTTTGCGGAGGTAGGCCGCCAGGTCGTCGTAGGTGCCGCCCTCGTTGGCGAACAGCGCTACGTTCCGCGCGGTGTCGAACCAGGCCCCCAGCGAGGGCTTTACCTCGCCGATCGCCGCCTCCAGGTCGGCGTTGCCGATCATCCGCGGCTCGCCGAGCCGGACCGAGTCCAGCAGTGCCTGCTCGGCGGCGGACTCACAGATGTGCGCGATGTCCGCGCCGGAATAGCCGTCGGTCAGCTTCGCCAGCTTTGCCAGGTCGATGCCGGCTACCGGACGGTCACGCAGGTGATAGCGGAACACGCCTTCGCGTGCCCCCTGATCCGGTGGCAGCACCAGCAGCGTCCGGTCGAACCGGCCCGGCCGCCGCAGCGCGCTGTCCACGTCCCAAGGATGGTTGGTGGCCGCCAGGAGGAAAACTCCCTCGTTGTTGCCGGCCACGTCGTCCAGCTCCAGCAGCAGCTGGTTGACCGCGCTGCGCATCGGCGTGTGCCGCAGTTGCGAGCGCTTTTGCCCGATCGCGTCCACCTCGTCGAGGAACAGCACGCACGGGGCCTCGCGCCGGGCGATTTCGAACAGCTCGTGGATGTTCCGCTCGCTCTGCCCGACGAACATGTCGATGATGTCCGCGAACGAGACCGCGATGAACTTGGCCCCGAGCTCGCCGGCCACCGCCCGGGCGATGAACGTCTTGCCGCAGCCCGGCGGCCCGTAAAGCAGCAGCCCGCCGCGCAGTGACTTCCCGTACAGTCTGCGCAGGTCCGGGTTGCGCATCGGCGCCAGGAACGCGGCCTCCAGGCGCTGCTTGACCTCGGTCATCCCGGCCACGTCGGAGAGGGTCAGCCCGGTGTGCTCGGCGTCGTATGCGTCGGTTTCCTCGACGGCCGCCGGACCGGCCTCCGCCTCGCCCACGAACATCGCCGGCAGCACGTCGCGCAACTCGTCCTCGGCCTGCGACCAGTCGTAGAGCGGAGGCTGGGGAGCCACCGTATGTCGTTCCGAAGAGATAGCGGGTTTGCCGAGCAGGGAGAGAGCGTCGGCGTTGCCTGGCTCGCGCTGCAGCACCGCCCCCAGGTGCCGCACCGCCTCGTCCCGCTGGCCGGCGTCGAGCAGCAACCTGGCCAGGTGCAGGCGCAACGGTACGTCGTCTGGCATCGCCTCGACCGCCTTGCGGAGGCTGTCGATCACGGTCGGATCGGGTTCCATGGCAGCCTCCAGCCTAGCCCGGTACGCCTCTACCAGTTCAAACCGGCGGGCGATCCGGAGACATTCCCCCGCGCGGTCCACAGGGACGGCACGCCGGCCCCGAGGCTGGTCAGCAGCGTCCGCAGCAGGGGCCGCGACAGGCCCAGCACGGTCCTGTGGCGAACCGGACGGGACGCTACCAGCCTTACGGCGTGTACTCGGCGGCGGCGGCCGCCGCGAACACGCGGATCAGCGGGTTCTCGGTGTCCTTGGCCCAGAAGACCGCGCAGTCCAGCGGCTTGACCCCGGCGACCGGGACGGCGACGAGGTCGAACTCGGCGACGACGCGCGGCGCGACCACCGTCGTCGTGAGGTGGATGAGGGCGCCGCCGCCGAGCAGGGCCGGCAGGTCCTCGAAGTAGGTGATCCGGGTCTGCTTGATCGAACGGGTGGGCTTGCCGCTCGGAGTGAACTGCGGGTACCAGCCGTCGCCGAACGGCCCGTATCCCCAGGGACGCAGCACATCGTGGTCGGCGAGTTCGTCGGCGTCGATCGCGGTGCTCTGGGATAGCGGATGAGCCCGGCTCATCAGGGCGGCGCGCTGGTCGCGGAACAGCACCGGCCCGATCTCGATCCAGTCCGGGGCCGGGCGGGGAGTGGCGGCGACGTCGGGCGACCAGCCGACGCACATGTCGGCCTCGAACTGGCCGGTCTCGAACCAGTTGAGCAGGTGGCTGGCCTGGTGGTCGATGCGGATGAGCTGGCTGTCCGGCGCCGCTTGGTCGAACGCTTTGATGGCCCGGGGCGCGAGGTCGGACGGCAGCGAGCTGGCGAAGCCGACCCGGATCAGGTCCCGGTAGGGGAGCCGCCCGGCCCGGCGCGCCTCGGTGAGGGCCCCGGTCAGCGCGTCGTGCGCGGGGCGGACGCGGGCGAGGAAGTCGGCGCCCACCGAGGTCAGCGTGACCCGCCGGCTGGTGCGCTCGAACAACGGTGCGCCGATCTTGCGCTCTAGGGCACGGATCGCCTGGCTGATGCTGGCGGTGGTGACGTGCAGCCGCTGCGCGGCGCGGCCGAAATGGAGTTCGTCGGCTACCGCGAGAAACGCCTCTATCTCCCGCATCTCCACTCGGTCTAGTGTACGAGCGTTCGGCCTTGGCTAACGATCATTAAGCTCTGCTATACGAGGCGGTGGGTGCCGCACTTACCTTCCGATCCCGGGGGGAGGGGCGCCCGACGCACGGGCCCGGGCCTCGATAACGTGTCGGATTTCCCCCTGGGAGGGTCGAGGGTAAGTGCCCGCAATAGTCAAGCGCACCTGACGGCGCGGCGTCGGCGCGGCTACGACGCGGTTCGCGCTAGCTCCCGCAGCCGGGCGTGCGCTCCGTCCATCGCGGGCGTGCCGGCGGACAGGTACCGCTTGGGCAGCTTGACCAGCGACGTGTAGTTGGTGTCGCACACGTTGGCCAGCGGCGCCTCGATCGTCTGGGTGACCAGCTGGTAGGCGTCCATCGCGTCAAGGCCGGTCAGCGACGACACCCACCCGACCATGTCCGACGAAGCGATCCGGAACGCGTCCTCCAGCGGCCGCGCCGATCCGGTCGACATCAGGTGCGTGTCCGACTCAAGCCGCGGCCACGGGCACGGGACCCCGCGGATAAGGTCCACGACCACGACCGTGTCCATCGCGCACTCGACCGCGACGCCGCACGTCTCGCCCTCGCCCTGGCGTGCGTGCCCGTCACCGAGCGAGACCAGCGCGCCGTCCACGTTGACGCCGAGATAACACGTCACCCCGGCGCGCATCTCCGGCGTGTCCATGTTCCCGCCGAAGGCGTCAGGCACCAGCGCACTGCGGACCTCCAGGTTCGCCGGGGCGACGCCGACCGTGCCGTGCATCGGCTCCATCGGCAGGTCCACCGTAAAACCAGGCACGGATCGCGCGGTGAACCGGCAAGTCCGCGCCGCGCGGTCCAGTTCCCACAGCCACACCAGCTCGGGCAGCGGGTCCTGAAGAGTAGCGGTCAGGTGCGTGCTGGTGAGCGCACCGAACAACGGCACCGTAGTGGACGCCGCCCACGACCTGGCAGGCTCGATCGACACGAAGTGCACCGCCACCGTGTCGCCCGGCGCGGCGCCCTCCACGTAGAACGGCCCGGTCTGCGGGTTCAGGAACGGGAACTCGCACACCTCCGACACCAAGTCCGACGAAGACCGCACGCGCCCCGCGAAGCAGTCCTCGGTGAACAGCCGCAGCATCGCCGGCGGCCGGATCCGCATCACCGGCTCGGCCCCGCCGAACGTCCACGCGTACTGCTCGGCGGACGGCCGGAACTCGATCACTGTGCCTCCCGTTCGCTCGCGGGCGGGGCGCTTTGCGGCGTCGCTTCGCTCACGAGACCGCCTCCGGAGCCCGCTCCACTGGTTCGTCTAGGTGCACCAGGCCCACCTCGGAGATCCGCCGCGGGTGCTTGCGGTACAAGTACACCAGGTAGATCAGGCCGCCGAACATCCAGCCGGCGATGCCTGGCCCCATGTACGAGGAGGGCGCGGTGAGCGCCGCGACGAACGAGAATGCCCTGATCCCCGCCGCGGTCAGCCAGACCGGCACGAAAATGGCGATCCCCAGCACCGGGATGATCAGGTGCAGCAGAACGTTGAACCGTACCCCGTTCTGCCGCCGCCGCACGCCGAAGAACCCGATACACGACGCGCACGCCACGATGTACACGCCCACCTGCAAGATCACGATGCCGGTGCCCACCATCGCGAACGCGGTGATCGGCCCGTACGCCAGGCCGAGCCCCAGCGTGACCGCGACGGTGAGCACGAAGGTGGTAAAAACCGCCACCCACGGCGACCGGTACCGGGCGTGCACGACGGACAGGATGTGCGGGAACGCCCGGATCCGGCCCATCGCGAACCCGATGCGCGACGCGATGTTCGTGCCCGCGTTCGCGTTAGCGATCGTCGAGTTCACGATCGCCAGGAACACGAAGAACCAGAACAGCCCGTACAGCGACCGCGCTATCCCGACCCAGGACGCCGCTCCCGCGCTGCTGAAACCGCCGAACTTCGCTGGCCCGAACGCCACGTCCACCGCGTAGGTGGTGAAGATGTACAGCACGCCGATGCTGACCGCTGACAGTACGACGGCTCGCTGCACGGTGCGACCTGGGTTCCGCGCCTCCTCGGCCAGCGGCGCGGCGCCCTCGAACCCCGCGAACGCGAGCACCGTGTACACCGAGCCGGCGATCACCCCGGATATCCCGCGATACCCCGGCGGCGTGTACCGCGTGCCGAACACCGATACGGTGTTGTGCCCGCCCGCGTGCACGATGAGGAACACCGCGAGCACCACGAACACCGCGATCTCGAACACGCCGAGTATCGTGCCCAGCCTCGCCGACGTGCGGACGCCGAAGTATCCGGCGGCGAGCACGATCACGGCCCCGGCCAGCGACCACGGCCACCACAGGTTCGCCGGGTAGCCACTGAACTCGCCATTGATCGTCGATGCCGTGGTGAACCCGAGCTGGAGCAGGACCAGCGGCGGCACGAGAATCCCGGTCAGCACATACGCCCACGCGGTGAGGAACCCGATGGACGGGTGCAGGCCGCGCGCGGCATAGGTCGCCAGCGAGCCCGCGGCCGGCATCTGCCGCGCCAGCACTCCGACGCAGGACGCGCCGAGCAGCGACGCGACCAGGGCGAGCAGGACCGCCAGCGGCAGCGACCCGCCCGCATACGCGATGCCGGCCGGGATCGACGCGGCGATCGCGGCGCCCGGCGCCATCTCGGTGATGCTCTGGAAGAGCACCTCGCGCAGTCCGATCGCGTCACGCCGCAGTCCCGGCGCCGACTCTGTCCTGCTCCGCAGCTCCATGCACTTCACTATCGCACGGACGTTTGCGTCCGAACAGTGACGAATTTGCCCGTTCCGCCAGCACCGCGAGCACGACGAGCAGCGCGGCGACGATCCCGTCCAGCCAGAAGTGGTTCGCGGTCACCACGACGACGAGCGTCGTCAGCACGGGATACGCGAGCGCCAGCCAGCGCCACCCGCCCTGCCGTCCAGACGCTCCGCGCCGGTGCGACACGCTGATCACGGCGATCGCCACCACGATCGCCCACCCCACGTGCACCGAAGGCATTGCCGAGTACTGATCCGCCGCAAGCGCCCCGTTGCCCCAGGTGTACACCGACTGGCCGTAGCGGAACGCGGTGTCCACCATGTGCGTCCCGGCGAGCAGCCGCGGCGGCGCCACCGGGATGAGCTGCACCGCCAGGCTCGTCGCGGTGAACACCACCAGGATCGTCCTGATCCGCGGGTACTGGTCGCGATGCCGCCAGTACACCCAGATCAGACAGCCGATCAGCACCGGGAAGTGCAGGATGTCGTAGTAGAAGTCGGACGCCTGCACGATCGTAGGGTGCGGCAGGAAGAAATGCTGGACCCATGCCTCGTTGGGCAGCCGCAGCGTACGTTCCAGGTGCCAGATCGCTCGCCCGCGGGCCGGCCCGCCGGCCGAGCTCAGCACGGTGAACGACCCGGCGAACTGCCACAGCGCGTACAGCCCGAACAGCACTGCCGCTTCCGTCAGCGGCGCCGCCGCGGGCCGCAGTGCTTTCAAACGGCGGCCCCGCCGCAAGGCCAGCCCGAGCAGCGCCAGGCAGAATCCGATCTCCACAGCGTCCCGCCAGGAGAGCATGAAGTGCGGCATGGCTCCGCGCCCCCGTTACAAAATCGCCCGGTTGACCCTAAGACGATTTTAGGTAACCCCCCGTTCAGTGCGTCAGCTGACCCCGTTGCGAGAGAGGCTGGCGGGGTCGGGCTCGCCCTGCAGCGTGACGTTCCCCGTGACGTCGGCGGCCAGCCGGACGCGGTCCCCGTCGACGAGCCGGACTTCGGCGCCCGGGAACACCCGGTCATCGTTGACAAACGTGCCGTTCGTGGAGTTCTCGTCGCGGATCGTGGCGTGCCCGTAGTCATCGACCTGGACCGTCGCGTGCCGCCGCGAAACGTTGTCGAACCGCGCGAAGGCGGCGGCGACCAGCGACTCCGCTGGATCGCGGCCGAGCAGGACCGACGTGCCGGCCGGGATGTCTACGTTTCCGGTCGGGAAGGAGATCCGCAGCACCACGCCGGAGATGCCGCGCCGCTTGGGGGGCTGCAGGTCCGCGCCGATGAACCGCTGCGAGATGGTCGGCGAGGGCAGGTCGTCCTCCGGCACCGGAGTATGCGGCAGGTTCGCGCCGCACCGGAAGCAGATCAGGTCCTCCTGCTGGACCTTGACGCCGCAATCTGGGCACGTCAGGCTGGCCATGTCCTCGGTTCTGTCCTTCGCTAGGCGGTTCTGGCCAGCCTTAGGTTACCGCTGTGACCGGTCGCGTGCGAAGCTGTCCTCATGATCAGTTACCAGCTCGCGCCGGAGCAGCAAGACCTGCGGGACTCCGTGGCGCAGTTCGCCCGCGAGGTCGTGGCGCCCGTTATCGGCGGCTTCTACGAACGCGGTGAGTTTCCCTATGAGATTATCGCCAGAATGGGAAAGCTCGGGCTGTTCGGCCTGCCATTCCCGGAAGAATACGGCGGAATGGGCGGCGATTATTTCGCACTCTGCATCGCCTTGGAGGAGCTGGCCAGGGTCGATTCCTCCGTCGCGATCACGCTGGAGGCCGGCGTCTCGCTCGGCGCCATGCCGATCTACCGGTTCGGCACCGAGGAGCAGCGTCGCCGCTGGCTACCGGACCTGTGTGCGGGGGATCGGCTGGCCGCGTTCGGCCTCACCGAGCCGGGCGGCGGCTCGGACATCCCCGGCACGATGCGGACCACCGCCCGGCTGGAGGGCGGGAAATGGGTCATCGACGGCTCGAAAGCGTTCATCACCAATTCCGGTACTTCGATCACTTCGCTGGTCACGGTGACGGCCATTACCGGCCGTTCCGCCGACGGTAAAAAAGAGATCTCTTCAATCATTGTCCCGAACGACACTGATGGCTTCTCGCCGGCACCCGAATACTCGAAAGTGGGGTGGTGCGCGTCCGATACGCATGAGCTGGCGTTCACCGGATGCCGGGTCCCGGAGGAGAACCTGCTGGGGGAGCGGGGCCGCGGTTACGCGCAGTTCCTCCAGATCCTGGACGAGGGCCGGGTGGCGATCGCCGCGCTGGCAACCGGCCTGGCCCAGGGCTGCGTGGACGAGTGCGTGCGGTACGCGCAGCAGCGGGAGGCCTTCGGCAAGAAGCTCCAGTCGCACCAGGCCGTCGCGTTCGCCATCGCCGACATGGAACTTCGCGCGCACAACGCGCGGCTGGCCTGGTACCACGCGGCCGCCAAGCTGATGGCGGGGGAGCCGGTCAAGAAGGAGGCCGCCATCGCCAAGCTCACCGCCTCCGACGCCGCGATGGACAACGCGCGCGCGGCCACCCAGGTGTTCGGCGGCTACGGCTTCATGAACGAGACCCCGGTCGGCCGCTTCTACCGGGACGCCAAGATCCTCGAGATCGGCGAGGGCACCTCCGAAGTCCAGCGCATGCTAATCGCCCGCCAGCTAGGCCTCACCTAACCATCCCGCGCCTCTCGTCCCGCGCGCCCCTCTAGCCCCGCGCGCGCCTCTCGCCC
>Ga0070714_100000688_pt1 | contig 23874 bp, 24 predicted proteins | sample LARL83metaG_FD_65450 | JGI IMG/M metagenome (GOLD analysis project Ga0070714, IMG submission 65450) | Corn, switchgrass and miscanthus rhizosphere microbial communities from Kellogg Biological Station, Michigan, USA - LAR L8-3 metaG | ecosystem: Host-associated > Plants > Roots > Rhizosphere ... | reverse complement strand
GACGGCGGATTCGCCGCCTGAGCGATGCGCCGGGCCGACACGGTTCCTGGCGACACGGTTCCTGGCGACACGGTTCCTGGCGACACGGTTCCTGGCGACACGGTTCCGGGCGACACGACCCAGGGGAGGCCGGCCGAGATGCCAGCCGCCGGTCAGCGGGCGGGCAGCCAGCCCGCGACGCTGAGCACCTCGGCGGCGACATCCGCGGCCGGCCGGCCGTGATTGGCGAGAACGTGGTCCTCGACGCCCGCGTTCTCCAGGCGCGGCGCCAGGTACTCCGCGACGTCGAGGTACCACTGCGGATCCCGGCCCGACTCCCTGGCCCTGATCCGCGCCCGCACCGTCTCCAGCGGCGCCCGCAGGCCCACCACGGTGATCTCCGCGCCGGGCACCGCCTCGCGGACCCTGGCCAGCAGGCCGCGGGACTCGAGCACGCGGCACAGCAGCAGCCGAGCGGCACCCGCCTGCTGGTAGTTGGCCCACATGCAGGCCAGGTTGCGATGGATCACGTCCTCGTTCCACGGGTCGTCCGGCGGTGCGGGCCAGCAGTTTCCGATCACCGCGAGGTCGATCGCTGCGGCCGCGATGCCCGCCTCCCGGAGCAGCCGGGACGCCTCGCCGGTGATGGTCGTCTTGCCCACCCCGACAACGCCGGTGATCAGCACGACCGGAACGGCGTCAGTGGCCACTGGGCGCGAACTCCTCAACCTGGACGCCCACCAGCGTGCGTCCCCAACTGACCGGGGTTGCCGGAGAAGTGGTTCGACATTTCGGGACACTGCGGACAAATTCGAACCACTTCTCCGGCAAAGGCCGGCTGATGGCGGAGATCGCGACGGGGAACGCATGAGGTGTGACGCATGGCGACGTGGAATGTGCGCTGCGGCGGCGCGCGATCACCCGGCGCCGCAAGCGGGACTCCGCCGGCCTCGCGCTCCTGGGCTCAGTATCCACTGGCCGCCTTAGTCCGATATGGTATGACCTCTTGCCTCACAGCACGGTAGCGGCCAGGCATGCGCACGTCAACGCATGGGAGTGGACATGACGATCAATGCTTCTGTTCTGCGCGGTGCCGTCTTCGCCGCGTTGGCCACGCCGTGCCTACCGGACGGATCGCTGGACGTGGCGGGTCTTTCGCGGCTGCTCCAGCGGATCGTCGACGGCGGCGCGTCCGGGATCTCGCCGGCCGGGTCGACCGGTGAGGGCGCGATGCTATCCAGTGCATCGCGCGTGGCATTGACCGAGCACGTGCGGCGGCTCGTGCCGTCCGGCATGCCGGTGATCTCCGGCCTGCCGCTGACCACGCTCGCCGAGGGGCGCGCAGAGCTCGCCGCGCTGGCCGACGCCGGGGCGAGCGCGGCGCTGGTCGCGCCGCCGTCGTACTACCCGCTGTCCGACGACGCGGTGCTCGGGCTCTACGAGACCCTGGCCGCGGTCTCTCCGTTGCCGCTCGTGCTGTACAACATCCCGGTGTTCACCAAGGTCTCGATCAGTCCTTCCGTGGTCGGAGCCCTGGCGGCGCATCCGGTGATCATCGCGATCAAGGACAGCAGCCGGGACCTGGAGTACCAGCAGCAGGTGATCATGGCGGCAGCCGGCCAGGACTTCGCGGTGCTGACCGGGACCGACACGCTGCTGGTCGCGAGCCTCACGATGGGCGCGGCCGGCACGATCGCGGGCAGCGTGAACCTGGTGCCGGAACTCGCCAGCGGCATCTGCCGCGCGTTCGGCGCCGGTGACCTGGCCTTGGCAAATTCCTTGCAGGAACGGCTGTCCCGGATCGTCGCCGTGTGCCGTCCTGGCCTGTTCCCGGCCGGCTGGAAGGCGGCGCTGGAACTCGCCGGAGTGTGCTCGCGCACAATGGCGGGCGTGGGTACTCCCCTCTCGGACCCGGAATGCGCCGCACTCGGCGAGGCTCTCGCCGCCGCCGGCTTCGCCGTGGGCTGAGGGCGGGCCCGGATCCGGCTCGAAGCACCACTGTCGTTATGACCATGAAGAGAGTTCGTGGAGCAAGCGGTCGGGTAGCGGGAGTTCGGTGCTGTCGTCGGGCCGGAGGGGACGCGCGGCGCCGGGGACACGGCCGCCGGCCGCGACCACCGCCGCGGCGAGCTGGTCGAGGCGCTCGCCGCCGCCACCGGAAGCGTCAAGGCGGGCCGGGTCGAGCGCCAAGACCAGATGCGAGATGCGCTGCGGGCGGGCAGCGTCGGACGAGGTGAACATGTCGGATACCTCGGTGCTCAACGCGGGGCCGACCAAGCCGCCGGTGAGCGCCTCCACCAGGAACGCGAGCGCGAAGCCCTTGGGCCCGCCGAGCGGGGCGAGCATGCCCGCGATCGCCGCGGCCGGGTCGGTGGTCGGCGAGCCAGCGGCGTCGAATGCCCACCCGGACGGGAGCGGCTCGCCGCGCTGGGCGTGCGCCTGGATCCGGCCGCGGGCGACCGCGCTGGTGGCCAGGTCGACGATCGCGGGATGCGGCTGGCACGGGATCCCCGCCGCGATCGGGCTGGTGGACACCACCGGAGCGAATCCGCCCCACGGCGGCATCACCGCGGGGCCGTTGGAGAAAACGAGCCCCACAAGCCCCGCCTCCACCAGCGGCAGCGTGTACACGCCGAGCGCGCCGCAGTGCGACGACCGGCCGACGGCGACGACCGACACCCCCGATGCAAGACACCGATCCCCGGCCAAGCAAGCGGCCTCCCACACCTGCCAGTGCCCGAGCCCGTCCTCCCCGTCGTAGCAAGCCAGCGGACCGGTATCGGTCACCGGCCGCAGCGCCGCCGAAGGATTGCAGCCCCCGGCCCGCAGCCGTTCCAGGTAGTACGGCAGCCGCATCAGGCCGTGCGAACCGATTCCCCACGCGTCCGCGAGCACCAACGCCGAGGCGGTGCGCGCGGCGCGGTCCGCGGGCACCCCCGCGGCGGCGAGCAGGTCGCGGGCAAGCGTCCTCGCCGCGGCGATCGTCAAGGCGCTCATCGCGCGCTCCGGTGCGCACCGACCGCGTGGCTGGCGTTGCCGCCGCTGAGGACGGCGGTGATGTCTTCGGCCAGGATGGTGGCGATGCGGTGCTGGCTCTCCACGGTGATGCCCGCGACGTGCGGGGTGAAAATGACGTTCGGCGCATCGTCGAGCGGGCCGGCGCGCGGCGGCTCGAGCGCCCGCACGTCCAGTCCGGCTCCGGCCAGCTGGCCGGAGCGCAGCGCACCCGCCAGCGCGTCCTCGTCCACGACCTCGCCGCGCCCGACGCTGATCAGCACCGCGCCGGGTCGCATCCGGGCGAACGCCGCCGCGTCCAGCATGCGGCGGGTCCGCGCGGTGAGCGGCACGTGCACGCTGAGCACGTCGGCGCTGGCCAGCAGCGTGCCGAAATCGACCAGGTCGAGACCGGCGATCTCAGCATACGGATCGTGCGCGACCACCGGCATGCACAGCGCCTCGGCGAGCCGGGCCACGGCCCGCCCGGTGGCGCCGGCGCCGAGCACGCCCCAGGTCCGGCCGGCCAGCTCGCGACCCGGCAGACGCTGCCAGATGCCGGCCCGGACAGCCGAGTCATGCCTGGTCAGCTCCCTGCTGAGGGCAAGCGCGAGGGCGATGGTGTGCTCAGCGACGCTGATCGCGTTGGCGCCGAGCGGTGCGACCACGACGACCCCGCGCGCGTCGGCCGCGGCAACGTCGATGTTGTCCAGGCCCACCCCGAACCGGCCGATTACCGCCAGCCGAGGCGCGGCGGCGAGCAGGTCACCGTCGACCGCGGTGCGGTTGCGCACGATCAGCGCACGGGTGCCGGCGACCAGGTCAGCCCGCCCGGCCGCGGGCGAGCGCCGCACGGTCAGGCCGCGGAACCGCTCATCGAACGTGTCTGCCCAGACGTCCTCCACCAGCAAGACGTCGGTCATGGTCATGCGCTCGGGTACAGCTTCGTGATCACGAACTCCCGGTGCCCCAGCGCCTCGGCAGAGGTCAGCCGCCCGTTAACGGTCCGGGCGACTATGTCATAGAGCAGCTCGCCGCTGTCCGCCAGCGAGTACTCGCGCCGCAGCAGCCCGGAGCAGTCCAAGTCGACGTGCTCACTCATCGACTCCGCTGTCCGAGGGTTCGCCGTGAGCTTGATCACCGGCTCGACCGGGTGCCCGATGATGTTGCCCTGGCCGGTCGGGAACAGATGGATCACCGCGCCGGCCGCCGCCATGAGCGTGATGCATTCGGCCGCCGCGGATGAGGTGTCCATGAAGTTCAGGCCGGTTCTGACGGGCGCCTGTGCGGGGCGCAGCGCGTCGACCACTGGCCGCGAGCCGGTCTTGGCGATGTTGCCCATCGCCTTCTCCTCGATCGTGGACAGCCCGCCGGCGATGTTGCCCTGGGTGGGCTGGGAGCCGAGCAGGTTCGCGCCCTCCCGTTCGATGCGGGCCAGGTACTCGTCATAGATCGACTGGAACTTCTTGCGGACCTCGTCGGTGGCGCACCGCGCCGCGATCAGGTGCTCCCCGCCGGTCAGCTCGCTGGTCTCGCCGAACAGCACGGTGCCGCCGGCGTCCACCCACCGGTCCACCACCTGCGCGGTCGTCGGGCACGAGCCCAGACCGCTGGTGGTGTCGGACTCGCCGCACTTGATCGACATCATCAGATCGCCCGGTTCGGCGGGCTCGCGAATCGATTCGCTGGCGTCCTGGACGAACCGGGCGAGCACCCGGGCGGCGCGTTCCAGCGTGCGCAGGTCGCCGTTGCCCTCGATCGCGAACCCCTCGACCGGCTTGCCGGTCGCCGCGATCCCGGCCACGACCCGCGCCGTCCAGGCCGGCTCGATGCCGATGACCACAGCGGCGGCCACGTTGGGGTTCGCCCCGGTCCCGATCAGGGTGCGGAACGTCAGCTCGAGATCCTCGCCGAACTGGAGCCGGCCGTAGTGGTGCGGCAGCGCGAGCGCGTCGGGCACGGTCTTCGCCGCGGCCTCGCACACCGCGTTGGACAGGTCGTCGACGGGGAGGACCACCACCTTGTTGCGGATGCCCATCGTGCCGTCCGGGCGCCGGAATCCCGTCAGCCCACGCTGGTCGACCACCGGATGCTCCTCAGGTTGTGGGTGTGGGCATGCTGGCCGGCGGCGATGTCCGCGGTCGCCACGGCGACCGGAACCCCGTACTCGATGACCTGCTCACCAGCGGCGATGTCGCGCAGCGCGAACTTGTGGCCGAGCCGGACCGGTTCGGCCAGATCGACCGCGAGCGCCCGGTCCGTTATCGCCAGGTATCCCCCTTCCGCTCGGCCCGCGGGCAGGTCACGCATCGCGACCGCGACGCTGTCACCGTCCCGGTGTGCCAGGAAGTCCGGCGGACTCGCCACCGCCACATTACTCCAAACTATTCAGAGGTCTTACCTCTAACCGTAGCCACGCGGCGAGTCGCCGGTCAAGCCGGCTCCAGCTCGCTCCCCCCGCAGCCAGCGGGTATCGCACGGATGGCCGCGCAGGTAAAATGGCCTGACCAACCCATCGAGGAGCGCCCGTGCCACCTGATCCAGGCTTGTGGACACCGCTGCGCCAGGGCAGCGTCTCTGAGCTCATCGCCCGCCGCATCCTCGAAGTCATCAGCGCGGACAAACTGAAGCCGGGCGACCAGCTGCCCCCGGAACGTGAACTCGCCGCGATGCTCGGCACCAGCCGCCCGTCCCTGCGCGAGGCGCTCCAGTCGCTCAAGGCGCGCGGTTTCCTCGACATACGGCACGGCGCCGGCGTCTTCGTCGCCGACCCGTCGACCACCAAAAGCCTGCGGGATGCGATGTCCGCCGACACGATCAGCCTCACCGAACTGTTCGACATGCGCGAGGTCCTGGAGCTGCCGGCCGCCGTGTGGGCGGCTCGCGCGGTGCGCACCGAGGGACGCGAGAAGCTCGATGGCGTCACCGAGGCGTACGAGACGCTGCGCGCGGCGAGCCAGCCGCCGGTCGGCGACTGGACCGAGTTGCAGCGTCTTGACGCCCGGTTTCACATGCGGATCGTCGAGGCGGCCGGGAACCGATTCCTGACCCGGACCAACGGCGTGCTCCAGGAGATCCTCGCCCAGGGCATGGATACCACGCTCCAGATCCCCGGCCGCCTGGAGAAGTCACGCCACGAGCACCAGCACATCCTCGAGGCGCTGCTGGCGGGTGACTCGGCCGCCGCCCGCCGTGCCGCGCGGACGCACATCCGCGGCGCTCGCAACGCCGCTCTCAAGATCAATGTGTCATAACGACCTCGGTACAGCCGGTGTTTCCGGGAACGCCGACGGCCAGGCCAGCCGCAGATCAGACCGCGACCAACCCACCGCAAACCAGGATAAAATCGAGTCAGTCTAGTTTATGCCTTATCTACGGAATAGCGGTTTCGTGCCTGCCTGCGGGGGTATAGAGCTGGCGCTCTTCAGGCTCATACGAGATTGGGGCAAATTGTGCGGCTTGCACTCTCGACGATCATGGTTTTCTGCGCATTCATACTCGTGGCGGCGACGTGCTCCGCGGCGTCAGCCTCACCATCCCCGAGGTCGTCGGTTTCTGGTTATACGTATCACCGTCACTATATAAACGGGCAGATAACCCGTTATAGCTACACCGAACTCATCACCGGCGGGACAGAGGTCACCGCGGAGGCTCGGCTGAGGTCCTTTGTCCGCCACGGCATAGGCGGAGAGCGGATCAAGTGGGTTTCGCTGTTCTCCAATGGCCAGGACCTGAGCGCGCAGGCCCGGGCGTTCCCGCCGTATGACATGTCGCTCGACCCGAAGAACCCAGGTGGTCTCATCCAGCCGGACACGCAGACGGCGGGCCAGTTGTCGAACCCGATACTCGACCTGTTCACCTTTTACGGCGGACTGAGCCCCTTCGTGGGCATCGGCAATCTGCACCAGCCTGGCCAGTCATACGTGGAACCCACGCTGCTACACGGGGTCTTCTCCAACGCAACCACGCCGTTCGGGCAGGATCTGGTCCAGGTGACGACCACGCTGACCAGCTTGACCGACCGGCAGGCCACGTTCACGGGGTCGTACCAGCCGCCGGCCGAGGGCGGGCTCACGCTCTCCCAGCCCTGGATGAGCAGTCCCGTGTGCGGGACAACCCCGAACAATTTCGAACTCGTCCAACAGCAAGGGTCGCAGTACCAAGCGTTGTGGGGGTGCGAGTCGTTCACGACCACCACAGTGGTCGACCGGGCCAGCGGGCGGATTGTCTCGGCTCAGATGACCGATCCGCTCACGGTCGACCTAACCGTCTGCCAGGACGCGGCGCTGACCGAGTGTTCCCCTATCCAGACCATCTCGTTGCTGCGGACCGTACAGGTCACCAGGAATTGACCGGTTACTAGTAGCGGGCGCCGGCCCAGCGGCGAGTCAGCCGGCGCCCTGGGTGCTGTGCGGAGCGGCAGCCAGCTGGCGTGGTGAGACCAAGTCGAGGTGCTTGATGTGGGCCACAGGGAAACGTATGCCCTCGGGGTCGAGGAAACTAATGACGTTGATAAGCGCACGATGCACTTCGATCAAACGGTCTGGTTGCCCGGGGGCGGGGTCGATCAGCTTGTCGATTTCCGCGCCCAGACGGCTGAACCAGCGGGCAAATCCAGCGTCGCGCTCAAGTCGCTCAACGAATGCCGCGTACCCGATGCATCGGTAGCGCATGGACTCCGTGCTGACCGGCTCGAGCATGACCTCTCCGAGCGCGCGCTGCTCATCACGGAACAAGCGGAACACGCTCGTCGGGAACCACTCGGTGTTAGAGAACGTATGGCTGACTATGTCTAGGCGCTCAACCAGCTCAGAGGTCTTCCGTTCCTCACCAAGGTCGAGGAACTGCAGGTCCCGTCGCAAGATCTCGATCCAGCCGAAATACTCACCGATCCGGTACAGGGTACTGGCCCGCGCGTAGTCACGTTCCTCCGGGTCAGCGCTGTTCATATGCCGGGCGATGAATCCGCCACCGAGGATATTGTAGATACGCGCCTGAAGATTGAAAGCTGCCAGCAGCAGTGGCTCACGATAACGGCGAGTCAGGTCTTCATGCGCTTCGAGCCGCTCTAGGCGGGTCCGCTGCAGACTCTGCGCGTGTTCGAGGCGGATAGCGCGAGTGGTCGAGAACGTCGACATCATTGCACTGCACACTGCCACGCCTGCGGATATCAGCGCGACGACCACGTCGACACGCATACAGAGCTCCCCTCCCAGTGCCTTAGATGCATCATCGCCTATGCGCGGACTTTCGTCACGCCCTTTCTTCGACGACGCCGGGCTATGAGATCAGGCGGCTCCGCTCGACGGGCAACTTGTGTCAGCGTCTGGCTAACCACTGGTCAAGGCCCGGCAGGCCCGTCAGTTCACCGCCGGCCACCGACTGCCGGCGATGCCGCGTGGTCGTCCGGGTTTCCGCGCGGTAGAATATTCCAGATGTGCAGGCTGTGGCAGCAAGCAATTACCGGGACTAGGATGCCAGTTTGTGTCTTCTGATGATGCGATGACCGAGAACGACCAGACCGGAGCTCCACGCTTGCATGACTTGACGCCCGATCAGCGCTGGTCGGGATCGATGCTCACAATTGAGGACGCGGCGAAACGAGCAGCAGAATATAGACAAAATGGCTTGCGTGTAGTTTTTACTAATGGATGCTTTGATCTACTGCATCGCGGCCACGTGTACTATTTGCGCGAAGCGAGAGCGCTCGGCGATGTTCTCATGGTGGGCTTGAACAGTGATGCCGGCGTGACAAGGCTCAAGGGACCAAGCCGACCCGTCATGAAAATAGGCGACCGGGTCGCGGTCCTAACTGCCCTAAGGACCGTTGATTATGTCATCGTATTCGATGAACCTACGGCAGCGAATCTTGTGGCGGCCATTCGGCCTGACGTGTACGTTAAAGGTGGAGACTATCGCTCAGAACGCCCACCGGAGGCTCGCATTGTTGAACAATATGGTGGTGAGTTTCATATTGCGTCGCACGTAGCAGGGATCTCTACCACTCAAGTAATCGCTAGCATGAAGCCCTGAGGAATCCAAGATGATGGCCGCACCTCTCGTGGTCGCCCACAAGGGCGCCAGCGCGTATCGGCCAGGGAATACCCTGGCCGCCTTTGACCTTGCCATCAGCCAGGGTGCCGATTGTATCGAACTCGACGTGCAGCTGACAGGGGACGGAAAAATCGTCGTTCACGATCGATGGTACGTACAGGATGGCGAAACGCGCCGCCCGGTTATCCAGTTGCCGCTGAATGTCATTCAGCAGCTATGGTCGCGATCACATAACCTGAACGCGCAGCGTGACCCCCCTGGCCTGCTGACTTTGCCAGAGGTGCTGTCGCATGTGAGGCCCGCAGGCATCGAACTAATGATCGAGTTGAAGAACAGCCGTCTCCTCCAGCCGCTCAGTCTTGCGCAGCACGTTATCGACGACTTGACCGACTTTGCCATGGTATCGCGGTCGTATTTGCTTTCCTACGACCACGAATTGATAACGGCTATTAAATCATCGGATGTACGGCGGGGAATTTTGTACGTGGGCCGGCTGATAAATATCACCGAGACGCTGCGCGCAACCGGTGCGAACTTCATCGAAACACGGAATGACTTTCTCGACGCCAGCTTCGTGACTCGATTGCATCAGATTGGCGTTCAGATATGCGGCTCGTCCACGGATGATCGCGATGAGATCGAGAGACTAGTCGGCCTAGGCGCCGATATGATTACTACGAATGCTCCGGACCTCGCCCGAAGGATAATCCAGGAGACGGCCGAGGGCCAGTCGGGCCAGAAATTAATTCAGATTGCGATGAATGCCCGCGATGACTGCGCGGTTGGCCGGTTCTGGGCGCAGGCGCTCGGCTGGAGTGTTTCCAGCGAGGAACCCGGCGTGACCAACGTCGAACCCGTGGGCTTCGCCTATCCCGACCCCGGCGCTATGCCGTCCGTGACGGCCCTGGCACACCCGTGACCAGGACCGTCACGGCATCGTCGGCATAACCGGAGGATCGGCATAACCGCGCTGGATACGACCACGGTGGCGGCGCTGACCGCGCCCCGGTTCGGGAGGCGGGCCTAAGCGCGGCTGACGACGGGTGAACGTGACGTGGGTGACGCCGCTGGGGGAGCTCACCGACTCGATGGCGAAGCGCTCCTCCAGGCCCTCCAGGCCGTCCCAGACAGACTCGCCGCGGCCGAGGAGGATCGGCACGACCACGACGTGCATGTGGTCGATCAGGCCGGCGGCGAGGAACTGGCGGACGGTGGCCGGACCGCCGCCGATGCGGACGTCGAGGCCACCCGCGGCCTCCTTGGCCGCCGCAAGCGCCTGCGCCGGGCTGGCGTCGATGAAGTGGAAGGTGGTTCCGCCCTTCATCTGAATCGAGGGCCTGAGGTGATGGGTGAGCACGAAGGCGGGGGTTTGGAACGGCGGCTCCTCGCCCCACCAGCCCTTCCATTCCTCGTCGGTCCACGGTCCGCGCTGCGGGCCGAACTTGTTGCGGCCCATGATCTCCGCGCCGATGCCCGGCCCCCAGTTGCTCGCGAAGGCGTCGTCGATGCCGACGCTCCCGCCTTCCTGGCCCGTCATGACGTGAAATGAACGGGTATCGGTGAGCCATCGGACCAGCCGGTCGCCGGCATGCCCGAAGGGTGCCTCAGGGCTCTGGCCGGCACCGGCGCTGAAGCCATCGAGCGAGACGGAAAAATTGTGAACACGAACAAGTGACATGACGGGTAGACCTCTCTGGTCGGAGCTGAGTTCATGGCCTTCATGGTGTGGTCGTAGCCAGGATCGCTTTCTCGACACCAGGGCACCCTTGACACCAGAGCACCTGGGTGAGCGGCGGCTATACCCCGCCCACCGCGCTGGCAAGGTCGAACAGGTAGGTCGCCCAGTATCTGCGGCCGCGTCGAGCAGCGTCTGGCCAACACCGGCGGGAACCAGCGGCGTGCCCAGATCACGCATCAGGCCCGCGTAGGCCACCGGCAGCCAGGTCACGGCTCACGTGGAAGGCCGCCGCTCGGCGTTGTTTCCGGAGCGGGGAAATGTTTCCGCCAGGGAAACAACATCATGGAATGGCAAGCCACTCCCGGCGAAGGCGTGCCGCTCCCCCGCGTAAGTTCCGATCGGCGCGTAGAGCAGATGCTTTGTGCCAACTAGTGCTATGCGCAGAACTGGCGGGTGCGGTCTGCTAGTCTTTTTCCGCTTGGATCAGATTCAAGCGGAAAAAGACTGCGAGGGGGAGAAATGCGGAAAATAAGTACATTTACCACAGTCGGGCTGGCTGGGCTGGCCATGACACTCGGCCTCACGATGGCTTCGGGCGCGGCGGCGCAGGCCGCGACGTACCGGATGCAGATTTACGAGATCTGGTACAACTCGCCGGGCCCGGACCGCGGCGGCGACACGAGCCTGAATCACGAGTGGGTGAAACTGCACAACACCTCGTCCGCCAGCATCAATCTGGCCCACTGGACGCTCCGCGACAAGGCCGGGCACGTATTCGCGTTCGGTTCGTACACGATCAGGCCACACGGTTACGTGACCATCCATACCGGCCACGGTTCTGGCACGCAAACCGACCGGTACTGGAACCGTTCCTGGTACATCTGGAACAACACCGGGGATACGGCGATCCTACGCAATCAGCACGGCAGCACGATCGCCTCGTGCACCTATAAGGGCACCAGCCGGGGCTACGTTTTCTGCTGAGGTGGCGCGGGCCTCGGGAATTAGTTATACAGTCACAATAGTTATGACTCTATAACTAACTTGCCCGAGGGGGAGCCATGCCAGCACCGAGCACGAAGCGCCGTTACCTGATCCTCTCGATCTGCTGCCTGAGCCTGCTCATGGTCGGCATCGACAACAGCGCGGTGAACGTCGCACTCCCCTCGATCCAGCGGGACCTGTCCGCGTCGGTATCCGGCCTGCAGTGGACGCTCGACGCGTACACCCTCACGCTCGCCTCGCTGTTCATCCTCGCGGGATCGACGGGCGACCGCTTCGGCCGCCACCGCGTGTTCCAGGCAGGCCTGGCCACCTTCGTGTCCGGGTCGGCGCTGTGCGGACTCGCCCCGGACCTCGGCGCACTCGTGGCGGCACGGGCGCTGCAGGGCGTCGGCGGCGCGATGATGAACCCCGTCGCGATGTCGATCATTACGAATACGTTCACCGACGCGCGGGAGCGGGCCAGGGCCATCGGCATCTGGGCCGGTGTGTTCGGCCTGAGCCTGGCGCTGGGTCCGGTGACCGGCGGACTGCTAATCGGCCTGACGGGCTGGCGCGCGATTTTCTGGGTGAACGTGCCGCTCGGAATCGCGGCCATCGTACTGACCCGGCTGTTCGTGCCGTACTCGAAGGCGCCGAAAGCACGCCGATTCGACCCGGCCGGGCAGCTGCTCGTGATCGCCATGCTCGCCTGCACCACGTACGCGATCATCGAGGCGCCGCGGGCCGGATGGCTCTCCGCGCAGACGCTCGGGCTGCTGGCCGCGACGATAACGGCGATCGGCGCGTTCATCCCCTGCGAACTACGCCGCGAGGAGCCGCTCATCAATCCGCGGTTCTTCCGCAGCATGCCGTTCACCGGCGCGACGCTGATCGCGATCTGCGGCTTCGCCGCGCTGGCCGGGTTCCTGCTCATGAACACGCTCTACCTACAGGACGCGCTCGGCTACACCGCGCTCAAGGCGGGACTTATCACGCTGCCGATCGCGATCGGGAGCACGCTGGTCAGCCCGCTGTCCGGGCGCGCGGTCGCCGCGCGGGGTCCGCGCGCGCCGCTCGTCGTGGCCGGGGCGCTGATCGCGCTCAGCGCCCTGATGCTCACCGGGCTGCGCGCCTCGACCCCGGTCCTGTACCTGATGGCCGCCTATGCCGTGCTCGGCCTCGGCTTCGGCGCGCTGAACCCGCCGATCACCAACACCGCGGTGACCGGAATGCCGCGCGCGCAGGCTGGTGTCGCGGCGGCGGTGGCTTCCACCAGCCGTCAGGTCGGCCAGACGCTGGGCGTGGCCGTCACCGGCTCGGTGGTGACGTCGCGGATCCATGGCTCGCTGCCCGCGGGGCTAGCCGCGGCTAGCCACGCGGGCTGGTGGATCCTGGCCGGCTGCGGCCTGGCGATCCTGGCGCTCGGTATGCTCACGACCGGGCGGTACGGGACGCTGACCGCGGCACGCACCGCCGAGCGGTACGCCCAGAACTCCGCCGACCCCAGAACCCCGGTGTCGCAGCCATGACACAATCCGATGCTTCCCGCGCCCACGCGGCAATGACCCGCCTGGTCCTCGAGCAGGCTAACCCGCGCCAGGCGGTCGCCGACGCCACGGGGATCAGCTTCTCCCGGGCCAGGGTGCTGCGGCGCCTGCTCCAGGGGCCGGCCAGGATGACCGAACTGGCCACCCGCCTGGGCACCGACAAGCCTTACCTGACCGTCATGGTCGACGACCTGGTCCAGCGCGGGCTGGTGACCCGGATGGAGGCACCGGACGACCGCCGGGCGAAGGTCGTGGCGCTGACCGACGCCGGGTCGTCGCTGGCCGCCGAGGCGGAACGGATCGTGTCGCGGCCAGCGCCCGGGCTGGCCCGGCTGAACCCCGTGGAGCTGGCGACGCTCGTGCGGCTGCTGGAGAAGGCTTGCGGCGAGGACGCGGCGATCAGCCCGGACCGAACGGACGGCACCTGACGACGATCCCGGCCATGACGGCGCCGAACTGCTCCCGCTCGCGCGGAGTGAGGTGCGCGACGAGCTGACCGAGCTCCGCGCCCACCTCGGCGTGGAAGGCGGCGGCCGCCTGCCGGCCGGTCTCGGTGATCGTGGCCTGCAGCGCGCGGCGGTCCCCCAGCACGGCAGACCGGGCCGCGAGGCCGCGCCGCTCGGCCCGGTCCATGAGCCCGGTGAGCGCGGCTTTCTCCACGCCGAAGGACTGCGCGAGCTCGGCCATTCCCCGTGGGCCGGCCAGCAGGACGCACAGCAGCCTGGCCTGGACGGGCGTCAGGCCGTGCCGTTCGGACACGCGGGCGTAGACGGCCTGCACCAGGCTCGTGAGCCGGAGCAGCCCCTCGGCCACATCGGCGGCTGCCTCGTCCGCGTCCACCGAAATATGATACACGGCCCAGACAGTTAATGTCGCGTATAGTATGTATCGTTAACTACATGAAAGGTGGCTGGCATGTCGTTCAGTGAAGAAGAGATCGCTTACCTGCACTCCCAGCGGCTGGCCCGCATCGCCACCGTCTCCGCCGACGGTCAGCCCGACGTGGCGCCGGTCGGGTTCGAATTCGACGGGACGCATGTGTACGTGGGCGGCATCGACCCGGCCAGGACCCGGAAGTTCCGCAACGTCCAGGCGGGAAACGCGAAGATAGCGATCGTCGTCGATGACCTCGTGTCCGTGGCGCCGTGGACGCCCCGGTACCTGCGGATCTACGGGAGTGCGGAACTCGTCGAGCGCGACGGCCGGTTCGGGCCGGGCCGGTACATGCGGATCACTCCCGCCGTGTCATGGAGCTTCAATCTGGACGGGAAGCCGTTCACCCACGACAGCCAGATCAGCGCCCAGCGGACCGTCCATCGAGAGCCATGACGACCGCTGCGACAATCGGGGCATGCGGGAATCCAGGAGCATCACCCGCCGACCGGGATCGCGCCCGCGGCCCGGCAGCGAGGCGCGCCGCGGTCAGACCGTAGGCTTGGCGGCATGGAGGAACGCGAACTAGGAAAGACCGGCCGTGCCGTCTCGGTGATCGGCCTGGGGACCTGGCAGCTCGGGGCCGACTGGGGCGACGTGACCGAGGCGGACGCGCTGGCCACTCTGGAGGCGGCCGCCGCGGCTGGCGTCACGTTCCTGGATACCGCCGACGTCTATGGCGATGGCCGCAGCGAGCAGCTGATCGGGCGGTTCCTGGCCGCGAACCCGGAACTGCCGATGCTGGTGGCCACGAAGATGGGCCGCCGCGTCGCCCTGGATCCCGAGCTGTACACGCTCGCGAACTTCCGGGAGTGGACCGACCGGTCCAGGGACAACCTGGGCACCGACACGCTGGACCTGGTCCAGTTGCACTGCCCGCCCCCAGCGGTTTACGCACGCGACGCGGTCTATGACGCGCTCGACACGCTGGTGGCCGAGAAGCGGATCGCCGCGTACGGAGTCAGCGTCGAGACCTGCGCGGAGGCGCTCACCGCGATCGCCAGGCCCGGGGTGGCCAGCGTGCAGATCATCCTCAACGTGTTCCGCCGTAAGCCGCTCGAGCGGGTGCTGCCCGCTGCCCAGGCCGCCGGGGTCGGCATCATCGCCCGCGTCCCGCTGGCGTCCGGTCTGCTGTCCGGCCGGTACACGCACGACACGACGTTCGGCGCCAGCGACCACCGCACCTTCAACCGGCACGGCGAGGCATTCGACGCGGGCGAGACATTCTCCGGTGTCGACTTCGAGACCGGGATCGAAGCGGCGCGCGAGTTCGCCGCGCTGGCACCGGACGGAGCGACGCCGGCGCAGGCGGCGCTCGCCTGGGTGATCCAGCAGCCGGGCGTGACCACCGTCATCCCCGGTGCGCGCAGCCCGGAGCAGGCGCGGCAGAACGCCGCTGCCGCGGCGGTACGGCCGTTCACCTCCGCCGAGCTCGGTGCCGCCGAATCCATCTACGACCAGCGGATCCGGGCGCAGGTCCACGACCGCTGGTAACGTCCGCCACTCGCATCCGTCGAGGGTAGCGTGGGGAAGCACGGCCGTCGTTATGATAATTCGATGCCTGAAGCTGTGCTGACCGAGATCGGCGATGACGGTGTCGCGGTCATCACCATCAACCGGCCCGAAGCGCGCAACGCGGTCAACGGGGCGGTGGCCCGCGGGATCGCGGGCGCGATCGACGAGCTGGATGGCCGCGCGGACGTGCGGGTGCTGATCCTGACCGGCGCCGGCGGCACGTTCAGCGCGGGCATGGACCTGAAGGGCTTCCTGACCGGCGACTCCCCGCTGGCGCCGGGCCGCGGGTTCGGCGGCATCGTGGAGCGCCCGCCGGTCAAACCCGTCATCGCCGCGGTCGAGGGGTACGCGCTGGCCGGCGGGTTCGAGCTGGTGCTCGCCTGCGACCTGGTGGTCGCCAGCGATCAGGCGAAGTTCGGGCTGCCCGAGGTCACGCGCGGCCTGGTGGCCGGCGCGGGCGGGCTGCTCCGGCTGCACCGGCGGATCCCCTACCACCTGGCCATGGAGATCGCGCTGAGCGGCGCGCACTACGGCACCGCGCGCCTTGCCGAGGCAGGCCTGGTGAACGTCGTGGTCCCGGCCGGCGCGGCGCTCGCCGGGGCGCGGGAGCTGGCCGGCCGGATCGCCCGGAACGCGCCGCTGGCGCTGGCGGCGACCAAGCGGGTCATCGTGGAGTCCGCCGACTGGGACAGCGCGTCGGCCTTCGGCCTGCAGAGCGAGATCATCGCTCCGGTATTCACCTCGGCGGACGCGATGGAGGGGGCCGCGGCGTTCGCGGAGAAACGCGTTCCGCGGTGGCGCGGCGAGTAACACGCCGAGTATCGAGCGCACTGTAGCATCAAGCCCATGACTGATCAGGCGGATCAGATCGGCGGCGGTACCGCCAGAGCGAACAAGTTCGATTCCTCCAAGCCGAATGTCGCGCGCATCTACGACTACCTGCTTGGCGGGAAGAACAATTTCGCCGCGGACCGGCAGGCCGCGGACCGGCTGGTCGCGGCGCTGCCCAACGCGGCGGCAGTCGCCAGGGCGAACCGCGCGTTTCTGGCCGCGGCCGTACAGCACGTGGCACGCGAGGGCATAGCGCAGTACCTGGACATCGGGGCGGGCCTGCCGACCACCCCGAGCGTGCACGAGTGCGCGCGGGCGATCATCCCCGGTGCGCGGGTGGCGTACGTCGACAACGACCCGGTGGCGGTTAGCCATGCGCAGGCGCTGCTGGCCACCGGCGACGGGGTGATCGCGACCGAGGGCGAAGCGCGCGAGCCGGAGGCGATCCTCGCCGATCCCGCGCTGGCCGGCGTGATCGACATGACCGAACCGGTGTGCCTGCTGCTGGTCAGCATGCTGCATTTCTTCACCGCCGACGAGGCAGACATGATCGTCGGCACCTTGCGCGAGCGGATGGTCCCGGGAAGTTATCTGATCATCTCGCAGGGCAACTCCAACGGCGCCGTTCCCCGCGACAGGGTCCAGAACGCCTACGGCAGGGACATCACGCTCACCGGGCGCCCCGATGCCGAGATCGCCGCGTACTTCGACGGCTTTGACCTGGTGCCACCCGGACTGGTGCCCGTCACCGAATGGCAAGCCGGCGAGCCTGACGCCCAGGTGTCTCATCTGCCCCGGCTGCCTCGAGTACCCCAACTGCCCCGGCTGCCTCGACTGCCTCGGCCGTCGGCTGGTTCGCCGCAGGCGGGCATGCTGGCGGGCGTGGGCCGCAAGCGGGCCTGACTCCCCCTCCGTCGCTCCCGCCTTCCTCGAGATGACCGCGCCGGTCACCCAGGATCCCGGTTACCGGCGGCTTCCGCGTTCGGGATGAGTCGGCGCGAAGTGCTGGGGGAACGCCAGGTTGCGGCAGCGCTGGTGGCGGGGCGCACCGCACACCGGGCACTCCGACTGGTTCACCGCCGGTTCCAGCCGCGCGAGGGTGTCGGCATCGAGCTTGCGGGGCTCCGGCTCGGCGGGAAGCCGCAGCGGCCCTCGCAACGCCAGTTCGGACACCAGATGCTGATGCGCGCGTTCGCATTCTTCGCACCGGCAGCCTCGCGCCCACGCAAGCACGGTGCCATGCGGCGGGAGCGCGGGCGGGAGGTTGCCCAATGCGGTCATACTTCCACGGTAGGACAGCGGTCGCCCGGCTGGCACTACGACCGGACCGGCTGCGACGGATCAGGGCTCCACGAACTGATAGTCAGTCCTGATGCGGCCGTCCTCGTCGAGGATGAGAATGTCCACGCCGATCCCGGCCGGCTCACCGCCGCCGGACGGAACCATCTCCCAGGAGAATTTGACGACGTTACCCAGGCGGCCAATGCTGCCCCGGGACTGGAAGGTGAATTCCCCGGGTGCGATGAATTCCGCATAGGAGCGGGTCACCCGGAACTCGAGTGCATCGTGGCCGCGGGCTTCCAGGACCGCCGTGGCAAAGCCCAGGGAGACCGCGGTCTGCTGCATCTCCGCGGGTGGCTCGAGCAACTGCTCGCCGTCCTCGGCCCACAGCTCCTCGATAGCCTTGCGGCGTCGTCCAGCGTCCGGCTCGGTCCAGACCGCCACGTAGCGGCGCACCAGCTCCTGAACGTCGATGTTGATCATGATTCCTCCGTCAGTCATCGGAATGTTCGTTTCGCTTCCCCGATACTGCCGGCGGTCGTGCGCGCGAACAATTCCCGGCAGGGAATCGCCGCCCTGCCTGACCGGGGGCCCGGAGGCCACACACCCCCGCCTAGGGGGCTCCGGGGACCACGCAACCCCATGACCCGGGTCGGGATGCATGGGTGCGCCTGCCGGGCCTCGGCGCTATCCCGGGGACCGGCCCTTGGCGGTCAGCGGGCCGACGCCGAGGGCGAAGATGTGCATGCCGGTGATCTTTCCGCTGGCGGGGGTGGTGCCGCCCGCCGGAAGGGTGATCGCCTGCACCGTCTTGGCCGGATCGAGCCGGGCCGAGGCGTAGAACACGTAGCCGGTCTGCTGCCGCTGGCCGGCGTTGTTGAGGTACGGCAGCGTGGCGATGACGGCGTTGCCCGCCGGGGCGCCGAGGTAGTCGTCCAGCGTTATGCGGAAGCCGCTCGTGCTGCCGTCCGAGTAGTAGACCGTCCCGGAGCCGGACACGCTGGACGAGGTGCCCGCGCCGATCACGCCCAGGGTCGTGCCCGAGCCCGACAGCAGGATCGTCTGTCCCTGCGCCACGACGTTGTCCGGCTGGCCGGGCTGGACGGCCGGCCAGGCGAACGTGATGCCGTCGCGGGTGAAGGTCGCGCCCGGCGCCAGGCCGGCGGCCGCGAGGGCCTGCGCCGAGTAGCTGTTGCCGGCGCCGTCCAAGTCCGCGCCGCCGACGTCGGCGTCCGCGCTGATCCCCGTGTTGTTGAACGCGGCGGCCAGGGTCTGGTAAGCGCTGAGCACGTCGATCGTCTGGTACGTGACGCCGCGCTGGCGGCCAGCGGTGTACACGGCCTGCACCTGGACCGGCGCCTGGCCCGGGTGGGCGCTCGACGGCACGGTCACCCGCCACGAAGCCGTAACGCCCGCGCCCCTGCGCACCCGGGTGAAGGTCACCGGGGTCCGCGCGGTCGCCGTCCACCCGCCCGGCACCGTGATGGAGAGCGTGGCTCTGTCCAGATTCAGGACGCTGTTGTCCGTGAGGGTCGCCGTCACGGTCGTGGTAGCGCCTGGCCGCACGAACACCGGCGACGCGGTGACGGTCAGGGTGCCGTAGGGCACCGGCGCGGGACCGTCAGGAACCGCCCGGACAGCGATCTTGACCGCGGCCGTGCCCAGTGACCGGTGCGACGCGCGGACGGTGACCGTGCCGGGCGAGCCCGGCAGCGAGCGGATCCAGGCCGCGGCGACGCCGCCCGTGGCGCCGAAGTCGACCGGGTTGTCGCTGACGAGAACCGCTGGCCCGGCGAGCTCCAGGGTGACCAGCCCGGCGGCGTAGGGACGAGGGTTGCCGTAACGGTCCACGGCGCGGAACACCACACGGGTCGCGTCGGAGCCGTCCGCGTCGATCGCGGCGTCGTCGGCGGTCAGCTCCAGGCGGTCATGGGAAGGGTCGGCGTCGAACAGCCTCGTGGCGACCCTGGTGCCGTTCAGGTACCCGTCGATGCGCAGCTCGGGGAGGCCGTTCCCGTCGATCGTGCTGAAATTGGCGAAAAACGGCGGGTACGGGAGGTGCCCGTAGCCGGTCGTGTCCGGCGTGAGCGTCACGGACAGGGTGCTGCCGACGTACAGCCTGAGCTCGTCCAGGTTGGACGCGATCATCGCGGCGGACAGGCTGGTGACCGGCGAGACGTGGCCGAAGTCCCAGTAGAACGCGGGCGCGATGACCGGCGTAACGGCCGGATCGGCCTGCGCCTGGTAGATGGCGGCGCCGGGCTTGAGGACGCGGAACAGGTCGGCGACCCCGGCGTACTTGACGCCCTGATACTGATTGCCGTTGCCGGACGGATAGTCGAACCCGCACCAGGCGATCACCCCGCAGTAGGCGTCCTGTGAGTAAGAGAGGTCGTGCACGATCGCGTGCGCCACCGCTTCGCCCTGCTGGACGAACTGGGAGTCGATCCGCCGGTAGTAGATCGCGGGCCCGGCCAGGGTGCCGACGGCCTCGCTGACCAGGAAGGGCTTCCCGGCCGCGCTCGCGGGCTGCTTGAGCGTGGGCCAGCGCACCCCCTGCGCGTCCCGGACGCTGCCGTAGTCGTGGTTGCTGAACACGTCGAACACGAAGCCCGCGTCGGCCGGCTGTCCGTCTCCCCCGGTCGGCCTGGACGGGTCGGTGGCGTGCGCGAGCTGGTCATAGACAGTGTACTCCGCGACATGCTCGCCCGCCTCGTTCGGCATCGAGCCCCACACCACCACGGACGGGTGGTTCCGGTCCCGGACGATCATGGCCTGCACGTCCTGGTAGGCCGCTTCCTGCCACGCCGTGTCGCCGAAATAGCCCCAGCCCTGGATCTCCGCCCACACCATCAGGCCGAGCTCGTCGGCCGCGTCGTAGAACGCCGCGGACTGCGGGTAGTGGGAGCACCGGACGACGTTGCAGTTGAGCTCCTTGCGGAGGATGTACGCGTCCTTGGCCTGGATCCGGTCCGGCATCGCGCCGCCCGCGTACGGGAAGAACTGGTGCCGGTTGAGCCCGAACAGCTTGGTCTTCGTGCCGTTGAGGTAGAAGCCGTCCAGCTGGAAGACGGCCTCGCGGAACCCGATGCGGACCTGGTAGTCGTGCAGCGGCTGGCCGTCCACGGCGAGGGTGGCCACGACCGTGTAGAGCTTCGGGTTCTCGGTGTCCCAGAGGGTGATGTCGCCGATCCCGCCGATCGTCGCCGTGACGGTGGTCTGCCCGGCGGCCGTGATCGTGACCGGCACGGAGGTGGCGCTGGTGACCAGCTCGTCTCCGTTGGCGGGGTCGCGGAGCTCGGCGGTGAGCGTCACGGCGCCGGCCGGCACCACTGCGGCGTCGACCGTGGCCTGGACGTTCACCTGCCTGCTAGCGTCGTCGAGCACGTTGACCGGCTGCGCGAACACGTCGGCGAGGAAGACCTGCGGCACCGCCCGGAGCTGGACATCGCGGTAAATGCCCCCCGGCTGCCAGTAGTCGACGTCGGCGCTGAGGTACGGCGCCGGGCGGTCCGGCGGGGCATCGAGGTTGAACCTCGAGTCCAGAGTGACCGCGAGGACGTTGCCGCGCCCGCGCAGCTGCCCGGTGACTTCGGCGGTGAACGGGAGATAGCCGTCGGTGCTGCCGCCCACCCGCGTGCCGTTGAGGGTGAGCGTGGACCCGGCGATCGCCGCGCCGAAGTCGAGGAACACGCGCAGCCCGTCAAGCCCCGCCGGCGCGTCGAAGTGCTTGCGGTACGCCCAGACCCGTTCCCAGCTGGCGGGATTCCAGTTCTGCCAAGACAGGGCCGCGACGGTGTGCGGCAGTGTGACCGTCGCGAACGCGCTGTCGTCGAAGCCCGGCTGATCGCTGCCGCGGGACGCCGGGCCGAACAGCCAGCCCGCGCTGAACGAGATGATCCTGGACGCCGGGCCACTCGCGCCGCCCGACCCCGGAAGGCTTGCCGTTGCCGCTTCCGCGGCGGCAGCGCCGAGGACTGATCGGATCGTTATTCCCGCTGTGCCCGCGGCGACCGCGCGGAGGAGGGTGCGCCTGGACACCGGCATGACCGGAAGACTCTCACGATGGCGCCATTTGAGTCAACGACGATCATAAAGAGTAAATAATTGCAACATGCTCTTTCCTAACGGGAAAGGAATTCGCCGGTGAGCGAGTTTAAGCTTGAGGCCGATCCGGCCGAAGTCGGGCTGGACGCGGACCGGCTGAGGAGGGCGCGTCCGAGCTCAATGACCCGGTGCGGAAGTACATCCCGTCGTTCGGGGAGATAAGGGTCTACGCGGGCGGCTCCGACCTGAGGCCGGTGACCACCCCGGCCACCGAACCCATGCGGATCTGGCATCTGCTCGGCGGGCAGGGGTGATACCTCGTCTGGAGGACTGCCCCAAGGTTGTCATCGGTTCCGGCCGCCGAACACCCGGCGCAGTACCCGCTGCCACAACGCCATCCGCAGCTCCGGCACGGCGATCACCGCCCGCCGGAAGTCAAGCCGGACCGAGCCAGTGCCGACATTGATCTGCAGGCGTCGGCTTACCGTAGCTGAGGGCGGCGGGGCGGCGGCCTACCCGCTGGAGAAACTGGCGGTAGTGGTGATGAGCATGCTCCGCATCGTCAGGACGTGGTTTCCCTGTGCCAGACCCTGTCTGCGTTACGTGATGACAGTGCGCGGAGGAGACCAGAAGGGGTCGCGGCCGATGAAGCCCAGCATCCTGACCTGAGGACCGGCGTTCTCGGGCACCGCGACCCTGGCCCCGTACTGGCCGGAGGAGCGCATGGCCTCCTCGAACCGCTCCATGCCGGCCAGCAGCTGGCCGCAGAAGACGTCGTCCAGCCGGTCGTCCTGGCCGGTGGCCCTGGCCAGGTCCCAGGTGTGCATGAAGACGTCCGCGGTGTAGAACTGGTCGACCGCGCGGTCCAGCGGCAGCTCGCCGGTGTGGGGGTTGGCCAGCACCCGGTCCTGGGTGGCCGGGTCGTCCAGCAGGGCCTGCACCGCATCGCAGTGCGCCCGCCAGGCCGATACCGGGTCCTCGTCCGCCGACGGCCCGGCGGGCAGCTGGATGCCCGCACCGGCGGACAGGAACGGGGGAAGCCACCCGGTCAGGTGCCGCACCACGTCACGCGCGGTCCAGCCCGGGACCGGCGACGGGGCGTCCCAGTCCCTGGCCCCGAGGACGCGTTCGGTGAACAGTCCGCCGATCTGCCGGTGCCGCTGCGCGGGGTGCTCAGACAGCGCCATCGCCGAGCAACCTCTGCAACTTCGCGTAACCGTCGTTGACGCCGACCTCCATGCCACTGGCCAGCCAGGCGTCCCGGCTTGCGAAGCTGTCCACGAGGGACTGCGAACGCAGCCGGCAGCGGCCGCCGCCGAGATCCTCGAACCAGAGGGTCTCCAGGGCTACGCCGTCCGGGTCGGCCTCATAGGTGAAGGTCTGCACGATGCGATCCGGGCGCACCTCGTGGAAGCAGCCGCGGAACGCGTACTCCGTGCCGCCGAGCCTGGCGACATACCGCCAGCTGCCGCCGGTGCGGGCGTCCCAGTGGTCGATCTGGGTATCGGTGCCGTCCGGGCCGACCCACCGGACGAACAGCGCGGGGTCGGTGTGCGCGCGGAACACCTGCCCGGCGGTGGCCGCGAACTCGCGGGTGATCCGGATGACCGGCAGGTTCGGGTCGGCCTCAATGGCCGTCTGCGTGGCCGTTGACATCTTCGGCGCCATCCTTGTCGTCGGTGTGGCTCATGGTCGCCAAGAGGGCGTCCAGGCGGCGGTACCGCTGCTCCGCGCGCCGCCGGTAACGCTCGATCCAGGTCTCCATCTCGGTGAGGACCCCGGTCTCCAGCCGCACCGGCCGGGGCTGCGGCCCATGTGGCCGGCTCACCAGCCCGGCGTCCTCCAGGACCCGCAGGTGCTTGTAGACAGCCTGCAATGTCATCCGGTACGGCGCGGCCAGCTGGCCCGCCGTCGCGTCGCCCTCGGCGAGCCTGGCAACGATGTCGCGGCGCGTCGGATCGGCGAGGGCGGAGAAGACCCGGGTCAGTGTGTCCGCGGCCATCGGCTCCTCGTTTCAACCTCTTGGTTGAA
>Ga0070714_100000687_pt1 | contig 23883 bp, 19 predicted proteins | sample LARL83metaG_FD_65450 | JGI IMG/M metagenome (GOLD analysis project Ga0070714, IMG submission 65450) | Corn, switchgrass and miscanthus rhizosphere microbial communities from Kellogg Biological Station, Michigan, USA - LAR L8-3 metaG | ecosystem: Host-associated > Plants > Roots > Rhizosphere ... | reverse complement strand
CTCGTTCATGTACTCCAGAACGACATCACGGCTCGGAATGTGCTGGAACACGGCATAGGAATAAACGAAGTCGAACGACTGATCGGCGAACTGCGCGAGACTGGCGCCATTGGTGGCGTGCGCATGAGCGTTCGGAATGTCGCGCAGACGCTCGCGGGCCAAGCGGATCATTTCGTCCGAAACATCCACGCCATGAATCTCGGCGAAATGGCGGCTGAGCGGTTTCATCAGCCGGCCGGGTCCACAGCCGATTTCGAGCGCACGGCGGCCCGCCGCATGAGGCAAGCGCCGGAGTTCTCCTTCCAGGAAGCGGAGCACATCGGCGGCCGTGGCAAGAAAACTTTCTTCGTCCTGATCGCGACCGCCGAAGGCGACGTAGTAGTGCGGGTCTTCGCGCGCGCGCTGGTTCCAGTCCGAGCGCATGCGGTCGCTAACTGTGGGTTCATTGTTCATCGGAACAAACGTTGCCCTTGATAGCGTTGTCGGCGAGTTTCACGCCGGGCGCAGCCTGGATGCAGCGTGTCTTCATTTTCCAGCCCCTGATTGTGTTCCCTTCGATCCGATTGTTGCGCGCCGGAGCCGGACGTTCGGCATGGCTGCCAAGATAAATGCCGGTTTCGAGCAGGGCATCGGATCTTGCGCAATCGCATGCGGAGGCTGAATACCGCGCATTGCAACGAAAACCGCCGGCAGTTCGGCTGCTCGGTGCTGGGTGAGCCGGATGTGTCCGAATGCGTAGTCTTCGGCCTTGCCTCGATTGACGCAGCTGTTGCCGCGCACGATGCCGTCGTGAAATCCGTCCAGGTCGATGCACTGGCCGTTGATCTCTTCGAATCGATTGAATTCGTAGTCGGACCGATCGACGTCGCCGGCCGTGTCGATCGAGCCTTCAACATCTATAAGGTCCACAGGATATCCGATGCGATTGCCGGTATTGCCCGCTACGAAGACCTCGGTCGCATGCCCCACCTGAATCGCATCCCGCCCAATATCGAAAAATTTATTGTTAGCGATCTTTCCGCTTCGATTGCGCGGCGAACCGTAATAGGAGTGCGTCCACACCGCGTTGCCGCGGACGTTGCGAAAAATCGAATCGGCGACGGTGAAAGTATCCGTGCCTTGCTCCAGCAGGATTCCTCCAGAGGTGTTGTTTCGACCCTTGGCGTTTCGCGAGCCGCTGTTTTCGATCGAGATATGGTCGAGTAGCACGTCATGGGAATGATTCACCAGGATGGCGAAGTTGGCGATGTTGGTGAAATCGACATGGTCCATCTCCACACGGTCGGCGTCTTCGATGAGAATGCCATTGTTCGGATAGAAGGCCGCGAACGCCTTGTCGCTGGGCGGGAGCGGGAGCGGTTTTTCGAGTGCTGCGCGGTTACCATCGATCGCGAAATTGCGGAAGGTAACGTGGCGGCAACCCTGGCAACTCAAAACGGCCCGGCCTTGGAAACTGGCGGACGCTCGCAGGACGGTGTGATCGCCGATGATGGTGAGGTCATGCGCGCCGGCCGGCAGCCGAAGCTCGGATGAAACTTCTATGGGACCGGGCGCCAGATGAACCGTACCGGTCTGCGGAAAACTGAGGGTGACGAGCAGCGCAAGGACCAAGCGTTATTCTATCTAGCATGGCGATTGAGTTTCGCGGCGTGCGGTTTCCTCCATTGCGCGACCTGACTGCCAACGCACCCGATGCTGCGGTGATTGGCATCATTGGTGAACACGGTGCGGGAAAAAGCGCGCTGCTGCGGCTGGCGGCCGGTCTCGAAAAGCCGGCTGCCGGTGAGGCACGAGGGGACGGTTCGCGGCGTTATCTTGGTCCCAGTGACGCGCTGGATTGGTCGCCGGTGAAGCTCCTGCTGATGGATCATACTTTCGCGCAACAGGATGCCTTGGCGCGTGCACAAGCGCCGGCCGCTCTCGACCGGCTGCGGAGCGAGCATAGCACGGTGCTGATCGTCTCGCATGAGTTGGATTTATTGCGATCGCTGGCCGATGAAGTGTGGTGGCTCGATTCGGGCTCGCTGGCGAAACGCGGCGATCCCGGCGAAGTGTTGGACGCCTATCGACACCGCATGTCCGAGAAATTCCGAGCCTGGGGCGAGACCGAAGCGAACGGTCTTCGTTTATCGCAGCGGCGGGGAGATGGGCGCGCGGAGCTGGTGTCGCTGGAAACATTCGGGGCATCCGGGCAGCCGACTATGGTCTGGCAGAGCGGCGAGCCGGTCACCGTTCGTGTGACAGCGCTCTATCGCGACCCTGTGGACAATCCGGTGATCGGCCTCATGATCCGCACGCGTATTGGTCTCGAAGTTTACGGAACGAACACCGAGCTTGAACAATTGATGCTAGGCCCGTGCGCAGCCGGCTCCCAGATGCGGATCGATTTTCGCTTCTCCTGCGATCTGTGCCCGGGCGAGTATACGCTCACCGCGGCTTCACACGATCCCGACGGCACAGCGCACGATTGGATTGACGACGCGCTGGCGTTCGTGGTGACCGATTCGCGCTACACGGCCGGCGTCGCCAATCTTCGGTCCAAGGTTACGCTCGAAAAACTATGAAAGCACGCAATCCAGTGGTCACTGAGGAGACCAGGAAGCTTATCGCCAGGCTTCAAACCTTCGGCTGGTATCACAGCATCCAACTTCCAAGCGGTGAAGTGACGCCCGGCTTGCAGACGCTGGACCAACTACGCCTGCGTGCGCGGCAGTTCCCCATCCCCGAAGATTTGCGAGGGAAGCGAGTGCTCGACATCGGCGCGTGGGATGGCTGGTTCAGTTTCGAGATGGAACGGCGCGGTGCAAGCGTGGTCGCGGTGGATGCGGTGGAGAGTGAAAAATTTCTGCATGCGCGTGAGCTGCTTGGGTCCAAGGTGGAATATCACGTATCCGATGTATACGACCTGCGGCCCTCCCAACTCGGCGTCTTCGATATCGTCCTGTTTCTGGGCGTGCTCTATCATTTAAAAAATCCCGTGCTCGCGCTGGAGCGGGTGTGCGCTCTCAGCACTGACTTGGTCTGCGTGGAGTCGTTCGTCACCGATGACGGCACCGATCCGGATGCCAAGCCATCCATGGAATTTTACGAGACGACTGAACTCTGCGGGCAGTTCGATAACTGGGTGGGGCCGAATGTCGCGTGCTTGCTATCGTTCTGCCGGACGGCCGGATTCGCGCGGGTGACCCTTGAAAGTGTGCTGGATAACCGCGCCCACGTCACTTGCTATCGCAAATGGGCCGGCCGCGAAGGAACCGGGCCATCGCCGTCCATCATGAGCTTCGACAATGCTACATCGCATGACTTGACCTTCTCGGCAGCGAAAGACGAATACGTGTCGCTGTGGTTCAAAACGGAGCAGGCCGGTCTCACCGAGAACGATGTTTTCCCTGAGGCCGGCGAATTCGGTGCGCGCCCGGTGGTAATCCACAATGTCGGTGGTGACGGCTGGCTGGTGGTCTTCAAGCTGCCGCCGGGAGTTGCGCCGGGATGGATGCCGGTCCGCCTTCGGGTACGAGATAGCGCGTACAGCAACACGGTCCGCCTCGGAATTGATGTCACTGCCGAAGAACTCCGCCGGCGCGCTCAAGCATCTGGCAATGACTCCGAGTTCAAAATCGAAGGCGCGACCGATGGCAAGACCTGGGAGCCGAATATCGTGCGTATCGGTACGGATGCTTGCGTATCGCTGTGGGTTCGGGGATTGCCGCACCGTCGCTTCGACGACGTCGCCATACGCATCAATGGCCGCGAGCTTCCCATCGCGTTCGTTTCGGAACCAGACTCGGCAGGCTTGCGGCAAGTGAACGCGTTGTTACCCGCCGGATTGGCACCAGGCCGGGTCGACATCAACGTCGCCGCGGGAAACTCGGTCACGCCGCCGGTCCAGGTCTCGCTGGCTTCAGGCTCCCATGTCTAGTCTCACGCAAAGCCCCGAGTTCCACCGCCGCACGCAACAGCAGGTCGACGAGCTATCGAAGCATGGCAGCTACCATAGCCTGGAGCTTGCGGATGGAACGGTAATTCCCGGATTGATCGGCATCGACGCGCTCAAGGCTCGCATCCAATCTTTTCCGATTCCCGAAGATCTGCGCGGCAAGCGCTTGCTGGACGTGGGCGCGGCGTCAGGATGGAACAGCTTCGAGATGGAACGCCGGGGCGCTGATGTCGTAGCGGTCGACTGCGTGGAGTTTGAAGAGTTCCACATGGCGCGCAAGCTGCTCGGCTCGAAGGTGGATTATCGGATCCTCGACGTCGACGAACTCACGCCAGAGTCCATCGGCCGTTTCGATTACGTGCTGTTCTTCGGCGTTCTCTATCATCTTCGTCATCCGCTGCTGGGTCTCGAGCGAATCTGCTCGCTTACTAAAGAGGCCGCGTTCGTTGAATCCTTCGTGACGGACGAGGGCCCCGATCCCGCCTCTCCGTGCACGCTCGAGTTTTACGAGACCAATGAGCTGGGCGGACAGATCGATAACTGGTGCGGTCCAAACACGAACTGTCTCATGGCACTATGCCGTGCCGCCGGCTTCGCCCGAGTTGTTTTTGAGCATAAAACCGATCGTCGAGCCGGTGTGACGTGCTACCGAAAGTTCGAGCCGCCGCCACGCGATCCGAAGGCGGAAACGCCACGCATCCATGCGGCAGTAAACAACCGGACTAATGACACGCATTTCAATCCGGCCAAGGATGAATACATTTGCGTGTATTTCACTTCCGCGCAGGCGGACCTGGCGCGCGATCAGATGCGAATCGAAATCGACGGGTATGGCGTACCCGCCATGCTACTGACCAGTACTGGAGACGATGGCTGGCAAGCGAATCTCAAACTGCCGCCGTTTCTGGGCGCTGGCCAACACGAAGTTCGTGTTCGAACGACCGAGAGCAAGTTCAGCAACGTGTTTCCGATCACCAGCGGTCCCGCGCCGCCACGGGAAGTGGCCGTCGGCTTTCGGCCGGCCGCTGAGATCGCGGAAGCCGCACCGGAGATTTATGCTGTCGAGAGCAACGTCACGGGAACAGGGAGTTTTCGCGGCTATAAAAACGAGTACCTGTGTGTCTGGTTTCGGAGCAACGAACGAGATCTGAAGCGGCAGGAGGTTCTGGTTCAGGTGGACGATCGCGATGTGGCCGCTCTATTTCTCACCGACGTCGGGGACGGCCGGTGGCAAACCAATTCCCGGTTGCCGGCCGATATGCAACCAGGACCGCATCGGCTGCGAGTGCGGACCTCGCGCAGTCCGTTCAGCAATGAAGTGGAAATCCGGTTCGAGCCGAATTAATCACTTCGATTCCAGGATGTACGTCGGCGCCACACCGGACAACGTCGAGAATCCCGACGGACCCACTGCCGTCAGCCAGCTCGAGCAGCCCTGCACCTTGCCCAAATAGGAGTGTGGATGCACGTCGATCCGCATCTTCTGCATCTCCAGATGACCGTACTGCAAGATCGGGAAGACGTCTACTACCGGTTCCATGGCTTCCTGCACTACGTAGGGATTGCGCAGCGCGGCCCTAAGCGCTTTTTCCCAACCGGCCTCGTCCACTTCGGAGCCGTGGAAAGAGTGCTGATCGACTCCGTCGTCGTTGGGACGCAATACCAGCTTCTGCCGGTTGCGGAGAATGAACTCCGGAAGATCGATGGTCTTGTTCCTGTATTTCGTTTTCGCCTCATGGACTACGCGGGTCCAGGGAACGAAATCCTTTATGGCTCGCCGCTCCACCGCCGGGAAATTCGCGGTGATCTCCTCGTCCGTCAGCAAGTCGAAGATCGCCTTCTTCTGCGCCAGCTCCGAACGGAAACTGTTGACCATGCAGACGGCGTGTTCCTGATAAGCGCGCAACAAAGGATGCGTCAGATCGAACCGGGTCAGAAACTCCTGTACCTTGATACGCCGGAAGATCAAGTCAACCGCGAATTCGCCCCGGCTGAGAACGCGGTTGCGATACTCCAGTTGGTCCGGAGAAACAATCTCCACCAAATGCCCTTCGCGCCTGAACATATCGGCGATTAGAGCATTCTCGCCCGACTCGGTAGTCTGGAACGGCTGGCGAAATTCGAGAATCGCGATGTTGGGCTTTTTGTTCTTGCCGCCCCAGTCTTTGTAGGTCTTCAGAATCGCGTGCAGCAGGTACTTCGTTCCCGGAAGCTTTTCCAACCGATATCGTTTTCGGAATTCTTTGACTGGCGCCGTCTCGTAAAACATGTCGGAGAGGGCTTCGCCATAAGCGACTCCGGTGGGTGTGTCGGGAATAATGCGCGCGAAACGTAGCGTGCCATTGTTCAGATGAGTGTCGATGAGCGACGTCACCGACAGAAACGAATAACCAGGGTCCACCGCTGCCAGCATTTTTTCGGCGGGCAACAATTCCATCCGAGATAGCAACGCCGGACTCCCCACTGCCATCTTCTCGATCCGCTCGATTGCGCTCGAGAACGATTCCACGGCCTTGACTAAACCAGCGTACTGTCTGCGCGTGATAAAATGCGGACGCAGGACTGGAGACACCGGTCTCCCGCCGATGGCCAGCTTGTGCGCCTTCATGCGTTCCTGGAGTTCGTGTGCCCAGGAAAGATCTTTGTATCGATCGCCCTCCAGAACTTTGTGATACCGGGCTATTGCTTCGCCCAACTGGGTCATTTTTTTATCCGAATCTCTGCCCCCAGTATCGCACGCCGGACCTCCAAATGTGAAGCGATCAAGCCTCTTTTTTGGCTGATTAGTACCGTAGTTTCTAGGACTTATGGAGAATTTGTGATATTGGTTAAAACACTTGTCCTTGGGTTCGTTTTTTCGATTTTGCTCGCCGCCGACGAGGGCATGTGGTTGTTCGATCACTTCCCCAAAGATCAAGTTCTGAAGGCCTACGGGTTCAGCGTCTCGGATGAGTTTTTGGCGCATCTCGAACGTGCTTCGGTTCGATTCAACAACGGCGGATCAGGTTCCATCGTGTCGCCTCACGGCCTGCTGCTGACCAATCACCACGTCGGCGAGGACTGCATACAGAAGCTGAGCGTGGCCGAGCACGATTACATGGCCAAGGGATTCTCTGCCGCTAACGAAGCCGAAGAGAAGTCTTGTCCCGGCCTGGAGGTGGATGCTCTGCTCCGTACTACGGATGTCACGGCTCAAGTCAGCGACGGGATTCGAAACGCGACGCCCGCCGTGGAAGCTAACCGTATGCGCAAGGCATCCATCGCGCGCATCGAAAAAGCCTGCTCGACTTCGAATGGAAACCGCTGCGATGTTGTCACCCTTTACTCCGGAGGCGAGTACAGCCTCTATGAGTACAAGAAGTACACAGACGTGCGGCTGGTTTTCGCGCCCGAGTTCGCCATCGGGCAATTCGGCGGCGATCCGGACAATTTCACGTATCCGCGTTTTTGCCTCGATTTTTCTTTTTTCCGCGCCTACGAAAATGGGAGGCCCGCTTCCACGCCGGACTATCTGGTCTGGAGCGGCGAGGGCGTCAAAGATGGCGAACTGACCTTTGTCTCCGGAAATCCGGGATCCACCGGACGATTGCAGACCGTCGCACAAATGGAGTTTAGCCGCGACGTTTCTTACCCGATGCTGCTCCGCTTGTATAAAGAGCGCCTCGATGGACTGCTGGCTTTCAGCGCCAAGAACGCCGAGAACAAGCGCGTGGCGCACGACTACCTGGATGACGACCAGAACGAGTACAAGTCGCTGCGCGGTTTCGAGGATGGATTGAAGGATTCGAAGCTGATGGATGGCAAGCGAAAAGAGGAGCGCAGCCTGCGTGCTGTAATCGGCGGCGATCCGCAAAAGAAAGAAAAATTCGGGAACCTGTGGGACCAGATCGCGGCGGCTTACAAGGAGTACGCCGCTTTCTTTAAACCTTATTACTTGTTGGAGGGAGCGCTCGATGATTCACAGCTCTTCTCGATTGCGAGGTCGGTAGTTCGCTATGCGGAGGAGACCGCCAAACCCAATGATCAGCGGCTGCGCGAGTATCAGGACGCAGGACTGGAGTCTCTCGAGCAAAAAATGTATTCGTCCGCCCCGCTGCACAGTGCGCTGGAAGCACTGGTGTTGGCGGAGGAACTCCGCTTCCTCCAGAAAGAACTGGGCGATGATGATCCATCGGTGCAGGCAATTCTGGGCGGGCAAAATCCGGAGCACGCTGCCCAGCATTATGTTTTCACCAGCAAAATCCAGGACGTTGAGGAGCGCAAGCGCCTGGCTCATAATCTCGACGCGGTCAAAAATTCCAAGGACGGCATGATTCAACTCGCGCTTCTCTGCGACGGCCCGGCTCGAAAATACCGGAAAGAATTCGAGGACAAAGTGGAGGCAGTAATTACGTCCAGCGCCGCTAAGATCGCGCAGACGCGTTTTTCAGTTTACGGCGCCAATGAGTACCCCGACGCGACGTTCACTCCCCGCCTGTCATACGGGCCGGTGAAGGGCTATAGCAGCGTCACGGGTCAGATGGTACCGTACGACACCACGTTCGCCGGTCTCTACAAACATGCCACCGGCAAGGAACCCTTCCGGCTTCCGGCCCGATGGATCAAGGCGAAGCCTGCTTTGGATTTGAATACGCCGTTCGACTTCGTGACCACCGCCGACACTCATGGCGGCAATTCGGGAAGCCCCACCGTCAACGAAAAAGGCGAGCTCATCGGCATTCTGTTCGATGGCAACTGGGAGGGGCTCGAAAACCAGTATCTCTACACTGACGAACGGGCTCGGTCCGTGCACGTGGCGAGCAAGGCCATCCTGGAAGCTCTGAAGAGAGTTTATAAAGCGGATCGATTGCTCGGCGAACTGGCTCCCGCGTATCCGTAACTCGTCAGAATCGATCGGCCCCCACCATTGAGCAGGAAATCGACGAACTTCCCCGCGGCCTCTTTGTGTGGGGATTGTTCGACGATTCCTAGTTCCTGCAAAATCGGCTGGTGCAGGCTGTCGTCCACTCGGATAATCTTTCCCCTTTCGTGCAAGACCAGTGAATAGGCTGTGAAAACGGCATCGGCGTTGTTCGATTTGCCGTACTGCTTGGCCATGCTGATGTTTTCCGCGTAAACGATCTTCTGCTTCACTCGCTCCCAGATTCGCAAACGCTCCAGCGTCTCGACTGCTGCTTGACCATAAGGCGCTAAGTCGGGTTTTGCAATCGCTATCACATGGACGTCGCGGCGGATCAGATCCTCAATTCCGCTCACTTGCGCTTTGCTGCCCTCGGGAATCCACAAAGCCAGAACACCACGGGCGTAGACGGCGCGGCTGCCGGGCGCGAGTAGTCCCTTGGCGTCGAGTTCGGCTACGTGCAGCGAATCTGCCGCCGCGAAGACATCGAACGGCGCCGAGTTCTCGATCTGTCGCGCCAGCTGCGCTGTCGAAGCAAAGCTAAACAGCGCATGAATCCCGGTCTGTCGCTCGAACTCTCGTCCGACCTGCGGAAACGCTTCAGCGAGATTTGCCGCGGCGCCGATGGTGATCGAACGCGGCAGCTGCTTTTCGCGGCAGGCGGTTAGAGCCGTGGCGATTGCGATCGCGAGGAACAGACTCGGTTTCATCAGAAGTGAAGTTTCAAGGCCAGCTCGAAAACCCGAGGATCGAATGCACTCGTGATGCTTCCGAAGGCCGGATTCCCTAGGACACCGTTGGGCTGACCGAGTGGCGGCGTGTTCGAGACGTTGAACGCCTCAGCTCGAAATTCCAGGTTGAATCGCTCGGTCAGGCTGAATGTTTTGCCCAGCATCAGGTCGGCGTCCTGATATCCAGGGCCCCGAACGGGATTGCGCGAGCTGTTTCCGATGTTGAACTGAGGTGCCGTGGAAAAAGCGGCTACGTTGAACCATTCCGCGAGGCTGCGCTCGCCGCCAGGTAAGTTCGGATCACCGATGCGATTCGGCCGCTGAGTTCCATAACCGGCGAAGGAGTTGAAGTTGGTGATTTGAGTAACGGCCAACGGCATGCCGGATTGGATCTTGACGACGCCGGCCAACTCCCAACCGCCCGCCAGCAGGTTTCGCCAGCCGTCGAATGCGAATTGGCGGCCGCGTCCGAAAGGCAATTGGTAAACGAATCCAGCCGCGAAAACGTGCGGAATATCGCCGTTCGACAGATCTTTCTCGAGCCTCCGGTTGAAGCTGTCGGCCACCGGGAAATTGGCGACGGGCCCGGTCAAGATGGATGCATCGAACACCGATGACGCGTCATCGATCAGCTTTGAAAATGTATACGCAGCGGTCAGGGTGAGTCCCGAAGAGAAACGCTTCTCCAGGTGTGCCTGGAAGGCATGATAGGTGGAGTTGCCGATATTGTTGCGAAAGAGCGTGACGGTGGTGAAGCGCGGGTAGGATCGCAAAAGCTGCTGGCGGGTGATGGACGGTCCGCCGATCGACGATCCCGCTGGGATTTCGCCATAGTACGGGTTCGGAACCTGCTGCGTCAATTGTGAACCGAGTGCGAGTTTCGCCGCCGGCAGTTGATTAATGTTGGTATCGGGCACTCCGAGGTTGGTCAGCTTTGCGCCCAGGTATCCGATTTCCGCGGTCCAGTTTTTCCCGAGCGTCTTTTGCAGCGTAAAGTTCCACTGCTGCGCATATCCGGACCCGGTGTCTGTCTCGACGCCAAAGACTCCCTGGCCGAGGCCGGAGTTCGGATTCGGCGGCATGATCTGCACTGCTGGTCCCTGCGACAGGACAAACGCGGGGTTGATATTATCTTGCGATCTTTGCCCGGAGCTTTGGATGAAGGGAAAAAACGGCACCGTAAACGGCGTCGTGATCCCGGCCTGCTCGATCCACACCAGGCCATACCCGGAGCGAATGACAAACGAATCCGTTACTTTGTACGCCAGGCTCACGCGCGGTCCGAAATCGTGCCAGTCCAGCCGGCGTGCCGATCTTGGCACTCCATTCTGGCCGAGAAAATCGAGCTGCTGCGTGTTGAGATTGAAGACCGCACCGTGATTGTTCGCCTCGGTCGATGGAAAGTTCAGGGTGTATCGAAGACCGAGGCCGAGCGAAAGGCGATCCGTAGCCTTCCAGTCGTCTTGCACGAAAAATTCCGCGATCTTGGCGCGCGGCTTCAAGACTTGTTGCTGGGTATCGATATTAAAAGTCGCCACCTGGCCGGTGAGAAAGGAAGCCAGCGCGTTGCCCGTATTTGCGATCGGCGTTCCGCTCGGATTGATGCCGCTCGTAAAGACGTTGGTGAAAGAAAAAAGCCCGGCTGGATCGGGCGGCTGTAAGACGTCCAGTCGTTCGAGCCGGATATCGGCGCCGGACTTGATGCTATGCCGACCCTTGATCGTCGAGTAAGTGTCGATGAACTGCGTGACGGAAGTGGTGAAATTTGAATTTGCGCCTTCGCTCGGTCCGAGCTGTTGAAATCCGGCGATCTGATAGATAGGAACCGCCGCACCCGGAGTAACCAGATTAAATCGGTTAAAGCCGCGGCGCGAAAATCCGAACCGAAGTTGGTTGACGGCGTTCGCGGATCTGGTGTAGTCGTGCTCCGCAACGATGCTGTCAGCGCGCGTCAGTGTGTCGCCGATCACGCCCGAGGTAATATTTCCACTGCCGTCCGGGAGCGGCGTCCCGGGTGTGGAGTCGTCGCGCAGGAAAGTGTAGCGGCCGAAGAAACGTTGCCGTTCGCCAAAATAGCGATCCAGACGTGTGTCGAACTGGTCGGCGTCGGTGGTGTCGATGCCCAGGCGGCGGTAGTTGTTCGCGGTCGCCTCTTTTCCATTTATGAAGACGTTCGGAAGCGGAAAACGGCTCAGCAGCGATGCCGCGACAGGATCGAAATGGCTGGATGGAATTTGATTGTTCACGAAGGCGCTGCGGAGATAGCCTGCGGCTGTTAATTCTGTGGTTCCAGGATCGAAGATCGGCGTCGTGAAAATACCTTGCCGCTGCGCGCTGGTTGGAACGGTGCTGATTTTAGTGTTGCCGATGCGCAGCCGCGTGCCTTGCCAATCGACAAAGAAAAAGGTCCGGTTTTGCTGGATCGGACCGCCGAGTACGAAGCCGTATTGGTTGCGTTTAAATGGCTGGTTCGGTCCCGGTAGAGCGAACAGATTGCGGGCGTTCAGCGCTTCGTTGCGGAAAAACTCAAACAGCGTCCCATGCAGGTCGTTGGAGCCCGACTTGGAGCTGACCTGAATCACGCCCCCGTTGGAGCGGCCGTACTCCGCCGAGTAGCTGTTGATCTGGACACGAAATTCCGCGATGCCGTCGACGATGGGAAAATACGCCACCTGTCCCGGTTCGGGCTGCAGGACGCTGATGCCGTCGTAGATGTATTCGCTGGTTCGCGGACGGCTCCCGTTGATGCGAGGCAACAAGGACGGTGAAGCTGTGGAACCCGGCGGGAGTGCGACGCCCGGCGCAAGCGCGACCAGAGGCACGAAGTTCCGTCCATCGAGGGGTAGCGCAATTACTTTCGTCTGGTCGGCCACGAAGTTTTCGGTTCCAGAAGTAGTTTGCAAAAGAGGCGCAGCGGCCTTCACATCCACCGATTCCGAGAGTTCCCCGACCTGGAGCACTAAATCCAGCGCGATCCGATCCGCCACGCGCAGCTCAACGCCGGTGCGGTGCAGGGTCGCGAATTGCGGTTTGGAAGCGGTGAGCGAATAGCTTCCGGGTGGAAGTGCAAAAAAGTGGAACTGTCCCGTGTCCGTCGTAGTCCTTCGTGCAAGCCAGCCAGTCTCCTGTTCGAGAGCTTCTACCTTCACACCGGTGACAGGGAGCCCGGCCGGATCGCGGACGGTTCCGAAGAGTTCGGCGCGGCCGGCCTGCGCGAAGGCCTGGACTACACTGAAACCTGCAAGTAACGTATAAAGGACTACGTCTCGCATTTAAGACAATATACCACAGGCCTTGCGCCACCGTCGTCCCGGCACGACAATGTAGTCTGAAGTGGAAACCCAGACGCAGCTGCACCAGATCCGCGAGCAACGAGGAATCTCCGCCGCCCGTCTCGCACAATTGACCGGCGTCAGCCGGCAAACGATTTACGCGATAGAAGCCGGCGATTACGTGCCCAATACAACGCTGGCCCTGCAACTGGCGAAGATTCTGGAAGTGCACGTGGAAGATCTGTTCCAGATCGAAACGGATGCCGCGTCCCTGCCTCCGCCCGTTAATGTCGAACTGATCGGCGGCCCGGACCAGCCGCGAAAAGGACAGCCGGTGCAATTGTGCAGGGTCGGCAGCCGAACCCTCGCCGTCGCTGCCGATCCACAACCTCTGATGCTACCGATGGCCGATGGCGTCATCGTGGAAGGCTCTAAGCGAAAACACCAGGCCGAGGTTCACGTTTTTCAATCCGGCCTGGAAGACGGAAAGCGGCTGCTGGTGGCAGGATGCGACCCTGGCATTTCGCTGCTGGCGCAGCATCTGGGGCGATTCGACGATGTAGACATGATCGTCGCGCCGTCCTCCAGCCAACAGGCGCTCCAATGGCTCAAGCAAGGCAAAGTTCACGTCGCTGGATCGCACTTGCGCGACTCGTCGAGCGGCGAATACAATCTTCCCGCCATCAAGCGACTGTTTCCCGGCGGCGCCGTGAAAGTGGTCACCTTTGCGATCTGGGAACAGGGGCTGGTGATGGCGAATGGAAATCCGAAAAATATCCGTGGCGTTGAGGATCTCGGGCGAAAAGGCCTGAGGATCGTGAACCGCGAGAAAGGTGCGGGCAGCCGCGATTTGCTCGATCAGAAACTACGCGAGGCAGGATTGCCGGCGAACCAGGTAACTGGCTACAACCGAATCGCACACGGGCATCTCCCGGCCGCGCTGGCAGTGAGCCTGGGCGAGGCGGACTGCTGCATTGCCACACGCTCGGCCGCGCGGGCCTTCGGGTTGAGCTTCCTACCGCTGGCGACCGAGCGATACGACCTGGTGATGCGGCGTCAATCCGCGCGCCTGCCGGCGGTTCAAGCGCTCCTGGATGTATTGAATCGCGCGGCGGTTCGCAAGAAATTGGAAATGCTCGCGGGCTACGACACCCGGCACACGGGCGAGGTCCTGGTCGGTTAGTGTTTCTTCAGAAGATCCGGGAACTGCTGCTGCAAATGTTTCACCTTCGGCGCATCGTTAAAAACAATGTACGGCTGGTTGGGATTGTGGTCGAAATAATGCTGATGGTACTCTTCAGCGCGATAAAAGCCATCCAGCGGCGTGAGTTGCGTCACGATCGGTCGTGAATAAACCTTGGCTTCGTTGAGTTGCTTGATATACGCTTCGGCGACGCGCTTCTGCTCATCGTTCGAATAGAAGATCGCCGAACGATACTGCGTGCCGTAATCCGGACCCTGGCGATTGAGCTCGGTGGGGTCGTGCGCCACTGAGAAATAGACTTCGAGCAGCTTGCCGTAGGAGATCTGTGAAGGGTCGTAGGTGATTTGCACCGACTCGGCATGTCCGGTCGAGCCGCTGCTGACCACTTCGTAATGCGCGGTGGATTTCTTTCCGCCCGCATAGCCGGAGACTGCGTCCGTGACACCCTTGAGACGCTCGAAGACCGCCTCCACACCCCAGAAGCATCCGCCCGCCAGTACGACGCTGGCAGTTTGTTTCGCAGCCGGCGCGGGAATGTCAACGGCCGGCGCCGGAAACTCGGCCGCGCTCAGCGCGAATGCCGCGAACAGGAAAGCGAGACAGGCGAAGCGAGACATTTCAATCCTCCTTGGGGATGAATTTGAGCGAGGCCGAGTTCATGCAGTAACGCTGGCCGGTGGGTTTTGGGCCGTCGTCGAAGACGTGACCCAGGTGCGCTTCGCAACTTGCGCACTTCACCTCCGTGCGCCGCATTCCATGAGTGCTGTCGGTCTCAGTGGCGACGTTCTCCGGTACTGCCGGACGCGAGAAACTTGGCCAGCCTGTTCCGGAATCGAACTTGGTATCGGAGCTGAACAATGGAACGCCGCAACATACGCAGTTGTACATGCCTGGTTCATGATTGTTCCAGTATTCGCCGGTGAAGGCCATCTCGGTGCCCTGCTTCCGAGCGACTTGGTATTGTTCGGGAGTGAGTTGTTTCTTCCATTCGGCATCGGACTTCGCTACTTTTTCCACGATGAGTGCTCCTGTCCACAAGCTAGCACGACGAAACCCAGGCTGGCGGATTGCCTAGAACTCGGTCTGCAGGCGCAACGAAAAGCTCCGCGGCGCGGCAATCGCAGTCCCGGAAAACACCCCGGCGAAGTTGATCACGTTGAGCCGGTCGGTCAAATTACGAACGTCGGCCTGAAAACGAATATTGCGCTTCTCTTTCTGCCAGGCGATGAATCCCGCCGACGCATCCAGAGAAAAGGACGGCCGGACGCGCCCGCGATCCAGATTGACGCGGCTGACAATTCTCTGCCCGTACTGAGCGACCGCGTCGGCATAATCGCCATCGAACTCCACCGGCAGCCCACTGCTGTAGGACCCGCCCAATGCCAGCCAAAATCGAGGCGCGACTTGATAACGGAATCGGCTTCGCACGGCGTTACGCTGATCCTGCGTCAGCGGAAAGCGGCTCGATGCGTCCAGCGCGCCGGCGGCATTGCTGCCCAGAAATAGGCCGCCGGTGACAGGCAGGTAGCCGACTCCCAGCATGTTCGAGTAGCTAACGAACCCCGAGAGCGGGCCACAGCGTGGAATCTCCAGCTTGGCCTCCACTCCGTGGATCTCCGCTTTTCGAAACGAAACGGGAAAACTGACTCCCGTGTTAAGCAGCAGGTCGTCGTCCGCAAAATTGTCCATTGATCGCGTGAAATAGTTCGCATCCAGCCGGATTTTTCCGAAGAAGCCCTTAGCCAGACCACCCTCAAAGAAATTCCCATGCGAAGGGCGCACGGGAAGGCGCAGCACGTTATCGTTGAGCGAATCTACCGCGGGTGAACTGGCGAGCAGCAAATTCTCGAAGGCAGGTGTCTGGAAAACTCGATCGAAGGAGGCACGGAGCACCAGGTCGGCGCGCGGCCAATACCACGCAGCCCCGAGGCGCGGGCTCACGCCGTTGTCGTCCACCAGCAGATGGTAGTGGTCCCACCGAAGCCCTGCTTCGAGCGTCAAATTTCCGAATCGCATCAGGTCTTGCACGAAGACGGACTGCTCACGATCCTGATGACTACCCAGGAATTGGAAGACCGGCGGTGTGTCGGGATCGAATTGCGATGGATCAGTAATCTGGTATCCGAAGCGCTCGTGGATCGAACCGAAGTCGGCCTCGACACCCGCCTTAAACTCGTGCCGGCCGAAATGAGCGGCGACCGTGCTCTTGAGATAAGTTTCACGCAGGCCGCGATCCTGCGCCGCCACGATCGGAGTCGCGAGAGAATTCGACCACAGAGTCGTGGAGATGTCGCGCACCATGCCGCGCAAGTCGCCGATAACGTGGGGCGAGAAAATGTGCTGGTAGGAGAATTGCCCGGCGGTCTCTTCGCTGCCGCGGTCCTGTCGCTGCCCTGCCTCCTGCTGTACGAGTTCATTCGGAATTTGAAAGCGCGACTGTCCCCGGCGCACGATCAATCCGAAACGGTCACTATCGGACAGGTCGCGTTCGTAATGTGCGGCGAAGGAAGCATTCGTCCCCGCGTTGGTGTAATTTTCCTCCACCGGCGGATCGAGATAGCGGTCGGTGCGAGCCCCGTCCCCGCTGGCGCTCAGGGTATTCCGGCCCCACCCGTACTGCGCTGAGAGATCGCCGCCGGCCGTATCGAAGCTGCCTCCGCTCAGGACCGCCTTGCCATGAAACCCGGGCCTGGCATCGCGCACGGTGGAGACCTCGATTACGCCACCCAGCTTTCGGCCGTACTCAGCCGGATAGCCAGCCGTGAGAACCCTCATGGACTGTACGTCGTCCGCTTCCAGCTCCGGAGCAAACGCCGGCGAGCGATTTTCGGTAAGCGGAATTCCGTCCACCACGTACTGGGTCTGATACTCGGAGCCGCGAGGATGAAGCACTCCGTTGGCCTCGAGCAGCCAGCCAGGCTGCGTGTCCACCAAATCCAGCAGTGAGCGGCCGGGCTGTGCCGTGATGCGGTCCTGCAGAGTCTCCGATCCGATGCGATTGACGGTGCCCGAGCGGTGAGGATCGACCAATGTCTCAGACTCGTTCACCGTAACCACAGTTTCGATGGGAGCCACTCCCAGGGTTACGCGCAATTCCCTCGGGAGTGAAGAGCGAATCTCGACCAATTCCGAGAGCGGCGCAAATCCGGGGCGCTCTACCCGGAGCCGATAGACGCCGAATGGGAGGCGCTTGACAACCAGCGTGCCGTCGACGGCGGCTTCTAGTTTCTGGCGGACCTGGTTAGCCTGACTGACCAGCTCGACTGAGCTAGGAATGGGTAAGCCGGCCTGATCGGTCACCTTCAGGCGCAGTTCACCGGTGTCGCTTTGGGCCAGGAGCGCGAGTGCGCACACGCCTACGTAGGCCAGGATGCAGAGATGTCGGGACACCTGCTTAATGGTACCGAATGCGGGCTCCGACATTCCTGGGAATTAGGAATGGTCTCACCGATCAGGAGCCGCCGATCCCGGCCGTGGACAGCGTGTTCATTATAATCGTGGCTGGATTCAGCACGTCGTTCTGGGTAGAATTCGACTGGAAAAGAGACAGGAATTGGCTCAGCGCCTGGCTCACACTGCTGGCCGGCGTGCCTGTTGAACCGTTGTTGGCACTGGAATTGCCAACTGCATCAGCCGACGCAACGTGGGCGTGATGATGATGGTGATGGCCGCCACCGATGGCCTGCGCCAGATCCTGGATATTCGGGAGTTGGCCGCTCTGCGAGGCGCTGTTAAAGTCGCTGGCCAGCTTGCCCAACTGAGCCGCCGCCGTGGAATTGCCGTCGGTCTGCGCCGTTTGAGCGGCGTTTTGCAGGTTCGTGGCGATCTGTTGCGTGACCTGCTGGTACTTGGTTGGATCGGATTGTTGAAGCTGTTGCAGCATGCTCATCATTTGGGCAAAAGGCGAAAGCTGCGGGTTGTCGGCCGGCAGCGCGACCGACGACGTGCCGATGCTATTGAGACTGTTGGCCGTCGTATTGTTCGTCCCGCCGATGCCCTGTAGAACGGTGCCGAGCATAGACTGTAGATGGCTGGGAGAAAGAGTGTTGATGGAACCCATGCGGTCCGTAATGGCATTTCAAGGTCCGTTGTGCGGATGCTCTCAGACGTTGAAAAGACAGGCCGAGTAAGCGCGGCGTGCCGTCAAATTTCCGACAAAACGACAAATTCTTGGCGCCAGGAGCAGTCTTCCACAGCGCGCTAAGAGTGCTGCCGCATTGGTCGATATGATGATCGGAGGTACCAATCCATGGGTTCAGTGAATCTTTCCAATCTGCTTCAGTCTCTCGGCGCAGAATCGCCGGCTTTGGCGTCTCTCTTGTCCACGACCAAAATGCAGTCGGCCCTGGAGCAGGCCTCTCCCGGGGATCTGGTCCAACTCAGTGACCAAGCTATGCGATTGCGGCAGGTGGGCCTGCTATTCGGAAGTACGGATGGCACGCAATCAAACGCGTTCAACCCCGCCCCAGATTCGCTTTTTTCGATTCTCGGCCCCGCGAATTCGAACTCTTCACCGGATCCGGTCATGCAAGCGTTAGAGTCGTCACTGGGCCTCGCCGAAGCGAATCCTTCCTCGACGACCAACCCCATCGCGAGCCCCACCAGCAGCCTTCAGGCGCAAGAGCTCGAATCGCTCTTCGGCTCTCCACAAGCGATTGACCCGTTTCTCAATACGCTGGGCTGAGCAACTGACCACTCGGCTGTAGACTGATGGTTTGTTCTCCCTTCTTCTCCAATCGCCGGCCACGCGCGAAGACTTTCTGATTGCCGAACTCTCCGAGGCGGGCACCGTGGGAATTGTCGATGAAGATGGCGCCTTCCGGGCATTCTTCAACGATGACTGCGATCGCGCCGGGCTGCTCCATCGTTTTGCTGCGTTCACGCCGGAATTGCGACAGGAACCATCTACCGATTGGGCGCAACTCTCGCGCGACGCGTGGCCCCCGCAGCTCATCGGCCGAAAGTTTTTCCTGGTGGCGCCCTGGTCAGATGAGCCGACGCCCGCCGGACGGCTTCGGTTGGAAATCTATCCTGGCATGGCCTGCGGCACCGGCCGGCATCCGGCCACGCAACTTTGCCTCGAGGCTCTGGAAGAATACGTACACCCGGGTGATCGCGTGCTGGATGTCGGCACGGGCTCAGGCATTCTCTCGGCTGCGTCGGCTTTGCTTGGAGCAGCACTGACGGTCGGCTGTGATGTGGATTACGACGCCATCCATATTGCGCGCGAACGGGTGCGGCTCCCGCTTTTCACCGGCTCGGCCGGCGCGATCTCGTCCAACTGGGCGGACGTGGTGGTCGCCAATATCAACTCCGCGACCATCGAGGAACTCGCCATGGAATTTGCGCGAGTGCGCAAGCCGGATTCTACGCTGATTCTTTCCGGGTTCCCCGAATGGGACTTGCCCGAGGGTGTTTCCGCAAAGAAGATCCTGGATCGCGAAGAATGGCGCTGCCTGATCTGTTGAAACGAAACCGCGCTACTCGCTGGAAGCTTCTCTGACGAGCCTCTTCTGGGCGGCTTCGGGAACGATCCGCCAGTTTCCATCCGATTTGACGGGCAGCTCCTTGTGGTCGATGTAGTAGCGGATCACCAGGTCGCGAATCTCCTCCCCCGATCGCCATACCACTTTTGCGCCGCGATATGTCGAGTATCCGGCGCTGCCCCCGGAGCGGTAGTTGTTCACCGCGATTCGAAGCGGCTGGGTGTCTTGCAGCGGCTGCCCATGCCAACGGAGATTTCGGATGCGGTCGCCCACCGGTCGGGTCAGATCGATGTCGTAATCGACGCCCTGTGCCATGTCGTAGTTGTACCCGATCACCTTGCGATTGATGAGCTGCCCTTGAGAGCAGTCGCCGGAGCACGTCTGAAAATAACGTGCGGCATTTTCGAGCGCCTCCCGGACCATCTTCCCAGTGCCTTCGATGGCATAAAGCTCGTTTTCGTACACGTACAGAGCCGCGATCTGCCGCACCGTGACCGGCCCCTTCGGAATCGTGACCCGTGTATTGAACGCCGAAGCGAACGAGACGTCGGCCTTCGAATAGAAAAGCTGCACTCGCTGAACCGCATCCAGCAAGGCTGTGTCCTCGACGCGAGCCAGCCGGGCGTCCAGTGAAATAGGTGCCTCGGCGATCTGGGTATTGAGGTATCGCTCGGTGAGATCGTGGTAGGGCCGCCCGATTTTTGCCACTTTTGCATCGGTGGGAGTGGCGGCGGTAACCGGGATCAGCCGGCTGGTCTTCGATACAATTTTCCAGCTGCCGGAAGCATCGTGATCGAGAACCAGATCCAAGCGCCCCAGCGACATCCCCCAGTTTTTCGGCTGCATCAAGAGAACGTCGCCCAGCTTCAACTCGGCCAGTTGTTGATGCGTGTGGCCGAAGACGATGGCGTCGATTCCTTTTACTTCTGTAGCGACCTCGTAAATCATGTCTTCGCGCGAGTCGCCGGAAGATGCGGCCAGCATCTTGGGATCCCGATCGAGCCCGGAATGCGCAGCCAGGATGACGACGTCGGGATGTTCTCTCGCTCGCACATCCGCGACCGCCCGGCGCGCCGCCTCAACGCCATTTTCAAAACGATATCCATGGTAGTGTTCTTCCGACTCCCAATCCGGAATGGATGGCGTAGTGATGCCGACGATGGCGATCTTAACGCCGGCAACGGACTTGACGAAATAAGGCGCGAACGGTTTTATTGTCGCATCCGGGATCACCCCAATATTGGCGGAAATCCAGGGAAAGTCGGCCGCCGAGCGGGCTTGGGCCAGATTCTTCAGACCGAAGTTGAATTCATGATTGCCCACCACCATGGCGTCGTAGCCGATGTCGTTCATGGCCAGCATCATCGGATCGCGCTCGAGCGCCCGTCCCGCAAAACCGAGATTCAGGGGCAGATGACCAGTCTCGATGTACTGCTGGTAAACCGATTCGAGCGGCGTGCCCTGGATGGTATCGCCACAGTCGATCAGCAGGTTGTTCGGATTCTGCGAGCGCTCGTCTTGAATGAGTGACGCGATCTTGGCCAGGCCCCGATCAACCGGACGGGCGGTGTAATAGTCGTAAGGCAGCAGGTTACCGTGGAGGTCGGTTGTAGCCAGTACTGAAATCCGCACCTCTTCGGCTTTGGCGGCAAAGACGAGGAACAGGATAGCCAGGCACGCTCGCGGGATGCGCATCGAAGGGCACTTTCAGTATAATCGAGCTACATGAGAGCATTATTCACGACCATCGTTTTATGTTCAAGCTTGCTGGCGCAAGCGCCTCCGGCCAAGAAAGCCGCGCCCGCTTCGGGCGGTACGCCGTCGTTGATGAATCCGGCGTCGCTCCGCGCGAAAGCTCCGGATGTCTTCAAAGCGGAATTCACCACCACCAAAGGCAATTTCGTGGTGGAGGTGCACCGCGACTGGGCCCCTTTGGGCGCGGACCGCTTCTACAATCTGGTGCGGAACGGGTTCTTCACTGACGCTGGTTTCTTCCGTGTAGTGCCCAACTTCATGGTGCAGTTCGGGCTCAGCGCCAATCCCGCTGTCAACAAAGCTTGGATGAATAGCGAGTTTCGAGACGATCCGGTGAAGGAAAGCAACAAGCGTAGTTACATTACTTTCGCCAAGACCGGAGCACCCAACTCGCGCAGCACGCAGCTCTTCATTAACTTCAAGGACAACGCTTTCTTGGATTCGCAGGGCTTCGCTCCATTCGGCATGGTCGTCGAAGGCATGGATGTCGTCGATAAGATTAATTCCGCCTACGGAGAGCGCCCGGATCAGGGCCGCATCACGGCCGAAGGCAAGGCCTATCTGGATAAGAATTTTCCACAGTTGGACCGCATTACTGCGGCGAAGGTGCTTCCTTAGCGACGGTCACGCGGCTAGCGATGATAGTCGATCGGAATTTCGAAGAAGGTAATGTCCTTGCCCGTCGCGGCTTCCTTGATTCCAGTGAGGAAAAACTTCGCGCCCGGCCGATGCTCGGTCTGAAAATAGAAAAATCCGTTGGCAGACTCGTGCGGCGGCAGGATCTTTACTGAAAACGCCCGGCCCTCGATCTCCACGGTGTTCAGCGGATTCTTGTACTTCTTGTGCGGCAGAGGGATGGGAGATCCGGGCGTGCCCGGCATTTTAGGCCGTGGACTTCCACCCAGCACCTGTATGTCGGACGCGGGCGTGGCCTCGACATGCCGGCCATTGATGGGTGTGTAGTCGACTTCCAGAATGTCGAACTTGAGCGCTTGGTCGGTATCATTCTGAATGATGACCAGAACGGGCAGCACGCCAAACTCGTTGGGGTTCAACTTCCCGAATGCCGTGTGAGCCAGCTCTTCGGTGTCGTACGCGGTCACCGCGACAGTCACCTTGTCGTTGGTTTGCTTGTTCGAGTAGGATGAAGCCGGGCCGGGCGAGTATTTGCTGTCGCTCTTCTTGTCCGCAAACGTCACAGCTGCGGTGATGAAGACCATCAGGGAAATCCAAAGCGCTTTCATCTATTTCCTCTACTGGGGAGGCCGCGTCCTCGCGTTCCCGCTGCTTGTATTCTATTTCGTTTATCGCTGCGCCCGTAGTCCTGGGTACCGCTGGCGCTTCTGGGAACGATGCGGCGCATTGCCCACGTCCTTTCAGGCGACGGCGCCGGGCGCCATCTGGTTGCACGCCATTTCGGTCGGCGAAGTGATCTCCGCGGCAGGAATGCTGCGGGAACTGCGTGAGCGGAATGCTGCAATTCCGCTGTACGTGTCGGTGGGCACGGTGGCGGGCCGCGCGGTGGCCGAAGAACGGCTGGCCGGGATCGCGAGCGGGATCTTTTTCGCGCCTATCGATTATCCCTTCGCGGTGCGTCGTGTGTTGCGGCGGCTCCGTCCGGCTGCCGTGGTGATCCTCGAAACCGAGATCTGGCCGGTGCTCTATCGCGAAGTCAAGCGCGCCGGAGCGAGCCTGTTGATTATGAACGGCCGCATTTCCGACCGCACACTGCCGCGCTATCGCCGAGCCCGCTTTCTTTTTCGCCACGTTCTTCGGGCGCCGGACGCCATTTTTGTGCAGAGCATGCAAGATCGGGCACGCTATATCGAGGCCGGTGCGCCCCAGGAAAAGATCGAGGTGCTCGGTAACTTGAAGTACGATGTAGCGCCTGTTCGGAGCGATCCTCCCAAGCTGATCCTGGACTTGATCGAGAAGCTGCGGCCGTCGACGGTCTGGATCGCGGCCAGCACCATGCCGCCGGCTGACGGCTCGGACGTCGAGGAAGAGCAAGCGGTGATCGAAGCTTTCGAGGAGCTGGCCGTGAAATACCCGGGGCTGCTGTTGATCCTGGTGCCACGCAAGCCGGATCTGTTCGATGAGACCGCCGACCGGCTGCGCGACGCACACGTGCGATACATGCGGCGTTCGCAGCGCAAAATCGATCCCGCGCTCCAGCTTCCGTGCGTCCTGTTGCTGGATTCGATGGGTGAACTGGCCGGCTTGTTTCCGCTGGCAGACATTGTGTTCATGGGAGGTTCGCTGGCGCGGCGCGGCGGCCACAACCTGCTCGAACCGGCTTCGTGCGGACGCGCCATCATCGTAGGGCCCCACATGGAAAATTTCGCCGAGATCGCCGCGGAGTTTCGCGAACACTATGCCGTGCTCGAAATCCCTGACGCCGACGAACTGGCGCCGGCCGTGGAAAAGCTTATCGAAGACCCACGCCTCCGTGAAGACCTCGGCACCGGAGCGGCCGAATTGGCGGCCAAGCGGCGGGGCGCCACGCGCAAAGCCGTGGCCGAGATTTTGCGATGGCTCGATCTCGCGATTCCCCGTGCCATTCCTTTCGGTCCCGCCAAGCCGCTGCTCTGGCTGGTC